>Ga0335076_10008020_pt1 | contig 10649 bp, 7 predicted proteins | sample Lox_Sample_25_FD_206717 | JGI IMG/M metagenome (GOLD analysis project Ga0335076, IMG submission 206717) | Soil microbial communities from Loxahatchee National Wildlife Refuge, Florida, United States - Lox_Sample_2.5 | ecosystem: Environmental > Terrestrial > Soil > Wetlands | place: USA: Florida...
GCAGCACCAGGCTGAACGGATGCGATCCGGTCAGCGTCGTCCCAAAGGAATCCATCGAGTTCATCGAACCGATCATTGGCAACTGCCCATATGCCGCCGATTGCCCTACGGCGACCGTGCCGTCATGACAACTCAGGCACAAACTGCTCGTGTGGCCCAGCGTGGGCTGCGTTCCCTGCTCGTTATAGGTTGAACTGTTGTACGGCGTGTAGGAACTGTTCGACAGTTTCTGATTCCACAGCGGAGTAATTCCGCCCAACCCGCTGTGCGGCGCGTGGCAAAAGGTGCAGCCTAAGCTTCCCTGCGAATAGATTTTCGCTCCGCTAGCGAGCGTCAGATTGTGCATGCCGAGCACATCGGCACTCGGGTTGGCTTGTCCAAAGCTCAAACGCGCAATCAACAAGAATGCCAATGGGAGCAAGCGTTTCACGGCTGTGTCCTCCCGTCAGCTGTCGTAATCCCGTAATAGTGAAAGACCTGCACGCGCCGATTGAACGAATCGACCACGTAGATGCGGTCTTGCTTGTCGATCTGCAATCCCGTCGGCAGTTGAAACTGTCCCGCTCCTGTGCCCTTGCCGCCGAAGTAATAAAGCAGCCGTCCCTGATCGTCGAACACCTGCACCACGCCCCACTCGCCATCGACAATGTACAGATGCCCCTCGGAGTCGTATCCAATCCCTTTTGGCCGGAAGATCCATCCCGTTCCGTCGCCGATTTTTCCAATCGCGTACTTGAAGGTTCCCGATCGATCAAAGACCTGCACGCGGAAATTCATCGCATCGACTACGGCGATGTCGGGCCCGTTCAGCCGCAACTCGGTCGGATAGTTAAACTCTCCGTCTTCCGTGCCCGTCTTGCCGATCATCTGCAGCACGCTGCCCTGCATATCCATGACGAAAATCTTGTTGCGCAGCGTGTCGGTGACATAAATTCTCTGAGCGGCGGAATCTACTGCGATCCCTGTCGGACGCTTGAAATAACCTTCGCCACCCTTCAAGCTCCCGATCGCGCGGCGATATTTCCCGTTCGCGTCAAATACAAAGACTTTCCCCGTCTGCGAATCGGTCACATAGATATTGTCCTGCGCATCGACAGCGACGCATTGTGGCACCAGCATTGGATCTTTCCTCGCGTCGCGGCGCGAAAGGAATTTGTATTTCTGTTGCTGGAAATCGAAGATGTGCACGCCCGCGGCCGCAACATCCGTCACGATGATGCGTCCACGCGAATCCGTCGCGACACTATAAGGACTGACGAGATAATGGAAGTCAGGCAGACCGGCGATGGTGTCCACCACCTTGGTCCAGAAGCTGCGCTTGGGTTTGACCTCGCGCTCCAGGCTGAAGCTGCGCTCGAATGAAAGCTTGCGGCCGCCGTCCATCAGCAGATCCGGAGGCGCGGGCTGCTTCACCGTTTCTTTCGGACGCTTCGCCGCTCCCGCCTGCGTTGCAGGCAGCATCGCCACCAAGGCCAGGATCGCTGCGCGACTTACCATTCTGCGCAACTCGACTCTGCCCTGCCCCTTTAGAAGAAATCGAACCATCGTGTGAACCCGACAAAGTACGACGACGTAGTGGCGGGAAGCCCCAAAACGCTGATTCCTTGTGTAAACCGCGTATACCCGGCCTGGAAGCCGATGCGTCTGAAATGGTACTGCAACTGGCTGTTGAAGATCTCCATGTCATTATGAGAAAACACCGAATTGCTCTCGGTGTTGCTGATCGCGCGGCTGAAGGCTCCCGAGAGCACCAGGCGCCGCACTGGCGTCACTGAGACGCCGCCGCCCCAGCTGGCGCCACTGAACGTAACGAAATCAGTCACCCCGGGCGTCGGAGTGACGGGAACAAATCCGCCTATTCCCAATACCGAAATTCCAGTCGAATTCGTGTAGTTGCCGGTGATCGTGAACTGCCGCATGCCCAACGACGTTGAATATCCTTCGCTGTGGCTTGTCGTACCAGGCTGATTCGTCAGACCGCTGTGCGTACCATTGAAAGCAGCGATCCAGTTGATTCCGTTCGCCAGCCGTCTCCGCGCGTTGCCGCTATAGTTGTAGTACGACGTGGTATAGCTGACCAGCAATGTCTGCACGTTCTGCGCGTAACTGAAGTTTCCCGAAAGCTGCCAGCCCTTCACGCGATGAAAGGCATTCACGTTCCCGATGAAACCCAGTGCGTTATCGCCTTGTCCGGTGCTGCTATCCACCACGGCACCGGAGAACGTAAAAGTATCGAGCAAGCGTCTGCCGTATGCCAGATTGCCGCTGATAAAGGTGCCCGTATAGTTCTCGCCGAAATAAAACTGATTGTAGTGAGTCGCGGTCACCGATCCTGACAGGTAATTCGTGAACTGGTACCCGGCTCCGCCCGCGAGCGTGGCGGAGTGTGAACCGGTGCCCAGATTAATTCCTGGGACGGGCGGGGCGCCGGCCGCAACCAGGCTCTGCGCGAGATATCCGCTCAGATTGCTCGTGTAGTTCTCATTCACGTTGAACGACAGCTTCTGCGTGGGGTGAAAGCTCGCGCCGGCGTTTTCAATATCGTTCGTGTAATTCGACGAGGTTGTGCTTTCTCCCGTGGTCGAGAAGTACGAACTGTCGGATGAGGTCCGATTGTAATTCGCGTAGAACTGGCCATGCAGAGGCAGGTCGTGTTGCGCGCCCGCTCCTACGCTATTGCCCGTTGAATCTTGTATTGCTTCGGACTGGCCCGCGAGGAATTGCGGAAATGAGGAGTTGAAGACATCGTGCGTGTAGAACGAATTTAGACGAAATCCTGCGATGCTGTAATCCGACCGGATGTTCAACAGTTTAGTATTGGAGCTCGTTTCTTCATCCGTTCCATAGATCGTTCCGCTACCGCTCCCCTGCGAGTAGCCCACGGCGAGCGTCGGCAGATTCGGCATCAGCGCGCTCCAGTTCACTGAAAAGCCTTGTCCCTTGCCGATCGTCGTGAAGTCTGGCTGCCCGGTCAGTCCGAAGGTTCCGGTCGAGTTCCGGTCGTAGTGATACGCTACGGATCCCGGAAAATGACTCCCTGTAAAAAGGTTTGCGCTGGTTTCAACTCCACTGGCGCCCGTCAGCGATTGGAAGCTGGAATTGTTGCGCGATTGGTTGTAGTAGGGCGTCGCTTCGAAGGAAAGGAAGTTGGGGTTGTAGTAGTAGCCCGAGAGCTTGCCGTCAATACCGCCGTTGAATCCGTGCGAGGAAGGAAGCTCGTTGCCGTAGTCGCCGGCATATCCGAAGCTGAGAAGGCCGCCGGCTTTTAGGTGAGTGTTCTCGCCGATCGAGATGCCTTCGTCGTTCTGGGCAAAGGCCAGTTGCGCGATCACCAGTACGGTCAAGCCGATGATGCGTTTCGCAACAGTCATACCCGCAAAGTTCCTTCCAGCCCCAAGCCGGAAATCCAAACCCTATTCCTGATAAGGCACAAACCGTGCCAAACGGGGAGGCAGCACGTAGGCTCTAAGTGATTGAAAATGTGGAGGAAATTTTCCTTACGGAAGCATGGATGGAGTGGAAAACCAGGCCCAGTGCGGCATATCACCCGATGGCGGGGGGAAAGGCGCAGAAGTCATTGAATCCATTTAGTCATTTAGGCATTTAGTCGTTGAATCAATGAAAAGCGTAAGGAGAAAGTATCGCCCGCCCCTTGTCCCGGAGGGACAACTGACAATAGCCCGGCGCTTTTAACGCCGGGTAAGCAGCAAAATGATGCGTCCCGTAGGGACGTCTGATCCTCGCCGATGATGTTGGGGTTCAATCGTGCCTACGGCACGGCGACGAGATTCGAACCGCGCACCGGCGTTGAAACGCCGGGCTATTGTCATTCGCCCCTCCGGGGCTTCTAACCGATTTCTATTTTGGCCTTCGCCCTCAATTGCTTCGCCAATCCCGACCGCAGTTTCTCGTATTTCGCCTTCTGCAACTCATCCTTCAGCCCGCCCTTCACTTCTGCAAACGGCTGCTTCCGCGCCGGCGTATAGGCCGTTGCGCGCACGATCGTGTACGCGTTCTCGATCTGGATCAATCCGCTCACCTGCCCGGGCTTCGCCGTCCGCATGAATTTCACGACCTGCGGAGGGAGCTTGTCGGCGGCCGTGATCTTGTGATCTCCCATGTTCACGCGGAAATCGTCTTCGGAAACCTTCTCTGCGAGCAGCCCAAACTCTTCGTAATTCTTCGCGGTCTTTGCCTGCGCGAGCGCTGCATCGGCTTTCTTCTTTGCATCGGCCTGCTGCTGGGGAGTCGCCTTCAACGGAGGAATAATCGAAATACTCTGGAATCCGAAAGACTCCGGCTGCTGATAGCGCGCGCCATTCTTCACGTAATACGCCTGCACCTCGGCGGCCGTGACCGTCGCTTTCATCTCGACGTCGGTCTTCAGCACCTGTTCGATCAGCAGCGACCGCTTGATCTGCTGCTTCACTTTCTGCTCCGAGCCCTGCATTTCCGACTTCAAATACTGGTTGTATTCGTCAGGACTCGAGAACTGCTTGCGGAAATCGTCGGCGGCCGCGTTCAGCTTGGCTGTGGGCACGAACAGCTTGCGCCGCTCTGCCTCCTGGTACACTAGTTCCTCGAAAATGATCATCTCCAGCGCGCCCTGGCGGATGCCCGCTTCCTGCGACTTGGGAAACCCGTTGTGCTGCCGCGCATACGGAAAAATCGCATACATCTCGCGCAGCAGATCGCGATCGGTCAGCACCGCGCCATTGACCTTGGCGACAGGTTTGTCGCTCACGGCAAGCGGTGAAGTCTGCGCCGAAGGCATCGATGCCGCGGGAGCCGGGCTCGCCATATTTGTCGGCGCATGCGAGGAAGCCATCTGCGCGGAAGCCGAGGCAAGCGTGAGAGCCAGCGTTGCGATTAACGGGAGATGTGTTTTCATAAATCCTCTCACTTCTAATTTAGTCATTTAACCATTTAGTCATTTAATCAATTGTTTGTTCAGCTGTAAGCGTCTCGGGTCAACGGTTTTCATTGATTAAATTGCTAAATGTCTAAATGATTAAATCCCTTCCCTTCCAGCTCATAAAAAAGGGGAGAGTATTCCTCTCCCCTCTGTCGAGCAAATCAGCCCAGGTCTACTGGAATACCGTGGGGATGTTGTTCGTGTTGTTGGCTTCGTTCGCTTCGCCGAAGTGGCATTGACGGCAGAATTGCGTCGTCGATGCGGCCTGCCCGGCGGTCAGCTTGCCTTGCAGGTTCGGATTGTACGGGCCGTTGATGAAGAAGTAAGTGGCATAGTACTTGCCGCCGCCGTCTCCAACGATCTGGCTATTCGCGCTGGACGTGTAAACCGTCATCACGTGCTGGTTATGGCAGGTGGTGCAAACCACATACGGCTTCCCAGAGGGGTTGACGCCGTAGGGATTCGACCACTTTCCAGGCGCCAGTGCCGGCCAGCCGTAGTTGGCTACGAACTGAGCATACGGGGTGCCGGGGGTAACTGTGAAAACGTTGTTCGCGAACACCAGTCCGCTGCCCGAGCTGATCGTGGCATTCAGGCCCACCGGGTGATCGTTCGAGTAATTGCCAGCCGTGGTGCCGTCATTTCCGAGCAGGGTCGGAATCTTCTGGCTGCCATAGGTGGTGTTGGTGAGCAGGCCGATCTGTTGTTCATACGACCAGTTCTGCATCATGTTGGACTGGGTCAGGTTGCCATCATGGCAGCTCAGGCAGAGCAGGATTCCGCCGACTTCTGTGGAGCCGCTGGCGATGCCGGAGGGCAGAACTTCAACGTACCGGCCGTTATCGCCGAATGCAACCGTCTTGCCGTACAGTGGGCTGGCGTCCTGGCCCCACAATGCATAGCTGCCAGCATCGGCAGCGCCGCCGTGACCGGAACCGAACGAGCCGCTGTGCGGAGCATGGCAGCCCGCGCAGCCACGTCCCTGATTCTGGTGCGCGCCGAGGACGTCAACCGTGGACGACCAATTTTGCGCCAGTGCCAGGCCCGCGACCGCGAGAACAAACATCACTACTATCATTGCTTTCTTCATAAATTCTTACGACCTCCTGTTTTTTCGCGAACGCTTTAACTGATAAAACCTCAGAGGCTTAGGCCGAGGGCTGCATCTTGCGCCTGGGCGCCCGTTGCAGCCGCCCCTCGACCCTAAGTAATGCAACTATCCACCCGAATCGGAACAGCCGACCGCAAGCTTGTGATTTTCCTTCCATATAGCTGATTTAAATGGCTTTAATGCAGATCATTCAAAAACGACCAACTGGGGAGGTTGAAAGAAGAGTGGGGGAAATCAACCAGTTCCTAAGCGCCTATGGTCAAATCCCTCAGTTGTAAGGAGATGTCACAAGAGGGAATGTTGCGAAATACAACAGAGAACGGGCAATGATTCATTTAATCATTTAGTCATTTAATCAATAAAAGACAAAACCAACACCCGCAGCACACCCTGCGCTGCCTCGGCAGTTGGTTTCAATTGATTAAATGCTTAAATGACCAAATGACTAATTTGGTTTCTTGATTTCCACCGGCGCGTCGGCCGCGACCTTCTTCGTCCGGCTGGCCTCTTTCTCTTTCTGCAGCTTCTCCGCTTCGGCGTCGGTCACATAGCGGAATTGCTGCACGCGCCCCGGATAGATTTCTGACGTGAAGACGCGATTGTTCTTGTCGGCCATAACATTGACGATTCCCTGGAACTGGCCCGGCAACAATCCATGCCCCCCGAAGACGATCAGCAACTGCCACTGCTGATTGAAAACTTGCACGCGATCCTGCATGCCGTCGGCCACCCAGATGTGCCCGTCGCTGTCGATGGTGACGCCCTTCGGACGCGCGAAATATCCCGGCCCGTCACCGTTCTTGCCGTAGGCCGAGATGAACTTACCATCGGCATCGAATACCTCGATCCGATCATTGAGCGTGTCGCAAACGTAGAGATTGCCCTCGGCATCGACCGCGAGTCCTGAAGGCTTGGCAAAATCGCCCTGCGAAGTGAGTTCGTGGTTGTGTCCGGTAGTACCAATCTTGCGCATCAGCTTGAGCGAATCGGCGTCATAGACAAGCACCTGGTCCAGGTTGATATCAGAGACGTAAAGCAGCCGGTTCTCTCGATCAATCGCCAGAGATCCGGGAGACGACATGCCGTCCGTGATCACATCGGTAGCTTTGTGGTTCGCGTCAAACACCAGGACATGCCGCAGCCCGGGATCGGAGACGAACAACCGGTCACCGTCGTCCATCGCCAGCCCGATGATGCGAACAAAATGCGCATCGGTCCTGTTTTTGATGAGTTCGGCGGTACGTGTTTCCGTGTTGAAGATGAAAATCGCTCCAACTTTCTGATCGGCGACATACAAATTGTTCTTCGAATCCACAGCCATGCCGTAAGGCTCACCAAGCTGAAATAGAACCTTGCCGCTCTCGCTGGTGGGCTGCGTGCCCGCCAAGCGATCCATCCACTTCGCCTTTTTCGTCGATGCGGTTTCTACCTGCGAGAGCTGCTGCGCGGAGTAGAACGCCTGGTACCGGATGCGCGCGATCGCCGGCGGATTCGGCCACACAATGTTCGAGTAGTCAATCACCGGGATCTTCGCTGGCGCGTCATCGCTTTTCTTTTTCTTGTCGCCAAACAGCGCCAGTGGCGCGCCCAGCGCCACGCTCAAAAGAACCAGCCACGCCACCGCGCTCACTCGGTTGCGTCGGGATTTTGTTCTGGCATCGAACGTCATAATCTTTCTCCTGTTCACACCCCGACCACGGGGCACTATCTCCGCGTCAAATCTTTGTGGCAGCTCGAGCAGAACTGCATGTTGTTCGCCTGATCCTTCACCAGCAGATCGGGCTGCGCCGAAGCATGGGGCTGATGGCAACTCAGGCAATCGATCTTCGCCCGCACCTTCGTGACATCGGTGGGATCCGGCAAATCCGCCACCGGATGCGCATCCACCGGATGCCCGCGCCCGAACTTGATCGGCAGCACCACAACCTTGTTCTTGGTGAAGTAATCCTCGGGTAATCTCACCTTGCCGTCGAAAATCGCCAGCAAGTGGTCGGACTCGAGTTTCTTCGGCTTCGAATCCGGTCCGTGACACTCGAGACAAAGCCCATTCGTAGTCTTCGCCCGCAACAGATGCTCGTTCTCTCCGCCATGGGGCTCATGGCACGTCGCGCATCCTTGCTTGAATGCGGGCTGATGTAGCGTATGTTTCTTCGCCAGCTCAGCCTGATCGCTGTGGCATGCCAGGCAGATATCGACGGCGTTCGTCTTCGGCAAACCAGGTTGTCGGCTGGCATGGGGATTGTGGCAATCGGTACAATCGCCCGCTGCACCGGGATGCTGCACCTTCGACTTCTCAATCGTGTCGGTCTTGTCGGAGTGGCAAGTCACGCACAGATCCTTCGCGTTTGCTTGCGTCAGGACAACTTTTCCGTCTTTGGCGGGAGCATGGCACGTGTCACACGATTTATCTGCAAACGGAGGATGCAGGAACTGCCGCATCAACTTCGGCGCCGCCGACTGATGCGGATCGTGGCACTGCGTGCAATCTGCCTTCTCAAATGGCTGATTGTTGTGCGTCTTCTGCAGTGCCGCATCTTTCACGTCGTGACAATCGATGCACAGCGCTGGAGCGGCTTTAGTCAGATGAAAATCAAACTCAGGCTTCCCCACTTCGCCGACTTTATGCGTCGTGTGGCAGGTGTCACAGCCCATGTCGAGCGCGGCGTGACGGCTGCCCTTCGCCGCAACGTTCAGGCCTTGCGTGTGGCAATCGAGACAAAGGTTCGCGCCCTTGTCTCCCGAAGTCGATTTCAACAGCTGGTTTTTGTTGTCGCTCTCATGGGGATCGTGGCACTTGATGCAATCGCGCACCGCCGGCGGATGCACCGTGCCTTTCAGCGTCGACGCATCTTTCTCCGAATGGCAGGTCAGGCACATGGCCTGCGGCGTCGTGGTGATCAGCTTTACGCGCGTGATGTCTTTATTGACGCGAACTTCGTGGCAGCTTAAGCATCCAGTGGCGATCGCCGAGTGCACCGCCTTGCCTTTGGTCTTATCTTCGTGGCACTCAAGGCACTTCGCGGAATCGACGTTCTTCTCGAGCGGGACTGGATGTTCCTTCGCCCACGCTGGCCGAGCCATCATCAGCAGACTCACAACGGACAACTGCAGCAAGCGGGGGAGCCTGCGTCGGAAATATTTCACTTCAACAGGGAATGCGCAGTATGAAAACATTGGGACCACTTCCATTCCTTGCATTTGCAAGCGCCTCGCCTAATCCCAATTCAGGAACCTTGGGCGTGATAAACCGTTGCACAACATAAGCTTCAGCCCTTTGGCTGGGGGGCGGCACGAGCGAAGACCCGCCCTAAGATCCCGAAACATGGGCCTTCTGCCACACCCGCTTCGTGAAATCACGCACGTCCAATCTCTTCAGCGGGATGCAGCCCATCCGTCTGATTTTGCGGCCCTGTGATTGTAATCACTGGGGTCCCGCCTTGGGTGAAATCTCGGGAAAGCCTTGTCAGGATGAGTGTTATGGCCCAAGGACGGGGTCGCAATCGAATGCGATGAAACGCCTAACTTCTTTTATCTTCATGCACTTCGCACTTGAACCGGCCGTTGGCTCCGAACGTGCATTCCCCCCCCGTGAAGGAAGACGAACCAATATGGCCCTGTCACTTCACACTTCGTTTCGCAAAATCTGGCAGACCCTGAGTTCCATCAAGACCGGCGTCATTCTGATTATTTTGGTCGTGATTTTTTCAGCGGCCGGCACCGTCATACTGCAACGTCCCATCACTGACCCCGACGATATTCAGCGTGCCTATTCTCCCGAAATGTTGCGCTTCCTCGACGCGGTCGGCCTGACGGACGTCTTTCACGCGCGCTGGTTCATCACGCTGATGATCCTCGTCAGCTTCAGCATCATTGCAGCATCTGTCGAGCGCTTCCCCAATGCATGGCGCTTCTTCTCGCGGCCGTATAAGAGTCCCGATGACAACTTTCGCCGGGTCCTGCCAAACCAGGCACAGATCCCGGTTCCGAGCGATGCGGAGGGACTCACGGCCGCCGAGAAGGCATTCAAACATTTCGGATGGAAATCCGAGCACATCGTCCGCACCGAGAGCTTCTCCCTGTTTTCTGAGCGTCATCGCATCTCCGAGATGGCGGTTTACATCGTGCACGCCAGCCTGTTGCTGATTTTCCTCGGCGGTATCGTCGACGCGCTCTATGGATGGAAAGGCTTCCTGATGCTGACACCCGGCAATCAGAGCAGCCAGATTGAACTCCGCAATGGCGGGATCAAAACAGTCCCCTTCGCGATCCGCTGCAATGACGCCGGTGAAGAAACTTATCCCGACGGCAGCCCTAAGAAATATTGGTCGAAGCTGGCAGTCATCGATGACGGAAAAGAAGTCAGCCGGAAGGAAATCGTCGTAAACGATCCATTGGTTTATCAAGGCGTGCGTTTTTATCAAGCCAGCTATGGCCGCACGGGCAAGCTCGACAAGTTAGTTCTGAGCGTCAGCCCGAAGGACGGCAAGGGCGAAACGCGCGAGATCACATTAACAAATGATCAAGCTGTCCCGCTCGATGCCGACAACAAGATCCAGCTCGCGGAATTCATCCCCGATTATGTTGTCGAAGACGGACATGTTTATAAGCGCAGCAACGAAATCA
>Ga0335076_10008021_pt1 | contig 10649 bp, 9 predicted proteins | sample Lox_Sample_25_FD_206717 | JGI IMG/M metagenome (GOLD analysis project Ga0335076, IMG submission 206717) | Soil microbial communities from Loxahatchee National Wildlife Refuge, Florida, United States - Lox_Sample_2.5 | ecosystem: Environmental > Terrestrial > Soil > Wetlands | place: USA: Florida...
GCACGTTGTCCATCGTGCCGACGATCACGCTCCATACCAGCAGCGCCACGCCCCAGCCGGTCTGGTTGTTCCAGAACAGCCAGACCACCGCCGGGAGCAACACGATCGTCGGCCCGATCTGCGCGATGCAGCACAGCAGGATGATCGCGGTCAGGAAAGCGGCGAACGGAATCCCCGCCACCGCCAGGCCGATGCCGGCCAGCACCGTTTGCGCCAGAGCGGTGCCGACGACGCCGATGGCCACCGCGCGGATCGCCGCGCCGGCCAGCAACACCACGCGCTCGCCGTTGTCGCCGGCCAGGCGGCGTCCGAATGCAATGAGCGTCTCGCGCGCCGTCTCCCCGTTGCTGTAGAGGATGACCGAGACCACCAGCGTCAGCAGCAACTGCACCACCAACAGGCCGACGCCACCGGCCGCACGCGCCGCCCACTTGGCGGCGTCGGTGGCGTACGGCGCGATGCGCGACGCCAGTTCGCCCTTGCCGGACGCAGCGATCGAGGCCCATACCGAGGTGGCCTTGTCGCCGACCAGCGGGATGCGGGCCACCCAGTCCGGCGGCGGCGGAATCGGCGACTCGGCCACCGTGTGGATCCAGCCCGAGATGGTGTCGGTGTTGTCGGCCAGCGTGTCGATCATCAGCAGCACCGGCCCGAAGAACACCACCAGCATCGCCAGCGACATCACCGCCACCGCCAGGGCGCGCCGCCGCAGCCGCGCCTGCACCATGAGCATCAGCGGCCAGGTGGCGACCACGATCATCATCGCCCACACGATCGACAGCAGGAACGGCCGCAGGATCCACAGCGACGACGCGATCAGCACCACGATCAGCGCCACCGCGAACAGCGTGCGCGGCAGGTCGCGCAGCATCACCGGCGTCGGGGCCGCGCCATGCTCGGCAGCCGCCGCAGCGGTTCCGCGCTCGGTCGCGGCGTTGTCGGGTGCGGTCACGCCCAATCCCTCCGGAGTTTCAGATGCCGTTCAGCGGCCCCATGCGGGCCAGCGCGCATTGTCGCTCGCCGCGCCCGAGGCGCCCGACGCCGGCGCCAGGCCAGCCGTGTCGCGCTCGGCAGCGCGGCGCCGCGGGTCGCGCTGGGTCAATTCGCCCCAATTGACCGCGGCGCCCCGCACCGAGTCCAATCGATGCCACCCGCCAGGGTGGAAGAGGGACTTCGTGGGGAAGATGACGACAACGACGGCGCTCCGCGCGCTGAGCCGCGCCTTGCGGGCCGGGCCCGGCATCGCGCTGCTGTGCGCGGCGGCCGGCTCGCTGGCGCAGGCACAGAAAACGCCGCCGGCCGCGACGGCGGCCGAAGACAAGCGCCCGATCACGCTGCGCATCGGCACCTCCAACGTGCACGCTGGCGCCAAGTACATGGACCAGCTGATGGCCAAGTACCTCAGCGACGCCGACCTCGACGAGACCAACCGCACGCTGTTCGCCTTCGCCTGCTACAACGCCGGCCCCGGCAACATCCGGCGCATGCGCAGCGAGGCTGCCAAGCGCGGGCTCGACGACAACAAGTGGTTCAACAACGTCGAGCTGGTGACGGCGGAAAAGATCGGCATCGAGACCACCAGGTACGTGCGCAACATCTACAAGTACTACGTGGCCTACAAGCTGATGACCGAGGTCGACGAGTTGCAGCGCAAGGCGCGCGAGGGGCTGCAGCAGCCGACCAAGTGAAGACGGCCGGGCCGCGGCGGCCGCGTCCTGCGCAATCTCGACGATGAACTTCGCCTGGTCGCCCGAGCAAGAGCAGATCCGCTCGGCGATCGAGCGCGTGTGCGCGCCGTTCGACGCCGACTACTGGCTGCGCAAGGATCGCGAAGGCGGCTTCCCGGACGACTTTCACCGTGCGCTGGCCGCCAGCGGCTGGCTCGGCATCGCGATGCCCGAGGCGTACGGCGGTGCCGGACTCGGCATCGCAGAGGCGGCGCTGATGATGCACACCATCGCCGCCAGCGGCGCTGGCTTGTCGGGCGCGTCGGCCGTGCACATGAACATCTTCGGCCTGCACCCGGTGGTGGTGTTCGGCAGCGACGCGCAGAAGCGGCGCTGGCTGCCCCCGTTGATCGCGGGGCGCGACCGCGCGTGCTTCGCGGTGACGGAGCCCGACGCCGGCCTCAACACGCTGAAGCTCAAGACGCGCGCGCTGCGCGACGGCGACCACTATGTCGTGAGCGGCCAGAAGGTCTGGATCTCGACCGCGCAGGTGGCCAACAAGATGCTGCTGCTGGCGCGCACCACGCCGATCGAACAAGCGCGCGGCAGCGCAGGCCTGAGCCTGTTCTACACCGACCTCGACCGCCGTGCGGTCGAGGTGCGCGAGATCGACAAGATGGGCCGCAAGGCGGTCGATTCCAACCAGATGTTCATCGACGGCCTGCGCGTGCCGGTCGACGACCGCATCGGCGACGAAGGCCGCGGCTTCGAGTACATCCTGCACGGGATGAACCCCGAGCGCATCCTGATCGCCGCCGAGGCGGTGGGGCTGGGCCGTGCGGCGCTGCAGCGCGCTGGTGCATATGCCAGGGAGCGCATCGTGTTCGAGCGTCCGATCGGGCAGAACCAGGCGATCCAGCATCCGCTGGCCAGGTCGTGGATGGAGCTCGAGGCGGCGTACCTGATGGTGCACAAGGCGGCGTGGCTGTACGACCAGGGGCAGCCGTGCGCGGCCGAGGCGAACAGCGCCAAGTTCCTGGCCGCCGAAGCCTGCTACCGCGCCTGCGAGAACGCGGTCATCACGCACGGCGGCATGGGCTACGCGAAGGACTATCACGTCGAGCGCTACCTGCGGGAGGCGTGGATTCCGCGGCTGGCTCCGGTAAGCCCGCAGCTCATCCTGTGCTTCATCGCCGAGAAGGTGCTGGGGCTGCCGAAGTCATACTAGCCGATCAGGGCTCGTAGTCCTCCGCCTGTGCCTTGACGGCGCGTTCGCGCAGCGGCTGCTCGAGCGCGCGCAGGTCGTCGACCAGCGCCTTCACCGGCTCGCCGCGTGCCAGGCGCCACGACGGAGGCATCAGGTTGGGCGCGTACAACTCTTCGAGCAGCCGATCGTTGCGGCGCCAGCTCGAGACCATCGCCACCGCGAGGCCCAGCACCGCGCAGGCCGTCACCCAGCCGGCGAGTGCACGCGTGTGCTTCGGCAGCACCAGGCTCAGGTGCTGCGCCAACCACACCGCGCCGACCACGAAGCTGGCCGCCGGACGCAGGTGGCTCAGCAGCGGCCAGTCGAAGCTGAAGGCCAGCACCATCAGCAGGAGGTCGATCGCCTGCATCGCCAGGCCGAACACCAGCGCCAGGCGCAGGTGCGGCGTGATCGTGAAGCGGCCGGTGAACAGCTTGGATGCCAGGCCCCAGATGAGGCACCAAAGGAACAGCAGCGCGCCGCCGGCGAGCACCGGTGCGAGGTAGTCGTTCCACTTGGTGTCGGCGTCGCTGCCGACCCAGCGCGTCGCCAGCAGCCACAGCGTCGCTGCCAGTGCCAGCCCCGGCAGCAGCCAACGCGGACCGGCGAAGGTCGGCACCAGCGGCAACTCGGCAGCCAGCGCCTCGCCCGGCAGGCGCAGCAGCAGCTGGCTGTGGCCGAGCAGCAGGCGTGCCTGCGGCGGCAGGCTCGCGGCCTCGCCGGCGCGCACCTGCGCTGCCGTGCGTCCGTGCTCGATGCGCACGCCGTTCCTGCTGTCGCCCACGGTGACGCGCAGGCGACCCGTGGCGTCGGGCGCCAGCGTCGCGTGGTGCGGCGCGACGTGCGGGTCGGGCAGCACGATGTCGTTGTCGAGCGCGCGCCCGATCGTCAGCGGCCACGCCTGCACGTCGAGCAGGCGCACGCCGTGGCCGACGGCGTCGACCACTTCGGCCTGCGCCAGCCGCGCGGCGGGCGAGGGCGTGCTGCTCATCGCGGATCGGCCTTCGGGTTCCAGCCGAAGCCCTGCAGGTAGTGCTCGGTCAGCCGCAGCGCGTTGGCGAAATCGATCGCCACCGCGTCGAGCCGACCCTGCACGCCCTGCGTCGGATGGTCGACCGTGGTGGTCAGCACCGACAGGTTGTACAACCCCTCGAATCGCTTGAGCGCCGACAGGCAGGCCACCGTGCGCAGCACCAGACCGTCGCGGTCGGTGAAGGCCTCCTTGCAGCGTGGCGCGGTGGCCGAAAAGCCGCTGCCGAAATGCTCGTTGGCAAAGCTCGCGCTGTACTCCTGCGCGAAGCGCAGCGTGCCGAGGCGGTCGCCGTCGTAGCTCTCGTGGCGCACGTTGATCATGCCGGCGCGCAGCTGCGGCGATGCGTAGACCGAGTGGTTCATCACGCAGTCGCTGCGCTCGAAGCGCATGTACTTCTGCGTTTCGGGCGAGGCGCTGCCCCAGCAGCGCATGAAGCTCTCCTGCGGCACCGGCACGCGGTAGCGCGGATGGTTGGCGCTGCGCCACGGCTGCGCGACGAAGGCATCCACCAGGGCCGCCTGATGCGCCTTGAGTTGGCGCGTCACCTCGGCATACATCGGCTGCGTCTGCGGCTTGGCCTCGCGGCCGCGCTGCAGCAGCTCGTGCGCGAGCGTGCCCGGCACCAGGAAGCTGACCTGCTCGCCATCGCGCCGGGTGGCGACGTTGACGCCGATCACGCGGCCGTTGTCGTCGACCGCCGGGCCGCCGCTCATGCCGGGGCTGAGCGAGCCGCCGAAGAACACCTGTGGCAGGAAGCTGCGCTCGACCAGGCCGTTGTAGACGCCCTCGACGACCGCGAACCCGACGTCCAGCGGATTGCCCAGCGAATACAGCCGCTCGCCCTTGGCCAGCGGCATCGCGTCGCTGCGAAACGCCAGCGGGGCGACGTCGATCGGCTGCGCCGCAACGGCGCTGCGCAGGCGCACCAGCGCGAGGTCGTGGATGACGTCGATCGCCAGCAGCTCGGCATGGCCGGTGCGGCCCTGGGCCATCGTGAACGCGAGGCGGTAGCGGTCGGGGCGCAGCGCGAACTGGCTGACCACGTGGTAGTTGGTGATCGCCAGCCCCGAGGCGTCGACCACGAAACCGGAGCCGACCGAAGCCTGGCTGTCCTGGTCCTTCAGCAGCGTGCGCACCTGCAGCAGTTGTGCGCGCGTGGCGTCGACGATGCGCTGGCCCTGCGCCGACACCGGGGAGGCGGTGTCGGGCTTGGCCGCCACCGTGTCGGCGCGTGCAGATGTGCCGACGCCCACCGCCCCTGCGGCCCCAAACACGATCAGCGCGATCGACACGATCGCCCGCAGGCCCGATGCAAAGCGCTTCATTGCGGCCGATTCTAGGTGGCACCGACCGGTGCGCCCGCCCGGCCCTGCGGCGACGTGCGACCTACACCGGATCCCAGCTGAACACGTCGCCCGAGCGTTCCATGCCGACGAACGACGCGCGCAGTGCCGGCATCGCGTGCTCGGCGATCGCCTGCGGCGTCCAGCCATCGCCGCTGTGCACCGAACGCAGCGGCCGCGGCTGGCTCATCAGGAAGATCTCGTTGTTGCGCACCGCGAAGACCTGCGCGTTGACGTCGCGCGCCGCGTCGCTCAGCAGGTACACCGCCAGCGGCGCGATCTTGGCCGGCGTCATGCGCTTGATCTTCTCGACGCGCGCCTGCTGCTCGGGCGTGTCGGTCGGGATCGAGCCGGTCATGCGGCTCCAGGCGAAGGGGGCGATGCAGTTGGAGCGCACGCCGAACTTCTGCATGTCGAGCGCGATGCTCTTGCTCAACGCCACCAGGCCCAGCTTGGCCGCGCTGTAGTTGGCCTGGCCGAAGTTGCCGATCAGGCCCGAGGTGCTGGTCATGTGCACGTAGGCGCCGCTGCCTTGATCCTTGAAGTGGTTGGCCGCGGCGCGGCTGACGTACCAGCTGCCGTACAGGTGCACCTTGATCACGCCGTCCCATTCGACGTCGCTCATCTTGTGGAAGAAGCGGTCGCGCAGGATGCCGGCGTTGTTGACGACCCCGTCGATGCGGCCGAAGTGATCGAGCGCGCAGCCGACGATGCGGTTGGCCGGCGCGGCCTCGCTGACGCTGTCGGTGTTGGCCACTGCCTGGCCGCCGGCCGCGCGGATCTCGGCCACCACCTGCTGCGCCGGCCCGCTGTCGCTGCCCTCGCCGGTGGTGGAAGTGCCGATGTCGTTGACCACGACCCGTGCGCCCTCGGCCGCCAGCGCCAGCGCGATGTCGCGGCCGATGCCGCCGCCGGCGCCGGTGACCACCACCACCTTGTCCGCGACCATGCCCGCCATGCGCTGCCCCTCGTTGTCAGACGCCGTCATTGCATCACATGCGACGCGCGAGGCTCAGGGGTCGAGCAGGGTGGCCAGGCGCGCCTGCGCGGCGCCGCAGTCGCCGAACTCGGTGGCAACCCAAGCCGGGTCGTGATAGGTGTTGAGGTAGCGGTCGCCGTTGTCGCACAGCAGCGAGAGCACGGCACCCGCCGTGCCCTGGCGGCGCAACTCGTGCGCGAGCTGCAGCATGGCGACGAAGTTAGTGCCGGTCGACGGCCCCACCTTGCGACCGAGGATCTGCGACAGCAGCCGCATCGCCGCCACCGAGTCGGTGTTGGGCACCTCCACCAGGCGGTCGATCAGCGTCGGGATGAAGCTCGGCTCGACGCGCGGGCGCCCGATACCTTCGATGCGCGAGCCCGGCGAGCTGAGCGACGCATCGCCGCTCTTGTAGTAGGCGGCGAACACCGAGCCTTCCGGGTCGGCGACGCACAGCCGCGTGGCGTGGCATTCGTAGCGAACGTAGCGCCCGATGGTGGCACTGGTGCCGCCGGTGCCGGCGCCCACCACGATCCAGGCCGGCACCGGATGTCGCTCGCGCGTCATCTGCTCGAAGATGCTCTGCGCGATGTTGTTGTTGCCGCGCCAGTCGGTGGCGCGCTCGGCGTAGGTGAACTGGTCCATGTAGTGGCCGCGCGTCTCGCCGGCCAGGCGCTGCGCGGCGGCGTAGACCTCGCCCGCGTGGTCGACGAAATACGAGCGCCCGCCGTGGAACGCGATCTGCGCCACCTTTTCGCTCGACGTGCTGCGCGGCATCACCGCGATGAACGGCAGCCCGAGCAGGCGCGCGAAGTACGCCTCGCTGACCGCGGTGGAGCCGCTCGAGGCCTCGACCACCGTGGTGCCCTCGTGCAGCCAGCCGTTGCACAGCGCGTAGAGGAACAGCGAGCGTGCGAGGCGGTGCTTCAGGCTGCCGGTGGGGTGGGTCGACTCGTCCTTCAGATACAGATCGATGCCGTGCGCCGCGAACGACGGCAGGTTCAGCGGCACCAGGTGCGTGTCGGCGCTGCGACGAAAGTCCGCTTCGATGCGCAGCACCGCATCGTGCACCCAGCGCTCGCTGCTCATGCCATGGGGTCTGTGGAAGACAGACCCCTAGTGTCTCACTGGCACACCGCCTGCGGCACCGTCACCGCCTGCGACCTGCAGTGCACGGTGCGCGAGGCCGAGCGCGCGATCTCCTCCGTCGTGGTGACCAGCAGCTCGATCTCGCCGAGCATGCCTTCGTCGTAGCCGACGATGCGGCCAACCTGCTGCGTGCTGTACTCGAAGCCGGCTTCGGCGCCGGCCTTGATCGGCGCGGCCTCGTCGGCCATCGCCTGCGCCTCGTTGTGGCGATTCGGGTTCTGGTTCATCGGCTGCGACATCGCCTTGGACATTGCCATGATCTGGTCGTGCGGCATCGCCCGCATGCGCGCCTGCACCTCCTTGGCGTAGGCGGGGTCGCTTTGCTGCATGCGCTGCATGTCGATGCCGACGCTGGCCATGCCCTCGGCGAGGCCGGCCTGCTGCTGCATCGCTTGCGCCTGCTGCCCCGTGCGGAGGGGTCGGCGCGGCAGCGCGGCATGACCGATTAAACGGGCGCGGCCCGTTGGCGTCACCCGCGGGCTACCACTGGCCGAAGAACACCCCGGCGCGCTTGTGCTGCGCGGTGCCGCCTTCGATCTGCGCGTCGGTCAGCGTGACGCGATGGCGCCGCCGCGCCAGGAAGTCGAGCAGCCGGTCGCGCAGCTCGCTGCGTGTCGCCGCGCTGGATGCATCGCGGCCGAGGTCGTCGAACTCCTGCGGGTCGGCCTGGAGGTCGAACAGTTGCTCGGGCTCGTCGAGCCAATAGACGTAGCGCCAGGCGTCGGTGCGGATGCTGAACGCGCGGCAGCGGTGCACGTCCTTGCGCAGGATCAGGCGCGCCTGGCGGTAGCAGTAGTCGAGCTCGCTGAACACGAAGTCGCGCCACTGCGTAGGAGCCTGGCCGTGCAGCAGCGGCTGCAGGCTTCGGCCCTCGATGCGGTGGCGTGGGCCCTCGACCCCGAGCGCGTCCAGAATCGTCGGCACGATGTCGACGCACTCGACAAAGCGCTGCTCGGTGCGGCCCCGCGTGGCGTCGGCCTCGCGGCGCGGGTCGGCCACGATCAGCGGCACGCGCTGCACGGTGTCATAGAAGAGCTCCTTCTCGCCGAGCCAGTGGTCACCGAGAAAGTCGCCGTGGTCGGCACAGAAGATGATCAAGGTGTCGTCGAGGCGACCGTTCGAGGCCATGGCGTCGAACAAGCGGCCGAGGTGGTGGTCGAGCTGCGCGATCAGACCCTGGTAGGCCGGGCGCACGGTGCGGATGCAGTCGTCGCGCTGGAAGCTGACGCACTCTTCCTGCTGGCGGTAGGCGGCCAGCACCGGATGCGCGCCCTGCAGCTCGGCGTCGCGACGCACCACGGGCAGGCAGTCGTCGACGGAGTACATCGCGTGGTACGGCGCGGGCGCCATGTAGGGCCAGTGCGGCTTCACGTAGCTCAGGTGCAGCACCCACGGCTGGCTGCCCACGTGCTTCATGAAGGCGATCGCCTGATCGGTCATGTACGCCGTTTCGGAGTGTTCCTCCTTCACGCGCGCGGGCAGGTGCACGTTGCGCATGTGCCAGCCGCTGCGCAGCTCGCCGTGGGTGTCGACGCCGGCGATCACGTAGTCGCTCCACGGGTCGGCGCTGTCGTAGCCGTGCGCGCGCAGGAACGCCGGATAGCCCGACTCGTCGCCCGGCGCGTGGTGGCCGTCGTAGCGGTCGATCTCGTCGAAGCCGCCATGTCGCAGCAGCGTGCCGAGCTCGCTGGCACCGTCGAGCTGCAGGCGCTGCAGGCCGGCCTGATCGGGCATGACGTGGGTCTTGCCGGTCAGCGCCAGCGTCAGGCCGGCGCCGCGCAGCATCTCGCCCAGCGTGATCTCGCCCACCGACAGCGGCACGCGGTTCCAGGTGGCGCCGTGCGAGATCGCGTAGCGCCCGGTGTAGTAGCTCATGCGGCTGGGGCCGCAGACACCGCTGGTGACGTAGGCGTTGGCGAAACGCACGCCGCGCCGCGCGAGCGCGTCGATGTTCGGCGTCTTCAGGTACGGATGGCCGCTGCAGCCGAGGTGATCCCAGCGCAGCTGGTCGGCCATGATGAAGAGGATGTTCACGGGGCTGCCCATGCGGTGCGCGGCGCGCTCGCCCGATTATCCGTGCAGGCGCGCTACGATGGCTCGATGCGGCTGGCGTTCAAGCGATGGCTCGCGGCCGCCAGAGCGCTGGCGGCCGCGGTTTGGTGTGTGGCCGCGCTGGCGCAGGCGCCAGCCGGCGGCATCTACATCTGCACCGACGATCAGGGTCGTCCGATCACGCGCGACCGCTACATCGCCGAGTGCAGCCACAAGGAGCAACGCATCCTGAACCGCGACGGCTCGTTGCGGGCCGTCATCCCGCCGACCTTGACACCCGACGAGGCAGCGCGACGCGAGGAGGAATCTCGCCGCAAGCGCGACGAGGAGCAGCAACGACGCGACGCGATCAAGTACGACGAATTGCTGCTCAAGCGCTACCCGGACACGACAGCGCTCGAGCGCGATCGCGCGTTGGCGCTTCGCGATGGACAACTGGCGATTCAGCGGGCGGAGGCTCGGCTGAGCGAATTGCAGGCCGAACGCAAGCCACTGCTCGACGAGGCCGAGTTCTACCGCGGCCGGCGCGTGCCAGGCTCACTGAAGCAGCAGCTCGACGACAACGAGGCAGCGATGGCCGCGCAACGCGACCTGACCCGGCGCGCGCAGTCCGAGGTCAAGCGCATCAACGACAAGTTCGATCGCTTGCTCGATCGGATGCGCCAGCTGTGGAACGGCGCGCCGACCGGCTCACTGGGACCACCCGAGCCCTGACTGTGCTCATTGCTCGGGCTTGAACCCCGACGCGCGGATCACCGGACCCCAGCGGTCGTAGTCGTCCTTCATGATCTTGCCGAGGCGCTCGGGCCCGTAGCCGGTGGGTTCGAGGTTCATGTCGACCAAGCGCTTGCGCGTCGCCGGGTCGTTGACGGCGGCGATCGCGGCCCTGGACAGCCGCTCGACCACCGCGCTCGGCGTGCCGGCCGGCGCGAACAGCGCGTACCACGGCTGCGCCACCAGGTCGGTGTAGCCCAGCTCGCGAAACGTCGGCACGTCGGGCAGTGCGGCATCGCGCTGCTCGCCGGCCACTGCCAGGATGCGCGCCTTGCCGGCATCGACCACGCTCTTGATGTCGGCGACCACCGTCGACAGCGCCGTGACCTCGCCGCTGGCCAGCGCCTGCATCGCCGGCGCCGTGCCCTTGTACGGCACGTGGGTCATCTGGATGCCGGCGCTCCTG
>Ga0335076_10008024_pt1 | contig 10648 bp, 8 predicted proteins | sample Lox_Sample_25_FD_206717 | JGI IMG/M metagenome (GOLD analysis project Ga0335076, IMG submission 206717) | Soil microbial communities from Loxahatchee National Wildlife Refuge, Florida, United States - Lox_Sample_2.5 | ecosystem: Environmental > Terrestrial > Soil > Wetlands | place: USA: Florida...
CGCCTGGCTCGGACAATTTCGGAGATTGCTGGTTCGTCATGAACATCTACTCTCCATCTACTACGCGTTCTTCTATCTTGCTTGCTTCTGGATTACGCTCCGGAGGTATTTTTGAAACACGCTCTAGGAATTGCCGGCCCGGATGGCAAGACAGAGTTCCAGAAGAACATCGAGGCCATAACAACGGAACTTGGCGAAATTCCGGCGGACTCGCGCGTTGTCGTCATCGGAATCACCGATCAAAGCTTCGCGCAACCCGACATTCTGCTCTCCGCGACAATCCCCGCCGATGCCGGTTATTTCGGGGAGCGCCTGGCCGCGGCACAGACGCTGCTCGTGCGAACTTGGAAGTCCCGAAGCGCAAAACTCGAACCGACTTATCGCCAAACTGACATCATCGGGGCCCTTCTCATCGCCAGCCAGATATTCGAGGCAGCTAGCTCCGGTCAAAAAGTGCTGATCATTTACTCCGACATGCGCCACCGAACCCCAGGCCTGAATATGGAATCAGAGAGGCACGATCCTGACTCTGGGTGGCGCAAGCTTTTCCAGGTTTCGGTAATTCCCAATCTTAGTGACGTGAAGGTCAACATTCTGGGAGTCGATGGCGCGGGAAAATCTATGCAGTACTGGCAGGGCCTGCGGCGACTTTGGACCGACTTCCTTCGCGCGAGCGGCGCGGAAGTCCGAGAATTCTCGCCTCTGCGCGGGCTCCAGGGAGCAGAAATGCCATGTTCGCCATAACCCCGCGCGTTTCCGGCTCCCCTCGGCGTTTCCGACTCCCCTCAGCGCTTCCGGCTCTGCTCCCTTCGGCGGATGGCTGCAAAAGTCCGAATGCTGCATTCCCTAATCGTGTTGCCTCCTTCGGAACGACACTTCTTGATCGATGCAACCATCAATCTGTACTTCTTCTACTGTGACACTTAGAAGACAAGATATTCTCAAAGAACGTAAGCAAGGTACTTGTCCACCGAGCAGATATCATCACAGAGATATAGGTCTTGTGATGCGAGTCACTGCTCGTTGTGATCGAGTTACAAATCACTAACATTCTTGTTGACATCCACAACCTTATGGCCATAAGGTATGCGGCCATGAGCCCACAGGAGTAGCCGGTTTGGCAGACTGTAAGTCTTACGAGCATTCCTGATGGCACTTCCCCGTTGTTAACGATCTACGCTGTTGCGCAGATCTCGCACTACGCAACAACGGTGCGGATCGGCTGTGACAGCCCAGCGAGATTTTGTGCCGCCGCCGAGGGGCTCGCCACCGAGGAGTTGCATGTCTCGTCGATGCACCGTTCTGTTTCTAAGGTTCTGTTTGTCGGCCTTCGCTAACTCGCTGGCGGCCATTTCCCCGCGTTGGACGGTGGTGCGCGTGGGGCCAGCAACCTCCACGGCCACTTTTAGTAGAAGCGTACAAGCAACAACGACCGATTTCGCTTTGGCTTTCAAGCTAGGGAGGACCGTTAAATGCTTCGCCTATCCACACTTACGCTTCTGATTGTTCTCGGTTCCCAACCCTTCTTTGGCCAGACCCCCCCGGCGAGCGACCCCCAGGCTCTGACCTTGGCAGCGCAATCCGTGGCAGCGATGACCGGTGGCTCGACTATCACTGACGTTACTCTCTCTGGTAATGCTACGTGGATTGTCGGGTCGGACACCCAGACCGGCACTGCCAGATTCATGGCTTTGGGCACTGACGAGAGCCGATTCGATGTAACACTCCCAAATGGCACCCGAACGGAAATTCGAGATGCGTCCACGGGCTTCAAACAAGGCAAGTGGATATCCGTTGATGGCTCATCAGGCCTGTTTGGTTTTGTCAATTGTTTTACCGATGCCGCTTGGTTCTTCCCGGTTTTGGGATCACTATCCGGGCCGCAAAATACGGTTCTTTCCTACGTTGGGCAAGAGACCCGGGACGGTGCTGCCGTTCAGCATCTGCAGTCGTATCTGTATCAAACCTCGGCAGTGCCTACAAGCGGTCCAAGCCTCCAGAAACTGAGTACGATGAATTTCTACCTCGATGCGACGACTCTGCTACCTGTGGCCATTACTTTCAGCGTCTACCCAGACAATAGCGAAACAGCCACTATGCCGGTGGAGATCGACTTCTCGAATTATCAGGCGCTCAACGGTGTGACGGTTCCCCTTCACATCCAGAAGTTCTCAGAAGGAAACTTAGCCTTAGATTTTCAAGTCTCCAGTGCAGCATTCAACACGGGCCTCCAAATTTCGACCTTCGCAATTAACTGAGGAAAGCACGTCCGTGGGAGAGCCAATATGTCGTGCGTTCAGAAAACTCTTGCATTTGTGATTCTCATTCTTTCACTGTGGGTAGCCGCGACAGGGCAGGTCTCGACTGGAGCACCTCCGTTCGCGAGTCTGGGCGGAGGTCCTTTTGATGTCGTAAACTTAGGGAATCTCAATGTGCACTTCTCGATTCCTATCTTCTCGAGAGCTGGCAGGGGCGCGTCACTTCGCTATTCGCTGAGCTACGACAGCTTAGTGTGGGTCCCAGCGACCGTCAACGGTGTGCAGCAGTGGCAGCCTGCATTCAACTGGGGCTGGACGGCACAGAGTGTAGTGCCAACTGGCTATCTCACCTATCTACTCTACAACCAGAAATGCGACGACGGTTCTGGACATCAGTCCACGGAGTATAGGAATTGGTTATACCATGACCAATGGGGTATTGTGCATTCATTCGGTGTCGGCCTCGGTGGCAGGCTGGTATATGACCCATACAATTGTGCTTTCCCGCCAGGCACCAAGAGCACTCTACAAGTGACTGCCACAGACGGATCTGGTATCACCCTCAACACGAGCCTCGTTGGGCAGGGCCTCGGAACTTCCACTGTAACGATGAAAAACGGAACTGTCTTCAAGCCACCTTTGAACGTGACTGGCGGCTACTCAGGCAGCTCGGCCTCACTGACGGACGCCAATGGAAATCAGGTATCCGTCAGCAGCACCTCGAACTCCGCCACTTTCACCGATACATTGGGTACGATCGCATTGACTGTATCGGGAACAAGTCCTGTCAGTTTTTCTTACACGGCTCCGTCGGGCGGGCAAGCCGAATACACATTGAATTATGTGCAATACACGGTCGAAACCAACTTCGGCGTAAGCGGCATAAGTGAATACGGTCGCCTCAGCAACGCTCTGGTTGACAATATTCAATTGCCGGACGGTAACAAGTACAGCTTTACATACGAAAAGACTCCCGGCTCATGCACTCCGCTATCAGGAACGTATTCTGCCAATTGCGTTACGGGGCGAATCGCCTCAGTGACGCTACCCGCGGGCGGAGCCGTCACATATAGCTACAGCGGTGGGACTGGCAACACAGGAATCTTCAGCGACGGCAGCACAGCAGGACTAACCCGCGTGCTCAGCCCATCCATATCCTGCAGCTCAGGTGGTTGTTGGCAATATGCCCGTACTCTGGAACACGGCACGCCGGGCACTGGGTCATCTTGGCAAACCTCCGTCACTGATCCGGCCAACAACGTCACCGTCTTGGACTTCGCGGAAGATGCTTCGACCACGGCACCGTCGTACAATCTGTACGAGACTCAGCGATTGTCATATCAGGGCAGCAGTACACTCCTTCGAACCACCATCACCTGCTACAACGCCGTCTACGCGAATTGCAACAACACCTCCAGCTATACCGTGACGTCGCCCATCACCCAGATTGATGCCTATGCAGCATTGCCGAATGGGAGCACTCGGTTGTCTGAAATTGCTTACAACTCGGTCGGGCTGGTGACCGACGATAAAGAGTACGACTATGGCGTTGCGACTGGGGCCGCACCTGGAACAAACCATCTCATCCGTGAGACGTCGACTGCCTACGCAAGTCTGGGAAACGGGATTGTGAATAAGCCTTCCAGTGTGGTCGTCAAAGACTGGACTAGCGGGACTGCCGTTACGATCGCCTCGACTTCTTACACGTACGATGGCGCGTCCGTAACGTCCACGTCGAATACGCCACAGCATGTCTCTGTCTCAGGATCGCGCGGAAATCTGACCACGATTCAAACGAAGGCAACCAGCGCGACCTCGCTTTATCGTCAGTTCACGTACTATGACACCGGCAGGCTGAACACGTCGACGGATGTGGATACGTCTAGCGCTACAACCTGCGCCAACAAACCTTCGATTTGCACGACTTACAACTACTCGTCATCGACCGCGTCCTGCGGAAACACATTCGCGACCTCAATCAGTGCGCCGCTCGGTCTTAGCCGATCTACGGTCTGGAATTGCAGCGGGGGCGTTGCAGCACAGAATACGGATGAGAACGGACAGAGCGTGAGCGCCAACTATGCCAGCGATCCGTATTTCTGGAGGCCCGCCAGTGTGACCGATCAACTGAATAATCAAACCAATCTTGCCTACACAGGCGAGACGGCGGTGGAAGCCGCATTGCAAAACTTCAACGGCGGCAATTCTGCTTCTGATTGGTTGACGACAGTTGACGGCTTTGGCAGACCGATTTTCGGCCAACGGAAGCAAAGTCCCACGTCAACAAACTACGATACAGTTGAGACCGACTACAACAACCTCGGCCAGTCTTATCGGACCACAATGCCTTATGCGGCGACGGCCAGTCCATCCAGCTCCAACCCCAGTGCGCCGGCAACCACGAGAACGTACGATGCGCTCGGGCGCGTGCTCAGCATTGTGGACGCGGATAATGGCGAAGTCTCCTACACATACACAAACAACGATGTGCTGCAAGCAGTCAGTGGCTCGCAGACCTTCCAAAAACAGTTTGAGTATGATGGCTTGGGCAGATTGACATCTGTCTGTGAAATCTCATTGACACTTCCCGGTGTGGGGACGTGCAGCCAGGGCACTGCTCAAATGGGATATTGGACGAAATACACGTATGACGCTCTGGGTCACTTGCTCACGGTCACCCAGAATGCCCAGGCGGCAAGCGGCAGCCAACAGACCAGGAGCTTTGCCTACGATATGTTGGGACGCATGACGTCGGAGTCAAACCCGGAGATCGGCAATAATGGAACGAATGGAATCGTGACCTATACGTATGACTCCATCTCCCCCTGCGCCGATGGCGTGAACTATAGCTATCCGGGGAATCTGGTGCAAAAGAAGGACAACGCCGGAGACTACACCTGCTACAAATACGACGTGCTGCACCGTGTCATACAGGCTGGCAACAGCGCGGTGTCAAACACGACCCTGCGCAAGTTTGTTTATGATTTGGAAAGCTCGTATCCGGCTGGGGTAAGCGTCACGTACGGCAAAACCCGGCTGGTGGAAGCCCAGACGGTCAACACCTCGAACCTGAACACGGTTCTGACCGACGAATTCTTCAGTTATGACAAGCGGGGCGAGATTACGGACGTTTACGAATCCACGCCACATTCGGGCGGGTATTACCATGCTCAGGCGTCGTATTGGCCTACGGGAATGATGGATTCCCTCAATCTGTATAACGCCACGCCGAGCGCAATGTTCCCGGCAATCAATTATGGTGCGAGCGACGGATCGGGGCTCGATGGAGAGGGCCGAGTCACGAAAGTCACCGCGGCATCTGGTGAATGGCCACTCAAGTGTTGCGTGACATATTCCGCGGGCAGCCCTACGGCACCCTTGGGTGCGCTGACCAGCGTGACTTACGGGTCAGGAGACGGCGACAGCTTTACTTATGACCCGAATACGGGCCGCATGGTAACGTACACGTTCACCGTCGGTGGCAATGCAGACAGCGGAAGCCTGACTTGGAATACCAATGGCACGCTGCAAAAGCTGGTCATCAATGATCAGATTCCGGGCACGTCTGACAGTCAAACGTGCACGTACGGCTATGACGACGTGCAGCGCATCTCGAACGTGACCTGCGGGACATTCTGGGTGCAGAACTTCACTTACGACGCATTCGGCAACATCACGAAGAACGTTCCTCAGGGAGATGGAGGCCAAGCCTTCCTGCCGAGCTATTGGACTTCGCCACCCACCAATCAACTTCTGTCTCTTCCCGGTGTCAGCCCGAGGTACGATGCCAATGGCAACCTGCTGACCGACAATTTGAATGCCTACACATGGGACCCAAACTGGGGCAACATGCTAACTGTGAATACCGGTTCGGCAACCGTAACTGCCCTTTACGACGCATTGGGCCGCATGGTGGAAAACAACTCGGGTGGAAATTACTCAGAGTTTATTTACAGCCCGTCGGGAGCGAAACTCGCCAAGGTTAACGGCCAAGCGTTGATTAACGCTTTCATCGCCCTGCCGGGTGGGGGCAAGGCGATCTACAATTCGTCGGGAGTGCTGGCGCACTTTCGCCATTCGGATTGGCTGGGCAGCTCCCGAGTGACCTCGACGGGGACACAGACGCTGTATTCGAGTTCGGCTTATGCGCCATTCGGCGAGCAATATGCAACCTCCGGGAATTCGGACGCGTCCTACACAGGGCAGGATTCGGACACCGTGAGCAGTTTGTACGATTTTCCGGCGCGCAGACAAAGCCCGAGCCAGGGCCGTTGGATATCACCCGATCCAGCCGGACGCGCTGTGGCGATCTTAACCAACCCCCAGTCATGGAATCGCTACGCCTACGCACTGAACAATCCCCTGGCGCTAGCTGACGCAACTGGACTGTCGCCAACCGGGCGTCGCCTACATCGAATGGACGAATGCGACGACGGCTCTAATTGCATCACATTTATCGAGAGCGGAGACGACGATGGAGGTAGCGGTGGAGATGCCGATGACGACGACGACAACAGTGGCGATGACAATAGCGGAAATAATTGCGACCCCAATGACCCAACCTGCGGAGACCCGACCGACCCCAGTGACCCGAACAAGCAGCAGATGGTCCTGGGTCTGCTGAATTCGGCCTGCAATGCGATGTATGGAGGCTTGGCGAACGGCATTCGCGATTTGGCTGCTACTCAGTACACTACCGTCGGCTCGTTTAATCCTACAGACGCAAACGGACAGCTAGCGCTCGCGAATGCACAAGCAGCCTTTGCTAATGGGTCCCCCGACCCTGCATACACGCAGTACTTTAACAATGACAACCCGCAAAATCCGCCATCGAGCACAACTTTCCTAGCTGTCACGTTCCTGCAACCGTCGTTCTATCAATTTAGTCCAGCCGATCAGATGGGGATACTCTTTCACGAGTTGAAACATGCTGCTGGCTACGGTGGCGAAATCGATCCTCCAGCGAACGCCACTCCAGACCAGGTCAACGCCTGGGATGCAAATGAATTGCAGACCAACGAGCAAAACTGTTCGCCACAACAAGTGGCGACGCAGGATTCACAAGTTGACGGCACGATCCAGTGATTGCTTCGACCTAAGGAGGAGGGATCATCATGGTAGGCGGGGTAAGAATCAGCGGGCTATTGTTGACACTCTTGTGTGTCACGTTCTTGAGTCCGGATTTTCTAGTCGGGCAGTGCTCCACGCCCATCGACAAAGAAGCTGCACCGAAGGCCGTCGTTGAAGTCTCTCTCGACAAAGCGAGCATTCATGTTGGAGAGACGCCCTTGATAACCTTTCGGATCACCAACCGAGGTTCCGTTCCATTTTATGTCCCGAGGGCAATTGAAGACTTCGATTTCCACGGGGGATTCAAGGCCATTGTCACTGGGCCGCCCAATGCGAGATGGAACTCTACGGGGGGAGCGGTGGACCATTTCCACTACATCGATGTTGCCAAGGAGATTGAGGAGTCTTGGGTTCTGTTGTGGCCCTGCGACTTCTATGGCGGAGCGAGACCACTTGCCACTGTTCCAATGTCTCCCGGCACTTATACCGTTGTTGGCCGCCGGAACCCGCCTCGACTGGGTGACGACCTGAAGGCGAAGCTGCGCAGCACTCTGAGATTTCCTGTGCTGTTGGACGCCCTTGAGTCCCAGCCGATTAGCCTTCGCGTCACGGAGTAGAGTGCTGCCCTGGTTCTGTGGCGGATTGCTCTTCCGAAACAAGTGATGAAATACCTTCGCTCCAGCCTCGCCGTTGTTGCCGTCCTCGCAGTGTCGGAACTGACCCAGGACGGACCAACGAAGGGCGTGCAGAGCATGTCCAGTCGCCCGGCTTCGGGAGCCCTAATCCTGTCGGGATATGGGATATGAGTTGCCCGTTGCCGAGACTGTGGACTTGAAGAACGGGAAACTGCACGTGCAAATCCCAGCGGTAGCCACAGCCGAACCGAAGCCATAGCCTTGCTAGTCTGACCGTCAATCAGAGTGGCTTCCGTTGGCGTTTCAGGGGGGATCAGGGATGCCATCCGTGAGCTGATTAGGGTTCGGATTGCCCCTCCTGGTTTCGCCCCCGCTGAAGCGACGAATTTTTCCTTAGCCGCCGATCCGCCGCACTTGTCTTGGAGATTTTGACTGAAGAATCGTGGAGCGCGCCAATCCGGACGAAAGGAGCGTTTTATGTGGACGAGAATTCTGTTTTTCGGCACCGCGATCACTTGGTCCGTAGGGGCGCTTTGCGCGATGGACGGTTCCCGAGCGGAAGTTCTTGGCTATGTTTCCTGCCTGTCGGACCCGCCCTCGAACCTTGCGGGCGCAGTCGTGGTGTTCCATCGCTCGGATGGAAGCAATTTCAAGGCGACTACGAACGAAGCGGGGGAGTATGACGTTTATTTAGCCCCAAGTTCTGAATACAGCGTGAGCGTAGAAAAGAAAGGGTTTTATCCGATCCACCGACCGAGCTTTCGGCCCCAAGTAGGCTCAACACTAAGATTCGATTTCACGACGGCGCCTTGCTGTGATAGGAATGTTTTCCCTCTGGTGGTTCCATCAGGCGAAACCAATCCCACGCCTGAGAGGGACGAAGATGTCCACCACGCCTCCACTGATGTATTCAATCGGTATTATCGGTATCCTTATCACGACGAAGAGACCTTTGACTTTGGCCCGAATCCAACCCATAAGTTGATGCTCGCCTTCGGAATCTTCAACCAGAAGGATGGCAAGGTTACATACGAGTCGCTCCCGGTTCCAGCGCCGCCCCCTCCAATCACTCCAAGAAACTACCTGCCCGTGACGATCAGCTTTGACACATACACGATCACAGCCACCACGGTAGTGCTGGATCGGAAGACGCGCGAACTGCGCGCCGATGGCACGGTTTGGATCGCGGACGGAAGTTCGTCGCCGCCGCGTCTGGTCTCGTGTGCCGTGGTGCGGCTGGATGATGCTGAGCCGCAGGTTCACGAATGCGAGACAGGTCCTTCGGAGCACGGTGCGTCGAAATAGTTGTTGACGACAACAGCGGGGACAACTGCGATGCATCAGACCCGAGTTGCAATCCGGACGACCCAAACGATCCGACCGACCCTAACAAGCAGCAGCTGGTGTTGGGTATGCTGAACCCAAACTGCAACCCAATATATGGTGGATTGAGTAACGGGTTGCAGGCAATCGCCGCTGCGCAGTACGTGAATGTCAGCTCTCTTCCTGCTAATCCGACCAATGACCAAGACGCGGAGGCGCAGTTTCTGTTCGCACAGGCATAGCAGGCGGGGGGATCGTACGCTGCATACACATATTCGCCTGTTATTGATTTCAGCGCGGGGTTCCCTGGAGCACCGCAGAACATCACCACATACATAGGGAACCGCTTCTACAATGCTCCCCCTGATGTTCAGACTGGCATACTCTTTCACGAACTGCTGCACGGCGTTGGCTACCCCGCTGCCAGTATCGACTTCGACTCCTATGCTGCCCAGCTGCCGCAATATACTTGCAGCAGATTGCTCCCCACAGCAGGTGCCGACGCAGGACTCCACGGTTCCGAACCAAATCCCGGATCCGAGCCGGTAAATCTGCTGTCATTGCGAAGGAGGTTGAAGGTTATGCGAGGTACTGGGTTCCGCGGCTACTGCGTCCTTGCCCTCTGTTGTGCGACTTTGCCGCTCACATCATCTAGTCAATCCCGCACCGATGTGAGCGATCAAGCGTCTGCAAAGGCAGAGGTTGCTGTGTCCCTTGTGCCGGCCAAACGCAAGGTGGGGCAGCCCGTATACGTACACTTTCAGATTACCAATACTGGCTCAATTCCTTTTTATATCCCCCCGATCATAGATGATTTCGGGCTGCTGGGCGGATTCAGTTTCCAAGTACTCCCACCGCCCGGCCAAAGGTTCCTAGGGAGCGCTCGTGCCGCAGACTGGGGACCGGGTCCCCAACGCGATATTCTACAGGTTGCCGCGACGTGGATCGTGTTGAGACACGGCGACTTTTACGGCGCGACGCGGCCCGTGGAGCAAGCTCTCTTGCCCTCGCCTGGAAAGTATAGGATTGTTGTTTGCCATAATCCCCCTATACTGAGTGATGCCGAAAAAGCCAAGCTTCGGGAGAGTCTTAAGTTCCCTGTGCTGCTCGATACGGTCAAATCCGCTCCGGCGGCTCTGGACGTTGTCAAGTAGGGCAAATCCCCAGGGCCGTTGGATATCACCCGATCCAGCCGGACGCGCTGTGGCGATCTTAACCAACCCCCAGTCATGGAATCGCTACGCCTACGCACTGAACAATCCCCTGGCGCTAGCTGACGCGACTGGACTGTCGCCAACCGGGCGTCGCCTACATCGAATGGACGAATGCGACGACGGCTCTAATTGCATCACATTTATCGAG
>Ga0335076_10008025_pt1 | contig 10648 bp, 11 predicted proteins | sample Lox_Sample_25_FD_206717 | JGI IMG/M metagenome (GOLD analysis project Ga0335076, IMG submission 206717) | Soil microbial communities from Loxahatchee National Wildlife Refuge, Florida, United States - Lox_Sample_2.5 | ecosystem: Environmental > Terrestrial > Soil > Wetlands | place: USA...
CCGTAGCTCTTCTCGTCGATCTTGAGCGCGCGGCGCATCAGCGGTTCGGCTTCGGCGAGGCGGTTGGCGTCGTAGAGCAACGCCGCCAAATTGCTGACGTCGATCGCCACTTGGGGATGATCCGGGCCGTAGCTCTTCTTGTCGATCTTGCGCGCGCGGCGCATCAGCGGTTCGGCTTCGGCGCGGCGGTTGGTGTCCTGAAGCAGAAGCGCGAGATTGTTGAGGCGGATCGCCACCTTGGGATGATCCGGGCCTAAGCTCTTTTCGTCGATCGCCAGCGCGCGGCGCATCAGCGGTTCGGCTTCGGCGAGGCGGTTGGTGCGATAGAGCAACGCCGCCAGATTGCTGACGCGGATTGCCACCTCGGGATGATCCGAGCCATAGATCTTTTCGACGACCGCCAGCGCCCTGTGCTTGAGGGTTTCGGCCTGGGCGTAGTCCGCCTTGGCGTCGAACAGCACTCCAAGTTCGTTGAACAGCCGCGCCGTCGGCTCAGCAATCGCCGCCGCGTCCGCCGCGCGCGCGACCGCGAGCGCATGCGGCGCGAGCGGATCCAAGACCGGCCAATTTCGTACATCGTCGGCCTCACCGGCGAAGGCCGCATTCACCCATGCCAGCGCTTCGCGCAAAGCCTGCGTGCGGCGCTCCTCGCTCATCCCGCGGCGGGCGAAATCCTGCACCAGGCGATGCATCACGAAGCCCGAGACGCCGCCGTCCTCTCGCGTCACGCGGGTGATGAGCGAATAGGCGTAGAGGCCGGCTCGGGCCTCATAGGCGTCAGCGCCCGCCGCCTCGCCGGGAACCGCGACGTCGAGCAGCGAATCGGGAACCGGCTCGGGGGCGAGGAACGCCAGCCGTTCGAGCAGCCGCCGGCTCTCGTCTGTGAGCTGCGCCACGGATGTCGCCCAGGTCGCGGCGAGGCCAGTGTCACGATCGTAACTCATCAGCTTCCGATCGAACCAATCGACGACCTTGGCACGCTTGTCGCGCCACAGCTCAAGATAGCGCGCGAAGCCAATGCCCTGCGTAGTGATATAGGCGCCCGCCTGTTGCAGCCCCAAGGCGAGCCCGTCGAGTTCGCGCGCGAGTTCGCCGGCGCGCTCGAGATCATCCGCGGCCTTGGCGCGCTTGCTGTCCGTCCGAACGAGCAGGTAGGCGGTCGCGGCGCCCTCGTCGAGCACCTCGATCTCCTGCGTCAGCACCTCGTCCGGAAAGTCCGCTGCGCGCGCCGTGATCAGGGTTCGCCCGCCGCCGAGCCGCGGCAGCAGATCGATGACCGCATCGCGGGCCGGCTTGTCGTCGACGTTGTCGAGGATCATGAGCCAGGTCGGATGGGCTCCGAGCCACCGCCGGACCGCATCGACCTTGATTTCGTCCTCACGCGCTTCCTTTTCCGGCAGGTCGAGCGCGCCCGCGCCCGCCAGCGCAGCGAGATTGGCGTTCAGCCGGGCGGGATCGTCGGCGCGAACGAACAGAAGCGCCGAGAAGTCCGCACCGTATTTCAACGCATATTCGATCGCCAGCCGCGTCTTGCCAACCCCGCCGAGGCCGGTCAGCGCGACCGTGGCGCTGGAGGCCAGCGCGTCGTGCAGCTTGGCGACATCCTCGGCGCGGCCGATGAAACGGGCGCCGAATGAGGCGAATGGAAGATTGCTCAGCCGCCGCGCCGGCATGGTCGCGGCCTTCACCAGCGCCTTGATGAGGGCGGACGTTACGATCTCGGTGACGAGGTTGTCAGCGCTCGTGAACGGGGAGCGGGATATCGGTTGATCGCGCGCAGCTGATCGAGGTGCCGCTTCTGCGCCTTTCGCGAGGACTCGGTGGCTGCATATCTTGGGCCGGGCGCGACCCCGGCCGCGGGCTTAACGATAAACAGGTCCCTGTCCAGGGCGATCGCGAGCCACGCCTCCCATTGCGTGTAGCTGAGCGTCCCGAGCGCGTCGCGCGCCATGGCCTTGCTCGCGAGCCGCGCTTCCAGATCGGGCCTGCGCGCCAACAGGTCGTCCACGCTGCCGGGCTTGGGGGCCGAGCCGTCCATGTCGCCTACGAAATGGACGACCGCCTCGCACTGCTCGATGTACTCTTGCAGCATGCGCAGGGTGTCGCCGCCCTGCGGCTTGAAGTCCTCCTGAATCTTGACGGTGACGTTTGGCTGGTCGAGCGCGCGCCGCAACGCCTCGCGGTAGTCGCCGAACTCGTCGGACACGCAGGAGAGAAACAGCTTGACGTCCGCCATTCGCCGCCGCCCGCGTCGTGGCCATCACGCGAGAGTGGCACGGCGGGGCGGGTTCGGCAAAGGGGCGAGGCCGGTCGCGCCGCCCTCAGCCCAGCCCTCTCCCGGAGGGAGAGGGGGCGCTGCGGCCACGCCTTCTCCCTTCGGCAGCAGGGTCTTGCCGTCTCAAGGACCGCCCGGCGACGCCAAGCAACTCGCGACAGGGCTTCACAATTTCCAAAAAAGTGACAATTTCTTCCGTTTTCGCAGAAGCTGCGGTATTGTTGCGGTTTAACCGAACGAGAGTCAGCAATGCCCAAACCCACGCCAGCCGCCAAACCCGTCCGTTCCACCGCCGCGGCGCGCACGCGCGCCCAGCGGATCTTCGCCCGCCTGATCGGCGGCCAGTCGATAAGCGCCATCGCCGCGACCGAGAAGCTCAGCGTCCGCAGGGTCCAGCAGATCGTCCGTCAGGAGCTGAGCCGGCGCAACGCCAATCCCGCCGACGACTACGCGCTCGTCCAGATTGCCCGGCTCGAGCGGGCGCTCGACCTGGTCGGCGGCCAGATCGACGCCGGCAAGCCCGCCGCCGCGCACGCCTTCGTTCGCATCCTCGACCATTTGAACCGGCTCGCGCCCGACCGGCTTCGGCTCAAGTCTCCCTGGCTGAGGGTCGGCGACGAGGTCGACAAGATGGCGGAGCGGCTCGACCGCCTCGACGCCGCGCGCGAGACGCTGGCCTTGAGGGGCGCCGAGCAGGGTTTGTGTCGCCGCGCGGACGAGGCGCAATCAGATGTCGCGCAAGTCCTTGAAAACAAGGCAAGCGGCGAAACAGCCGATATTTCGCCCTCAACGATTTCAGGCGCTTAGCGCCCTCAAGGCGAAAGCCCTCGTTTCGCCATGCGAAACGAGCGCGACCTTTCAGCCGCTGAGGAGCCCCTTCACGATCGCGCTCGCCTTGGCGAAGTCCATCTGGCCGGGGTGGGCGGCCTTGAGCGCATTGACCACCTTGCCCATGTCCCTCACGCCGGCTGCGCCGGTCGAGGCGATCGCGGCTTTGGCGGCGGCGATCACCGCCGCCTCGTCCATCTGGCTCGGAAGGAATTCGTTGATGACGGCGATCTCCGCATTCTCCCGTTCCGCGAGCTCCGCGCGTCCGGCGTCGCGGTATATCGTCGCCGATTCCTGCCGGGACTTGACCATCTTGATAAGCAGCGCGAGCTCGTCGGCGCGGCTGACGATCTTGCCCGAGCCCCGGGCCTCGATCTCCCGGTCTTTCAGCGCGGCCATGATCAGTCGCAACGCGCCGACGCGGGCCTTGTCGCCTCCCTTCATCGCCTCCTTCATCCGCTGGGCCACGGCGTCGCGCAACGGCGCTGAATCCGGCATTGAAGTCCTCGATCGTCTGATTGCATGGCGCGGCTTGACGCGCGCCGTGGGCGGCGCTTAAGCACAGCCGCATGTCACGCGCAACACGTACAAACCCCCAGGACGACGCCGATGATCCGTCCATCGGCTGGCGCCCGCGGGTGGCGACCGGCGTGATCGTGCTCGCGGACGGCGTGGTGATCGAGGGCTTTGGGGTCGGGGCGACAGGCTCAGCGGTCGGCGAAGTCTGCTTCAACACCGCGATGACCGGCTATGAGGAAATCCTGACCGATCCTTCCTACGCCGCCCAGATCGTCACCTTCACGTTTCCGCATATCGGGGTTGTCGGCGTCAACGACGAGGACATCGAGGTCGTCAACGCCGCGGGCGCGGCCGCGGTCGGCGCGGTGATGCGCGCCGACGTTTCCGCACCGTCGAATTTCCGCGCCAAGACGCGGCTCGACCGCTGGCTCAAGGCGCGCGGGATCATCGGCGTGACCGGTGTCGACACCCGGGCGCTCACCACCCTCATCCGCAAGCGCGGGATGCCGAACGCGGTCATTGCCCATGCTCCCGACGGCGCTTTCGACCTCGACGCGCTGCGCGCTGAAGCCGCGCGCTGGCCGGGCATCGACGGCATGGACCTCGTTCCCGCGGTGGGCGCGACCCAGCGCTTCGACTGGAACGAAACCAGCTGGAGCCTCGAAGAGGGCTATGGCCGTCGCCAGACGACCCGCTTTCATGTGGTCGCGATCGACTACGGCGCCAAGCGCAACATCCTCAGGCTTCTCAACGATTGCGGCTGCGCGGTGACGGTTGTTCCGGCGAGAGCGAGCGCCGAGGAGATCCTGGCGCTCAAGCCCGACGGGGTGGTGCTGAGCAACGGGCCCGGCGACCCGGCGGCGACCGGCGAATACGCTGTGCCGACGATCCAGGCGCTGCTCGCGGCGAAGACGCCGCTGTTCGGCATCTGTCTCGGCCACCAGCTGCTCGGGCTCGCCGTCGGCGCGCGCACCGTCAAAATGCCGCAAGGCCATCACGGCGCCAACCATCCGGTGAAGGACTTCACCACCGGCAAGGTCGAGATCGTCTCGATGAACCACGGCTTCGCCGTCGATCGCGCGAGCCTCCCGGCCAACGCCGAAGAGACGCATGTGTCGCTGTTCGACGGCTCGAATTGCGGCATCGCGCTCGCCGACCGTCCCGCCTTCTCGGTGCAATATCACCCGGAGGCGTCGCCCGGTCCGCGCGACAGCCACTATCTGTTCGATCGCTTCGTCGACCTGATCGCCGCCTCGAAGGGGGAGGGAGCGCCGCGGGCGGCCTAAGGTCCCGGACGGCCGCGCGTGTCGCTGATCGGGGCGTAGGTGAATTCCTGCACGCCGATGTCGACGACGGCGTCGGCCTTTACCCGGGCGTTGACCGCCCGGATCAGCGCCTTGCTCATCTTGGCGAGATCGAACCGGCCGAGATGGTCGAAGTCGATCGTGTCGTCGTCGTAGACATAGCGAAACGCCTCGTCGACGAGGATCGAATCGGGCGCCATCGCAGCCGTCTTGAGCGCGCCGAGGTCGACGGTGTAGCTCAGCAGCATCACGGCGTAGCCCTTGACGGCGCCGTCCTTGATCCGCGGGACGTTGATCTCGTGCGTCTTGCGCGTCTCGGTCGTCCTGCCGGTCGATGCGGCAGAGCGGGCTTCGCGCATGGCCAGAACCTTGTCGGTTCCGACCTGCGCAGCGATGGCGGCTGCGCTCGCCGCGAGACCGATCACCACCGCCTTGATCATTCGCGCGACCGCCTCCAGGCGAGGGCGGAATAGGTTCCGTCCGACTGACCGTCCTGAATGGCGCGGGCGATGATGTCCGCGACCGCGGCGCAGGCCTTGAGCCTGACCGCGAGCGCGCGGCGATTGACCTCGAGCTTGGCCTGCAGGTGGGCCAGCGCCTCCCGCAACGGGCCGGCGGCGATCGCCCGATCGAGCGCCGGAACGAGGCGGTTGAGCTCGAGCAGGGCCTGGTTCTTGCGGAGAGAATAGGCCTCGAACTGGGCCAGGCGGCCCTGCTCGAGGTCGCGATTTTCCGCGTCGATGGCGGCGATGAGGCGGGTGACGATCGGCAACGCCGCAGCGGCTGCAGCTGACTGGGCCCGCCGTTCGAATTGGCTCATGTGCGCCTACGTCCGGCGAACATGAAGGCGCCGTTGTCAAGCTCGGCGCCGACGGGCGCCGAGAGGATGTTGGCGCTCATCTGCGCGGTTTCACCCGCGGCTTTCGCCGCTTCACCCGGATGCGCGGACCGTTCGCCCGGCTCGAGCGCATGGGTGGCGAACAGGCGGCTGGCGAGGCCGAGCTTGCCCGATTTGGCGATCTCGAGCGATATCTGCTCTGCGAGCATCGCCCGCCACATGTCGCCCGCCGTTCCTTGGCCGAATACGCTGCTCGCGTCGTTCGGCAACAGTTCGCCGACGAACGAATTGAGCATCATCGCCTCGAATTGGGTCTTGGCTTGGCCAAGCTTGTCCGGCCCGCCCGGGATTTCAGTCAGGCGCGACCGGGCGTCGGCCGCATCGGCGAGCGGCGCAAGCGCCGCCGACGCCGCGCGGCCGAGGTCGGCGGAAAAGTCGCCGCTTGGCGCGTCAGAGTCGGCCAGCGCGCTCAGTCGCTGGGCGGCGAGGCTGGCGCGGGAGGGATCGGCCGCGTTGAGGACCTCCATAACGACGTCTGTGCGAGGATTGAAAGCCACGGGCCAAACCATCGGGGAGGGACGAACCAGCGTCTCCCCTGAGCCTTATGTCGAGCTTGCGCCTCGGCGGCCGATCGCCCGCTCGATGAGCTCGGCCAGCTCCTTGCGTTCCTTACGGCGTCGATGGTCGAGTACCGCGGTTTCGAGCGCAATCGCGGCAAGCTTCGCCCGCATCGCCTGCGCGCCCGCACTTAGGCGGGCGGCCTCCTGGTCGCGGAGGAGCTGATCGAGCTTGCGCTGGAGCGCGTGAATGTGACGCGCGACCAGTCCGGCCTGGGGTCCATAGGCGAGTTCATCGGATTCCAGCGTCTCGAACACAGCCTTGAGATCGTCGGTCAGCCCGGCCTGCTCAAGTTCGAGCAAGTGCAGTCTCGAGCGGCCGAGATCGCGCATCAGCGCCTGAAACCTGTCGATGCGGCTCAGTGCGTCGAGACGTTTCTTCACTCATGACCCCGAAACGAGCCAGGCGCCGAAGCCGCTCATGAAAGCGTCGATCGCCGGCCTGATGGTGAAATAGAGCAGAACCAGGCCGCCCGCGGCGACGAACGGCATGGCGACGAAGAAGACCTGGACCTGCGGGGTCAAGCGGTTGACGAGCGCCAGCGCCAGATTGACGACCAACGCGTAGATCACATAGGGCGAGGCGATCCTCAAACTCAGCCGGAACGATTCGCCGAGCGCGTCGGCGACCTCCTTCAGCGCGAGACGGGCGTTGAAGTCAGCCCCGACCGGAATGACGTCGTAGGACGCAACAAGTCCGCGCAGGAGCTCCCAATGAAGGTCGGCGGCGAACAGGAGCGCGATCGCGGCGAGCGAGATCAGCGTCGCCAGGGGGGCCATCGTCTCGTCGCCTTCGAGCTGAAGTCCGAATGGGTTGGCGAATCCGAGCATCGTCGCTGCGCCGATGGCCAGGGCTTCGAGCGCAAGATAGAAGATTCGCGCCAGAAAGCCGATCATCCCGCCGACGAGCGATTCGACCGCGATCGTCTTGAGGGTGAAGATCGGGTCGTCGCCGAAGGCGCCGCTGGGGACGCGCTCGAGCAAAAGCGGGGTCAGGGTCAGGGTCACCGCGAGCGCGACCAACAGGCGGATCTGCGCCGGGATCTGGCCGTTCGAGAATCCGGGCGCCAGCATCAGGCAGGCGCCGATGCGGCAGAAGAGCAGGAAGGCCCCGATCGCCGCCTTTGGCATGAGCGCCTCGTGCGGGCCGAGAAGCGCGCCGGAGACAAGAGCCGTCATGCGATCGTGCCGAGCGACTTGACTTCGAAGCCGCGGGCGATTTCGAGCTGCGACAGGACAGCGAGCGTCGGAAACATCCGCTCGATGATCATGCGCACGTAAGGGCGCGTCTCGGCGGCCGCGACGATTGCGAACAGGCGCTGCTCGTCCATGCGCTTGCGAATCGCGGCCGAAGCTTCGGCGGCGAATTGCTCCATCTGCCGCGGGTCGATGTCGAATTCGATCACGTCGCCCTTGGCGTCGCGCTTGAGGCTCTGATGGAAGACGAGGTCCCAGCGATTGCCGAGTCTTAGCACTGCGAGCGCGCCATTGTCGGCGAGGTCGCCGCAGATCTGCTGGCAGAGGCGGATGCGCACGTGCTCGGCGATCTGCTCGGGCCGCCGCACGTGCGGCGCGATTTCGGCCACCGCCTCGAGGATCAGGTTCAGGTTGCGGATTGAGACGCGCTCGGCGAGCAGGAGCTTGAGCGTCGCAAGCAGGCCCGATTGCGAGATCTGCGACGGCGACATGTCGTCGAGCAACCGCTTGTATTCGGGCTCCAGCCGGTCGAGCAGCGCCCGCATGTCCTTGAACGACAGCAGTTGGGCGAGATTGTTGTGGATGACCTCGCTCAGGTGGGTGAGCAGGACCGAAACCGGATCGATCGGCTTGAATCCCTGACGCTTGGCGTCTTTGACGAAGGCCTCGGAAATCGCGATCGCGCGCATGCCGAAGGCCGGCTCGCGGGTTTCATCGCCGGGCAGATTGGGACGAGGACCGTCGCCGATGATGACGAGCCAGTCCTTGACCTTGAGCTCCTGGGTCGCGACCGCCGTTCCGTGGATCTTGATCTGATAGGTCTTCGGCGGCGCCTTGATGTCGTCCGAGAGGTGGATCTCCGGCACGACGAAGCCATATTGGCGGGCGAACTTGCGCCGCATCTTGGCGATTCGGGAAGCAATCTCGTCGCGCGAGTGGAGAAGCGCCGCGTTGAGCTCCTTGCTGAGGGTAAGCTCGATCTCGAACGACTTAAGCTGCTCCTTGATCGAGGCGCGCGCTTCCGCTTTGGTCCGCGCCTCCTTCGCCGCAACTTTCGCCGCCTCGGCCGCGCGCTCCTTTTCGATCCGCCGGGGAATGGCGACGCCGACAAAGGCCATGAGCCCGCCCAGGGCCGCGAAAGGCAGGAACGGCAGGCCGGGAACGACGCCGAGCACCGCCATCGTCATGGCGGCGAGAAAGAGCGCGTTCGGATAGCCGCTGAGCTGGTCGATCACCGCCTTGTCGGCCGAGCCGCGTGTGCCGCCCTTGGCGACCAAAAGGCCGGCGGCGAGCGAGATGATGAGCGCCGGGATTTGGGTCACCAGGCCGTCGCCGACCGAGAGCTTGGTGAAGACGTCGGCGGCGGCGGCGAGCGAGAGTCCGTGGCGGGTGACGCCGATTACGATGCCGCCGAAGATGTTGACGGCGAGGATGATGAGCCCGGCGATCGCGTCGCCGCGGACGAATTTCGACGCGCCGTCCATCGAGCCGAAGAAGGCGCTCTCCTCCTCGAGTTCGCGTCGGCGCGCCTGCGCCACCTTCTCGTCGATGAGGCCGGCCGACAGATCGGCGTCGATCGCCATCTGCTTGCCGGGGATCGCGTCGAGGGTGAAGCGCGCGCCGACCTCGGCGATGCGGGTCGCGCCCTTGGTGATGACCAGGAAGTTGATCGTCACCAGGATGAGGAAGACGATGATGCCGATGACGAAGTCGCCGCCCATCACCAGGCGGGCGAAACCGCCGATGATGTAGCCGGCCGAGGTCGGCCCCTGCTCGCCGCGCGAAAGGATGAGCCGCGTGGTCGAGATGTTGAGCGCGAGCCTCAGGATCGTCGCCACCAGCAGCACGGTCGGAAAGGCCGAGAACTCGAGCGGCTTCTGGATCCAGAGCGCGACCATCAGGATCAGCACGGCGAGCGCGATCGAGAGCGCAAGCCCGAAGTCGATCATGAACGCCGGGACGGGCAGGAAGAAGAGGCAGAGAATGAGGACGATGCCGACGGCGAAGGCGATGTCCTTGCCGCCGCGGTTCGGCGGCGAAGCGGCTGGGGCGAAAGCGGGCGCCGCGCCGGCGATCACCGCTGTCGCCGCCGTCGATGCAACCGCCATGACCCGCTCTCGCCGCTCGCCCCTGCCGCCGCAGGCCGCTCAAGCCGCAAGAGTGGGCGGCGAAGCTTGCGCGAGGATCGAGTGCGGCCGCCTCTTCAGCCGAGCCAGTAGCGCGGCCCGGGCCCGCGCTTTCCCGCGCGATCGGCCGGATTGGCGTATTGGCATTTGTCGATCGACAGGCACCCGCAGCCGATGCACTGGGTGAGGCCGGCCCTCAGTCGCTGAAGCTCGGCGATCCGTTCATCGATCCGCCTGGTCCATGCTCCGGACATGCGCGCCCAGTCGGCTCGCGTCGGCGTATGGTCGGCGGGCAATTTGGCGAGCTCGGCGCCGATCTCGTCGAGCGAGAGCCCGATCCTCTGGGCGAAGACGATGAAGGCGATGCGGCGAAGCGCTGCGCGAGGATAGCGCCGATGCCCGGAGCGGGCGCGCGCCGAGGCGAAGAGCCCCTTTTCCTCATAGTAGCGCAAGGCGGACGCGGCGACGCCCGAGCGGCGGGAAACCGCCTGAATGGAAAGTTCGGAATCCATGGCGTCGATTATGCCGCAGAGGCGGCTTGACTTCAAGTTAACTTGAACTTGTAGGCAGGAATTCGACCGGGCGCCGCCATTCTCCCCTTGCGCGAGAAGGTCGGGTCGCCGGGAAGCCAGGAGAGTCACGGAAATGCCTTACGACTTCAGCCTCAAGGGCCTTCGCATCGCCGTCACCGGCGGCACATCCGGCCTTGGCCTTGCGCTCGTCCGCCAGCTCAGCCGCCGTGGCGCAGTAGTCGCTTTCGTCGCCCGAACACCCGCCGCGGTCGCCCGGGTCGCCCATGAGACCGGCGCATGCGGCGTCGTCGGTGATGTTGGGCGCAAGGAGGACATCCACGCGATGGCGCTCGAGATCCTGTGGAATCTCGGCGGGCTCGACGCGCTGGTCAACAACGCGTCGAGCTTGGGTCCGGCCCCGCTCGCCCTGCT
>Ga0335076_10008026_pt1 | contig 10648 bp, 16 predicted proteins | sample Lox_Sample_25_FD_206717 | JGI IMG/M metagenome (GOLD analysis project Ga0335076, IMG submission 206717) | Soil microbial communities from Loxahatchee National Wildlife Refuge, Florida, United States - Lox_Sample_2.5 | ecosystem: Environmental > Terrestrial > Soil > Wetlands | place: USA...
CGACGAAAAAAAGAGAAATCAAATGGATAATATCCAGAACTTTAAAGAAGCCGACGTACTGCGGGAAGAAGGCGTCTACACTTAGTAAGTATAAACTTCAACCTACAGAAGGATATTGTCGGGGGGGACACGTCAGGCGGATACTTTGAGGAGGACAGGGGACACAGCATGGGGGCAGACAGAATGACTGAGCGTCGAATCCAGTCAAGGTCCCTGGTCCAATTGAGATTGGGAGAAGCCATGAACCGCATAATCCGGCTGTCGGCGCAAAAGTTGAATTGCTTGAGGTCATGACTAAAATTGCGTGCCGTCTTTTGTAGATGAGGCGGGAATTACGCTCCTCTTTGGGCAAGATTTTCCAACTTCGCGCGTCGACGTTTTTCACAATGACTTGCTCCACTGTACGCGTTCTAATCCTCACCCCCCAGTGTAAACCGGGTGCTCAATTGAAAAGAGGGAATTAAAGAGCCGGTGTGTTGAGATGATGGGAATTAAGAAGGGTGAAACGCAAATGTCTTAGGATAGGGGCAAAATGGAAGAGATGGCAACTGATGATGGGATTGCACCGGGCAAACGAACATTTTTCCTATTTCAAAAACGTGCAGATCCGGAGTCGACATTACCAAAACAAGCAGCCAATCTTATTGAAGGCTTGGGATTAGCAGCGGGGCTGCATTGGTATATCCTAATGAAAATAAAGTTTTGTTGAATAAAATGATCGCCGCTACCCCCAGAATATTTCTTTCAGCACGTGCAACATCTCAGGATATTCCTCTATTCAAGGCTTGAAGTTTGACTTGGTATTTTCAAAGGTATTGCAATAATTCTTTTAGTCCTTTGAGTCAGCAGTCATTAGGAGCTCATTAAGGAGGTTTTTGAGGCTGCGAGATTGGGACGAATAACGATAATAAAGGTTAATTGCGCCTGCGGCGACGATCCTTTTTGGAACATTCACGCAGTAAACAGGCAGACTCACGGTCCATGCAGCCATGCATCTCGGGCAATTTCGTTTGCAGGTAGCAATAGAACCGGTCAGGTATTAAGGGGATTCATGCACGTTATATTACCAGGGTTTAATGCATGCAGATCGTCGAAGTATGCAATTAGGGCTTTTCCCTATGGGAATCTGAGACGGCTGGCTCGTGCAACCATTCACGCAGCTGCTTACTAGTTGACATGCAGATCCAAGCACTGCCACCTGTCCGAATTCGTTGCAATTACCAGATCAGGCATAAACTCCCCAACTGCAAAAACTTTGAAAAATCCGACTATCTGACTATGGGTTGTCAGAAGTAAATTCATTAAGTCTCGTTGAAGCATTCCTCTCCTTAATTGGAGTTCATTTCCACTCAATGCAATACGTGATTTTTAGTCTACAACCGAAACAAGCAAGAAGATAATTCTTCTCAACAATACACAACGCAGGCATGACCAACTTATGTTCCTTGGAAAGATTTCCGACTGAGACCGATGGTGTTTCTGACGTTTTGAAGTTCATTATTATTTGAAAGGACAAGCTGCCGATCTAAGACGCATACGTTAACAGAGCCTAAGCGAATGATAGCTTAACGATACGTCAGATTTGGCTGAAACCGTCCGAAAGCCCAATTACCCTCCGTCTTCAACTGACGTCGGACGTGAACCAGAACTCTGCGTCCAAACCTTCCTCAACAATCCATTCCGCCTTCTCGTCTGAATTCAAAACATGACATGCCCACCCAACAACCAAAAGTCCCGGAGGTCGACTTCCCTCTACCTCAATCGCCCTGGCAACATCCCTCAACCTGGTACGAATCACCCGCTGATCCCGACAACTGGCTCTCTCAACGACTGCACACGGAACATCTATCCCCCATCCCACGTATCCCAACGCCACAACCATCTCATCAATCCTATGCAACGCCATCAAAATCACGGCCGTCTTGGTCTTGGAATATTCTGGTAACTGAGGCAGTGCGCCGTTTCTTCCTGTCCCAGTACAAATCACAAGTTGATCCGCGACTCCGCGATGCGTAGCTGGAATCCCGGCCAAGGCCGTTGCCGTCAATGCACTCGTCAACCCTGGAATCACAGAAACCTTAAACCCCTGCGCCCGAAAGAAGAGCACTTCCTCTCCACCCCGGCCAAAAATATACGGATCTCCTTGCTTCAATCGAATCACTGATTTCCCTTGTCGCAGTGCGGCGAGGCCGCGTTCTTGTAGCTCTTGCTGTGCCTTTTCGGCGTTTCCAGGGAATTTTCGCGCGATGAAAATTTCCGTTCGGCGGGGGATGAGAGCGAGGACCTCCGCAGGTATGAGTTTATCCGCGAGGACGAGGTCGGCTGTGTTGATTGCGTTGAGGGCCATTTGTGTCAGGAGATCTGGGTGACCTGGGCCGGCGCCGACAAGGGTTAGAGTTCCTCGGTTGGAGGATAGGACAGGGATCGGTATGTCATTTGTCGATGCTTTATTGTTGGATTCTTCTTGTCTGTATTGTTCGAGGAGAGTTGAGATGTCGTCGGGGCCGAGTTGAGTCAATCGTGATAGGGGGTAGTATTCACAAAGTTGGGTTAGCCAGCGCATTCGTCTTGTTTTGGAAGCTTGAAAGTCTTCTTCGTCTAGGATCAAGGTGTTGAGATCTTTTGTTTGTTCCGAATCGTCGCCTATTCCGGATACATGTAGGCCGTCGTCCTTCTGCAATTGTGTGCGGAGAGACCCGAGCAGTCTGCATGTTTCACCCAAATTAGGTGGTAGGGCGGATACAATTTCCCTACGTATTCGGGAGGCAAGTTTGCAGCCCTGGCCGTTAGTATGATGCGCGAGATCTTGAGCTGTGTACCTGGCCTGACGTTGATACGCCGATCTGGAGGGGTCCATCCCGATGGGTGGAAAGAAGAGAGAAACTGCAATTTGTTGGAGAGTCGGCACAGTTGATGGGGATCCGTAGCCGTTTGCACAGAGAGGATATCCAATTGACTACCATCAGTGTTCAATACGGTCGGTTGCTAACCTCTCTTGTCAAGGGGTGATAAAGTGACAAAGACCATGTCTACGACTCCATCGACCTCCGCTCGACCGAGGGTTTTTAAATCATTTTCTTCAAAGTCTCGTTGTATGTGTGATAGCTTGCCGTTCTCAGTGAATCGCCGCAGATCGAAGTGGAGCTCTTCCGCTAGGTTGGGCGATAGAAGGGTGCAGAGAGCCCCTGCTTCGAGCGATCGGACAGCTCGTTTTGCGGCGATGCCGTCGTCACCTATAATAAGGTGAACCTGCCGAGTGCAGTCAATGGAGGCCAGCAAGGGAACAGACATTCTGCTTCAAATGTTGTCTGTTCTGAGAAGCGGGTGGAAATTGGACAGACTGGGGTGCGGTATCTAGGATGCAATCGGATAGCTTTCAGTGAATTGTTCTCGGGGATGAGAAGATCTGCACTTGGCGGGCATATCGGCTCCGATTGGATCCGTTGAATGAGGCCCGGAATGACAGATATCAACCTAATTTCCGCTGTCTCATGCTGCTCATAAAAAGTAAGGAAATGCTCGCCGTTAATCAACCCAATCCGTAAGTGCAGACGCATTAACCACCTTCACCCACAATTCATCCACACTCCTCGCCCACGTCCCCAGCACATCCATCCGATCAATCTCCTCCACCTCCCCACACAACTCATCAAACACTAACAACCCCTTCACCCGATCAATCTTGCCATTTCTCCCCAACTTGCGATCCAGAATCAACAATCGTAAAAGTTCTTCCACTTCATCCGCCGTGACGCCAACCTTGCCGGCGAGAAAGGAGAGTTCGATGCGTTTGTAGGGCCGGATTATTTGGATGATGACTTGGTTGCGGATGGATCGGAGAATCCTGTCGATATACGTGCGGATGAAGGGGTCTGAGAGGATATCTTTTGCGTCGCGTTGGAGGATTTTTTGGAAGAGGGGGATGTCTTTTTGTTGATAGGCTGTAACGAGGTTCGTCATTGCCTGGATTTGAGGGTCGTTTTTGTAACTATGCTCCCTCAGTATTGAAAGAAGGCAATTTTAGAAGAAATGGGGAGAGAGATAGGAGGGTGAAAAGTACGGCTTGGTCTCTTGGGAGGAGAAGGGGTCGATATCGGATTCCATGAGCATGTTTGCGAGGACAAAGTATTTGAGAACCTGAATCCGTTGGAGACTTCCTGCCTCATCGTAATTCCGGAAGGACTCGAAAAAATCGTTTTGCGCAGCTTCAAATTCATCTGCCATTAGCATCAAATTACATCACAAAGGAGGACACTTTCAGACATATGCATTTTCCCTCCACATTCTCTGATAACGCCCATAATTCGAGGATGAGGAATCGCAGACTTGACCCTCAAAGATTTGTTATAGAGTTCCTACGCCGTGAGCCAACTGAAGTCCCCACCCCAAATGTCAACCTTGAGTTTCTTGTTGTTCTTCGTCTCGGTATACATTTGAATTTCGATGGCATAGACCTCCAGTAAATGCGTCCCTTTGCTCTGATCATCCTCCCCCTCCTCATTCTGACAAGCCTTATGTAAAAGCCGTAAAATCTTGTTTAACCGTCCATACTGTCGACGGTCCAACCACAGCTTGGCCAATTTAAGATTTGTCTTGAGCCACAATCGTTCGTTCTGTTGTTCCTCCAATGCCGTCAGTGTAATATTGTAAAACCGCTCCATGAAGGCCGTGTCGGAGGAATTGGAGATCTTGTCGAGGATGTTGTTAATCGATTTTTCACTGTAGTTGCGGGTTACGGCACGGGTTGTGTAGGTTAGGAGTTCGTTGTAGAACTTTAGAGCGTTTTCGGTATCGCCGAGGGAAAAACAGATCTTGACCATTTGCTTGAGCGATTTGAAGCCCCTGGATGAGTCGGGATTAGATAGAGCGTGCAGTTTTTGGCCGTTTGGGGTGTGTGTACCAGTCGCCTTTCTCGCCTAACGCGGCTTCTGTGTCGACGACGATGCGGAATTCATTGAGGGCTTCCTTCGGGTCGTCCTCCTTCAGCGCTGCAGAAAGTGCGTTAGCTTGCGTTTACTGGCGGGAAATGAGGATGTGCCCTTTGCGTTGTAATATCCGTTCTCCACGTCAACATCGGGTTCCTCCTCCTCTTCGTCCTCGTAGATGAAGTCATCGTCAACTGCAGCGTACAGGTCAAAACAGGAATGGACAAATGATGAGGAAGCATACAATCAGAGTCCGCCATACTCGACGTGGAAATCCCCAGCCGCTGTCAGTCTCCACCGTTGTGTGCGCAATATTAGGGTTATTAGGGTTACTATAAATGCGGCGCAAGTCTGGTCCAGGAACAATTCACCTCGTCTGCTTCGCAATGGGAAAGGCCGCCAAAAAGGTTCGAGGCCTCGGAACAATCGCTGATTGTCTAGAAAAAGTTTCTACTAAAAGCTTGGACACCAATAGTAGATACTTCCAAACCTAGCGCTGCTCCTATCGCTCAGGGAGGTCGCAATTACACGGTCTCGATTGCCGTGCCTGGAAGCCTTATCGCCAATGCCCAACGTCTAGAATGGAAAACGAATTTGGCTGGACAGGTACCCGTCTTTCACTGCGACGCTTACGAGTCACTAGATTGGTCGGGCCTTGGCTGTGTTTTGCGTAGATGAAATTGTCGTTTACGATGATGGGACGGTGCCAACGGAAGAGCAAGGGGGAATAAGCGAACCAAATTCATTCCTTGTTCGTGTCCTACGATTCCTTGAGACACCCCCGTACGGTCATTCGTTTCTATTACGTTGATCCTTAAGGTTTCTCCGTACACAATTGTTTCCCATGCATCCTGATCTTCGGCATGCCGCTCTTCTCAAATCGATGGATCTTCCGCACCATCTCAAAGCCGACGATCGATTACCATACAGAGAAGGTGTTGCCACGCAGTGTTCCTTGGGAGAAACACACGTAGACGTCGGAATGGGAACAGTTATTCTTCCCAACGAAGAAATCGAACCATACACCCGAGTAACCATCGACATGTCTGGGGCAGTGGACCCACCCTCAACGGGCGGCTATATAACCAATGCCAAACTCGCAAAGTCAACAGACCCAACAACGAAAATGGGCTACTACTGGGGCTACACAACCCGTCAGGCCTCATCCCTATCCGCCGTTCTCACCGAATCCCACTTCGCGAGAGGCTACGACTTTGTCATCGGGACATCAGAGCGCGGTAACCCCATTGACGAGGTCCTCTCCACACTTCCTCCTTTTGCACATTTACTCGTTGTATTCGGGGGCCAAGGAGGCATTGAAGTAGCCGCTTCCAATGACCCAGAATTAGAAAAGGTTGTTGAGAAGGAGGGGATTTCAGGCTTGTTTGATTGGTGGGTGAATTGTGTTCCGGGACAAGGGAGCAGGACGATTCGAACGGAGGAAGCGATTTGGATTGGATTAGGACAGATGTTTGGTGAATTTCAACGGAAGGGAATTAAATAAATGATACCCACAGCCGTTTGGGGTGCAATGGAGCACTCAACTGCATGCAGGAATGGAAATGGTTGCATATGACCAAGCTATTATTTCTTACTGTTCCGTTGCCGTTCAGCGCCATCGATAGCTTGATTCCAGTCGAATTCTGCGGTCGGGTCTGTGTCTTTAAAGTCCTTTGGTCGTATATTTCTGAATAAATGTTTCATTTTTGCATGGAATTCATCGACCTGTCCGCCGTTAGACCGGTGGATTGTGTCTCGACAGATGGAGAGGGGTTGGGCCGTACATTGTGAACATCCATATACGAAGTTGTCGCCTTGACGGTGCATACGGCAACGACACCAACGATTATTGTCGCAATTCCCAATGCCTTGAGAGCATACAAGTGGGCATTGAACGGTTTCGCGACCGGCAATGGCTTTGACGTTGGCTCATGTCCTTGAGCTCGTCAACTTTTCAACAGGACGAGAGAATGATACGTAATGATGCTTTTCTAGCTTGTCTTGATGCAATCAAGAGGCCAACTCCAAAAGCACTTAGAGATAGGCCGATTAATGGTAGCCCACTCTGTTTGGACTCTCTTTCGGGAGCGGTTGAGCCGCTCCGTGACATTATCAAACAGAAGGATTGTGCGAGAAATTTGACGAGCCAATGCCGATTTAAACTTTAAAACCTTTGAGAAAATTGGCCATTCAGCCAATCACCCTCGTCCATTTCGCAGCCATTAGAGGTGAGGAGGAATGGAAGGAAAAGCGAGAACCGATAAGAATCGTGGAAGCTGTGCTAAACCGGCGGCGTGGGCCCTGGAACGACCGAGAGGTCTTATCGAGGACTCGCCGATTCGGTGACTTCGAGTAACTGTCTTTGGGCAAGTGAAATGCATATTCCCATATTAAACCCTTCCAACAGAATCTTCCGTGACGTGCCGAGAGGAAACAAGCAAGGCCTGGGCCAACCTAATCAACGAACCGACCATAAATAGTCGCATCCGCACGCAGACACACCCCGGAGACAGAGGGCCGCCCAGAAGCCCTTCGTCTTCTGTGCCTCTGCGTGGCCCCACACCAAACCCTCCCCTCACATCAACCCCTGATGCGCGAGACGCGTAGTGGCGAAGCAAGACCATCCTCGTCCCCCACAACGAAATCACAAAGCCCCACTCGTTCGTCGTCCGAGAAGAAGAAAAAGGCCGGCAGCACTACTGCCCGCCGTCGGACAAAGAACAAGATGAACAATGCCGAAAATTATGCAGCGGTCGAGGTCAAGCGGAAATCCGCCAAGGAGGAGGTCATGTACGAGCTGGCTGAACGGGGAGAACAGCAGCCACAGACTCAAAAAAGATATTTTGAAAAGCCGGATAAGCCGGACGATGTCATTCATTCGGGCAAGGAGAACGGCAAGGAAACGACGGCGTTTGGATCGTTGCCGCCAGATGATTTGCGGAATATTGTGATTTTGATGGTGCTATGTATGTCCTTCCTCGAGAAACTTCATCGAACTTCTGGCTGATTGGAAGATTTATTGCAGGGGATTCCTGTTGGATTGGCTTTTGGGAGTATTCCATTCCTGTTAAAAGCCAAGATTTCCTATACCCAAGTTGGGATATTTAGTTTTGCATCGTATCCTTATTCGATGAAGTTGTTGTGGTCTCCTATTGTGGATGCCGTATACTCGAGAAAATTTGGAAGGAGAAAGAGCTGGATTGTGCCCATTCAAGCAGCTTCAGGATTATTATTAGTATGGCTTGGATCATACATTGAAAGTTTGATGAACAATGTATTCAATTGCCAATCTGCGAAAGTTAATGGTCAGGCGGAGGCGAATATTCGAATCATTACGTTGATTTTCTTCACGTTAGTCTTCCTCTGCGCAACGCAGGATGTAGCAGTCGATGGTCTGCCTCGCCCAAAATTGCCGTTCATTGTCCTAACGATTGCGGTGCAGGATGGGCATTGACATTGCTATCGACGGATAATCTATCATATGCCTCAACGGCACAGACAGTCGGACTCAACACTGGCTATTTCCTCTCCTTCACCGTCTTCCTCGCCTTCAACAGCCCCGAATTCGCGAACAAGTACATTCGCACAACGCCATTGAACGTCGGATTAGTGAGTTTGGGTGCATACCTCAAGTTCTGGGGGTTGATCTACATGCTCGTCACTTTCTGGCTCGCCCGCTACAAAAAGGAGGAATATACCCGCATAGATGACGGTGGAGTCAAAGCGGTCTATCAAACAATCTGGCAAATCACGAAATTGCCCCGTATCCCACCCGACCTTCGACGTAGTTCTGAAGCGTAGACGTCCGAACCCTGATGATCGTCCTCCTCCTGTCCAAATTCGGCTTCCAAGCGAATGAAGCAGTGACAAATCTAAAACTCCTCGAAAAGGGATTCGGAAAGGAAGATTTGGCGCTGACGGTCTTGATCGACTTCCCGTTTTCCATTCTTTTTGGGTATTACGCTGCGAAATGGTCGACAGGACCGACCCCATTGAAGCCCTGGATGTATGCTTGGGTCGGGAGATTACTAAGTGCGTTGATTAATATGGCACTCGTGGCCATGTTCCCGAAGTCGGGCGTAGGATTTGTATACTTTGTCATGGTCATCTTGGCGCATGTGTCGACTAGTTTCATGAGGTCCATTTCCTCTCGGGTTTGCGACGCTAATGGGTAGTACCGTTATGTTTGTCAGCTCATCGGCATTTTATACACAGATCGCCGACCCGGTCATCGGAGGGACTTACCTCACCCTCCTCAACACAGTAACCAACCTCGGCGGAACGTGGCCTCGGTACTTTGTCCTCTCTGGCGTCGACTATTTCACTAAGGCAATCTGCACTCTCCCCACCACCTCCGAATTAGATCGTACCTCCCTCCCGTCCTTTCGACTTTTTAAATGCTGATGTGGGTTTTGGCAGTCGTCTCCTGTGCCACGGAACCTCAGAAAGCTCAATGTCTCGCTGCAGGTGGGACGTGTCACAAATACATCGATGGATATTACATTGTGAATACGTTGTGCGTGGCCGTTGGGTTCGCACTGTTCTTCGGGTACATTCGACCTCGCGTCACCAAATTGCAGGGAATCAGTCATCTTGCATGGAAGATACCTGTTCGATAAAAAAAAAAAAAAAAAAAAAAATCCCCACCAGCCCCCTCTCGTGACCGGAGAAAGGGACATGCCCCTAGGACAGTACAGATAGCATTATTTATTCCCATTCCTCGTCGTTGGTCTTAAGTCCTTTTTGGAAGATTGTTGTGGGATGGGGTAATTCGTAGACTTCCAAGGAACGACATCTATCTTATCATATGGGATTTTGTGTTTGACATTGATGCTTATATCTGGCATTATTATTGCGCGTTTCAAGATCTGCTGGTTGCGTCTCAAGTCCGATGTCACGGGTTGGCATCCCGCAAAGCGGGTGAAAATTGGTTGGCGAACTGGCAACGACGCACGGATCACCAGTGCAACATTCGTACGCTTTCAAGTTTCAACTTGGTAAATCCGACAATATCGGCTCCCTACCGCGTGGGCTGGTTGATCATGCGTGCTTTCGTGATCCCCCAAACCTTAATCCAGGCTTCACATACAACGTTCGTTGGATTGGATCCTGGTAGCACACGGTGGAGCTGGACGCACGGTCCTCTTCGCCCCCCTGAATTTTTCTAACCCATAGATTAAACGGGGGCGAACGGGCGCCGGACACACACCCCCTGGCTAGAAACTCGGACTTCGCCCACTTTTCGCACGCACAACCACTCAGCGCTCGCTCCCGCACAGAGGAGTTTAATTTCAGGGAGCACGCACCGACTTCGGGAGATTGTCTCTTCTCATCCACTTTCCTCTCGCCTTCCATCCTTCACACCCACACCGTCAATCGATCCTTTTAAGACAATCGATTGTCGTTGCAAGACGAAACCCAACGCACGTGTGAATATTCCACCCCTTTCATCTGGGGTGCCGAAAGGGAAATTTAATTTTGCCGCCGGAAATTTAAGTTTGCGAAGCTGCGGCGTTGACGTATTGGGACTCGCGAGTTGGGTAATTAGGGGGGAAAAAAAAACGCAGATTTGCGCTTGGTAGGAGGCGCACCCACGAACGAAAAGGCACGAATTCAAACGAACCGGAACGACGGCCCAATTCATTATAATCGTGTGAAAGAAAGAGAGAGAAAAAGCGAGGCGATCTAGACAGAGTAAGCGATGAGTTTGCAGCATCAGCAGG
>Ga0335076_10008027_pt1 | contig 10648 bp, 6 predicted proteins | sample Lox_Sample_25_FD_206717 | JGI IMG/M metagenome (GOLD analysis project Ga0335076, IMG submission 206717) | Soil microbial communities from Loxahatchee National Wildlife Refuge, Florida, United States - Lox_Sample_2.5 | ecosystem: Environmental > Terrestrial > Soil > Wetlands | place: USA: Florida...
CCCGGCACCGGCGAAGGGGTTGCCGGCAGTATTCCGGACTCAGGTTCTTTACCCGCGCCAGACCACTTTTCGACCATATAGAAAATTCCCGGCACGAAGAAGATTCCGATCGCGCTGGCAGCCAACATCCCGCCAATGACGGTTGTTCCCATGATCTGCCGTGCCACAGCGCCAGCTCCAGTCGCAGTCCACAAGGGAACACAGCCAAGAACGAATGCAAAACTCGTCATTAAAATCGGGCGCAAGCGCAGCCGGGCGCCGTCCAGCGCAGCCTTCGCCAACGGCTCGCCATGCTCATACGCTTCTTTGGCAAATTCAACGATCAGAATGGCATTCTTGGCCGCCAAGCCGATGAGCATTACCAGCCCGATTTGCGAGAAAACGTCGCTTTCGATCTGCACCAGATAAGGTGGCAGAAAATAACCGAGCACCACACGGCGCAGCCACAGGATGGCAAACGCTCCAAACACGGCCACGGGCGTGCTGAGCAGGACGCTGAATGGCAGCGACCAGCTTTCGTAGAGTGCCGCGAGAATCAGGAACACAAATAGAAGGGAAAGGCCGAAGATCACCGCAGGAGGCACACCCTGCCGGGCTTTTTGTTCCTGGAAAGAAATACCAGAGTAATCGAAGCCCATCTCGCGCGGCATGGTCTGCTTGAAGACCTCTTCCAGAGCAAAGGTCGCCTGATCCGCGCTATATCCCGGCGCCGCGCTGCCATTGATTTGTGCGGAACGATATTCATTGAAGCGCTGCAGGAATTCGGGGCCGACGCGTGAGTTGATTGTCGTAAGCGTCGAAAGCGGGACGCTCTCTCCCTTGTTGTTGAGCACGTAGAACCTGCCGAGGTTGTTGACGTCGGCACGATCACGATCTTCTGCTTCTATGTATACCTGCCATTGACGGCCAAACCGATTGAAGTAGTTGATGAAGTAGCCGCCCATGAAAGCTTGAATCGTCCGGTAGACGTCGGTCAGAATTACGCCCTGTTTCAGGACCTTGTCACGATCAACATCGATGAACTTCTGCGGAACTGCCGGTAGAAAAGTCGTGTTGATGCTGCCAATCTCGGGCCGCTTCCGCGCTGCTTCAATAAAAGCTCCCAGATTTTTGGCGAGGAACTGCACATCGCCGCCGGAACGATCTTCGAGCAAGAATGTAAATCCGCCGGCCGTGCCGACGCCCGGAATTGCAGGAGGAGCGAAGCCGAATACGATCGCCTGCGGCACTTTGCTGAATTGGCGATTCAAACTGGCTTTCAGTGATTCAAATTGCTGCGCTCTGGTTGTTCGCTCGTCCCAAGGCTTGAACGTCACAAAAAAGGTCGCGTTGTAACTTGTACGAACGAAACTCAGCAGGCTGAAGCCCACAAAACACGTCGAATACTGAACGCCCGGCGTGTTCATGATGGTTTTTTCCACGTCGGTCACGACCGCCTTCGTGCGTTCCAGTGACGCTCCGTTCGGCAACTGAACGGACACGTACGCATAGCCCTGATCCTCCTCGGGAAGAAAGCTGGTAGGCACCTGCTTGGCGAAGAACCCCGCGAGCACGCCAAATATTAATAGGAGCACAATCACAACAACTGTCTTCTGCACGAGCACCCCGCTCCAGCGGACGTAGCCATCCGTAGCACTCTGGAAGACCCGGTTGAACCAGTCGAAAAATCTGCGCAGCAAGCCACGGCTGGGTTGACGAGGACGAAGCAGCAGCGCAGCGAGGGCGGGACTGAGCGTGAGCGCGTTAAAAGCCGACAGCAGGACGGAAATCGCGATGGTAACGGCGAATTGCTGGTAGAGCCGTCCGGTGATGCCAGGAATGAAAGCAGTCGGCACAAACACCGCGGAAAGGACAAGAGCAATCCCGACTACCGGGCCAGACAGTTCCTCCATCGCCTTCAAAGCCGCATCCTTTGGTGTTAAGCCTTCCTCGATGTGGCGTTCGACTCCTTCCACGACAACAATAGCGTCGTCTACCACCAAGCCGATTGCCAGAACGAGACCGAAGAGAGAAAGCGTGTTAATGGAAAAACCGAACAGCGGAAACAGAACGAACGTGCCCACCAGCGACACGGGAACCGCAAGAAGCGGAATTAATGTTGAGCGCCACCCCTGCAGAAACAGATAGACGACGAAAATAACGAGGACGAGCGCGATGATAAGTGTCTTGACAATTTCCTTGATTCCTTCTGTGACCGAACGCGTAGTATCTAGCGCCACTACGTAATCCAGATCTTGCGGGAAGCGCTGCTTCAATTGCTCCATCAGCTTGTTAATTCCGGCCGCAGCATCGACTGCATTCGATCCTGGTAACTGATATGCAGCAACCACGGCACTCGGCTTCCCATTGAAACGTCCGGCAACGCTGTAATCCTGTGCGCCCAATTCGATCCGTGCCACATCTCTGACCCGGACAATACCCCCATCTGGCGTTTCGCGAAGAACGATCTGGCCAAATTGGTCGGCAGAAATCAATCGTCCTTGAGCCAGTACTGTGTAAGTGAATTCCTGGCCTTGCGGTGCCGGCTCTCCTCCTGCTTTTCCTGCAGGATTGACTGTGTTCTGGGCTTGAATCGCGCTGATGATTTGCGGCACGGTGATGCCGAGTTTCGCCAGCCGGTCAGGATTCACCCACATTCGCATTGCGTATTGACCGGCGCCGAAAACTTGTATGTTGCCGATTCCCCGGGATCGGAGCAGGGGATCCACAAGATTGATATAGGCGTAGTTCGCCAGAAATGTCGCGTCGTAGGTCCCGTGCGGCGAATACACCGCAATCAGGAGCAGGGGAGCGGTCACTGATTTTCGAACCGTGATTCCGTAATTGGTCACATCGGCGGGGAGCTGTGAGGCAGCCTGCGTTTCGCGCGATTGCGCCAGGATGAAATCCGTATTGGGGTCCGTCTTTTCATCAAAATCGACGATCAAACTGGTACTCGAGTTCCCCGTCGCATTCAGCGAGTACATGTAATTCATGTTGTCCACGCCGTTCATCTGTTGCTCGAGCGGAGTGGCAACCGCCTGCTCTAGTGTCTGGGCATCCGCACCGACGTAAGTAGCCAGGATTTGAATCTCTGGCGGCGCAATATTTGGGAATTGCGCGATCGGCAGGTTCAGCACCGTCAACGAACCCACCAATACGAGAACGATCGAGATTACGATCGCGACAATCGGGCGATTGATGAAAAACTTTGACATGGCGTCACCTGCTCATCGCTTGTGCGGTGAATGGTTTCGGATTGACCTGCACCCCGGTGCGCACTTTCTGCACTCCCTCGGCAACAACCCTGTCGCCTGGATTGAGCCCGCTCGCAATCACCCAGCGCCGGTCTACCTGCGGCCCGACCGTTACTGTGCGAATGCTCACCTTGTTGTCTGCGTCGAGCACCGCCAGTTGATAGCCACCCTGGAGTTCTGTAACGGCACGTTGAGGAACCAGCAGGGCATGCTCTTCTGTCCGGATTACCGCACGGACTTTGGCATAGCCACCAGGTCTGAGAATATTGTTGGGATTGGGGAAAAGCCCGGCAATGCGGATTGCGCCAGTGCTCTCATTTACCTGACGATCGGCAAAAGAAAAGGTGCCATACTCCGGGTAAATCGATCCGTCAGCCAGGATCAGTTGCAGCCGTAATTTCTTGTCGGCCTCCAGACGGCTGGCCTCTGTCGGAAATCGCTTGCGCCAAGCGAGATATTGCGGCTCACTCACTGTGAAATAGACCTTGATGGGGTCAACCGTCGAGACAGACGTGACTACGCCGCTGCTCGGTGTGACCAAAGCGCCGACCTGCAATTGCGCTTGGCCAGCAATGCCGTCGATCGGCGCAACCAAACGAGTGAAGTCGAGGTTGATCTTCGCCGTTTCGGCGGCCGCCTCGTACGTCTTAATTTGTGCTTTAGCTGTTTCTATCGTGGCGAGCGCCGCAAGATTGTTTTGGACTGCATTATCGAGGTCCTGTTGGCTGGCTGCCTGCTCCTTCGCGAGCGGCGTGTACCGCTCGACATCGAGTTCCGTGCGGCGCTGTACCGCTTGCGCATTTGCCAAGTTTGCTCTCGCCTGAGCCAGTTGCCCTTGGGCCTGATCGAGAGCTGCCTGGAACGGACGCGGGTCGATCTGAAACAAGAGTTCACCTTGTTTGACAAAGGAACCTTCCTGATAGCCTTGCTTCTGCAGGTAGCCTGTCACCTGCGCCCTCACGTCAGCATTAACCAGACCATCGAGTGTGCCGATCCATTCGCCGTAAACGGGTACATCTTCCTGTTGAACCTGGAGGACCTCGACATCCGCCGGCGCCGTGGGGACTGACCCCAAAGCATGCTTGTAGGGGTGAACGGCTCCAATGATGAGTCCCACGATTAGCAGCAGCAAGGCTGCGCCGCCGAAGAGATAACGTTTGGGTACAGCGCTCAGATTGATTGGCATGGCGTAGCTCCCAGGAACTTCCAAACGGACAAGATGGGTCTACAGAACCTTCGTTGTTTCAGCGTCGCAGGTGCGGATCAGCGGTGTCGGCAACCCTATTTGGAACCCCGAAAAGAAAACACCTGCGATTTAGCCAGAAACTCGGGAAGGAATCTATTAGACGATAGTATTAGCCGGTACTTTCGTCCAATGCATCCTCGTTTCACTGGTCGGGTGAGCCTGCGAATCCAGCTGCCCCACGAATGGAGTCGGCAACTCGTCACCCACAGTTCGCTTACGTACCGAGTACTGCTATCAAACTCTCGTCAATCGACCTAATCCGAAGGTATTGATTAATACCATTGTCCAATAGATTCTTTTTTGCCCCTCAGGCCTAATCACAACACTCGCGAAGGTCGCAGCGTTCGATTCGTCTCATCATTCGGAACGATCGATCACAGAATTGTAACTGCGAGTGGAGGATGAGCGATGCGGGACATTCATGGATTGAGTACGGATGCACAAGGGATTAAACCCGGACGATACTGCTGCGTTATGGAGGAGCAGGAAGAGAATCTACTGGCGCGTGCCCGGTCCGGCGACGCCGCGGCATTTGGCAGACTTGTTATGCCGCACCGGGACGCGATTTTTCGGCTCACCCAACGGATTCTTCGCAATCGCGAAGATGCTGAAGACGCGGTACAAACCGCATTCCTCGATGCTCTGCGGCACTTGCACACCTTCGAAGGCCGTTCCCGCTTTTCCTCCTGGCTTACTCGCATCGCGATGAACGCCGCGTTCATGCGATTGCGCGCGGCTCGAAGGAACTGTGAAACGTCGCTTGATGAAATGTTTGAACGCGATACCACCGCCAGATTCCAGGTAGTGGAGCGGCGGCCGAATCCGGAGCAGCAATGTTCGGCCAAGGAGGTTCGCGCTCTGCTCGGAAAGGCACTTGATCGATTGGGCCCCCGATACGCCGAGATCCTCCATATGCATCATCTTCAGGAACTGTCGGCCAAGGACGCCGCACGGATCTTGGGATTGCCGGTCGGAACCGTCAAGGCCAGAATACATCGAGCACGCACCAAACTAGCGCGGCACGCGCAGGCAATGCTCGTACGCAAGCGTCTGGTTCCAAACGTCAAATATCATGTTGAAGCGGTTTGTATCGCGAGAAGCCTGTGAAGCCAGTCCGAGCTAACGTCGATCTTGTCCAGTCGTGGGAAGCGTATGCAGTTGTCAGAAGATTTCGACTCCAGTTCACCGCGGAGCTTCAGACTGAATGAGTTGAAATAGAGGTGGGGAGGGTGCGATTCCCCGCTCCGTCGATTCTAAGAACCTTGCTCCAGCCCACTCGAAAAATAACTGCCTCGATGGGGAAGTAAAGCCAGAAATGGTCGCCGAATCGGTACCGTTTTCGTAGCTCTCTTTTAGGTGGCTGGCGTAAGCTACAGACCATGCTTACGCACTTTCCCCAAGCAGTTCCGGAGATTCCGGTTAGCAATGTTGAGAAGGCCGCCGAGTACTACGTGAATGTGCTCGGATTCCGTTTCGATTGGGGCGATGACGCTGGCGGAATCGGCGGTATCTCGCAAGGCGATTGTCGTATGTTTCTAACAAATCCGCCGTTCCGCCAAAACAAGCTTAACAACGGCACCGTCATGGTCTGGCTGAATCTGAATAGCAAGCAGGAGGTCGATGAACTGTACCGCCGATGGCGAGACGCTGGAGCGAAAATCCTTGCTGAGCCGGAGGATAAGCCTTGGCACTTGCGCGAGTTCAGAGTCGCCGACCTGGACGACAACCAGCTGCGCGTCTTCTACGACTTTTCGCGGGAACTGCCGCAAGAAGGCGTATAGGTCGAGTCAGTGGGGGATCTCCCGAATATCGCGGTAGCCGCTTGCGAATCTGACTGATAGTGGCCCGTTCTCCTCTTGTGTCGTTTGCAGCGCCTACGGTAGTAATCTCATCTGGCTTTGGATTCGCGGCTTCCGATGACCTTGAGAGTGCGGGAGTAGTCGCATCCCTGAAAACAACGGTTGATTAGCTCATCGGCGCGATGCAGAAATCTCTTGAGCAACGGAGAGGTGTTCGACTTGCTATAGCCCATCATCAGATCGATCGTGGGAACCTCGCCGCGCAAGGGGCGAGCGACTACCGACGGGATCAGCGGATTTCGCACATACGGTGGAAGCAGTGTGAAACCGCCTGTGGATGCCACCAACGACATTCCACCAGACAAAGTTTCGGCATCATAGTTCTGTTTCAGCCTGATCCCAACCTTCGCAGCATATTCATCGATCACGGTCCTGAGCACGGGCGCGACTCGTACTGTGCTGATGAAACTCTCGCGTGCGAGAATCCTGCGGCTGCACTGCCCTGTGCCGGGCCAGCCGGTGGCCACTCGGCAGTATCGCAATCAACGGCTCCTTAATCAGAAATTTGAAGGCCAGGCCACGGTGTGCGCCTCGCGTCGCAGCAGCGCCACGTCGATTTTGCCTTGCATCAACCCGTCCGCGAGTTCAGGTGAAGACTTCGTCATGAGTGTAATCTCGACTTCGGGCGCCTCCTCGCGCAAGACTTCGACAGCCAGACCGCTTCCTGTCCCAGCAAAAGCCGATGACAAATGCCCCTTCTTGGGCTGTTCTGTACTACGTGCAGCTTCGCACGTTCGCTCAGTTCTAGTTTTGCCAACTGCGTTGACTCCAAAGGAGCGGGGAATTCGCCCCCGCTCGATTTGGAAAAGATATAGTTCTTCTGCAGCCGCAATTCTTAATTCTTGGGAGCCCGGATCCGCTCTGCGTCGCTCGTCGTTGCAAACCCAGGATCAATTACCACCGCGTGGATTTTGTTTCCCGATTCGGAAACGAGCATCAGGACGTGAATCGGCGGTTGAGGATCGTTAGAGACGGTAAAGGTTCCTGTGCAGTCTGGGTTCACAGAGTAGGTGCCCAGGCTCAGGCGCCAACCCTGCGGCAAGTTGCCATTGACGGCCACCGCGTCCAGTTGCTTTATGTTCCCTACACCATCAAAAGTCGTCTTCGCGAGCCCATTCACGATCAGCGACGAGCCATCGGGAAGCAGGATCGTGCCGTGGATGGTAAATGCGTAAGTGCCTTGGATGATCTTATTGCTGCAAGCGCTGGCGTGGGTCGTCAAGATGGACGGTGCCGCCAGAGCCAGAATCAGCAGACGGAATGCGATGCGCAATTTCATTCGGTGCCTCCTATTTTTGTTGGGCAGCCTTCTAGCCGCCCCAAGCACTGTCGCGCATTCTGTAGCCCAGCGCTGCCGGATGCAATGGAGAGCGTCTGTAGATTGTATGTAGGAACGCGGGACGAAATCTTACTGCAAGGTCGTAAAATGTCCCGAGTCGGACTCAGGCGGCATGACTTCGGAAAAGTTCGGGTTTGGACAATTCGTTTTAGATATCAGCCGGTACGAACTCACTCGTTCCGGGAAACCGGCTCGCCTGGAACGTATCCCGATGGATTTGCTGATTCTCCTGGCCCGGGAACATGGAAGACTGATCGGCCGCGAGGAGATCATCGAACGACTCTGGGGAAAAGGTCTACATTTCGATACCGATAACAGCATTAACACCGCGATTCGAAAAATCCGCCACGCACTCGGTGATAACCCCGAGAACCCGCAGTACGTCGAGACCGTTCCCGGCAAAGGATATCGCTTCAAAAGCGAAACAGTCGTTGCGCTTTCAGCCGAGACAGGGCAAAAGGTGGAAAAGCGTTCTCGTACAATGCTCGCTGTTCTCCCCTTCGAAAACCTGAGTGGCGACCCGGCGCAGGAATACTTCAGCGATGGCCTGAGTGAAGAAACCATCATGCGTTTAGGTCAGATGTCTCCCCATCGTATGGGAGTGATCGCCAGAACCTCGTCTATGGCATACAAGCACGCAAAGAAGTCAGTAGCGCAAATCGGCCAGGAACTAGGGGTGGACTACGTGCTAGAGGGCAGCGTGCGGCGCGAAGGGGAGCGTGTTCGCATCACCGCCCAGCTGATTCGAGTCCAGGACCAGATCCATATGTGGGCGGAAAACTATGACCGCCAGTTGCCGGGAATCCTCGATATCCATGGTGACATCGGAGCTGCAATTGCGGCGCAGGTGAAACTGAAGTTGATGTCGGAGGAGGAGCAACAACTTACCAAGAATCCTCCGCGGGGCACGGAGTCGCACGATGATTACCTCCGCGGGCGTTATCACTACGCGAGATTTAACCTTGCTGACGCCCAAAAAGCCGTCGAATATTTCCAGAGTGCTACGGACTGCGACCCAGCCTTTTGTTTGGCGCACTCAGGCCTTGCCGACGCCTTGATGGTGCTTCCGATTTCAGGCGACACGGCTTCGCAAGAAGTGTTCCCTAGAGCAAAGGCGGCTATCGCGCGGGCCCTTCAGTTGGATCTGGATTCAGCCGAAGCCCACACATCTGACGCCGCTGCAAAGTTCTGGTTCGACTGGGATTTCAAGGGAACAGAGATGGCGGCGCGACGGGCCATCAGCCGGAATGAAAACTATTCGCTTGCCCATCTGTATCTCGCTCATGTGCTTTCAAATATCGGGCGACACGCTGAGGCCCTGGCGACCATTCGACAGGCGCTTGTGCTCGACCCACTTTCATTGATTGTTGGTGCGATGCACGGACAATTTCTGTACCACGCCGGAAGGGATTCGGAAGCAGTTGAGCGATTCGAAGCAACTCTCGGGATGGAGCCGCGATTCTGGGTAGGGCAGATTTGTGCGGCAAAGGTCTACGAAAAGACCGGCAGGTACTCAGAAGCTCTTACCGCCTGCGAAAAGGCGTGGGAATTTTCCTTTGGCAACTCAGAAGCGCTGTCGTTGGCGGGTTATGTACATGCGGTTTCAGGAAACCGGCCGCAAGCAGAAGCTAAGGTGACGGAGATGACCGAGCGGATGAAGACGCGGTACGTACCCCCTTACAACGTTGCTCTGGTCTTTGCGGGATTGAAGGAGACTGAGATGACACTGTACTGGCTGGCGCAGGCTTTCGAACAACGTGACGTACACATGCCCTTTCTCCTGGATCACAAGTGGGACGGAATCCGATCGAATGCGCAGTTTCAAGAACTCCTGTCGCGAGTGGGATTCACGCATGAATAACAAGGAATCGAGCGAGCCGGGAGCGCATCGCGGCAGAGTCGGGGCAATCAGAGTCTCCATCGGTCGGTTTTGGCCTTAAGGGCACGCAGCTGGGCCTTGCAAAACTGCATGTCGCCCATTCCAAAGGCAACAGAACTGATGAGTGGGTTTGGGATTCTACGCATCTTATCTATTTTGAAAACATGGCGGAGAGAGTGGGTTCGAATCCGGCTTATAACGCAGTTTCAATAACATAGAGAACGCGGCGGGCACAGAAAAAGCAATGGACGACAGTGTAAGCAGTGTTAACGGATCACAAAACGGATCACGGCTTCTGCGATTATTTGAACAGCACCTACGCAGGCGGCCGAGCAGTGATGTTCCAATCAGAATTCCACTTCCGAATTGCCGACCAACCGCCAAGTGGCGGGTTGATCTTCAGATGTGAGTGACATAGGATTTTGCGGCAACTGCTACGAAACTGCTGAGAAGCCGTGAACAAAGACTGCGGTTGAAACAAATCCTGTTCAGGAGGACGCTACTGGATATTGTCAATGATGCCGATGTTTTCCTGCAGGACCTGTTGCGACTGAAAAACGATGTAGCGGCCGTCCGGGGAAACATCGATCTGGTTTCCCACGTAGTTGTGAGTGTAATTCACATTAATAAGGGGCAGAGTCCCCGAAGTTCGCGACAGACCTGAGCCGTCCCACTTTACCTTCCACAGTTCTCCATTGAGGTCGGTTTTTCCCTTCAGGATAAATATGTTGTCATGCGCGTCCACGGTGAATTCGCATAGCCAGCCACGGAATACTTGCCGCGGCGGGGTCCTGAAGTCGGTCACCCAGACGCCGTCACCTGGATCATCCTCTTGCCCTGAAACCACGCCATAGGCAACGGACTTACTGTCAAACGCCCATCGCAGCGATCCCCAGTACGCCTGGATCTTCCCTAATGTGCCTGCTTTACCGGTGCGCGGATCGAAGGTTAATACCTCTCCGTTTTTCTGGTAGAGAAAGCGACCGTCGCGACCGACGTCGACAGACCCGCCAGCCTCCTGCATGATCGTCTGCGGAGCCCCGCCTGCAACGGCGATGCTGCGATACTCAGTGTCATTGTTGGAGTTTG
>Ga0335076_10008029_pt1 | contig 10646 bp, 10 predicted proteins | sample Lox_Sample_25_FD_206717 | JGI IMG/M metagenome (GOLD analysis project Ga0335076, IMG submission 206717) | Soil microbial communities from Loxahatchee National Wildlife Refuge, Florida, United States - Lox_Sample_2.5 | ecosystem: Environmental > Terrestrial > Soil > Wetlands | place: USA...
GAAATGATAGCAAAAGCCTGGTGAATTGTAATCTCCGGGTTTTGTTGATCCTTTCCTTCACCTTCAATTTGAATGAGTGTTCCGTTAAGTTTCAGTCTAATTACTTCCGTTTCATTAAATAAATGTTTTTGAGGTCCCATTTGTATGTAGCCGCTTCCTTTCCAGTTTCCTGTAAGAAAAGAGATTTTTTGCAGAGCGCCTACGGTCTCTTTTTTTGGTTGAAAAGGACTTTGGCCAATCGAAACTGTCCCTACAAATATTGCAAAGACAAATACAAATTGCTTCATTGTTATAAAATTTTAATTGTTTGAAATATTTGTCATAATTGGCCCAACTCTTAAATACAAAAAGGATGTTGCCGGCCTTTCTTACCATTAAGACAATCGCTTATTTGTTTTCCGGACAGAAGAGAAATATTTTTTACCGGCGGTGATTAGCGACTCAATTAGGTCTCCAAAAAGCCCGGGACGACCTGTCCTCCCCCCTTTGAGCCGACAAGTTCAACTGACTTTTCTTACAATCTGAAAAAAAATTTGCGAAACTGAATAGTTGCGCATATATTTGCAACCGATTAGTTTCTCAAATTAAAATATATTCAATATGAGACGAGACATTTTTCAGGCAATAGCCGACCCGACCAGACGGGCAATCATCGCTTTGATTGCATTGCAGGCAATGACGCCCAATGCCATTGCCGAAAACTTCAACACATCACGTCAAGCTATTTCTAAACACCTGCGCATCCTGACAGAATGTGACCTGGTAAAACAAGCGTATCAGGGCAGGGAAATTTACTACTCACTTGAAATTGAAAAAATGAAGGAGATAGACAAATGGTTGAACCAATTCAGAAAAATTTGGGAAACCAGGTTTACTCAACTTGATAAAGTATTATCAACAATTAAAAAGCAGAAAAAATGAGAACCGATTTGCTATTTGATTTTACCGTTGACAAAGCAACAAAAACGGTATTTATTGTCAGGGAATTTAATGCCGAACTTTCGCTGGTATGGGATGCATTTACCAAACAGGAAATCCTCGACCAATGGTGGGCACCTAAACCCCATGTATCAAAAACAAAAATAATGGATTTTAAAGTTGGCGGACGAAGATTTTATGCAATGGTAAGCCCTGAAGGGCAGGAACGATGGTCAATTCAAAACTACACATCCATTAGTCCAAAAACCAATTTCAAATTCGTGAGTAATTTTTCAGACAAGGATGAAAACATCGATCCTCAATGGCAGCCCGGTTCTCAATGGGATTTGAATTTCAGCGAACAAAACGGAACAACAAAAGTGCGTATTACTATTTATAACGAATCCCTTACCCGTATGGAGAAGATGATTGAAGGGGGCTTCTTCAAAGAAGGAGTTACAATGCAAATGAACAACCTGGACAATTTATTGACTATTTTGTCGCAACGGCCCTGATCCCGATAGTTATCGGGATGAAGGCTGGAAAGAATTAATCTTAAATCAAATTTACCATGGTGGAAATCTTTAAAACTGATGTGAGTAAGAAAACTAAGGCGAAAAATATTTTGTCAATGCTTCAAAAAGAATTTCCTCACCTGAAAGTCAATTTTGATTTAGGCGATTGTGATAAAATATTAAGAGTGGAAGGAAAAATAATTTCCACTGAGAAAATTGTTTCACTGATGGAGGAACAAAAATATTTATGCGAATTGCTTCAATAGTACAACAACAAAAGCAAAAAAATGAAACAAGTATTAATCAATGTAGCAGTGAAAGACCTGGAAAAATCTATGGATTTTTACACTGCATTAGGATTCCATCCGCAATTTTCCGACGAAACAGCAAAACGTATGGTTTGGAGTGAACACATTTCTTTAATGATTATGACACACGAATAATTTGCAAGTTTTGCAACCAAACCCATGGCCGATACAAAATCATCAATGGCAGGATATTTTTCTTTGCTTGTTTCCAGTATTGACGAACTGAATAGTTTTATGACAAACGGGCTACTTGCAGGTGGAATTGAACCGAACGAGATGAGTGATTATGGTTTTATGCAGCAAAGAACCCTCGAAGATTTTGACGGACACACCTGGAATGTAATCTATATGGACGTTACAAAAATTCCAACAGATCAACCAAATGGACAAAAACAATGAGAAAAATAATCGTCCTGGAATTTATCACATTGGATGGAGTCATGCAGGCAGGTGGAAATCCTGATGAAGACATGTCTGGTGATTTCAAATGGGGCGGTTGGGCCGCTCCATATTTAGACGGAGGCGCGGCGGGTGATGAGTTTATGGCGAAACAGCTGAAACCCGCGGATCTTCTTTTGGGCAGGAAAACCTTCGAGATATTTGCCTCCTTCTGGCCTGCACATGAGGACATGTGGCCAGGCGTCAATGATGTCACAAAGTATGTCATGTCCGGTACTGATATGAAGTTGGATAGCTGGAAAAACAGCATTCGACTCAAAGACCTGGCAGATATCAAAAAGCTCAAAGAATCGGAAGGCACTGACATACAGGTTCACGGCAGCGGCAACCTGGTTCAGACACTGTTCAAACATGACCTGGTTGATGAGCTATGGCTCAAAACTCTCCCCATTACACTTGGCCAGGGAAAAAGATTGTTCGCCAATGGCACAATTGCCGCTGCCTTTACATTGACAGACAGTTTGGTTACACCAAATGGTGTGATTTTCGCCAATTACAAACGAGCCGGAGAAGTAAAAACGGGTACTGCCGGAGGAGAAAATGAAAAAAAATAATTTAATATTTTTTCTCAATGGGCGAAAAACCAGTGCTTGCACTTTCGATAGTTCAGCTTATATTAGTATAGCCTGCCGCATTAGGCAAACCGCAACCCTTGCAAAATCTTCGGATGACCGTCTCGGGTAGTTTCAATTCGGCAACAGAACAATCGCACACCCTTAAAATAAATCATAGTATGAGAAATCTTACTTTCGGTTTTGCGCTCATGTTTTTTATCAGCGCTGCGTCAGCACAAAACATAAAACCTTGTAAACCCTGCGAGGAGCTCAAGAACCTCCAGCTTCCGGATGTTACCATTTTGGTTGCCGAAGCCAAGTTTTCTGACACGATCAAAGATCCGGGTCAACCCTGGATTCCAACCGTCATTATAAACAAACCTTTCTGTCGCGTGCTTGGCAGGATAAGCAAGGAAATAAATTTCGAGATCTTATTACCTGATCAAAGTAATGGCCGGTTCCTGATGTCAGGAGGTGGAGGTTTTGTCGGTAGCATTCAAAACGGATTCCGCGACAAAGTGAACGAGGGTTTTGCAACAGCAGGCACCGATGCCGGGCACGAAGGCGGCACTGATGCAAAATGGGCTTATAACAATATGGAACGTCAGTTGAATTTCGGGAGGCTTGCCATACATCGTACCGCTGTCGTATCGAAAGCAATTATGCAATATTATTATTGTTCCTGGCCCGCCAAATCGTATTTTGTCGGTTGTTCCCGCGGCGGCGGACAGGCAATGGTTGAAGCCCAATATTACCCGGAAGATTTCGATGGGATCGTTGCCGGGGCTCCTGCATTCGCCTGGCCGGCCATCGCAGCAAAAGGCATAAAAAACAGTCAATACAATTATCCAAATCCAAATGATCTGAAGCCAATAATTACAAATGATAACCTCAAACTTTTGCAGAACGAGGTGCTGGGACAATGCGACCTGCTCGACGGTACCGCTGACAAAATTATTGATGACCCGCGGAAATGCAATTTCGATTTTTCAAAATTACCGGTGTGTCCCGACGGAAAACCAAGTGCTTCTTGCCTAACCAAAAAGCAGCTCGCCGCGATTAAGGCAATTCACGGCCCTTTGGTGGTAGATGGAAAAGAAATTTATCCGGGCTACCCATTTGGTGAAGAAGCTGAAATGGGTTCATGGGATATGTGGATCACAGGAACCAGTCCATATTCCTCCAATGCCCACAGCTTAGATTACATGTTTGCTACCAATATTTTCCAATATCTTATCTTCAACGATCCCAAGTGGGATTATTCAAAATACAACTTCAAAAATTTTGATGAGCAGACTTTGTATGCTTCATCTTATTTGGATGCTACCCGTACAGACTACAGCGAATTCAAAAAACGAAATGGGAAGATTATCTTCTACCATGGCTGGAACGACCCGGCCCTTTCCGCATACTCAACGATCGAACATTATGAAGGAATATTGAAGGCCGATAAAGAGGCGCAATCCTATGCAAGATTGTTTCTTCTCCCCGGAGTTTTGCATTGTGGCGGGGGTCCCGGTTGTGACAATGTGGACTGGGTTAATCTAATTGTTGATTGGGTAGAAAAGTCAAAAGCGCCTGATCAGGTAGTTGCTTCAAAAACAGTTCAGGGAAAAACAATCAAGAAGACTGTTTTTCCTTATCCAAAACAATAGTTCGGACTCGTAGATACTATTAAAGTTTGTTGCATTAAATAATGCTACATGAAAAAAATAATAGCTTTTCTATTATTTATAATTTTTTTATCAGCACACACATTTGCACAGGACACTGCGAACCTCACGATTTACTGGAATAAAATAATCGCAACATCCAAAACAACTGCCACATTACAGGTGGTTGAAAATCCTATGGTGCGGCCCTCATCATCAATTCATGCATTCACATTTAAAGCATTAAAAAATTTGGGAGCTGATTATGTACGGTATGTGCCGTGGTTTCCTTATCCAAGGATGGCGGTGGCAGAATTGAAACGACCTACAAAAGACCATACGTTTTGGGATTTCACCTGGCTCGATAGCACGATGGATGCACTTATGAAAGCACAACAGGGTCATAGTGTAGTAATTAATTTTAGTACAACCCCATCGTGGATGTGGAAACTAAATTATGATACGCCTTATCCAGAAAATGCTTATCAGGTTTTTTGGGGATACAATGATGGTTCGACTTTGCGCGATACAACGATGAAAGAGCTTGCAGATTATTATGCAAGGTTGTTTAGCTGGTATACAAAAGGCGGCTTTACAGATGAGCTGGGTAAATTTCATCAATCGAACCATTATTATAAAATTGATTATTGGGAAGTGCTGAATGAGCCTGACCTGGAACATAATATTTCACCTCAGCTTTATACAAAAATATATGATGCCATTGTAACGGAATTGAAGAAGATATCTCCGTCAACAAAGTTTATTGGTATGGCACTTGCTTTTCAAAATAATCCTGAATACTTCGAATATTTTTTAAATGCTAAACATCATAAGCCCGGCATTCCGCTTGATGGGATTTCTTATCATTTTTACGGAACACCATCTTTTAACGGACAAAAGATTCAAGATTATCAATATACTTTTTTTGAAAAAGCAAATTATTTTTTAGACCGCGTGCGCTATATAGAAAATATCCGCAAACGTTTATCGCCAAAAACAATTACTATGATTAATGAAGTGGGAACTATTATCAATGCCAAGGGCGATGATATTCCCTATAATTACTGGAATTTGTCGGGTGCCATGTATGCATATCTTTTTATTGAGCTTACAAAACTGGGTATTGACGTGGTCGGCGAATCGCAGTTGGTTGGTTATCCTTCGCAGTTTCCTGATGTAAGTATGATGAATTGGAACAACGGCAAACCGAACTCCCGCTATTGGATATTGAAATTGATAAAGGATAATTTCAGGACCGGAGATAAACTGGCTGGCACAGTTGTAAATGGCGCTGATATTATATCGCAGGGCTTTACTACAAAAACCGGTAAGAAAATTTTGCTTATAAATACACGCAATAAAGAAGTAAAAATTAATCTTCCATTGGATCTTAAAGATGCAATGGTTTTCTATGTTGATGTGAATACACGTGAAGAACCAATTTCGCAGATGCAACTAAAAGCTAATACAATTACATTACAGCCTTTCGCAGTGATGGTAGTGAATATGAAGTAACAAAAATTAACAATGACTCTTATGCACTCCCAGCATTAGATATCTCGACCTTAGACGATCATGTTCACGGAAAAACTGTTGAAAAATTTAAAATAAAAAATCATGCGAAAAATTATTGTTGCCGAATTTATTACACACGATGGTGTTGTAGAAGCGCCCGGTGGCAATGAAACCCCTCATCCTCATGGCGGTTGGCAGATGAAATACAACTCTCCGGAGAGTGGAAAATATAAGGTAGATAAACTTGCCGGCGCGGATTCCTTTTTGTGTCTGACATCGTCTCCGGAAGGGACGATGCCATCATATATTTGTATCCTACCTTTCAAGAAACGGTGCAGGACATTGATTGGCAGTCACTGAGTTTTCGGTATATTTATTTCCACGAATCAATACTATTCTTTCCGCTTCAGCACCCAACGAAGTATTTCGTTTAAAGGTTTTTAGATTAAGATACCAAAGACTTATTTATTTGAAAATGATTTACTAAATAACTAATAAGCTTAACCGAAAAACTTTACGATTGAATATGAAAAATTGGGGCCAAAGTCTCAGCAACGGAAGCAGTTTTTAAAAAATTAAATATCGGTGTAACGATATCAATAAAAAAGCAAATCATTTATTCATTTCGCTCTCCAGTTTCTTAATACGATCTGCGGCATAAGTGTTGTTCGGATTCAGCGCGAGTGATTTTTTGAAATTCCGGATGGCAAGATCCTTTTCGCCGATCTCTTCATAGACCTGAGCCAGTCCGTTATAGGCATCATCGTTGTTTGGATTTGCCTCGACATCATATTTGAAGATCTCGACCGCCTCCTTTTTTTTGTTCTTGCCAATCATGATAAACCCCAGGTCGTTTAGGTCTGTTTCAGGAAGCTTGAAAGCGGTATCCTTATTTTTCAAATCCCCAGCGATTAGTGAAGCATGATCATAACCTTCCTTTTCCAGCCTGGCCCAAAACATTTCCATATTTCTCTTTTCGTAGAACTCATATCCAAGCCAGGTGTTTACCCACCAGGTCTGAGGCGGAAAAAATGCATTCAAAATACCTGTTGCAATGTGGAGACCCCAATTGCTGTGTGTAAAATAAACCAAGGCCTCTTTTTTCCCAGGGTTAACTACACAAATGCCTTTAAAGTTGCCGTTGTCAGCCCACTGCCATAACCATTTGCCCTGCTCATTTTCCTGCAGTCCCATTCCAAGACCCCACCAGATATTTTCATTTGCGGGGGTAACCCGGTGTTTGAACCAAATCCCGGGTGTTTGTTTGCTGCACATCATGCTCCAGGTTTGAGGCTTTAGCCCCCATCCCGTCATTATCGCTCGAAGAAAAAGAGCATAATCATGCGCGCAAGAGAGCAGGCTTGCTGCGGCCTTCTGGATTTTGTGTGCGTTAATGGCATCAGGGCTGTTGCCAAAAGCTGCGAGTGCATAATATTGATCATCCCATGTATAGCTCGACCTTTTCATGCCCAGCGGATTAAATACTTCTTCCTGAGCGACCTGATTGAGCGTCTTGCCCGTCAGTTTCTCAATCGCACGCTGCAGGTACTGGAAGCCTTCGCCCGAATAGGAAAATGCGCTGTCAGGTGGAAAAATAAGCTTGGCAAACTTTTCGTCACCCCAGTTCGGCAGTCCTGTTGTGTGCCTCAATACCATTCTTGCAGTTATTTTTGCATACCTCGGATCCGTCGGATCGAAGCGTTCATAAGAACCGACATAATTTATTAGTGGTGTATCGAGACTGATGATACCTCTATCATATAAGCGTAACACGGCGTAAGCAAAAACACATTTGCTGAGCGAAGCGGCTTCAAAGATGGTACTATCAGTTAGTTTAACCTCTGATTGTCCGCTGATGGTCCCGAGATTAAGGCTTTGTTCCTTGTCCCCACGGATGCATACAAGCTGGATGCCGGGAATTCCGTATTGATTGATCAAATCCCGGACTTTTTCCTGTTGTCCAAAAATTTGATTAACACAAAGCAGAAAGGTGAATGTAATTGCCGGTCGATACATGGCAGTCGAATATCTTATTAAGATTGGTGCTGTTAGTAAAACGTTTTTGACTTGAAATATGTTACATTTGGCAATTATACCCACTTACATCCAACATTGTGGCACCCCTCGTGAGTTTTGACGACAACACAATACGAGATTTTATTTAGTCTATTTTCAGCAGGATACAGATTCATAAGCAAATCAAATTTTATATCCCGGTTATGTTGAATTTCTCTCCAAAATCAAAAGCCAATAAAATAAAAATTTCATGAGCTTTTTGATTTTAAACAACTCTCCACAAATTCAAAACATGTAGTAGCGGAACACCGTATTTGATACTTATTTTACTACTTATTTGGAGCTGTTACCAGGTTTCAATTCACTGATAGAAACCTGGGGAGCCAATGCCTTATTTACTTTCTCCACAACGAGGTCATTAGATAAGTTGAAAGAAGCTGTACTTTTTATGTCCAGTGAAGAAGCCCCGATTTTCACTGTGTATTTGCCGGCTTCGGCTACCCATGCAGATGAATTCGTATCAAATGAGGCAAGGTCATTTGGGTTTAAAGTGAATGTGATCGTTTGTGATTTGCCGGGTTGCAATACCGCAGTCTTCGCAAATGCTCTCAGTTCTTCTGCAGGTTTATCCAGTTTATTGGCTGGTGCACTCAGGTATAATTCCACGACTTCCTTTCCGGCCACCTTGCCCGTATTCGTAACCGTTAGGGTTGCAGTAAGTTTTCTGCTGAAAGAAGATGAACTCAATTTTACGGGACTAAAACTGAAATTAGTGTACGACAAACCGTAACCAAATTCATAAGCAGGCTTCACATGGAAAGTATTGTAATAACGATAACCTACATAAATGCCTTCTTCATAAATCACTTCTGCCGGAATTGATTTCATCCCAAACATACCCGTAGTAGCCTTTTCCGGAAATTCTTTGCCGGGAAAATTTTTTGCTGAGGGCACATCATTGTAAGATGCGGGGAATGTGGTTGCGAGTTTGCCCGAAGGGTTCACTTTGCCACTCAATACATCAGTAATAGCATAACCACCTTCCTGTCCGGGCTGCCAGGCGAGTAATATTGCATCCACCTGGTCACGGAAAGGAACCACATCAATCACCCCGCCAATATTCAATACGACGATTACCGGTTTATGTTGTGAATGAAACGAAGTGCTAACATTAGCGATCATCTCTTTTTCCTGGCTTGTCAATTCATAATCATCAGCAACCTTTCTGTCATTACCTTCTCCTGCATTTCTTCCAATATATACAATCACAGCATCTGCAGTTCCTGCTTTTTGATCAAAGCTGCTTTTATCAAAACTATATTCCGGCGCATAAGGTGTGGGATTCATGATCTCCATAAGCGCGTTTTTCTTTGGATGTTTTTTTGCATAATCATCCAGAAAATTCAGATAAGTTTCCTGTACTTCCTTATCAACTTTGTATCCTCCATCATTTAATCCTTTGGCCAATGAAATAGCATAAGCTTTGCTGACATCACCGCTTCCGGTTCCCCCTGCGATCAAATCGTAAGCATGATTGCCATATAACGCAATCGTTTTAGTTCCCTTTTTAAGCGGCAAAGCATGGTTGTCATTCTTTAACAACACCATGCTCTCTGCTGCAGCTTCCCTGGAAATTTGTGCATGACTTTTCAGGTCGGGATGATTTGAGTATTGGTAATTTTTGAATGTAGGAGTTTGCAGCATGACCTTTAAAATTCCGGCAACATTTTCATCCAATACACTTTCAGCAAGTTGCCCGCTTTTCACTGCATCGGTGATTGCTTTGATTTGCGCCGACGTGCCGGGCATAAGCAAATTATTTCCCGCCTTCATCTGGGCAACAGCATCTTTACCACCAAACCAATCGGTCATCACATATCCTTTAAAGCCCCAGTCATTTCTTAAAATGGTGGTGAGCAGATCATGACTTTCTGAAGTATAAGTTCCATTGATATAATTGTATGAACTCATCACCGCCCAGGGCTGGGCTTTTTTCACAGCCATTTCAAATCCCTTCAAATAGATTTCTCTCAAAGCTCTTTCACTCACAATAGTATTTACTGAATTGCGATCTGTCTCCTGGTTGTTAGCCGCAAAATGTTTAACTGTTGTTCCCACACCCTGCGATTGAATTCCCTGGATAATTGCAGCAGCAGAAGAACCGGTGATAAGAGGATCTTCCGAATAATATTCGAAATTTCTTCCTCCGAGGGGATTGCGATGAAGATTCATTCCAGGGCCGAGGATAAAGTCAATGCCATACTCTTTGATTTCATTGCCAAAAGCCACGCCCACTTTCTTGATCAGTGCGGTATCCCAGCTCGAAGCCAACAGTGTTCCAACAGGCCACGCAGTAGTAAAGTTTTTATTCGTCGAGTCGAAGAATATATGAATGCCTGCAGGACCATCAGCCAAGTTTAAAGAAGGAATGCCCAGTCCCGGAATGCCTACGGTATGACCAGATATTCCTTTCACTTTGTCTGGGGTTTGATCAGTAGGCTGACCAAGGGATATGCCGGGAATCATCAGACCCTTACCCACAACCAATTTAGCTTTTTCTTCAAGCGTCATGGCTTTGACAACATCCGGAATCGGATCTTTGCCTAACTGAGGCGGGTTGTTTTGTGCAAAACCTGAAAATGCAAAAAAAACTGCCAAACACAGGATGGCCTGGCGATAACTCACTGCTTTCATAAATTTTATTTTGAT
>Ga0335076_10008030_pt1 | contig 10646 bp, 11 predicted proteins | sample Lox_Sample_25_FD_206717 | JGI IMG/M metagenome (GOLD analysis project Ga0335076, IMG submission 206717) | Soil microbial communities from Loxahatchee National Wildlife Refuge, Florida, United States - Lox_Sample_2.5 | ecosystem: Environmental > Terrestrial > Soil > Wetlands | place: USA...
CGACGCGGGCGCGGACGACTACCTGGTCAAGCCGTTCAGCCTGCTCGAGCTGGCCGCGCGGCTGCGGGCGCTGGCCCGGCGGGACGACCGGTCCCGGCCGGTGATCCTGGCCGAGGGTGACCTCAGGCTGGACCCGGCCGCGAAGCGCGCCTGGCGGGCCGGGACCGAACTCCGCCTGTCGCCGAAGGAGTTCGCGCTGCTCGAGTTCTTTCTCCGCCATCCGGGCCGGGTGCTGACCCGGTCGCAGATCATCGAGGCCGTCTGGGACTTCGCCTACGACGGCGGATCCAACGTGGTCGACCAGTACGTGAACTACGTGCGGCGCAAGATCGGGCGGGATGACATCGAGACGGTCAGGGGCATGGGGTACCGGTTGCGCCACGCCGAAGGCGGGTGACGGCATGCCGATCCGGCTGCGCCTGGCGGTCGCGTTCGCGCTGGCCGCCGCGGCGGTCTTCGCCCTGGGCGGCTGGCTGTTCGCCAGCGGCCTGTCGTCGGCGCAGCTGAAGACGATCGACTCCCAGCTGACCGTGCAGCTCGCCCAGGCCGGGCGCTCCCAGCCGGCCGGCGGCTACCTGACGCAGGTCATCGATCCAGCCGGCCGGGTCCGGAGCGCGAGCGCCGAGGCCGGAAACGCCGCCCTGGTCACCGCGAGCCAGCTGAGCCAGGCCCGGCAGGGCCCGATCTGGCTGACGCGGACCGTGGATGAGGAAGGCACCCGGATCGCCGCCGCGCCGCTCGCCGGCCGTCCGGGGTGGGTCGCGGTCGCGGCCGGATCGCTCGAGACGTACGACGCCACGCAAAGCCAGGTGGCGCGCGAGCTTGCCATCGGCGGGGGCGTCTTCACCGCCGTCGCGGGCCTGGGCGCCTACTGGCTGGCGCGCGCCGCTCTCTCCCCGGTGGAGCGCCTGCGGCGGCAGGTAGCCGGGATATCCGAGCGCGGCGGGGTGTCGGGTGTCGAGGTACCGCCCACCCGGGACGAGGTCGCCGCCCTGGCCGGCACGATGAACGACCTGCTCGGCCGGCTGCAGCGGGCGCTGGCCCGGCAACGTGCCTTCGTCGCCGACGCCAGCCACGAGCTGCGCAATCCCCTCGCGGTGCTGCAGGGGGAGCTCGAGCTCGCGGCGCGCCCTGGCCGCGGCCTTCCGGAGTTGACCGCCGCGGTCCGCGACGCCAAGGCCGAAGCCGAGCGGCTGTCCCGGCTCACCGCTGACCTGCTGCTGCTGGCCAGGAGCGACGAGGACCGGCTCAGCCTCCGGCTGGAGCGGACGGATATCGGGGCCCTGCTCACCGCCAGCGCCGGACTCGCCGGTTCCCGCCTGGCCGCGGCCGGCCTCAGCTGCCGCGTCGACGTGCCGTCCGGGACGTACGCTGACGTCGACCCGGACCGGATCCGCCAGGCGGTGGACAACCTGATCGGCAACGCGTTGCGCTTCGCTCCCGGCGGCTCGGCCGTCGTGCTCACCGCCCGGGCCACCGGTACCGACCTGGACATCGGGGTATCCGACGACGGGCCCGGCTTCCCGGCCGGGTTCCTGCCGCGCGCGTTCGAGCGCTTCGCCCGCCCGGACAGCGGCCGGTCGCGCGGCGACGGCGGGACCGGCCTGGGCCTGGCCATCGTCCGGGCCATCGCCGTCGCGCACGGCGGGGTCGCGACGGCCGGAAACAAGCCGGGCGGGGGAGCCGTGGTCGCGCTGCACCTGCCGGGCGCCGCCGGCCCGCCCTGACCACTATGTGAGCCTTCTCATCGGTCTCTCACGGCCAGTTCATCACCGGTCACGCACGCTCGGATCACAGGCACTCGCGTGGAAGGACATGAACATGGACCGATCGAGCCGGGGCGTGCCCCGCCGGGAGAGCATCCGGCAGGCCCGGCGGATGTCCAACTGGACGGCCGCCGCGCTGATCGCCGGCACCGGGACGGCCGCCGTGGCCCTGGCCCATCAGGCCCGCCAGGCAACGGTCACGGCCACGCCGTCCACCGTGGCGATCCCGGCCACCGCGGCAGGCACGACGGGGACCTCGGCGGCTGCCGGCCCGCGGGTGACGCACTCGGTCGCGACCACCACCGCCTCCGGCGTGACCGTGACCACCACCACCCGCACGGTCAACGGCCAGACCGTCGTCACCCGGGTCAGGCAAGTCCCGGCCGGCCGGGACGACTGATGACAGCCGGGACGGCGGGGCTAACCCGTCCCGTGCCGGGGCAGCGCGGGCCGTGGCAGTGCGTGCCCACCGGCGACGACGCCGTCGCCGTGGCCGAACGCGCGGCTCTGGGCACCAGCGCCCGGGTCGCGGTGTGGCCGCCGGAGAACCTCGGCGCGGCGTGCACCGCCACCGATGATGTGCTTGCGGCGCTGGACCGGCAGGCCAGCAGGTTCCGCCCGGACTCGGAGCTGAGCTGGCTGAACAGTGCCGCCTCTCGCGGGGCCGGGGGCGGGCTGTTCATGCTCGGCGACGGCCTGGCCGAGGCGGTCGGCGTGGCGCTGGCCGCGGCCCGGTGGACCGGCGGGCTCACCGATCCGACGGTCGGCGCCACGCTCGTCTCGCTCGGCTACGATCGCGACTTCGCGCTCATCAGCCAGGGCGGCGAGCCGCCGGGCAGCCAGGGCGGCGAGCCGCCCGGCGCACCGGTCCCCGCGCCGGGCTGGCAGCGGCTGAGGCTCGACGGCCCGCTGCTCCGGCTGCCGCCCGGCATCCGGCTTGATCTCGGCGCCACCGCCAAGGGCCTGGGCTCGGACCGTGCCGTGCGGGCCGTCATGTGCGCCACCGGAGGCGACGGCGGCGTCCTGGTCAGCCTGGGCGGTGATATCGCCGTCGCCGGGACGCCGCCCCATGACGGCTGGCCCGTCGGCGTGGCCGAGGCGCCGGACCAGGCCGGACTCTCGCGTCCGGCCCAGCTCGTCCGGCAGGCCGCGGGAGCGGTCGCGACCTCCTCGGTCAGGGCCCGGCGGTGGCGGCGCGGCGGCGCGGTGCTGCACCACATCGTGGACCCGCGCACCGGGCGACCCGCGGACGGGCCGTGGCGCACGGTGACCGTGGCCGCGGCGACCTGCGCCGACGCCAACGCGGCCAGCACAGCGGCGATCGTGGCGGGGGTCCGGGCCCAGGAATGGCTCGCCGCGGCGGGCCTGCCGGCCCGGCTGACCGGCCACGACGGCCGGGTCCGCCGCCTGGGTGGCTGGCCGGCCGGCGACGGAGGGCTGGTGCCGGTTCCCCCGGGCAGCCACGTCTACGCCGGAGGGCCGCGATGAGCGCGCTGCTCGGCGGCTCGCAGGCCCTGTGGTTCGTCTCGCGGGCCAGCGGCCTCGCCCTGCTCGCCGCGTTCAGCGCGGCCGTGGTGCTCGGCGTCGCGGCCCGGCTCGGTCCGCGGCTCGCGGTCGGCGAGCTGCACCGGGCGCTGGCGCTGTTCTCCGTCGCCTTCCTCGGGCTGCACGTGGTCACCGCGATCCTGGATCCGTACGTCACGATCGGCTGGGCGGCGACGCTGCTGCCGCTGGCGTCCCCGTACCGGACGCTCGCCATCGGCCTGGGCGCCCTGGCCGTGGACCTCGGCGGCGCCGTCCTGATCACCAGCCTGGCCCGGCGGCGGCTCGGCTACCGGACCTGGCGGGCCGTGCACTGGCTGGCCTACCTGACCTGGCCGGCCGCGTTCGCGCACGCCGTCACGGCAGGTGGCGACCTGCGGATCTGGTGGGTCGCGCTGGTGCTGTGGGGGTGTGCCGCGGCGGTCGCCACGGCGGTGATCGCCCGCCTGCTTGCCTGGCTGCGCGGCCCGGACCGGGCCGCCCTAGGGGCGCTCCGGTGACCGCACGGCCACGGCTGCTGGTCCCTGGCCCGCCCGGCCTGGCCGGGCACACGGCCCGGTACGGGCCGCCGCCCGCCCTGCCGGGCGCGCGGCAGCGCGACGCGCTGATCGCGGAAGTGGCCCGGGCCGGGCTCACCGGCCGGGGCGGCGCCGGGTTCCCCACTGCCCGCAAGCTCGCCGCGGTCGCCGGCGGGTACGCGCCCGTGGTGGTGGCGAACGGCACCGAAGGCGAGCCCGCCAGCGCGAAGGACCGCGTGCTCATGGCCTCATCGCCGCACCTCGTCCTGGACGGCGCGGTGCTTGCGGCCGAGGCCGTCGGCGCCGCGAAGGCGGTGATCGTCGTGCACCGCGATGTCCGCGCGATTATCGGCGAGGCGGTGGCCGAACGTGCCCGGGCGCGCGTCGACCCGGTACGGCTCGAAGTCCGCACGGCAGCCGAGGGGTTCGTGGCTGGCCAGGCGAGCGCCGTCGTGCAGTGGGTTCAGCGGGGGATCCCCGCGCCCACCGCGACGCCGCCACGGCTCGCTCAGCGCGGCCTGCGCGGGGCGCCGACGCTGGTGCAGAACGTCGAGACGCTCGCGCACTTCGCGCTCATCGCCCGCCACGGGGCGTCCTGGTTCCGCTCGGCAGGCACGCCGGCCGAACCCGGTTCGATGCTGGTCACCGTGCTTGGCGCGGTGCGCGAGCCGGGCGTGCGCGAGGTCGCGATCGGCACCCCGGTCGGGCAGCTGGTGGACCTGGCTGGCGGCCCGTCCGAGCCGTTGCGGGCGCTGCTGCTCGGCGGGTACTTCGGCACCTGGGTGGACGCGGCCGAGGCGCTGGCCCGGCCGTTCTCCTCGGCCGGGCTCGCGGACCTGGGCGCCGGGCCCGGGGCCGGGCTGATCGCGGCGCTGCCCGTCGGCGCCCGCGGGCTGAGCGAGACCGCCCGGCTGGTGCGCTACCTGGCCGGCGAATCCGCCGGGCAGTGCGGTCCGTGCGTATTCGGCCTGCCCGCCATCGCCGGCCTCCTCGAGCGGCTGGCGGAGGGCCGCGGCGCCGACCTGGGCCAGCTGCGCCGCTGGCTCGGCCAGGTCGACGGCCGCGGCGGCTGCGCCCACCCGGACGGCGCCGTCCGGCTGGTGCGCAGCGCCCTGCGGACGTTCGGCGCTGAGCTGCCTGTGCCGCCGGGCGGCAGGCGGTGACCGCTCCGGCGCGGCTCAGGGTGGACTTCATCGCCTGCGACGGCCGGGGGCTGTGCGCCGAGGCGCTGCCCGGGCTGATCACCCTGGACGACTGGGGCTTTCCCATCGTCAGCGGGCAGGCCGTGCCGCCCCGGCTGCTGGCCGACGCGCGCGCGACCGTGCGGCTGTGCCCCAGGCTCGCGCTGCGGCTGGAGGCGGGGCGGTGAGGCCAGGACCGTTCGGCTCTATTCCCCGGCAAACCCGGTCACGGACTGCCCGGCCGGGACGTGCCCGGCCAGCGACCCGTACCACGGCGCGACGAACGCGTCCACGCCGCCATTCGACTTGACGATCCAGTAGCCGCCGGTGGCCGGGTCGGCGGCGATCCCGGTCGCGGTCACGCCGGCCGGCAGCCGGCCGAGGTCGGAGCCGTACCCGGGCGTGCCGTAGTTGTGCATCCCGCCGTCCGGGGTCAGCACCAGGTAACCGCCGCCGCGGGTCCCGGCGATGCCGGTCACGGCGTGGCCGCGCATCGATCCGGACCAGGGCGCGTGGAAGCTGTCCACGCCGCCGTCGGACTTCAGGATCCAGTACCCGCCGGTCTTCGGGTCGGCCGCGATCCCGGTCGCCTTCACCCCGGCCGGCAGCCTGCCCGCGTCGGAGCCGTACCACGGCGTGCCGTAGTTGTGCACCCTGCCGTCAGAGGTCAGCACCAGGTAGCCGCCCGCCTGGGTCCCGGCGATGCCGGTTACGGCCTGGCCGGCCGGGATCCGGCCGCGCATCGACCCGCGCCAGGGCGCGTTGTAGCTGTCCACGCCGCCGTCGGACTTGACGATCCAGTACCCGCCAGTGGCCGGGTCGGCGGCGATCCCGGTGGCGGTCACCCCGGCCGGGAGCTTGGCCGCGTCGGAGCCGTACCAGGGCGTGCCGTAGTTGTACACCCCGCCATTAGTGGTCAGGACGTGGTAACCGAGGCCCATCAGCGCATCCACGGTGACGAACGAGTACCCGCGGGCCTGCAGGTTCTGGATCACCGCGGGCAGGGCGTTCGCGTCCAGGGTGGAATGGTCGGTCGGATGCGACCCGCAGTGCATGAGCACGATCTCACCCGGCTTCAGGTTGCCCAGCACCCGGTTCAGCACCGTCTGCGCGGTGATCCCGCCCGAGGTCCCCTTCCAGTGTGCCGAGGGTCACGCCGTACCCGCCGGATGGGCGAGCTGGCAGACCACCGAGTCGAGGAAGCTGCCCATCGCCGCCGTGGCGCAGCAGCGCACGATCGCCCGATCCAGGTCGGCTCCCGCTCGTTCAGGGGGCGGCCAGTATGTCCCCGTCAACGAGAGAGCCGTGATCTGGTCTCCGGCCGGGATCAGCATCAGGTCGGCCAGCAGGGCTGTGAACAGCTTGCCGTCAGCGGCGATGGCCTCCCATTGGAGTGCGATGTGCGCGCAGTCATCTGTTTCCGTCAGGTCTTCCAGGCAGACGTCGGCCAGCCGGGTCAGGCCAGCCGCCGGGCCAGCGACCTCCACCAGGCCGGTGATGCCCTCGCCGTAGGCCACCTCGGAGACTTGCGGCAGCATCCCGTCCAGGGCCAGGATCCTCAGCCGGGTCCGGGCGGCATGAAACCCGATATTGAGCGCGACGCGGACGCCAACGGCAGTGTGGTCCGTCACGGCACCAGTCCACCGATCGGGCGCCGGGCTGGCAGGGGTCAAAGGTCCTATCGGTTCAGGCCGAAGGTCAGCAGCGCTATGGCCGGACCCCCCGGCGGGGCCCGCCCGCCATCCGGCGCCGAAGCATCAGCAGAACCAGCAGGGCAGCTGCCCACCACAACCACGGGCCACCGCTCGCCGCGCTGAGCAGCCAGATCACCAAGACGACGACGCTGATCGAGAGCCAGAACGGCCAGGCCGGCCGCCGTACCAGGACGGATCCGCCCGCCGGGACCTGCACCTGTCCTGGGGCGCGCCGCTCCGGAAGCCGGCCGAGATCGGTTTCCGGCAGGTCCGCCATCAGGCGGTCGAGCTCACCCACGGTCGTCGCCGCGTAGGCCTTGTCCAAGCGCTCCTGGAACTCCTCGAGAGTCAGCCGGCCGGCCGCGTAGTGCTCGCCCAGGGCGGCCGCGGTCCGGCCCCGATCCTCATCGGAGGCTCGAATCCCCGGGTAACCGCTCATTGTCGTCCTTTCCGCCTGACTACAGGGTGGGCCCCGCCGGCGCTGACCGGGCAGGGGCATAGGTCCCGGTCAGGTCCGGCGGAGGGCCCTGGCGCCGAACCCAGTCGGCCGGCCATTGTCTGGTTTATCTGCCAGGAGGTGCTCATGCGCGAGATCGGGTACGTGGTGCGGGGATTTCTCACGGTCCGCCGGGATTCGCTGCGCGTACCCCTGAGCGGGTCGCTCACGGTCAATGCGGATCCGGACTCGGGCCTGTTCTCGGGAGACCTCGCGCTCCGCCCGGCCACCGTCAGCCGGGCGGTCCTGGGGGCCAGCCTCTTCAGCGCTACCGTCCAGATCGAGGCCGAATCCCCCGTCATCGGCCGCGTCGACCCCGAGGGCCGGATGTTCGCGGCGGTCACCGTCGACGCGGTCATAACCGACGTCCACGCGGCCGGACGGGCGTTGCTCGGCGACGGCGCATGCCGCACCGCCACGCACGCCGTCGTGCCGCTGCGGTCCAGGCCCGGCTTTGACCTGGAGCGGGGCGGCCGCGTGGCCGGCAGATACCGCCGGCCGCCCTTCACCGGATGCGGGTGGATCACGCCGGTGGTCAACCTGCTCATATCCGGCCCAGGGAACGCCGTCGTCATCGACCTGATCCCGCGTCCTCTAGGGAGAATCGGAGCATGACCGCGTCCGGCTATGTCGCCGCTGTCCTGGCCAAGGCCGAGGCCGGAGACGTCCACGCCGCGGAGCTGGCTGCCCTGCGCAGGCGCCTCCGTCAGCTGGCCGAGCATGCGGCTGGACGCCTGCCCGGCGACGTCCTGGAGCCGCTTCCGGACCTGCCGCACCTGGACGAACTGCCCGAGCCGCCACCCGCCCGGGCCCGCGACGTACTCGGCCGGCTGGTGGTCGTCAAGCTCAACGGCGGGCTGGGGACCAGCATGGGCCTGTCGGGGCCGAAGTCGCTGCTCGAGGTCAAACCCGGCACCAGCTTCCTCGACGTCCTCGCTACCCAGGTACTGGCCCTGCGCGAGCGGCACGACGTCCGGCTGCCGCTCATGCTGATGGACTCCGCGACCACCCGCGGCCCCTCGCTGGACTACCTGCGCCGCTACCACGGCCTGTCCGTGCCTGGTGTGCCGCTGGACTTCTTGCAGGGCCGCGAGCCCAAGATCCGTGCCGATGACCTGCGGCCGGTGCAGTGGCCGGCTGACCCGGAGCTGGAGTGGTGCCCGCCCGGGCACGGCGACATCTACACCGCGCTGGCGGCGACCGGCACGCTCGGTGCCCTGCTCGATGCCGGGCTGCGCTACGCCTTCGTATCCAATTCCGACAACCTCGGCGCGCTCGCCGATGTCCGGATCGCCGCGTGGCTGGCCACGGAGCAGGTACCGTTCGCGCTGGAGGCGGTGCGCGGCACGCTGGCCGACCGCAAGGGCGGCCACCTCGCCCGCTACCAGGGCCGGGTGGTGCTGCGTGAGACGGCGCAGGTTCCGGAGGGCGACACCTCGTTCACTGAGGTCGAGCGCTGGCGCTGGTACAACACCAACAACATCTGGATCGACCTGCGCGCACTCGGGGAACTGCAGGCCGCCGACCAGGCGGCGCCGGAACTGCCGTTGATCGTCAACCGCGAGACCGTCGACCCGCGCGACCCGGCGAGCACCCCGGTGATCCAGCTCGAGTCGGCGATGGGCGCGGCGATCGGCTCGATACCCGGCGCCCGGGCGATCCACGTCCCCCGCTCGCGGTTCGCCCCGGTGAAGACAACGGACGACCTGCTGGTGGTGCGCTCCGACGCCTACGAGCTCACCCGTGACGGGCGGATGAAGCCCAGCTTCGACGGGCCCGGGCCCGTCGTAACGCTGGACAAGGACTTCTTCAAGCTGCTGCCCGACTTCGAGCAACGGTTTCCTGCCGGGCCGCCGTCGCTGCGCCGCTGCCGCCGGCTTGAGGTCGACGGCGACGTCACCTTCGGTGCGGGCGTCGTAGCCGTGGGCGACATACGGGTGGCCGGCCCGCGCCATGTCCGGGACGGCGAGGTCCTCGGCCGTGAGACCACACCGCAGACCGGGATCCGCGGGTACCGCGGCCCGCGGTGGGAAGGCTGACATCGTGAGCTTGGTGCACGCGGTGGAGGTGCCGCGGCTGCCCCTGGCCCGGCTGGAGCCGGTCATCGGCGGCGCCCGGTATGCGAAGCTGGCCGGCGCCGCCGACCTGATCCGGCCGGCGCTGGCCGGGCACGCCATCTGGAACGTCAATTCGACCGCGGCAGGTGGCGGGGTCGCCGAGATGCTGCAGGTTCTGGTGGGATACGTGCAGGATCTGGACATCTCGATCAGCTGGCTGGTCATCACCGGCGACGCCGAGTTCTTCGCGATCACCAAGCGGCTGCACAACCAGATCCACGGCATGCTGTCCGGAGCCCCGCTCGGTGCGGCGGAGGCCGGTCATTACACCCAGATGCTGGCCGCCAACGCGGTCGAGCTGACGGCCCGGATCCGGCCCGGCGACGTCGTGCTGCTGCACGACCCGCAGACCGCCGGGCTGGCCGCGCCGCTGGCCCAGGCGGGCGCCCGGGTGGTGTGGCGCTGCCACATCGGGGTGGACTGGGAAGACGAGGTGACCCGGGCCGGGTGGGAGTTCCTGCGGCCGCACCTGGCCGCCGCGGAGGCCTACGTGTTCTCGCGCCGGGACTACGTACCGTCGTGGGTTCCGGCCGGCCAGGTCTGGATCATCCCGCCCTCGATCGACCCGTTCTCGCCGAAGAACCAGCCGCTCGCCGCCGATACCGTGCGGGCCATCATGGTGAAGCTGGGCGTGCTGGATGGCGCGCCGCCGGCGGTACCCGCGGCCTTCCTGCGCCGCGATGGCGTCGTGGGCACCGTCAGCAGGCCAGCGGTCATCATCGGCGAAGGCCGCCCCGATCCCGATGATCCGGTGCTGGTCCAGGTCTCCCGGTGGGACCGGCTCAAGGACATGGCCGGAGTCATGCGCGGCTTCGCCGATCACGTCGTGCCCGGCGGTGACGGGTACCTGATGCTGGTCGGCCCCGCGGTCAAGGATGTGAGCGACGACCCGGAAGGCGCGGCCGTCTACGGTGAGTGCCTGCTGCAATGGCGTGACCTGAGCCCGGCGGCGCGGACCCGGGTCCTGCTGGTTACCCTGCCGCTGGATGACATCGATGAGAACGCCGCGATGGTCAACGCGCTGCAACGGCACGCCACCGTCATCACGCAGAAGAGCCTGGCGGAAGGGTTCGGGCTGACCGTCTCGGAGGGCATGTGGAAGGGGCGGCCGGTCATCGGCTCAGCGGTCGGCGGAATCATCGACCAGATCGCCGAGGGCACCGGCATCTTGCTGCCCGATCCGGCCGACCTGGCGGCGTTCGGGTTGGCGGCCCGCCACCTGCTCGGCGACCAGGGCCAGGCGGCGTGGATGGGGCAGGCCGCGCATGCCCACATCCGCGAGCAGTACGTCGGCGATGCGCATCTGTTGCGCTATGCCCGCCTGCTCGGCAG
>Ga0335076_10008031_pt1 | contig 10646 bp, 6 predicted proteins | sample Lox_Sample_25_FD_206717 | JGI IMG/M metagenome (GOLD analysis project Ga0335076, IMG submission 206717) | Soil microbial communities from Loxahatchee National Wildlife Refuge, Florida, United States - Lox_Sample_2.5 | ecosystem: Environmental > Terrestrial > Soil > Wetlands | place: USA: Florida...
TTTTGGCGTCTTCACCTTCTATCACGACTTCCGCAAAGAGCCTGCTGGCCGCCACGTGCTGAAGCTGTGCCGCGCAGAAGCCTGTCAGGCGGCGGGCTGCGATGCGCTCGTTGCGCGCGCGGAAGTAAAGCTTGGGATCGGCATCGGAGATACCACGCCAGACGCGCGCGTGACATTCGAGCCGGTCTATTGCCTTGGCCTCTGCGCCACCGCGCCATCGGCAATGCTCGACGGGCGTGTGGTCGGACGGCTCGATGCAGCGCGGATCGACGCCCTGATCGCGGAGGCGCAGCGATGACCCTGCGTCTGTACGTTCCGCGCGACGCGGGCGCGGTCGCAGTCGGCGCTGACGAGGTCGCAGCCGCGCTGGAGCAAGCAGCGGCCAAGCGCGGCACAGCCGTTGAGATCGTCAGAACCGGCTCGCGCGGGCTCTATTGGCTGGAGCCGATGGTCGAAGTCTCTTCGCCGCGCGGGCGGATCGCGTTTGGTCCCCTGGGACCGGCCGATGCGCCATCCGTGCTCGAGGCGGCAATCTCCGGTGGCCACCATCCGTTGGAGCTCGGCCTCACCGAAGAAATCCCTTTCCTGAAGCGGCAGACGCGCCTGACCTTCGCCCGCTGCGGCGTGATCGATCCGCGCTCGCTTGACGACTACCGCACCCATGGCGGCTACAAGGGACTGAAGCGTGCGCTGACCCTGGGCCGCGACGCGATCCTTGCCGAGGTCGCAGCCTCCGGCTTGCGCGGCCGCGGCGGCGCGGGATTTCCGACCGGGATCAAATGGAAGACGGTCGCGGACACCAGCGCGGACCGAAAATATATTGTCTGCAATGCAGACGAAGGCGACAGCGGCACCTTCGCCGATCGCATGATCATGGAAGGCGATCCGTTCCTCGTCATCGAAGGCATGACGATCGCGGCCATCGCGGTCGGCGCCAGCAAAGGCTACATCTATATTCGCTCGGAATATCCACACGCGGTCGAGGCCATGAGGTCGGCCATATCCGCTGCGCGAGGCGCGGGTTATCTCGGCAGGCGCATCGGCGACAGCTCGCCGTCGTTCGATCTCGAAGTCCGTGTCGGCGCCGGCGCCTATGTCTGCGGCGAGGAAACCTCGCTGCTTGAAAGCCTCGAGGGCCGCCGCGGGATCGTCCGCGCCAAGCCGCCGCTGCCGGCGCACAAGGGCCTGTTCGGCAGGCCAACCGTGATCAACAATGTGCTGTCGTTCGCGGCGATCCCATTCATCCTGAGTGAAGGCGCCAAGGCCTATGCCGATTTCGGCATGGGACGTTCGCGCGGCACCGTGCCGATCCAGCTCGCCGGCAACATCAGATATGGCGGACTGTTCGAGACCGCCTTCGGCGTCACGCTGGGCGAGCTGGTCGATGATATCGGCGGCGGCACGTTCACGGGCCGCCCGGTGCGCGCGGCGCAGGTCGGCGGTCCGCTCGGCGCCTATTTCCCGCGCAGCCTGTTCGATACGCCATTCGACTACGAGGCCTTTGCCGCGCGCGACGGCCTGATCGGCCATGGCGGCATCGTGGTGTTCGACGACAGCATCGACATGGCAAGGCAGGCGCGCTTTGCGATGGAATTCTGTGCCCTCGAATCCTGTGGCAAGTGCACGCCATGCCGGATCGGCTCGACCCGCGGCGTCGAGACCATCGAAAAGATCATCCGCGGCGAGCGCGTCGCGGAAAACCTCGCCGTGGTCGAAGACCTCTGCAACACCATGAAATTCGGCTCGCTCTGTGCGCTCGGCGGCTTTACCCCCTACCCCGTGATGAGCGCGCTGAAGCATTTCCGCGAAGACTTTGGTTCAACGCCGGCGCGGCTCGATGCCGCGGAATAACAGGACGATTCGCCATGTCCCTGATTGAAGAGACCGACTTCGGCACGCCGCGCTCCAGATCCGAGACGCTTGTCACGCTCACCATCGACGGCAAGAGCATTACCGTCCCCGAGGGCACCTCGATCATGCGCGCGGCGATGGAGGCAGGCACGCAGATCCCCAAATTATGCGCGACCGACATGGTCGACGCTTTCGGCTCCTGCCGGCTCTGCCTCGTCGAGATCGAGGGCCGCGCCGGTACCCCCGCTTCCTGCACCACGCCCGTGATGCCTGGCCTCGTCGTGCATACCCAGACCGAGCGGCTGAAGAAGCTGCGCAAGGGCGTCATGGAGCTTTACATCTCCGACCATCCGCTCGACTGCCTGACCTGCGCCGCCAATGGCGATTGCGAGCTGCAGGACATGGCGGGCGCCGTCGGTCTGCGCGACGTCCGCTACGGCTATCAGGGCGAGAACCACGTGTTTGCAAAGACCGGCAGCGAGACCAACGCCGCCTGGATGCCGAAGGACGAGTCCAATCCCTACTTCACCTATGATCCCTCGAAATGCATCGTCTGCTCGCGCTGCGTGCGCGCATGCGAGGAGGTGCAGGGCACCTTTGCGCTGACGATCTCAGGGCGCGGCTTTGAGAGCCGCGTGTCGCCCGGCATGAGCGAAAGCTTTCTCGGCTCCGAATGCGTGTCCTGCGGCGCCTGCGTGCAGGCCTGCCCGACCGCGACGCTGACCGAAAAATCGGTCATCGAGATCGGCCAGCCCGAGCATTCGGTCGTCACCACCTGCGCCTATTGCGGCGTCGGCTGCGCCTTCAAAGCCGAGATGCGTGGGCAAGAAGTGGTGCGGATGGTGCCTTTCAAGGACGGCAAGGCCAATCGCGGGCATTCCTGCGTCAAGGGCCGATTTGCCTGGGGCTATACGACGCACAAGGAGCGTATCCTCAAGCCGATGATCCGCGACAGCATCGAGGATCCCTGGCGCGAAGTGTCGTGGGACGAGGCGTTCAGTTTCGCCGCCGGCAAGTTCAGGGGCATCCAGCAGAAATATGGCCGCGACGCCATCGGCGGCATCACCTCCTCGCGCTGCACCAACGAAGAGACCTATCTGGTGCAGAAGCTGATCCGCGCCGGTTTCGGCAACAACAATGTCGACACCTGCGCGCGCGTCTGTCATTCGCCGACCGGCTATGGGCTCGCGACGACCTTCGGCACCTCGGCGGGCACCCAGGATTTCGACTCGGTCGAACATTCCGATGTCATCATGGTGATCGGCGCCAATCCGGCGTCCGCGCATCCCGTGTTCGCTTCGCGGCTGAAGAAGCGATTGCGCCAGGGCGCCAGGCTGATCGTGATCGATCCGCGCCGCACGGAAATGGTGGAATCGCCGCACGTGAAGGCCCTGCATTTGCCGCTGCTGCCCGGCACCAATGTGGCCGTGTTGACGGCGCTGGCGCATGTCATCGTCACCGAGGGCCTCGTCAACGAGGCCTTCGTGCGCGAGCGCTGTGACTTAAGCGAGTTCGAGGATTGGGCGGCGTTCGCCGCACTGCCGAAGAACAGCCCGGAAGCGACCGCGATCATGACCGGCGTCGATCCCAAGGCGTTGCGCGAAGCGGCGCGGCTGTTTGCGACCGGCGGCAATGGCGCGATCTACTACGGCCTGGGGGTCACCGAGCACAGCCAGGGCTCGACGACCGTGATCGCGATCGCAAACCTTGCGATGGCGACCGGCAATATCGGCCGCCCCGGCGTCGGCGTAAATCCCCTGCGCGGCCAGAACAACGTGCAGGGCTCCTGCGACATGGGCTCCTTCCCGCATGAGCTGCCGGGCTATCGCCACATCTCGGGCGATGCGGTGCGTGAGCAGTTCGAGGCGTTGTGGAATGTCAAGCTCAACCCGGAGCCTGGCCTGCGCATCCCCAACATGTTCGATGCCGCGATCGACGGTACCTTCAAGGGCATCTACGTGCAGGGCGAGGACATCCTGCAGTCCGACCCCAACACCAAGCATGTGGTGGCTGCGCTGTCGTCGATGGAATGCGTCGTGGTCCACGATCTCTTCCTCAACGAGACCGCAAACTACGCGCATGTGTTCCTGCCCGGCTCGACCTTCCTGGAAAAGGACGGCACCTTCACCAATGCCGAGCGGCGCATCCAGCGCGTGCGCAAGGTGATGACGCCCCGCAATGGACTTGCCGACTGGGAAGTGACCATCGGCCTTGCCAAGGCGCTCGGCTTCGACATGCACTACAATCATCCGTCCGAGATCATGGACGAGATCGCCGCACTTACTCCGACCTTTGCCGGCGTCTCCTATGCCAAGCTCGAGGAACTCGGCTCGTTGCAATGGCCCTGCAACGAGAAGGCGCCGGAGGGCACGCCGGTCATGCATATTGGCGGCTTCTTGCGCGGCAAGGGCAAGTTCGTCGTCACCGAATATGTGCCGACCGACGAGCGCACCGGACCCCGCTTCCCGCTGCTGCTCACCACCGGGCGTATCCTCAGCCAGTACAATGTCGGCGCGCAGACCCGCCGCACCGAGAATGTGGTCTGGCACCACGAGGATCGTCTCGAAATCCACCCGCACGATGCCGAGCAGCGCGGCGTGCGCGACGGCGACTGGGTGCGGCTCGCCAGCCGTGCCGGCGAGACCACCCTGCGCGCCCTGATCACCGACCGCGTCGCGCCGGGTGTAGTCTATACCACCTTCCATCATCCGGACACGCAGGCCAATGTGATCACCACCGAGTATTCCGACTGGGCGACCAATTGCCCTGAATACAAGGTCACCGCCGTGCAGATTTCGCCGTCGAACGGCCCGTCGGATTGGCAGAAGGCCTATGACGCGCAAGCTCGCCATTCGCGCCGGATTGTGCCTGCGGAAGCTGCGGAGTAGCCGGATGGACTACCCCGTCTGCGAGGTCGATCGGCAGATTTTTCGCAATGGAGAGTGGCGGGAAAGCCCGCGCGCGATCCCCGAGGAGACGGCGATCGCGCTGACCTATAATGGCGGCACCTACGCGGTCATGATGGGCACTCCGCAGGATTTGCAGGATTTCGCCGTCGGCTTCAGCCTCAACGAAGGCATCGTGCAATCGCCCGACGACATCCGCTCGCTCGATATCGTCGCGCTCGACGACGGCATCGAGCTTCGGATGTGGCTCGATCCCTCCAAAGCCGAGTTCGTCAATGAGCGGCGGCGCCACATTGCGGGCCCGACCGGCTGCGGCATCTGCGGCATCGAATCGATCGCGGAGGCGCTGCGCCCGCCGGCACGGGTTCCGAAGGGCCGCACCTTCTCGCCGCGCGAGATCATGGTGGGGATGCAGGGCATGGCTCCACTGCAGCGTATCAACGCCGAGACCCGCAGCGTCCATGCCGCGGCGTTCTTCACTCCGTCGCGCGGCATCGTCAGCCTGCGCGAGGATGCCGGCCGCCACAATGCGCTCGACAAGCTCGCCGGCGCGCTTGCGCAAGACAACGTCCTTGCCGCCGAAGGAATGGTGCTGCTCACAAGCCGCGTCTCGGTCGAGATGGTACAGAAGGCCGCCGCCATCGGCGCCCCCCTCATGGTGGCGGTCTCCGCGCCGACGGCGCTTGCGGTGAGGATGGCCGAAGCCGCAGGCATCACGCTAGTGGCGATTGCGCGCGCCGACGGCTTTGAGGTCTTCACCCATCCCGAGCGGATCGGCACGGACGTGAAAATCAGGGAGACTGCCGATGTCGCCTGACCGCTTGATCTACATGGCCAACCAGATCGGAAAATTCTTCCAGGCGCAGGGCTCCGACAAGGCGGTGCCGGGGATCGCCGAGCACATCAAGAAATTCTGGGATCCGCGCATGCGCAAAGCGATCTTTGCCCATCTCGACGCGGGCGGCGCAGGCCTTGATCCCGATGTGCGCGACGCGATCGCCTCGTTGAAGGGCGACTCAGCGCGCGTTGCCAGTGCCCGATAGCTGCCAGGCTAGACGACGTCCTGATCCGCCGTGGCCGTGAGTTGCTTCGGCACCAGCAGAAGGGCCGGCAGGATCAGGCCGTAGACGATCGTGATCGAAACAACGCAGACCGAAAAGCTGCCGTAGGCATCATAAAGATGGGTGCCAAGAAGGTCGCCGAAACGCGTGACGGCGAAATACAGGCTGTTCGCCAGCATCAGCGTCGTGCCCTGCAGACCGTGCGGACATGATCGGATGATCAGGTCGAGATAGGCGCCGGTGGCGATCCCGCCCATCAGGCCGATCGGCACCGCGGCAATCAAGGCGCCCGTCATCGAATGAATGAACAAGAGCGGAACCATCTGCGGAACGGCGATGACGGTTCCCCAGATCAGGATCGGCTTGAGCGCAAACCTCTTGCACAGAAACCCGTAGGCAATGAACGTCGGAATGAACGAGGCGGCAAAGATCGCGTTCCATTGTCCCCATTGGGCATCCGAGGCGTGCAGCGCGTTTTGCAGATGATACTGCAGCGGGGTGGTTGAACCCGGAGCGAAATTCCAGAGCAGCCAGATCAACAGGGCCGGATAGATTGCCCGGTGCCGCGCCAGCGTCTTGAGGTTTTCGATCGGAGAGCGGCCGCGCGCGTGCTCGGCATGGACATTGTCGAACACCTGCGTCGGCCGCCACAGCGCATACAAGGCAACCGCGCCCATGATCGCGGCGCCGACCAGAAACAGAATACGCACGGCCCGATCGGCACCTTCATGTTCGAGCAGACCGCTGAGCTCGCCGCCGGCAAGCAAGGCCCCAACCGTCGGGATCGACAGAAAGATATTCCAGGCAGCGCTGACCTGACCAGTCATTGCATGCTGCTGTCCGATCAGCGCGGTCAGCCCGTTCTGGGCGCTCGCGACAAACAGGAAGGAGACCGTCAACAGGATGACGGCGATGAGCAGGGTCGGATAGCTGATCGGGGTGAATGCGAAAAGGACGTAGAGCGCGGCACTGACTGTGCCGAACGCCAGCATCAGCCCGCGGTCTCCCATGCCGAACGGGCTCCATGAGTCGCGAACGAAGCCGAAAACGAAGGACATATAGAGCGGCATCGCCGCCACGATGCGAAAGCTTGCGACCTCATGGGCCTCCAGGTGCAATTTGTTCTTGAGCAAGAAGCTGATCGGAATATCGATCAGGCCGCCGGAGGGTGCCCCGAACGCCAAAAGAACGATCAGGATACCGAGGTAGACGAAGATCCTGTGCCGGACAAAGGACGAAAGGTGCGCTGGAGTCCCGTTGACCACGGTCTCTGGGGCTTCGGCGGGGTTCATCGGCTTCTCTAGCGTCCCTCGATAACCGCCCTGAAGATGCGGCGTACCTCAGCCTGCGTCTCCTTGATGCGCGCTTCAAGTGACGAGAAATCGGGGGCGTCGCCGGCGCGCGCCATCACCTGCAGAAGATCGTCGCCTGCCGTCGCCGGATTGAATTTTCCGACGACGCAGAGTCGCAGGATCTGCGTGAGGTCGTAATAGAGCCGCGCCGCCGAACGCAGGACTTCGGCGGCCGCATGCGGCAGCACGCCCAATTCCTCGGCCTTGTCCAGCACCTGCAAGGTGGAGACATTGAGAATCTCCGGCTTGGCTGCGGCATGAACGAGCTGCAGATATTGCGCGATGAAATCGATATCGACCATGCCGCCCGCGGCATGTTTCAATTCCCAGAGATCGTTCTCGCCCTTCTCCAGCGCAATCGCGCGGCGCATGTCGGCCACGTCATAGGCGACGCCGACCGGATCGCGCGGACGCATGAGCGCGTCACGAATGACCTGTTCGATCCGGCCACGGAACGCGGGCGAGGCCGAGATCACTCGCGCGCGGGTCAGCGCCATGTGCTCCCAGGTCCAGGCTTCGCGCTCCTGATACTCGGCGAACGAGTTGATGTGCGAGGCAAGCGGGCCGGCGCGCCCGGAGGGACGCAGCCGCATGTCGATCTCGTAGAGCACCCCGTAGTTCGTGCGCGTGGTGAAGGCGCTGATCAGCCTTTGGGTGAAACGCGCGAAATAATGCGCGCCGTTCAGCGATTTCCGCCCGTCGGAGTCGGGCGCATCGGGGTCGAAATCATAAAGCAGGATCAGGTCGAGATCGCTTGAGGCGGTCATTTCGCGGCTGCCGAGCCGGCCCAAGGCGATGATTGCGGTCTCCTGCCCCCTGATGCGGCCGTGCTGGGCGGCAAAGCGATCCGTCACCAGGCCGTGCACGGTATGGACAATGCCCTCGGCAACATCGGCAAAAGCTGTGCTTGCCTGCTGCGCGGACACGGTACCCGACAGAATTCGGGTGCCGATCAGGAACAGGCTCTCCTGACCGAACAGGCGCAGCCGGTCGAGAAACTCCTCGTAGGAAGCTGCATCCCTCAGCGTGGCCGCGAGCCGCGCGGACAATTCGCGCCTGTCCGGCATCGCTCCAAAGAAGCGTGGATCGATAAGGCCGTCCATCAGCTGCGGCTGGCGCGCCAGCATATCGCCGAGACGGGGCGCAGCACCGAGCACCAGCGCAACCAGCGCAACCAGCTCGCGGTTCTGGCCAAGCAGCGTGAACAGCCGCCCGCCGCGCTGCAGCGCCTGCAGGAAGCGGTCGAAGGCGATGACCGCGTGGTCGGGCTCCTCGGCATCGGCGAGCTCCTTGATCAGGGCCGGCACGAACTCCGCAAAGGCGCTCCTGGTCGATTGAGCGCGGAACACGCGATAGTCGCCGGCGAGCCATTGCCGAACGGTTTGCGCCACCGCGACCGGCTCCTTGAAGCCGAGCGCGGTCAGATGATCCAGCAGCCGCTTGTCCTCCGGCCCCGCTCCGTAGTCGACATCGGGAAGCTTTGCGGTGCCGGTCGGATCACCCTCGAACAGCTTGCTGTAGTGACCCTGCACGACGTTGAGGTGGCCGAGCAGGTCCTTGGCGAAGGCTGCCCTGCCGTCATAGCCGAGGAAGCATGCAAAGCGTTCGACGCCCTCGGCCTCATCGGGCAGACTGTGGGTTTGCTCGTCCGCGACCATCTGCAGCCGGTGTTCGACCCGGCGCAGGAACCGGTATGCCGCCGTCAATTCGTCGCGCGCCTCAAAGGTGATCCAGTTGCTCGACGCCAGCACGCTCAATGCTTCCAGCGTCGGCCGCACCTGCAATTCGGCATGCCGCCCGCCGGCGATCAACTGCTGGGTCTGGGCGAAAAACTCGATCTCGCGGATGCCGCCGCGTCCGACCTTGACGTTGTGACCCTCGACCGCGATCTCGCTCTGGCCGCGATAGATCTGCATCTGCCGCTTCATGTCGTGCACGTCGGCGAGTGCCGCGAAGTCGAGATGCTTGCGCCAGACAAAGGGGGCGAGCTCCGATATCATGGCTTCACCCGCCCGCAGGTCGCCAGCGCAAGGCCGCGCCTTGATCATGGCGGCGCGCTCCCAGGTGCGCCCTTCGCGTTCGTAATAATGCAATGCCGCGTCGGTGGACATCGCAACCTGCGTCGAGGCGGGATCCGGCCGCAAGCGCAGATCGACGCGGAACACGTAGCCGTCGCCGGTACGCTGCTGCAACAGCCGCGCCAACGCCTGCGTGATGCGCACGAAGAAGGGTTGCGGTTCGATATCGCGCGCGAGCGTTGTCGGCTCGGGTTCGTAGAAAACGATGAGGTCGATGTCGCTGGAATAGTTCAGCTCGCCGGCGCCCATCTTGCCCATCGCCAGCACGAACAGCCCGCAATCATCCTCCGGGCGGCTCTTGTCCCTCGGCGCAAGGCGCCCGCGCACCGTCTCCTGGCACAACAGGAAGTGCAGGGCCGACCGCACGGAAGCGACCGCGAGATCGGTCAGCCCTGCGGTGACCTGCATCACCGGCCAGACGCCGCCGATATCGGCGAGCGCGATCAGAAGGGCTGCCTCGGCCTTCATCTGCCGCAAGAGCTGCATCGCCTCTGTTTCGCCGGCCGCGCCGGCAACCTCTCGTGACATTGTCGCAATCAGCAACGCCAGGTGCGTTTCCGGCTCGCAGCGCAGGAGCCGGATGAGGCGCTCAGCATCGCTGCGGATCAGGTCCCACAGATAGGGCGAATACTCGGCGATACCGGTGAGGACTGCCCTCGCAGAGGGCTGACCGAGCAACGCGTCGACGGCTGCCGACTGCGCAGGCTCAAGCTCGGCGATCCAGTCGGACAGGATCCGCTCGGCCTGGCCGCCCGCCGCGGCATAGGGCGCTTCCACGAAGCGCGCGGCCAGAGCGCCAAACTTCGATTCAGCGTGGTCGCGAATCGCCATTGCAGGGATCATGAGGCTTTAAAGATGCGGCGCGTGACGATGTGGATCCGCGTCGCCCTTAGGGGAGCGGGATCATGCCACCTTCTGTGACACATCCTGCGTCGGCGCCGCAAGCCTGTCGCTGCCGCCCGCCCGCGCCGGAATCACCAGCGTAGCGACAAGGCCCGGATGCGCATCGCCAAGCCTGAGCTCGCCGGCATGAAGGGTGGCGACCGCCGAGGCGAGAGAGAGGCCAAGACCGGAACCGGGCTGGCTTCGGCTGGTATCCAGCCGCACGAACCGCTCCACCGCGTGCCTGCGGTCGCCTTCGGGGATACCAACACCATGGTCGGTGACACTGAGCAGCGCCGAGTCGCCCTCCCGCCGGGCCTCGATCAGGATCTGCTTGGCATCCATGCTGACGACCGAGCCCTGTGCCTGCGCAACGGGCTTGCCATATTTAATGGCATTCTCCACCAGATTGGCGAGCGCCTGGCTGATCAACTCGCGGTTGGCGTGAATCGGCACCGGCTGTGTCCTGACACGCAGGCTCATGCCGTCCTCCTCGGCCAAGGGCTCGTAGAGCTC
>Ga0335076_10008032_pt1 | contig 10645 bp, 9 predicted proteins | sample Lox_Sample_25_FD_206717 | JGI IMG/M metagenome (GOLD analysis project Ga0335076, IMG submission 206717) | Soil microbial communities from Loxahatchee National Wildlife Refuge, Florida, United States - Lox_Sample_2.5 | ecosystem: Environmental > Terrestrial > Soil > Wetlands | place: USA: Florida...
TTCCTTCGGTGTCGACCGCGGCCTTGGCGCCGATCAACCCGACCTTGAGCCTCGGGTTGGCCTCTTTGAGCGCCGAGATCGCTTTTACGTCCGAGGCGAAGGAGGGCGTAGACGTGTGCACCACGGCGAGGTCGAAATCCCTGGCCTGGGCCACGATCTCAAGCAGGGATGTCCCATGGGGGGGCGCATCGATCAGCTTGCTGTCGGGCACCAGCGCGGCCGGCTGGGCGAGCCAGGTCGGGTACCAGAACGACGCAACCTCGCGCTTCGTCTGGTACCTCGCGCCGGCGCCGCCGTCGAACCCGTCGAACGAGGGCGCCTGAAGAAACAGCGTACGCATCACCTGATAGCCTTTCCATAAGACGCCGGGGCGGAGCTTGGCCGCGGCTCAACCGCCGCCAGCAGCGTTCCGTCCCGCGCGACTGCGAAATCCTGTCCGCGCCAACTGACCCGCGTTGACCAAAAACTGGCAAAATAAATGACGAACGACAGAATCTCCCGCCCGACAAGGAGGGCATAATCGGGATTTGGCAAATCAAATTCGCGCGTGAGGCGATATTTCAAGAAAAGCCGGCAGGCAAGAGCGGCTAGAAGCGCGGCCAGGCTCGACACGTCGAACCCGCGAAGGGCGGCCCCGATCAGCGCCAACGGCAAGACGTGGGTTAAGCCGCTGCCGATATACCCGACCGGATCGACTTTGAAAATCGTTCGCGACCAACGAAGTTCGTGCCTGACGACCTCGCTCAGCGATTCTTCTTCGAATGAATGGGCCACAAGCATGGGCGAAACGACAACCCGAAGTCCGGCCTGGCGGGCCGCTTCGCCGATGGCGTAGTCGTCGGCCAGCTGGTCGGCGACCGTCTCGAAACCCCCAATTCGGGATAAGGTGTCTCGCGACAGGGCGATAGTTGCCCCAAGACACGGCCGGGCGAGCCCCAGCGCGAGCCCAAGGATCGTCGTGGGCAGAAAATGGTCGTTCACGGCCAGGGAAGCCAGCCGCGACCAGACGCCGCCGCTCGGCGCTCCGCGATAAAGACAAGTGACCACGCCGACGCCGGGCTCGCCGAGCGCGGCGGCCAGAGACCGCAAATAGTTTGGACCGACTGCTACGTCGCTGTCGCTGACGACGATTAAAGGGCCCCTCGCGACTTTACCCATGTTAATGAGGTTGGAGATTTTGCGGTTGGTGCCATGCATGGCGCGATCGACGACCAGCTCAAGACCGAGATCCGGATATTGCTCAATCAGCGATTGGACGACAGGAATTGCGCTGTCCCCGGGGTCCTGGACACCGAAGACGAATTGGATTTTGCCCGGGTAATCCTGATCGATATAGGTCTCGATATTTTCGCAGAGCTGGGCCTCGAAGCCGGATAGCGGCTTGAGGATCGAGGCGTCTGGCCACTCCGCCGGAGTCGAAGCAGTCGACCGCCGCCGGACGAACCAGCGCGCCGCCCACGCGGCGCCTAGCGCGCATATGCAGCCAAAAAGGCTGGCGGCAATGACAAAGACCGACAGCCAGCCTATCGCGAGCGCGCCGATCTGTTCGAGACCATGATTCATATTACAGTCTGCTTTGGCGACACGGCCTGATTCACACTACGCAACCTCATTTCGTCCTGCGGTTAAGCCGGCCGTGTCGAGATCCCCAATTTTCGCAAGTTCTTGTCTGGCCGACGATACTTGCCTTAGCTTTGTGACCACAACGTGAGCAAGGGCAGAGCTCTTAGCGGCCCCTCGCGGCGACCGCGGGAGGCGCCAGATTCCTCAATTATCCGTATTCGTTAGGGACGAAAGGCGAAGGCAATGATTGCGACGATGCCGCGAATTTGAATGGCGGCTCTCGGTTGCGCCTGCTAATTCCGCGCCGGGAAAAAGGCCGTCAACCGCCACGGGCGCCCCTGTTCCTCGACCCTCGGTCGCCATCTCTCACGTGTTCTCACTGTCGGAGCTCGTATTTATGCCCCAGCGACGTCGTGCTAGCGGAGGCGACAGTCGTTCGTGTTTCGCCGCACGGCCCCATCGATCCGGCGCGGCCAAGGACGCAACGGGCAGGCGCGAAATCGCGCGTGGCGGCGCTTGGGCGAGAGCCGCGCATTGATCGCCTGGGGAATAAATCGGCTCACCGGCGTGATCGTGGGCGACGACACGTCGGGGCTCGCGCCTGAGCCGCTGATCGCCGCAGCGGCGACGGCCACGCGTATCGACGCGCTGCCGCTCTCTGACCCCGGCCTGATTGATGCGCTCGCCGCTCTAACCTTGAGCCTTCGGGAAGAGGCGTCGCTATCGTCGTTCGGGCATCTCGCGGCGCGGTCGGACCTCAAGCGGATGCTGTCGACGCTTCTGATCCTCGCAGACAAGGAACGCGAGGATCCTGCAATCCCGGCGCGCCCGCTCGCGTCGCCAATCTTCATCGCTGGCCTGCCGCGCAGCGGCACGACCTTTCTTCATGGATTGCTGGCGGAAGACCCGGTCAACCGCGCCCCGCGTATTTGGGAGTCGATCTATCCTTATCCAAAGCATCGCGCGGCTGGGATGGGCGCCGGGCGCCGGAAGGCGCAGCTCGAGCTCCGACTCTTCGCCCGGCTCTCGCCCGGGATCAGCAGCCTGCACCCGATGGAGGCCGAAGCGCCGCAGGAATGCATCGAATTCACAAGCCAAGTGTTCCGAAGCCCGCGCTTCAACGACGTCTATCGCGCGCCGTCCTATCACGCCTGGCTCGACGCGTCCGGCTATGACGAGGCTTATTGCTTCCTGGCGCGGTTCCTCCGCCATCTCCAAGGCCCGGGCGAGGCGCCGCGACGCTGGATCCTGAAATCGCCCGAACACGTGTTCTCGATCGATGCGCTCGCCCGCGTGTTCCCGGACGCGATGCTGGTGCTCGTGCATCGCGATCCCGGCCATGTGCTCGCCTCCGCCGCGCGCCTGACGGAGCTCATGCGCGCGCCTTTTACGATTGCGATTGACCGGCGCGAGATCGGCCGCCAGGTCGCCGACCACTGGCAGGACGGCATGCGGCGGATGGTCAGGCTCGCGGACGATCCCTCCCTTCCGCTGCGCTCCCGGCTTGTCCACGTCCAGTACGGCGCGCTTGTCGCCGATCCGATTGGGACGATCGCGCGCATCTACGACGCGTTCGGGCTTGGGTTATCCGGTCAAGCCCGATCGGCGATGGCGGCAAAAGTCGCTCGGTCTCCGAACGGAGGCTACGGCAAGAACCGCTACCGACCGGAGGAATTCGGGATCGACCCCGAGCGCGAGCGCGGGCGCGCGTCCGCGTATTTGGAGCGTTTCGGCGTCGCAACGTAGAGCGTGGGACCTTGGCCGCGTTTCGCCCATCAGTTGGGCGCCTGACCAAGGATTCATCATCTGCCAGATCGAGGGAACTTGCGCGCTCAGTCCGCGACAACCTGCGGGCCGAGGCATTTTGAGCGTACGCCTCCGGTTGGCATAATTCTTGGGTAAAGAATCTGCGCTAGGGTCGCTTTTCTAAGGTGGCGTCAATCGGCGAAAGGACGATTGGAAGGTTCGTTAGGAGAGGAAAACAACCAGCGGGGGCGTCCGAACAAGGAGGTCCTCATGTTGAACAAGCGTTCGGTGGCGTTGGCCGCCGCGGTGGCGGCTCTGCCTGGTTTTGCGCTTGCGGGCGAAACCGGCCAGTGCGTCGATATTTCCGTGCCGAAGAAAGCGATCGAGGCCCGCAACGGCAAATGGATCGAATTGACGCCGGACCAGTGGCAATTCCTGCGCGGCATCTACGCCATGAACCCGCTGACCCCTCCCGGCCTTCCCTACGGTGACAAGGCGGCGCTGGCCAAGGTTGACGGCAGTTCCGGCGGCCTGATCTTCTTCATCGACGGTGATAGGGCGTGCACCCCGATGCCGGTCCCCGATACGCTGCTCTCGATGATGGACGATGTGGCGACCGCAAAGATCAATCACGAGGGCAGCGGCCTCTGACCAAGCCCGCGCGCGCCTGACGATGCTCGTGGGTCTGCCGCGGCGGAGCTTTTGCGCAGCGCCCGTCAGAACGCGCCGATGCGCATCAGATCGTGAAAATTGACTATCCCGACGACCTGCTCGTGCTCGACGACCAAGAGCGCCTGAATCTTATGGCTGATCTGCTCCAGCGCCTCGGCGACCAGCGCGTCTGGCGCAATGGTCCGCGGACGGCGGGTCATGACGGCGCTGACTGGCGTGTCGAGGGAGAAGTCCGGTTTGAGGTGACGGCGCAAGTCGCCGTCGGTGATGATGCCGGCGAGCCGCTCGCCCTCCTCGAACACCGCGACGCAGCCAAAACCTTTCGACGTCATCTCGAGGATTGCCTCGGCCATTCGCGCGCTGGCGTTGATGCGGGGAACGCGGTCGCCGGTGTGCATCACCTCCCGCACATGGGCGAGCTTGGCCCCGAGTTTCCCGCCCGGATGGAGAGCGCGGAAGTCGAGCGCGGTGAAGCCGCGGCCTTCGAGCAGCGCGATCGCCAGCGCGTCGCCGAGGACGAGCTGCATCGTCGTTGACGTAGTCGGCGCGAGACCGTTGGGGCAGGCCTCAGGCGCGCTCGGCATTGTCAGGCAGACGTCTGCCTGACGCCCGAGCGCGCTGTCGGCGCGCGCGGTCATGGCGATCAACGGGATGGCGTAGCGCTTGGCGAAGGTGATGATCGCCGCGAGTTCGGCCGTCTCGCCCGACCAGGAAATGGCGAGCAGGACGTCGCCGCTCTGCACCATGCCGAGGTCGCCGTGGCTCGCGTCCGCGGAATGGACGAACGACGCCGGCTCGCCGGTTGACGCGAGAGTCGCGGCGATCTTCCGTCCAACGAGTCCGGATTTGCCAACGCCGGTGACAATGACGCGCCCTCTGGCGGCCGAGATCGTCTTGACGGCTTCCGAGAACGCGGCCCCGAGCGCGCCCCCGCCTGTCGTCCGGATCGCCTCCTCGAGAGCCTCGAGGCCCTCGCGCTCGTTGGCGACGGTGCGGATGGCTGAGAGCACCGCGCTGGTCTGTTCCTGAAGCATGGCGCTGTTTATCACCCGGCGGCAGGATTGGAAAACCGCCCCCGGGTGGGGGGGAGACGCCGGCTGGTCGCCTCCCAGAATTCAGATGCCCTTGCCGGAAAAGCCCAACCGGCGCAGTTCCTCTTTGAGCCCAGGAGCAATGTCGGCGCGATCGAGCGCGAAGGCGAGGTTGGCGGTGAGGAATCCCAGCCTGGAGCCACAATCATAGGTTCGCCCGTCAAAGCGCACCCCGTGAAAGGACTGCGTTCGGGAAAGCTGGATCATGCCGTCGGTCAGTTGAATTTCGCCCCCCGCGCCCTTTTCGATGAGCTCCAGGATCTGGAAGATCTCCGGCTGGAGGATGTAGCGCCCGGAAATGATGAGATTGGACGGCGCCGTCCCGGGCCTCGGCTTTTCGACCATGCGGGTGATTTCGAAGGTCGCGCCATGATCGGCGCCGACGCCGACGATCCCGTACTGATGCGTCTCGGCGGCCGGAACTTCTTCGACCGCGATGACATTGCCGCCGTGACGCTCATAGGCCGCCGCGCATTGGGCGAGACACCGTCCGCCACGCGGTCCGCCCTTGGTGACCATGTCCGGCAGCAGGATCGCGAACGGTTCTGCGCCGACGATTTCGCGCGCGCACCAGATGGCGTGGCCAAGCCCAAGCGGGGCCTGCTGGCGGGTGAAGCTGGTTGCGCCGGCGGCCGGAAGATCGGACATGAGCGCGGCGTATTCCGTCTGTTTGCCGCGCCGTTTGAGGGTGTCCTCAAGTTCATAAGCCGTGTCGAAATGATCCTCGATGACGCCCTTGTTGCGCCCGGTCACAAAGATGAAATGCTCGATCCCCGCTTCGCGCGCCTCGTCCACGACATATTGGAGGATCGGCCGGTCGACGATGGTCAGCATTTCCTTCGGAATCGCCTTGGTTGCCGGCAGGAAACGGGTGCCGAGACCGGCGACGGGCAGGATGGCTTTGCGAACGGGTTTGTCCATGGATGTTCAATTCCTCGCTCGATGAGGGGTCGAAGGGGGCGGGCGGGGCCGATTCCTGATATCCGACTACCATGTTCCGGCCGGGCCGTTCTATGCGGCGTTCCCGGTTGACGCCGGCCGAGAGAGACCAATGGGGCGAGGCATGCGCGTATTGGTGACCGGCGGCGCCGGCTATATCGGCGGCCACATGGCGCTCGGCCTTATCGACGCCGGCGAGACGGTTGCGGTTCTCGACAATCTTTCGACCGGCTTCGCCTGGGCCGTGCCCGCCGGGGCAAAACTCGTCGTCGGCGACACCGGCGACGCCGAGCTGGTCGCTCGCCTGATCAAGGAACATACGATTGACGCCATTGCCCATTTCGCCGCCAAGATTGTGGTCCCGGAATCGGTCGTCGACCCGCTCGGCTATTATCTCAACAATGTTTCGAACGCGCGCACGCTGATCGAGGCGGCGATTAAGGGCGGCGTTAAGACGTTCATCTTTTCGTCGACCGCGGCGGTCTACGGGGAGACCGGAGCCGAGCCGGTGTCCGAGGACGCCGCGCTCGCGCCGGTTTCCCCCTACGGCCGGTCGAAGCTCATGGTCGAATGGATGCTGGAGGACGTTTCGCGCGCCTACGACTTCCGTTACGTGGCGCTGCGCTATTTCAACGTCGCCGGCGCCGATCCCCGGGGTCGCCTCGGCCAGTCGACGCCGAACGCGACCCATCTCATCAAGCGAGCTGTCCAGACCGCGCTCGGGTTGCATCCGAGGATAGAGATCTTCGGCGAGAACTATCCGACTCGCGACGGCACATGCGTGCGTGACTATATCCAGGTCACCGACCTTATCGACGCGCATCTGAGCGCGCTCGCCTACCTGCGGGGGGGCGGCGCGAGCTTCGTGTGCAATTGCGGCTACGGGCATGGGCAGACGGTCAAGGAAGTCCTCGCCGTGGTCAAACGGGTGTCGGGCGTCGACTTTCCGGTCGTTGTCTCCGGACGGCGCGCCGGCGACCCTGCCGCCATCGTCGCCAAGGCCGAACGGGTGAAGAGCGTGCTGGGCTGGAAACCGATGCGCGACAATCTCGACGACATCGTGCGTCAGGCGCTCGACTGGGAGCGCCGGCTCCACAACCGTCGTACTGACGGGTAGTGGATGGGGCCGATTTGGGGGCGCTCGGGCTCGCTTCCCGCCGTCTTCGCCGGAGGGCTATCTTGACCGGGCGTCGCCTTTTTTGACTTTACATCCGGCCCGCCAGCGGGTTGATTGGTTTCCATCTTCATTTGGGGGGAAGCGCATGCGCTCGGCCGACCGGCGAGAATGAGCATGGACGATATCCTCGTCACCGACGGCCTCAGCAAGAGCTTTGGCGATTTTCGCGCGGTAAGCGAGGTTTCCCTGCGGGTTAAGCGCGGGACGATCCACGCGCTCATTGGCCCGAACGGCGCCGGCAAGACCACCTGCTTCAACATGCTGACCAAATTCATCGCCCCGACCGACGGACGGATCACGTTCAACGGCCGCGACATCACCAATCTCAAGCCGGCCGACGTGGCGCGGCTCGGCCTCGTCCGCTCGTTCCAGATCTCGGCGGTGTTTCCGCATCTGACCGCGCTCGAGAATGTGCGCATCGCGCTGCAGAGGAAGCGCGGCGATTCGTTTGACTTCTGGCGCTCTAAGTCGGCGCTTGAACCGCTCAACGTACGCGCGCTCGGGCTGCTTGACGACGTCGGGCTGACGCCATTCGCCAATTCGAAGGCCGGCGAGATTTCCTATGGCCGCAAGCGCGCATTGGAGCTGGCGACGACGCTGGCGGTCGAGCCCGAGATGCTGCTGCTCGACGAGCCGATGGCAGGCATGGGCCACGAGGACATTGATCGCACGTCCGAGCTCATTCGCCGCATCTCGGCGAACCGCACGATCCTGATGGTCGAGCATAACCTCAAGGTGGTCGCCAATCTTTCCACTCGCATTACCGTGCTTACCCGCGGGCGCGTTCTGGCGGAAGGCGACTATCGCGAGGTGTCGGAGAATGAGGAGGTGAAGCAGGCGTATATGGGAGTTGGGAATGGCTGAGGCCGTGCTCGCTCAGACCTCCGCCGCGGGCGACTCGGCGGTGCTCAGCATCAAAGGCCTGCAGGCCTGGTACAACGAATCGCACATCCTTCACGGGGTCGATCTCGACGTGCGGGAAGGCGAGGTCGTCACCCTGCTCGGCCGCAATGGGGCCGGCAAGACGACGACCTTGAAAGCGATCATGGGCATCGTCCGCAAACGAACCGGGTCGGTGGCGTTCGGCGGCAAGGAGCTCATCGATCTCTCGATCGAACGCATCGCCCGGCTCGGGGTCGCTCTGTGTCCCGAGGAACGCGCTATCTTCGCCTCTCTCTCGGTCAAGGAGAATCTGCTCCTTCCGCCTCAGATCGGCAAGACCCGCGGGATGAGCGTCGAACGGATCTTCGCGCTCTTTCCCAACCTGCGCGAGCGTCTAGCCAGCGGTGGCGGCAAACTGTCCGGTGGCGAGCAGCAGATGCTCGCAATCGCGCGAATCCTGCGCACCGGCTCGCGCTTTCTGATGCTCGACGAGCCGACGGAGGGTCTCGCGCCGGTCATCATTCAGCAAATCGGGCGCACGATCGCCGAGCTCAAGCGGGCGGGTTTTACCATCCTGCTTGTCGAGCAGAATTTCCGCTTCGCCTCGACTTTGGCCGATCGATTTTTCGTCATGGAGCATGGCCGGATCATCGACTCCTTCGCCAATTCGGAGCTCGCCGGGCGGATGGACAAACTACACGAGGCGCTGGGCGTGTGATGATGAAGCCAGCCGGCCAGCTTACCCTCATCCGGCCCTTCGGGCCACCTTCTCCCGAGGGGAGAATGAGTGCGCTCCCCTCTCCCCTGGGGAGAGGGGTCGGGGGTGAGGGCGTACGGACCCAGAGCGCCGTTGGAGCGCGGGCGCCATGAACCTGTTTGACCACGCAATCAGCATGCCCCAGCTCTTCGGCCAGTTGCTGATCGGGCTCATCAACGGCTCCTTTTACGCGCTCCTGAGTCTCGGCCTTGCCGTCATCTTCGGCATGCTGACCATCGTCAATTTCGCCCACGGGGCCTTCTACATGATGGGGGCCTTCGCCTCCTATTTCCTGCTTGAGTACGCGGGCCTCGATTACTGGTGGGCGCTCATCCTGTCGCCGCTTGCGGTCGGCGCGATCGGCGCGATCGTCGAGCGGCTGTTCCTCAAGCGGCTGGTCGGCTTCGATCCCCTCTACGGCCTGCTGCTCACCTTCGGCCTCGCGCTCATCATCCAGGGGCTGTTTCAGAATTACTACGGCGCCTCAGGCCTGCCTTACGCGATCCCCAAACAGCTCGGCGGCGCCTACAATCTCGGCTTCATGTTCCTGCCCGTCTATCGCGGCTGGGTGATCCTCGCCTCGGCGGTCGTGTGCCTTGGAACCTGGCTCGTGATTGAGAAGACCAAGCTCGGCGCCTATTTGCGCGCGGCGACCGAGAATCCGACCATGGTGCGCGCCTTCGGCATCAATGTGCCGCGCATGGTCACGCTGACTTATGGCTTCGGGGTCGCGCTCGCGGCGTTCGCCGGCGTCCTGGCCGCCCCGATTACTCAAGTCCGACCGGGCATGGGCGCCGACATCATCGCCGTTGTGTTCGCGGTCGTGGTGATCGGCGGCATGGGTTCGATCCTCGGCTCGATCGTGACCGGCTTCGTGCTCGGCGTCGTCGAGGGGCTGACGAAGGTGTTCTACCCCGAGGCGTCGAACACGGTGGTGTTCGTCATCATGGCGATCGTGCTCCTGATCCGGCCGACCGGACTCTTTGGAAGGGCGGCGTGACATGAGCCTCGAAGCCTCGGTCGCTGCGGCGGATACGACGAGCCGCGATCGCCGCGCCAACGGAATCGCCTTCGCGATCATGGTCGCCCTGATCGCGATCGCCCCATTCGTCGCCTATCCGTTCTTCATCATGCAGGCCCTCTGCTTCGCGCTCTTCGCCTGCGCGTTCAATCTCCTGCTCGGCTACGCCAACCTGCTCTCGCTCGGGCACGCGATGTTTCTCGGGCTCGCGGGCTATGTCTGCGCCCACGCCGCCAAAGTGTGGGGACTGGAGCCGGTCTCGGCGATCGCGCTCGGCGTCGTTGCGGCCGCCGCGCTCGGCTTCGTCACCGGAGCGCTCGCCATCCGCAGCGTCGGCATCTATTTCGCGATGATCACCGTCGCCTTTTCGCAGATGGTCTATTTCTTCTGCGTCGAGGCGCCGTTCACCCACGGCGAGGACGGCATCCAGGCGGTGCCGCAGGGAAAGGCGCTCGGACTCATCGATCTCTCGAACCCCTGGATCCTCTACGTCTTCGTCGCCGCGGTCTTCCTGTTCGGGTTCCTCGCCGTGATGCGCACGGTCAATTCGCCGTTCGGCGAGATATTGAAGGCGATCCGCGAGAACGAGCCGCGGGCCGTCTCGCTCGGCTACCGCACGCTGCAGTACAAGCTCGCCGCTTTCGTGCTCTCGGCCGCGATCGCCGGTCTCGCCGGCGCGACCAAGGCGATCGTCGGCCAGAACGCGTCGCTGAGCGACGTCGCGTTCTCGACCTCGGGCGAAGTCGTGCTGATGACGCTGGTCGGCGGCATGGGCACCTTCTACGGCCCGGTCGTCG
>Ga0335076_10008033_pt1 | contig 10644 bp, 11 predicted proteins | sample Lox_Sample_25_FD_206717 | JGI IMG/M metagenome (GOLD analysis project Ga0335076, IMG submission 206717) | Soil microbial communities from Loxahatchee National Wildlife Refuge, Florida, United States - Lox_Sample_2.5 | ecosystem: Environmental > Terrestrial > Soil > Wetlands | place: USA...
ACGGCCGTCTGTGGCGATCTGACCGCGCCCGGTCTTGGCCTCGGCGCGGCCCGTGAGCGGATCGCCGAGGAGGTCCGCGAGATCGTCCACGCCGCGGCCTCGGTCGCGTTCGACCTGCCGCTGGCGGAGTCGCGGTCGATCAACGTGGAGGGGACCCGACGGGTTCTCGAGCTGGCGGAGGACTGCGCCGCGCGCGGGGAGGGTCTGCGGCGAGTGACGTACGTCTCGACAGCGTATGTCGCGGGCGACCGGCGCGGCCGCGCGGAGGAGACGGAGCTCGACGTCGGGCAGGGGTTCCACAACGCGTATGAGCAGTCCAAGCTCGAGGCTGAGCGCCTGGTCTGGAGTCGGCGTGAGCGGCTGCCGGTCACGGTGGTGCGTCCGAGCATCGTGGTCGGCGAGCGCGGGACGGGTTGGACCACCTCGTTCAACGTGGTCTACGGTCCGCTGCGCGCGTTCGCGAACGGAACGTATCCCGTGCTCCCGGGTCGGCGCGATGCCGTGCTTGACATTGTCACTGTCGATCACGTCGCCGACGCGATCCTCGCGCTCGCGGCCTCGCCGGCGGCGGCCGGCAAGACGTTTCACGTCGTTGGGGGCGAGCACGCCACGACCCTCGGTGAGCTCGCGCGTCTGGCGGCGCGGCGCTTTGACCGGCGGGCGCCACGACTGATACCGCCACGCATCTACCGATCCGCCCTGCACCCGCTGATGTTGCGTCGCGCCGATCCGGACACTCGCCGGCGACTGGTGCGCAGCGAGATCTACTTCCCCTACTTCTCGCTCGATCTGCGCTTCAACGATCACCGCGCGCGCGAGCTACTCGATCCGCTCGGCATACGCGCGACACCGCTACGCGAGTACTTCGACACCATGATCGACTTCGCCGAGGCCGCGCACTGGGGCCGGACACCGATCGGACGCGCCCGCGCCGGTGCACTCGGACAGCGAACCACTACGGCACTCTCGAACGCACCCACGGCAGAACCCGTTACCTAGGCGGTCCGACAACGTGATCGTGATCGGCCTCGCGGCCAACTCCGAACGGATCAGCGGCAGCAGCCGTCGGCGCAGCCGGTGTTGGTTTCGCTGTTGATCGGTGTGGTGGCGCAGCAGCCCTCGCCTTGCCAGGTTTGACTGCCCTCGTAGACGGCGAGGGCGGCGACGGCGAGCGCGACCGCGGGATCGGCCCACCAGAGGCCGAGCGCGGCGTTGAGCGCGAGGCTTGCGAGGACTCCCGCGGCGAGGTAGGCGCACAGCATGTTCTGGGTGCCTTCGCCGGTGGTGGCGCCGGAGCCGAGGCGCTGGCCGATGCGGTGCTTGGCGGTGGCGAGTTGGGGCATGACGATGATGCTGGAGATCGATAGTCCAATCCCGAGCCAGCTGGTGTGGGGGTGACGGCCGGCGATCACGGTGCGGATCGCGTCCTGGGCGACGTAGGGCGCGAGGAGGAGGAAGCTGATCGCGACGAGCCGCTCGGCGCGTCGCTCGGCGTCTTGTGAGAGTCGGCGGGTGCCGGTGAAACGCCAGATGACGATCACTGATGCGAGCGCTTCGATCGCGGAGTCCAAGCCGAAGCCGAGTAGTGCGATCGAGCCGGCGAGGAGCGCGGCCGTGATCGCGATGGCGCCCTCGGCGGTCATGTAAGCCAGTGATAGCCAGGACAGCGCTTTGGCGCGGCGGATCAGCCGGTCGCGCTCGCGGGGATTCAGGCGCTGCTGTTCCTGTGAGCTGGCGCGGGCGAGTGGGAGATCGATCTGGGTGGCGCTCATCGGCCGGTTGCCGTCGGCGTGAGGTAGGTGTCGAGCAGGCGCGTGCCGAGCTCGCTGAGGGCGTAGAAGACGATCTTGTGTTCGCGGCGCGAGCTGGCCAGGCCAGCGGCGCGCAGCGTGCGCAGATGGTGGCCGACGAGGTTCTCGGGCCGGCCGGTGATCCAGGCCAGGTCACAGACGCACAGCTCCCCACCGTCGCGTAACGCGACGGCGATCGTCACTCGTGTCGGGTCACCCAGCGCTTTGCCGCGCGCGGCCGTGGCGGCGATCGCCGCGTCGTCGAGACGCTGGCGGATGTCCTCCGCCCGCGGGAGGTCGAGGCACAGCAGCTCGCAACGGTCATCGGACACGCTGTCATCCTAACGCGCGTTGCGTTGACGGTCGACGTCACGGCGCGAGCCCGGGCTGCGGCTAGGCGGCTTGACACGACGGGCTGGTGGCCAAGGTCGCGGTTTCGACACTTTGACAAGAAGGTTTAGGCATGCCATAATCTCATCATGGAAGCAACTGAACAATCGGTTTCGGCATCGGTGCAGGACTACGCGAAGGCGCTGTACGCGCTCGAGACTCGGAGCGACGCGGCGGTATCGACGACCGATCTCGCGGCCCGGCTCGGGGTGACTCCCGCGTCGGTATCCGGGATGGTGCGCAAGCTGGTGGAGGTCGGGATCGTCGAGCATCAGCCCTATCACGGCGTGCGGCTGACCGACCAGGGCCGGCGCGTGGCGCTGGAGGTGCTGCGCCATCACCGCCTGCTCGAGCTGTTTCTCGCCCAAGAGCTCGGGATGTCCTGGGATCGCGTGCATGCCGAAGCGGAGGTGCTCGAGCACGTGCTCTCCGAGGAACTCGAGGAGCTGATCGCCGCGCGCCTCGGTTACCCGGCGGTCGACCCGCACGGCGACCCGATCCCCACGGCCCTGTTCGAGATCGACGAGCGCCCGACCCGGAGCCTCGACGAACTACCGGTCGGTACCGCGGGACGGTTCGTTCGCGTGTCTGATTCTGACCCGGAGATGCTGCGCTACCTGGCCGAGCTCGGCATCACGCTGGGCGCTCGGGTCGAGGTCGTGGATCGCCAGCCGTTCGGTGGGCCGGTGTTCGTGCGCCTGGGCGAGCGTGAGCATCCGATCGGCGGCGAGCTCGCCCGCGCGATGCGGATCCAGACCGACGGAGACGAGCGTTGACCCCGCCGCCGGGCCCGCCGGTTCCCGCGTTCGAGGGCGCCGGCGCCGGCCAGATCCTCCCCCTCGGCGAGGTCCTCGAGGAAAGCGCGCTCGAGCGCCTACTCTCGCGCGGCAAGCTCCGCGCGACGCTGTTCATGCTCGGTCCCGCGTTCGTGGCCTCGATCGCTTACGTCGACCCCGGCAACTTCGCGACCAACGTGCAGGGCGGCGCCCAGTTCGGCTACCTGCTTTTGTGGGTGGTGCTCGCGGCGAACCTGGTCGCGATGGTGATCCAGTACCTCTCAGCGAAGCTCGGGATCGTCACCGACCGCAACTACCCCGAGGTCGTCCGCGAGCACTTCCCGCGCGCGTTCACCTGGGGCATGTGGATCCAGGCCGAGATCATGGCCATGTCGACCGACCTCGCCGAGTTCATCGGCGCCGCGATCGGGCTGAACCTGCTCTTCGGCGTGCCATTGTTCCCCGCCGGGTTGATCACCGGCGCGATCGCGTTCGGGATCCTCGGGCTCCAGGCGCTCGGCTTCCGCCGCTTCGAGCTCGCGATCAGCGCCCTGCTCGGGATCATCTTCGCCGGCTTCCTATACGAGACGCTGCGAATCGGCCCCTCCGTACACGGCTCACTGAACGGCCTGATCCCCAGCATCCACGGCACCACATACCTGTACATCGCGGTCGGGATCGTCGGCGCGACCGTCATGCCCCACGTCATCTACCTCCACTCCGCGCTGACCAAAGGCCGGATGGCAACCCGCAACGACCGCGAGAAGAAACGCGTGCTCCGCTTCGAGCGCCTCGACGTCTACATCGCCCTCGGACTCGCCGGCGTGGTCAACATGGCGATGCTCACCGTCGCCGCCAAACTCTTCCACACCCCAGCCCTCTCCGGGCTGAGCACGATCCCACAGGCACACGCTCAGTTCGGACACCTGGTCGGCGGGGGCGCCGCAATCGCGTTCTCGGTCGCGCTACTCGCCTCCGGCGCCTCCTCCTCCAGCGTCGGCACCTACGCCGGCCAAGTCGTCATGGCCGGCTTCATCAACTTCCAAATCCCCCTCGCGCTCCGCCGCGTCATCACAATGATCCCCGCGATGACCGTCCTCGCGATCGGGCTCAACCCCACCAACGTGCTCGTCCTCAGCCAGGTCGTGCTGTCCTTCGGGATCCCGCTCGCGCTCGTGCCGCTGGTGATCCTCACCGGCCGCCGCGCCATCATGGGCACCCACGCCAACTGTCGCACCCTGCAAATCTCCGCCTGGACTATCGCCATCGCAATCAGCCTCATGAACATCTTCCTCATCTACCAACAGTTCTTCATGAGCTAACGAGCGGTCGTCCCGCACGCTCAATCCGCGCCCACGCACCTACGAGCGACGGCTCCATGTGCAAGCCACGCCCGCGAACGGGAACCTCGCCATCGTGCACCATCGGACACGGCCGGCGCCTCCTCAAGGCCGCGGCTCGATCAAAACGAGAACTCGGGTTGATAGCCGTCGCCGAAGACAGCGGCCCCGAACCGACCTGCACCAACTTCGCCTCTGCGGCCAACAGCGATCATCGCGCCGATGTCGCACCGGCTTCTGACGAACAGCAGTCGTGACACCTCACTGCCCCGTTGCCCGGAACCAGCTGTCCGTGCGTCGGTCACGATGTGACGAGCTGCCACGTCACGCACCCGGCGTCCCAGCCTGCCGCTTCATCGGGAAGCGCGAGCGACGCCTTAGCGCTCCTCCTCGTCCAACTGGGAAGAGATCCGAGGGCTGGACCTGGCGCCTGCTCGGTCTATTAAAAGCGAAAGCGCCTGGCGCTTGCCGGCCGCCACGGTCACGCGATCGGCAAGCACGTCCGCGACCTTGGAGCCGGCGGCGCCGTCGCACCCGCGTTCCTGCCGAAGCGCAACTCCGACTTGAGTGGCAGCCGCGGCCTGAGCGCCAATGACGCGACGCGTCGCGAGTTTGGCGACGAGCGGGTGCGTTGCGACGAGCGGCCCGAGACCCGTATTCGTGCTCGTACGAGTCTGGGCATGACGACGAGGGGGTGAGTGTCAGCCGGTGTCCTTGCCGCGTCTCGGCGGCCTCGCGGGCGCCGGTCGGGTAGGTGCGCTTTTCGGCTGTCGCCACTGGTTGGCACGGAGGTTTTGCGCCGCCTTGGTCGCGGTCTCGGTGACGCGTTTGGTGCGGGTCGCCGGGGTCTTGGCGTTGCCGATCCATTCGAGGATGGCGCGCTTGGTGGAGCGTGGGAAGGCGTCCCAGTGGCGGCGGGCGTCGGGCGTGGTTTGGAGGGCATCGCGGAGGTCAGCTGGCTCGTGGAGGTTTTCGACCGCGTCCAGCGCGGTCCAAGTGCCGTTGCGCTTGGCGGCTTCCACGACGGCGACGCCCGCTGGGGTCATTCGGCCGGCGGCCAGCAGTCGCGCGATGCGTTGCTTGTTGATGCGTGACCAGTTGCTGGTCGGACGGCGCGGGGTGACCAGCCGCTGTGAGCGCTGGCCATCGAGGGTGCGTGGTCGGCTGTCGACCCAGCCGTGTGCGAGTGCTTCGTCGACGAGATCGTCGACGCGGAGGTGCGGCTTGCCGGTGGCCTGCTTGTAGGTGGTGACCCAGACGCCTCGGGCCGTAGCGTGGTGCTCGCTCAGCCACGCGCGCCACTGCTCGCGTGACTCGAACGTCAGCTCGGGATAGGCCTCGGTCATACCGCGGTGGCGAGGATCTGCCGGGCCAGCGCAGGGCCTGACGCGGCCGGGCCTTCGGCGCCCAGGTGCGCGGCGTTGACGTACATCCCGTCGATGAGCAGGGCGAGTTGCGCACCGAGGATCTGGCCGGCACCGGGCTGTACGCGGTCGGCCAGCGTGACGAGTCGACGATGCAGTTCGGACCGGTACTCGCGCGCGGCGGCGCGCGCGGGATGGGTCGGATCGGGGAACTCGATGCTGGCGTTGTTGAAGGCGCAGCCGCGGAACGTCGGGCGTGCCACGTCGGCGGCGATGGCGGCGAAGATCGCATCGACGGCACGTTCGGGGTGGTCGGCGTGCTGGTCGATCTCGTCGTCGATTCGGCCGAGGACCGACGACGACAGCCGTCGCAGGTAGGCGCCGATCAGCGCGTCTTTGGTCGGGAACAGGCGGTAGACGGTCGCCTTGCCCAGGCCGGTGGCGCGGACAAGCTCGTCCATGCCGACCTCGTGCACGCCGCGGGCGTAGAACAGCTCAGCGGCCGCATCGAGGACGCGGCGCTCTCGCTGTTCGCGCGGCAACGTCGGCGCGCGTGCGCTCAAGGCCGACATAGGGTCCATGGTACAACTTGAGACGGACCAGTCCGTACCAGAGTGGAGGACTTGATGAGGGACACCGTTGTGCTGATCACCGGAGCAACGCGAGGCCTCGGGAGGGAAGTCGCACGCCAACTCGCCGAACGCGGCGCGACCGTACTCGTCAGCGCCCGCGACCCAGCTAAGGCTGACCACACCGCAGCCGAGCTCGGCCAAACCGGCGACGTCCGGGCGCTGTCCGTCGGCCTCGATGTGAACGAGGAGCCCGCGGTGCGCGAGACCGCCGCGGCGCTCTCGCGTGACCCCGGCCGCTTGGACGTGCTTATCAACAACGCTGCCGCCTACGTCGACTGGACCGAGCTGGCGACCGCCGCCGACCTGAGCGCCTCCGAACAAGTGCTATCCACCAACCTATTCGGACCATGGCGCACCATTCAGGCGTTGCTTCCCTTGCTACGCGAGAGCCCGCATCCGCGGATCGTCAACGTGTCCAGCGGCGCCGGTTCCCACGGCGACGAACAGTTCGGGCTCACGCGCCGCGGGGGCGCCGCAGCCAGCTACGGGATCAGCAAGGCCGCCCAGAATGCCCTCACGGCCACCCTCGCCGCAGAGCTCGCGGACAGCCGGATCCTCGTCAACGCCGTCTGCCCAGGACTCACCGCGACCTGGCCGGGAGCGGAACAGATGGGCGCGCGCCCGATCGGCGACGGCGCGGCCTCGATCGTCTGGGCGGCGATCCTGCCAGACGACGGACCCACCGGCGGGCTCTTCCGCGACGGTCACCCGCTCCCGTGGTGACGTCACAGCGCGCTCTTGGTTTGAGGCGCAAGCGGCACCCGCTGGCGCGCGGACGAGTGCCGCGCGTTCCGAGCGCAGCTGCCTCAACCTCATGGCCGCTTCAGGCGTGCACCGGGCAGCGCCGCAGATCAGTCAGGGCGACCCGCTCTTAGAAGACCGCGGGCATGCTCGGCGGCACTCGCGACGCCCCTCCCTTGCGCGGCAAGCGCGACCGCCGGCGGCGTCGCTGTGCCGAACGAGCTCCTGGCGGCCGCTGAGGCGCCCTATCCGCGCATAGGAGGGAACTTGGCGTCACGCTTGAGATGCTCGGTCGGGTTCGTAGAACAGGTCTCCGTTGACTCGGTGCTTCGCCGTACATCGCGAAAAATCAGACGCAGTCGCTTCGCGCCTGAAGGAGTCACGAAGCCGTCGCGGCTCCTTCTCGATCAACCCGGAAGCGTCGGCGTCAGCGCCGAGGACGCGCAGCCAAGGCCACAGCCCTAGTGAGGCCGACGACGCAGTCGCGCCGCAGCTCGCTGCAACGAGACAAGCAGCTTTTCGCCGCGCGAGCCCGCTTCAGGAACCAGACCGAGTTGTCGCAGCGCCCCATTTAGGTCGTAGTCAGCCCGATAGCGCTCGACCAGCCGGTCGCGAAACCACCAGTGATCGACACCGTCGACAACGCATGACTTGCCGGTTGCGGCGAATCCCGGCGGATCAATCGGACCGGTGTTAGTAGCGACCATCCTCCACGGCACGATCGCCTTGGGACGATCACGCGATATGTACGCCGGTTCTGGTTCTTCAAATCGGTAATCCGGGAACGCCCGCGCGCAGATACTCACCCAGTTGGCTACCGCCTCGCGACCATGGATCTCACCGATCGCAGGGTCGTAGAACTCGATGTCCTCAGTGCAGAGCGCGGCCAACGCCTTACCGTCGCGCTGATCCCAGGCATCGAACCATCGGTGGCCGAACTCGTCGAGGAAGCCAGGATCCAGCTGGGAGGCAGTTTCAGTGGGCATCGGTCAAGTATCGCTGCAACCCTACGTACCACGCAACCCTGCGCTCGCTGGTCCGGAACCCAGCTCGCTTCCGCTTCGGGCTTATAAGCGGCAACGAGCCAGCGCCACCCGATTGCGGCTGTGAGACTTCTGCTCGCGGACACGATGGGCCGCGTCCAGTCCGGTCGGCGGACGCGAGGGCGGCGTCAACCGCCAGCGCTACTCGTGGACGCCTTGGCAGTCATGACACCTGCGTAGCTCCTTCGTCGAGAAGGCAGAAGTCTCCCAAGACACGGCCGCCGGTTGCGCTCGCCGAGCCAACGTGCCCGGTTGTTGCGAGCTCTCGACCGACCCCTTGACTTTGAGATACAAAGTATGATTGACTTTGCAATACAAAGCAATAGAGGGAAAGGGACGACACGATGCAGGGCACACACGACATCGACCAAGACGCGCCGGCGGATAACGGCGAGCAGTTTGACCCGCAGGAGGCGGCGCGGGTACTCGCCGATGCGCGGCGCGAGGCCCAGCGCGAGTTCTCGCTGACTCCGCCGTTGATCAGCGTCCTGATGGGGGCGATCATCCTCGGCGCGTACGTGGCGCTGTGGCTTTCCACCCACGATCAGCACCCCTACAAGGGGCCGAGTCTTGGGGTGGTCGGTCTGGTCTACGGGGCGGTCGCGGTCTCGATCGCGGTCTCGGCGACTGTCTACCGGCGCGCGACCGCCGGGGTCAGCGGGCCGTCGGTCAGCCAGCAGCGGGTCGAGGGGATCGCGATCCTGATCTCGTATCTGGGCAGCCCGCTGATCCAGGGCGCGATGAAGCACTACGGCGCCAGCGACGCGATCGTCTACGGGGTGATCCCGGCCGCCGGGCCGCTGATCATCGTCGGCACGACCGTGGTCGGGACTGCCGCCAGCAACGCCAACTGGCCGCAGTTCGGCTCCGCGCTGGCCGTCGTCATCGCCGGCTTCGTCGCCCTGTTCGTGGGCCCCAGCGCGGCGTGGCTGGCGGCCGGGGTCGGCCTGTTCGTCGGGGTGGTCGGCTACGCGGCGGTGACCGCACGCACGCAGCGCGCGGCCGGCCGGGCATGACCGAGGATGCGCTTGACCCGGTGATCCACGCGCCGGTGCGCCTGCGGATCGTCGCGACGCTCGCCGCCCTGCCCGATGGGGACGCGCTCTCATTCACGCGCCTGCAAGAGATGCTCGAGCTCACCCCCGGCAACCTGATCACCCACCTGCGCAAGCTCGAGGAGGTCGGCTACGTCGTGAGCGAGACGACCGGCAACGGCCGGGCGTCGCGGACCTCGATCGTGCTCACCACGCCCGGCCGCATCGCGCTCAACGCCTACACCAACACCCTGCGCGAACTCCTCGACGGCCTATAGCAGACTGCTGATGTCGCCCAGATGCAGCCACGCTGGCCCGCCCCCCGCACAGCGACCAGACTTCCCCTATCGGACGTGCGACGCGAGGTCGCACGTATTGTGGACCTCCCGGATCGGAGATCGACTGATGTGAGTTGAGCGTGTAGTTCCAGGTCCGTGCTCGATGGCCTGTCCCCACCTCGACGTGCGTCGTTCGGCTCTTGGTCGGCGGGTGCGAAGGCTCGGGGGAAAGCCCAAGCGGCGGCCCGTTCCATGCGGGCGGCCGCGGGCGAGGGGAAGACCGGACGGGCGACTTGTGTGAACCCTCGTTGATGCCTCGTAAAGCGGAGCCCCGCTAGGTGGATGTTGGAGCGGGGTTGAAGGACTAGCTGGGCCTCGGGTTCGAAGACCTCGATCCGGGATCGTCCCCGATCGGGATCGACGACTCGGCGGTACCCGTAGGAGACTTTCCAGAACGGGATTTCTCCGGCGCGGGCGCGGTAGAGCTTGCCGCGACGGTTGCGCTCGGCCACCTTGGCCTTCTCGTACTCGGCGATCACGCCCTGCATCTGGATCAGCAGCGTGGCCTGCGGATCGTCACTGGGTGAGGGCCCCTCCAGGAACCGAACGGTCACTCCGAAGCGCTCGAGTTCCTCGAGGATCAGCACCTGGTAGGCGTAGGCGCGAGCCAGACGGTCGACGCACAGGCACAGCACCCCGTCGAGCACGCCCGCCTCCGCGGCGTCACGCAAGCGATCAAGCGCGGGGCGATCCAGCCGCCCACCCGAGTAGCCAGCGTCGACGAACTCCTCGATCACCTCGTGCCCATCGGCCCGTGCGGCAACGCGCAGCGCCTCAAGTTGCGAGCCGATCGTGCCGCGCTCGTGCTGGCGCTCGGTCGACACGCGCGCGTAGAGCCCGACTCCACCACCGCACGAACCGGCTCCCCGTACACGGCCACCCGACGCGCCAGCCCGTGCAGGCCGTCACGATCCGGGATCGCGGCGAACCGGTCGACCAGCTCCCCCTGATCAGAGATCAAGCACACCTCAATCCGTTTACGACCGAGATCCAGACCAACGTGCAGCACGAACACTCCTCCTTTCCCGACATGGGCGACGGCAGGATCAGTCCCGCCCACCGCGTACCTTCATACCGGTGGTCGGCTCTCTGCTTCGGATGGCCGGCCGCGCGGGTCCAGCCGCGCGCGCCTACCTATGCTGTTCGATACGGAGGGCCGACCTCCTCCGCCACGCGACTTCCGTCGCTTCCGGGGG
>Ga0335076_10008034_pt1 | contig 10643 bp, 8 predicted proteins | sample Lox_Sample_25_FD_206717 | JGI IMG/M metagenome (GOLD analysis project Ga0335076, IMG submission 206717) | Soil microbial communities from Loxahatchee National Wildlife Refuge, Florida, United States - Lox_Sample_2.5 | ecosystem: Environmental > Terrestrial > Soil > Wetlands | place: USA: Florida...
GAACCCGAGGAACCCGAGCGGAATAAGGTACTGCGCCGCCGCGGAGCCCGTGTGGGCGATGCCGAACAGGATCCCGGTCTCGACCGCGGCCAGCCAGGTCCCGATGTTATGGCCGGCGACCGTAACGTGGGCACGGCGCAGCGCGCCGAAGATGAAGCCGCGGAAGAAGAACTCCTCGGCGATCGGGGCGAGCACGCACACGAATATCGCCGCCCCGACCAGTGCCGCGGTGCTCGTGCCGACGCCCAGGTCCTTGGGCAGCTTGTCGGTGCCGTGCAGGTTGACGAGGGCCGAGTAGATCGCCGTCACGACGTAGTAACTCACGCCGGCGATCGCGAACGCGGCGGCTCCGACCTTCAGCGCGACCCGGCGATAGCCGAAGTCCGAGGGCCGGGGCCGGCGCCCGTTCGCGGACGCGAAGTAGAGCGCGGTGGCGACGAACCCGAGGTCGAACACGACGTCGCTGACGAGCGTGACCCCGGGTGAGGTCGTCTTGGCGCCGAGGGCGGCGCCGATGCCGGCGACGAGCACGCTCCCGAGCACCCCGGCAATGAGGCCGACCAGGACCGCCGCCGGCGCCGTCCAGACGGGCCAGGGGGGCTCGTCGGACGTGTCCGGGGGACGCGCGGGCACCGACGCCGACGCGGGGACAGGCTGCGACGAGGTGGTCTGCGGCGGCGGCACGCTTGACACGGTCAGATCAGCTTAGGGCCCGCCGGAAGGTCGACGGCGGCCAATTCGTCGAGAGAGGAGATCGTACGGACCCCGGGCGCGGTCGGTCCGCCGTCCCGGCGCACAAGAACCGGCTCGATTCCGGCGGCACGAGCGCCGGCGACATCCTCCTCCAGGCTGTCGCCGACGTGAATCGCCTGCTCGGGGCCGGCGCCGACGAGCGCAAGCGCCTCCTCAAAGATCGCCGGCGCGGGCTTGCGCGAGCCCGCTTCGGCCGAGGTGAGGATGCCGTCGAGCAGCGGCGAGAGCTCCAGAGCGTGCAGGACGCCGTGCAAAGACGCATCCCAGTTGCTCACGACCACGAGGCCCTGACCGCGTTCGCGGGCGTCCGTTAGCGCAGGCCGGACGTCGGCAAAGGGGGTGAACCGGAGCGACGCGAGCAGCGCGCCGACGAGCGCGTCGAGGTCGAGGCCGTCAGCCGGGAGCGCCGAGCGCAGCACCTCGGCGCACTGGCGGCGGAGCGCCTCGAGGCTCGCCGGGTCGCGCCCCTCGTCGAGATGGGCGCGGTAATAAGCGATTTCGGCGGCGATCGCGCGCTCGGCGTCGGACTCGCTCACGTCCAGCCCGAAACGGTCCGCCAGCTCCACCCGGAGACGCGGCGCGGGCGGCTCGAGGGCGAGCAGTGTGCCGAGCGCGTCGAGCAGGATCACCCGAGGTCCGGTGGCGCCGCGCGGCATGGTGGTGCCGAGTGTGGCATTGCAGCGTGGAGGAGCCCCTGCTGGCGGCCCGAAAAGGCCTCCGAGCTACACTGAATCTCCGTTTTCGGTGCCAACCCCTGTTGCGCCGACCGGCAGCGGAGTCGCCTGCCAGCCCCTCCATGAGCCGACGCGATCGACAGCGGCGCCGCCAGCGCCACCGTGCACACCCGGTACAGCGCACGTTCCTGATCGGAACGCTGTTGATCATTTCCGGGGTAGCGATCGCCGCGCTGCTCGCCGTGGGCTGGGTGGTGGCCACGGCCGATTCGGCCCCGAACCTGACCCAGCTGTCTCCCCGCCACGCGAACCCGCCGACCCAGATCTTCGCGGCGGACGGCACGCCGCTCGGATACGTGCGCACGAACACGATCTCGAACTACGTCGCGCTGAACAAGATCCCCAGGCGACTCCAGGAAGCGACGATCGCGATCGAGGACCGGCGCTTCTACCAGCACGGCGCGCTGGACTATCAGGGCATCCTCCGCGCCGGGGTGAAGGATCTTTTTGGTCAACACGACTCCCTACAGGGCGCGTCGACCTTGACGATGCAGCTCGTCGACAACCTGTACTTGGACGGCACGGACTACGCCACCACTCACAACCTGAAATACAAGATCACCCAGGCCAAGCTGGCCGAGCAGCTCGAGAGCAAGCACGGCAAGAACTGGATCCTCCAGGGCTACCTCAACAACGTGCCGTACGGGACGACGAACGGTGAGCAGGCGGTCGGCGTCGGCGCTGCGGCGCTCATGTTCTTCAATCGGCCCGTGCAGAAGCTCAACCTGGCTCAGATGTCGCTGCTGGCCGGGCTACCGCAGTCGCCCACCACATACAACCCGACGGTCAACCCGCGGCTCGCCAAGCAGCGTCGCAACGAGGTGCTGGAGGCGATGGTGCAGTCCCGCTACATCTCGCGAGGTCTGGCAAATGCGGTGATGAAGCAGCCACTCCAGATTCATCCGAACGCGCGCTTCATCCAGCACAACCAGCCGTACATCTTCAATTACATCGAGCAGCAGCTCGACAATCGCTTCGGCGCCAGCACCGTCGAACACGGCGGGCTCAAGGTCTATACGACGATCAACCTGCAGCTCCAGCAGGAGGCGGAGGATGCGATCCACGCTCACGTCGGCGGCGCGGTGCTCGATGCCCAGCCGGCCGCTGCGCTCGCTACGGTCGACCCGTCGAACGGCAACATCCTGGCCATTGCCTCGTCGGCCACCTACCAGCAGACCAACTTCGACTTCCCGGTCCAGGCCGAGCGCCAGACCGGATCGGCGTTCAAGGTGTTCGCGCTGATGACGCTGATCCACGACTACGACGGCAATCCGAACGACACCTACTACACGTCGAAGTTCCTACCCGTTGGATGGAACCCGCTGGATCCGACGTGGTCGGTCCACACCGCCGAGGAGAGCTACCAGGGTGTCATCAGCCTGACGAAGGCGACGACGGTGTCCGACAACACCGTGTACGCGCAGCTCGCGGAGGACGAGGGATACGCCAAGCTCGACGCGACCGCACACGCGATGGGCATCACTTCGAAGCTCGACGGCTTCCCGTCCGAGGTCATCGGCGGACTCAGGTACTGCTGCACGATGCTCGAGATGGCCGACGCGTACGCGACGCTCGCGAACGGCGGCTCGCACGTCCCCGCGACGATCCTCAGCAGGGTCGTGTTCCCGAACGGCAGGGTTGTCGACCTCGGGAATCCACCGCACACGCGGGTTTTCACCGATGGCGAGGCCTACGAGGGCACGCAGGTGCTGAAGACCGTGATTCAGAGCGGGACCGGTACGGCCGCCAACTACGGCTGTCCGGCCGCCGGCAAGACGGGAACGGCGGAGAACGAGGACAACGCCTGGTTCGTGGGCTACACGCCGAAGCTGTCGACGGCGGTCTGGGTGGGCTATCCCCAGGGCAACATCCCGATGGGGTCGTACGGGTTCGGCGGTACGGCCGCCGCTCCGATCTGGCATGACTTCATGCTGAAAGCATCCGCCGGCTACTGCGGCGACTTCCCGCAGCCGACCGACCCGTTCACCGGCACGGCGTTCGTCGGCGCCCATTCGTCGGCTAAGAGCGCACCGCCCCCGACGACGGCCGGCGGCCTGGGCGCATACAACAATTCGACGTTGTACGCGCAACCGCCGGCCAAGCAGACGACGACCACCACGCAGACGGGCGGCGCGACGGTTCCCGGCGCCGGGCCTTCACCCGGCGCGGGTCACGGCGGCGGCGGCGGTGGTGGCGGCGGCCACGGCCACCACAAGCACGGGTAGCGGCTAGCTCGCGGGCCGCTGCGACTCGATCCAGCGCTCGAGCGCGGGACCGCTTTCGACGCTCGCGATCACGGCGTAGCGGACGTGGTCCGAGGTGTGATGCCCGCCGTGCCACAGGTACTCGGAGTCGACAACCGCCTGCTGGTACTTCGGCAACTGGATCTGGACCTCGCCCTTGCGGTCGAACTCGGTCGGGCGGACGACGAGCGCGCTCGATGGGTCATCGGTGAGCTCGAGCCAGACCCGCACGACCCAGCCCTGGTTCTCGGGGTTGCCTTGATTGTTGTTGTCCAGGTGAAGGCCCCAGCGGCACTCGCGCATGGTGTTGGCCGACATCCGCAGAAGCTGGACGCGACCGAAGCGGGCGCCGATCGACTCGACCCACTTGACGATCGACGGGCACTTTTCGGCATTCGGGGTCCAGACGCCGTCGAGGTCGGCCTTGCCGTACTCCCAGAAGCCCTTGAGCTCGATCTCGCCGGTGGCGGAGGTGATCGGCGCGAAGTACGTGGTCGGGTCGCTCGAGTACGTCGTGTAGGTCAGGTCCTCCCACTCCGACGCCGGGATATCGGGGCCCTTGTACTTGTCGAGGCGCATCCAGCCGCCAGCCTGCTCGAGCGACGGCATCCGGTAGTGGGGCGTCTTGCGCTGCTCCAGCGACGCCTTGCGGACCCCGGTCACTCGCAGGATCTGCTTGGTGTATTCGTTCTTGAGACTGTCTTTCAATGCGGACAAGAGCCCCTCCGGCAGAGGTTGTATTTCGTGAATGGGGCAGGATACCCACTACTCTTACGGGAACTTCCTTATGCCTAAAGAAGAGAAAGTCGAACTCGAAGGCGAGGTTGTCGAGGCTCTGCCGAACGCGATGTTCCGCGTCAAGCTCGACAACATGGACCGCGTCGTCCTTGGCCACGTGGCCGGGAAGATGCGGCGCTTCCGAATCCGCATCCTCCCCGGGGACCGCGTTCGCGTAGAGCTCTCGCCCTACGATCTCGATCGCGCCCGGATCGTCTACAGACACCGCTGAGCTGCGAGAACTCGAGCTGATCGAGGCGCTCGAGCGCGTCCTGGCGGGCGCCGCTCCCCGCGTCGTGCGCTCGCTCGGCGACGACGCCGCGGTCGTGCGCGCCAACCGGTACGCGGTGACGTCGGTCGACGCGATGGTCGACGGGGTCCACTTCCGGACCGAGCAACTCGCGCCCGAGGACATCGGGCACCGCGCCCTGGCGGCGGCCGCGTCCGACCTGGCGGCAATGGGAGCACGGCCGGGCGAGACGTACCTGGTCCTCGGGTTGCCGGCCGGGTTTGACTCGGATCGGGCGCTCGCGCTCGTGCGGGGCGCCCGCGCGCTGGCCGATGAGATCGGGATCACGATCGCGGGCGGCGACGTCACGAGGTCGTCCGCGCTGACGCTGTCGTTCACGGTTGTCGGCTGGGCGGACGATCCCGGGGAGCTCGTCGGACGCGACGGCGCGCACGTGGGCGACCTGGTCGGGGTCACGGGCACACTGGGCGCGGCAGGCGCGGGGTTCGCGGTGCTCGACGGCCGCGCCGGCGCGGGGCTCGATGGCGAGATCGCCGCCGCGCTGCGGGGGCGTTACGCCCGGCCGATGCCCCGCCTGCAGGACGGCCGGGCACTCGCGGACGCCGGCGCTCGTGCGATGCTCGACGTCTCGGATGGGCTCGCGACCGATGCCGGACATCTCGCGCGGCGGAGCGGGGTGCGGATCGAGTTGTCGCTGGCGGCGCTGCCGCTGGCCCCGGGCGTGGCCGAGGTCGCGGATGAGCTGGGCGTCGATCCCCGGGCGTTCGCGGCGACCGCCGGCGAGGACTACGAGTTGTGCGTCTGCGTCCCGGCGCGGAGCGCGAGCGCCCTGAGCAACGTGACCTGGATCGGCTCGGTCGCCGAAGGGCCGGCGGGATTGGTGTTCATGGACGCCGAGGGCCCGCTGGCGGGGTACCAGCACTCGTTCTGAAGACGGCGCAGGAGGGCATCCGCGACCGCGGTCGGATCGACGCGGTACTCGCCGCTCTCGATCTGTTCCTTCAGCGTTGCCGAGTCCATAACGATCACCTTACTTGAGGGATCGGCCCGGCCGCGTCGGCTCTGGATCGGGTCTGGACCCCAACTGCGTTCCAGGGGTCCGCGTCCAGACCGCGCGGCACGGACGCCGCGCGGAACGGCCCCAGGGACGCCGAGCGCAGCGAGGCCCAAAATCAGGCCTGGCGCGCGGGCCCGAGTGGCTTCACCGACTGCAGCTTCGCGAAGATGATGATCCGCTGGGCGGCGCTGTAGAGCGGGTTGCACGCGGACAGGACCAAGCGGTCGTAACCGACGTTGCGCGTCACCCAGAGCGCGGTCGGGAGCACGATCCGGTGGAACTGGACCACGTATGTGAACAGGCCATAGGGCATCTTCAGCAGGATGCGGTCGCCCGGCTTCAGCGCGTCGACGTGGCGGAACGGCGCCAGGTACGTGGTCCGGTGGCCGGCGATCGCGACGGTCTGACCGAGGCCCGGGAACGCGGTCGCCGGGTAGTGCCCCGGGCCCTTCTCGAGGCTCGAGGTGTCCGTGCCCTGGACGACGACGTAACTCGCGCCGATCTTCGGAATCGTGATCTTGCCGATCGCGTCGCCGGTGCCGACCTGACGCTGCTCGCGCCGCGCGAGGTAGGCGATCCGCTGCTGCGGACTCGGAAGCGTCACCAGCACGTGCGTCTGAACCGGCGTCAACGGCGCGGTGTTGAAGCTGAGGTACTGCTTGTTGATGTCGGCGCGCTGGATCGTGCCGATGACGGCCGTCACCGGCTCCTGCCAGACGAGCGTCACGCCGGCGTCGATCATGAGCAAAAGCCCCGAGATGATGAGGACCGAGGAGACGTCGCGCACCAGCCGTCTCAGGCGCATCGCGCCTATCCGCTGGGGCGCGACCGCGGGAGCAGTGAGCACCTTCGTCCTCATCTGCGGATCGTCGGACGGGTGCTGCCGATCGAGCCGGGACCGGCGTAGGTGACCGGGCCGCGGATCGTGACCGGCGCGTCGGCCGGACGCGCCTGGCGGGCGATCCGCACCATCATCAGCACCAGGCTGACCACGCAGCCGAGCACGATGCTCCACAGGAGCGCCGCCATCGCGCTGTAATCGCCACCCGCGAGCATCAGCACAGCATTCCAGGCCGCAGGCGCAACGCCAAGCCCCAGGACCATCGCGTAGTAGAGCGCGGCGAGCACGCCCGGCACGAGCCCGGCCACCAGGAGCAACACGGCCCAGGGGGCGCGCAGGCGATTCTCGGGCCCGACGATCCACAGCCAGCAGTGCAGGGCGACGACCATCAGAGCGGCGGCGAACGGATTCTCGAGCCACAGCGCCAGGGTCACCACGCAAAGGACAAGCATCAGACCGGCCGCCGCGCCAGGGGAGGCCGCGTCGTCCGGGGCCCGCTGCCGCCGGCGGGCGTGGCCGTTCGTCGCTTCCGGGGCGGCTTTCCCGGCCCACATCCGGCGCCCGGCCCACCACACGCCGACCGAGCCGAGCATGATCAGGAGCCCGAGGCCGATGAGGATCGCCGCCGCCCGGCCGCCCAGCGTGAGGACGCTTCCGTCGATCGGCCCGGGCGGGGCGACGTTGATGGCGCCCGTGAGCTTTAGCCCGAGGACGGTCAGCACGGCAAGCACGAACGGCACGCACCACGCGAGCACCCACAGCGCCCAGCGGGCGACCTGGTGCCCGCGCCGGCGTGCCCGGGCGACACCGTCGATGGTGGCGATCAGGACCGGAGCGAGGAGCGCCAGCACGAGCAGGCGGACCGACCACGACGGGATCACCTTGCCGGACCACAGCATGTAAGAGGACGGCGCCGGCACGGACGACGTGCCCGCCTCGAGCGCGCTGACAGACTGGAGAGCGGCGCGACCGAACCCTGCCATCTGATATTCGCTGGTCTTCTCGTCTGGTGATGGCACGCGCGATCCCGAGGTCGAAACGAGCACGGCAGGCTCGCCGTTGGCCGCGAACGGGCGCTGCTCGGAGCCCGCGAGCGGGAACGCGAGGTGGAGGAACTGGCCGCCGATGCTCTCGGCTCCGGCGGCCATCGTGGTCTGCTGCTGAATCGCGGACGCGACGGTGTTGCGGAGCAGCGGTGGCGCAACGAGCGTCGTGTCAGACCACGGCACGACCAGCGGCGTGCGGACGACCGCGCCCGCCATGTCGCCGAGGACGATCACGGCATCGACGGGCTGTGGCAGGGTGCGCGCGAGCCGCGCCGCGCCGGCCGCCCCGATCGAAGCGCTCGTCGACGCGAGCACGATCGAGCGCTGCTGCGACTGCGAGGACAGCACCTGCGCGAGCTCGAGCAGGACGGCGGTCCCGGACAGGTCCGAGGCGGCGCCGACGTGCGCCGAATCGCGGTGAGCGACGATCACGATCGTCCCGGGGGCGAGGCCCGCGAGCGTCCCAGTCACGGTCTGAACCGTGCGCGACCCATCGATCGTCTGGGCGTTGAAGGTCGAGCGCTGCACCTGGAGTCCGTCCCTACTGAACGCTCCCGCGACGTCATCGGCGACGCCGTTGTCCCCGTCGTCGCCCGGGCGCCGGACGGGGAACTGCGTCGCGAGGCTGCCCATCGTGGCGTAGGCGGTGCCGCCGTTGAAGGCGTCGGGCACGAGGTTGGCGGTCAGCGGACTCGGCTGGCTGCCGAGCGAGAATGCCATCACGATCACCGCCAGAGCGACCACGATCAGGCCGGTCCTGTAGATCCGCGGATCGAGCATCCGATTTGAGGGTAACCATCCGCCCCCGGAAGGATCGACCGCGGGCATTAGTCTTTTGCTGCAAACAGGAAGGACTCAGTGGCAGATCGCTCAGCGCGCATCCTGCTCGTGGACGATGAGCAGTCGATTCAGACGCTGCTCTCATATCCGCTTCGCAAGGAGGGTTACGACGTCGTACAGGCCACGGACGGGCGCCAGGCGCTCGACCGCTTCGACGAGCAGTCGTTCGACCTGGTCGTGCTCGATCTGATGCTGCCCAAGGTCGACGGCCTCGAGGTGTGCCGCCGGCTCCGGAGCCGCAGCTCGGTTCCGATCATCATCCTGACCGCGAAGTCGGAGGAGATAGACAAGGTGGTGGGGCTCGAGCTCGGGGCCGACGACTACATCACCAAGCCGTTCTCGCTGCGGGAGTTCTCGAGCCGGATCAAGGCGGCGCTGCGCCGCGCCGAGATGGTCCGCCCCGCGGAGACCGCTCCCGACGAGTGCCCGTTCGAGACCCGCGAGATCCGGATCGACTTCTCCAAGCGTTCGGTTCGGGTGCGGGGGAGCGAGTCCCAGCTGACGTTCGTCGAATTCGAGATCCTGTCGGCGCTGGCGAGGGCACCGGGACGGGTATTTACTCGTGACATGCTGCTCGCGCGCATCTGGGGAGACTCTGCCTACCGCGATCCGCGCACCATCGACGTCCACATCCGCCACCTGCGCGAGAAGCTCGAACACGACCCGAAAGAGCCCGAGTACCTGTTCACGGTGCGCGGCGTCGGCTACCGGTTCCGCGACACGGAGGAGTAACTCGGCTCGTGGCCATTGAGAGTGGGGCGATGGGGAAGCGGGCGGCGTCCCGGGCGGTGGGCGGCCGAGCGGCGCGGCCACGATTGCGTGGGCTCCTGACGCTTTCGCTGCGCACTCGAATGACGCTCGTGTTCTCAGCGATCATGTTCCTGGCGCTCGCCGCACTGTATGTGTACGTCGCGCCCGGTCTGCAGACCCGGCTGCTACACGATCAGCTCGCCGGGCTGACGGCGGATGCGGAGCACCACTCGGCCGACATCGCGAGGACCGTGGGCAGCAACAACCCATTGGCGGTCGTCCAGACCCGCGTCAACGCCGCTGCGCTCGCCACCGGCGATCGGGTGACGCTGCTGCTCGTCAACCACGTTCCGTCGGGGGCCGTGCTGTCCGAGATGGCCGACTCGAGCCGGCGGTCGGCCACGGCGGCGCTGTCGTTCGCGGTTGCTGGTCGGGCGGTGGGATCGGCGCGTCCGGTGACCGGTACCGAGGAGACCCGGGCCGGGACCGTGGCCGAGGCCGCCGACCCGGTCGTGTTCCACGGTCGGGCGGCGGCGGTGATCGTGTACTCCTCGCCGGCTTCGGGGGTGGTGCGGACGGTGTCGACGGTTCGCCACCAGATCCTGGTCGCCGGCGCGATCGCGCTGCTGTTCGCGCTTGTCGGCAGCTGGTTGATGGCCCGCGCGCTGGCGCAACGGGTGAAGCGCCTCGAGCTCGCGGCCGAGCAGGTCGCGGGCGGCGACTTCGGGCACCCGATCCCGGTCGATTCGAGTGACGAGCTCGGACAGCTCGCGGTGGCGTTCAATCAGATGCAGCACCAGCTGTCGCAGCTCGAGTCGGCGCGCAAGAAGTTCATCGCGACGGCGTCACACGAGCTGCGGACCCCGATTTTCTCTCTGGGGGGATTCGTCGAGCTGCTCGAGGATCCCGATCTCGATCCGGAGACCCGGGCGCGGTTTCTGGAGCAGGTTCGCGGCCAGGTGGAACGACTGCGGAAGCTGTCGGTCGATTTGCTGGACCTGTCCCGGTTGGAGTCGGGGTCTCTGGAGCTGCGGGTTGAGCAGGTCGACCTCGGCGAGTTGACGCGGTCGGTGGCGGGCGAGTTCGAGCCGGTGCTCGCTCAGCACGACTCGCATCTGGAGCTGCGCGTCGGACCCGGCCGGCTCGATGTCGTGTGCGACCCGGTGCGGGTCGCCCAGATCGTCCGCATCCTGATCGACAACGCGCTGGTCCATACGCCGCCGGCGTCTTTGATCACCGTCACCGCGCGGCGGACCGAAGAACAGGTGAGGCTGGCGGTCCACGACGACGGCGAGGGGATCGACGCTCAGGCGCTGTCGAGGATCTTCGAGCCGTTCTACACCGCCGACGAC
>Ga0335076_10008035_pt1 | contig 10643 bp, 8 predicted proteins | sample Lox_Sample_25_FD_206717 | JGI IMG/M metagenome (GOLD analysis project Ga0335076, IMG submission 206717) | Soil microbial communities from Loxahatchee National Wildlife Refuge, Florida, United States - Lox_Sample_2.5 | ecosystem: Environmental > Terrestrial > Soil > Wetlands | place: USA: Florida...
TCCCTCGCCCGGCCAGCCCGTCAACCGACATAGCCCCAACCCTCTTCAACGACGCCCATCGGGGTGCCCCCCCATATTCCCGGCATCTTGCCATAGCCCGGACATAAGCTGGAAGTGTCCTGCATCCGGTCAGCACACCTGGCGTGGATGCGGGCCATTCGTGCTGCCTATCGAAGGACACCAGTGAGTATCGGAGGACTACTCAGCGTCATAGCGGGCGATCCCGTGCTGCGGGAGGCGCTCGCATCCCCGGGCCCGGCCGGCGCGGGCCCCGCCGACGCTGAGATTGGGGCCGACTTCACCGCCCCGCCCGCGCTCCGGCCGTTCCTGGCCGCCGCCCTCACCGGGCTGGCCGGGGAACCGGGGCAGGACCGCCGGTTCGTGCTCGCCGTCACCGCCAGCGCCCGGGAGGCCGAGGAGCTCACCGAGGCCCTGACCTCGCTGCTGCCGGGCGAGGGGGTGGCCTGCTTCCCCGCCTGGGAGACGCTGCCGCACGAGCGGATCTCGCCCGACCCGGACACCTCCGGGCGGCGGCTCGCGGTCCTGCGCCGGCTCGCGCATCCCGACCCGGCCGACCCCCGTACCGGCCCGCTCAGCGTGGTGGTCACCCCGGTCCGTGGCCTGCTGCAGCCGATCGTTGGCGGGCTCGGCGACCTGGTCCCGGTGTCACTGCGGGCCGGCCAGGCGGCCAGCCTCGACGAGGTGATCGCCCGGCTGGTCGAGATCGGCTACACGCGCACCGACCTGGTGGAGCGGCGCGGAGAGATGGCGGTGCGGGGCGGCATCATCGACGTGTTCCCGCCCACCGAGGAGCATCCGCTGCGGGTCGAGTTCTTCGGCGACGAGGTGGAGGAGATCCGCCAGTTCCGGGTGGCCGATCAGCGGAGCCTGCAGACCGCCGATGGCCTGTGGGTGCCCCCCTGCCGTGAGCTGCTGCTAACCCCGGCCGTGCGGGAGCGGGCCAAGCAGCTGGCCGCCGACCATCCCGGCCTGGCCGACGTGCTCGGCAAGCTCGCCGACGGCATCGCCGTGGAGGGCATGGAGGCGTTCGCGCCCGTACTCGCGCCGCGGATGGAACTGCTGCTCGACCACGTGCCGGCCGGGGGCCGGGTGCTCGCGTGCGATCCCGAGCGGATCCGCGCCCGTGCCGCCGACCTGGTCCGCACCAGCCAGGAGTTCCTGGCGGCGTCGTGGGTGAACGCCGCGGCCGGCGGGCAGGTGCCGATCGACCTGGGCGCCGCCGCGTTCCGCTCCATCATCGAGGTCCGGGCGGCGGCCGACGGCCTGCGGCTGCCGTGGTGGACCGTGACCCCGTTCGAGAGCCCCGGCGTGGCCGCGGAGGACGAGCCGGCCGGCCCCGGTCAGGGTAGTGGCGAGACCGGGCGCCGGGCGCTGCGCATCGGGGCGGCCCCGGCGGAAGGCTACCGGGGTGACACCGCGCGTGCGCTGGCCGACGTGCGCCGCTGGCTGGCCGATCAGTGGCGGGTGGTGCTGGTCACCGAGGGGCACGGGCCCGCGCAGCGGCTGGCCGAGATGCTGCGCGCCGACGGGATCGGCGCCCGGCTCGGCGACCTCGGCGAGCCGCCCGAGCCGGGCGTGCCCTACGTCAGCACCGGGCTCATCAGCCACGGCTTCACCTGGGAGCCGGTCCGGCTGGCGGTGATATGCGAGGCGGACCTGGCCGGGCAGCGCGTCGGCAGCCGGGACACCCGGCGGATGCCCAGCCGCCGCCGCGGCGGGATCGACCCGCTCCAGCTCACCGCGGGTGACTACGTCGTCCACGAGCAGCACGGCGTGGGCCGCTACCTGGAGATGACCAGCCGTAGCGTGCAGGGTGCGGTCAGGGAGTACCTGGTCATCGAGTACGCGCCCGGCAAACGAGGCCAGCCGCCGGACCGGCTGTACGTGCCGACCGACCAGCTGGACCAGGTCACCAGGTACGTGGGTGGCGAGGCGCCGGCCCTGCACCGGCTCGGCGGGGCCGACTGGGCCAAGACGAAGGGGCGCGCCCGCAAGGCGGTCAGGCAGATCGCCTCGGAACTGATCCGCCTGTACTCGGCCCGGACGGCATCGGCCGGCCACGCGTTCGGCCTGGACACACCCTGGCAGCGCGAGCTGGAGGACGCCTTCCCCTACATCGAGACCCCCGACCAGCTCGGCGCCATCGACGAGGTCAAGCACGACATGGAGCAGCCGGTCCCGATGGACCGGCTGATCTGCGGCGACGTCGGCTACGGCAAGACCGAGATCGCGGTCCGGGCGGCGTTCAAGGCGGTCCAGGACGGCAAGCAGGTCGCGATCCTGGTGCCCACCACGCTGCTCGCGGCGCAGCACTACAGCACGTTCAGCGAACGCTATGCGCCGTTCCCGGTCGTCGTGCGGCAGCTGTCGCGGTTCCAAAGCGACGCGGAGGCGGCGGGCACCCTGGCCGGCCTGGCCGATGGCACGGTGGACGTGGTGATCGGCACGCACCGGCTGCTGTCGCCGGAGACCCGGTTCGCCCGGCTCGGTCTGGTCGTGCTCGACGAGGAGCAGCGGTTCGGGGTGGAGCACAAGGAGTACCTCAAGCGGCTGCGCACCGAGGTGGACGTGCTCGCCATGTCGGCCACGCCGATCCCGCGCACGCTGGAGATGGGCGTGGCCGGGATCAGGGAGATGTCCACCATCCTCACCCCGCCCGAGGAGCGGCACCCGGTGCTCACCCTGGTCGGGCCCTACGACGAGAAGCAGATCGCCGCGGCTATCCGCCGCGAGCTGCTCCGCGACGGCCAGACGTTCTTCGTGCACAACCGGGTCGCCTCGATCGGCAAGGTCGCCGCCCGGGTGGCCGAGCTGGTACCCGAGGCCAGGGTGGTGGTGGCGCACGGCCAGATGAACGAGCACCAGCTGGAACGGATCATGGGGCAGTTCCTGGACCGCGAGCACGACGTGCTGGTGTCCACGACGATCGTGGAGGCGGGGCTCGACATCCCCAACGCCAACACCCTGATCGTGGACCGGGCCGACGCCTACGGGCTGGCCCAGCTCCACCAGCTGCGCGGCCGGGTCGGGCGGGGCACCGAGCGTGCCTACGCCTACTTCCTGTTCCCGCCGGAGCGGGAGCTGACCGAGACCGCGCACGAGCGGCTGGCCACCATCGCCCAGCACACCGAGACGGGGGCGGGCATGTACGTGGCGCTCAAGGACCTGGAGATCCGCGGCGCCGGCAACCTGCTGGGCGGGGAGCAGTCCGGGCACATCGCCGGGGTCGGCTTCGACCTGTACGTGCGGATGATCGGCGAGGCGGTCAGCGAGCTGCGCGACGCCGGGCCGGCCGAGCGGCCCGAGGTCCGGGTGGAGCTGCCGGTCAACGCCCATATCCCGCATCAGTACGTGCCCGGCGAGCGGCTGCGGCTCGAGGCTTACACGCGGATCGCCGCCATCGACTCCGACGGCGACGTCGCGGCGGTGCACGCCGAGCTCACCGACCGGTACGGGCCGCCACCCGAGCCGGTGCTCGGGCTGCTGGCGGTGGCGCGGCTGCGGGCACAGGCGCGCCGGGCCGGGCTGACCGACATCACTCAGCAGGGCACCCACATCCGGTTCTCGCCGGTGGACCTGCCCGATTCGCGGCAGGTGCGGGTCGCGCGGCTGTACCCGAAGACCGTGCTGAAGCAGGCAGTGCGTACCATGCTCGTACCGGTGCCCCGGGCCACCCCCGGCCTCCGGCCCTCAGCTCCCGCGCCCCCCGGCGCCCCGCTGCTGCGCGATCAGGAACTGCTCGCCTGGTGCGCGCAGCTGGTCGAGGCGGTGTTCGGCGAGAGCCGCCCGGCCGGGACGGCCGCGCCGGACGGGCAGAACGGATCGGACGCATGAGGGCCGGGCCGGACGCAGGAGAAGGGACGTCGTGGTGCTCCGCACTTCGATCACAGTGACCGCTGCCGTGCTGGCCGCGCTGGCCGGGCTGACCGCGTGCGGGACGGTCCGGATGGGACAGGCCGCGATCGCCGGCGACCAGGGGATCTCCGCCTCGACCCTGACCAACGAGGTCAGCAACCTGGAAGCGGCCTATAAGGCCAGGCACGGGTCGATCCAGCTGCAGTTCCCGCAATCGCAGGCGCCGCAGCAGGTGCTGGCCTGGCTGCTGCGGTTCCGGATCCGGGACGAGGTGGCCGCCCGCAACGGCATCACGGTCACCCGGGCCGACGCCGAGCAGGCCAGGGCGGCCATCGCGGCCCAGGCCCAGCAGAGCCACGTCTCGCTGACCGATCTTGCGGTGGCCAACGGCCTGCCGCCGGACCTGCTGCCGGAACTGGGCCGCTACCAGGCGATCCAGGAGGCACTCCTGCGCAAGCTCGACGGCGGCAGGCTGCCGACCTCGCAGAGCGAGCTGAGCGCGCTCAGCCAGAAGTTCAACACCATCCAGTGCCACGCGGCCAAGAGCCTGGCCATCAAGGTCAACCCGCAGTTCGGCCGGCTGGATTACGGCCAGCTGACCATCATCCCCGCCGAGCTGAAGCTCTCGGCCCCGCCGGGCGGAGTGCCCACTCCCTCGCCCAAACCGCAGCTGGTCCCGCCGTGCTAGGGCGCCGCGTGCCCCGGACCCTGTCCCGCGGGTGAGCCGCCCGTGACCGGCGGCAGGCCGGGGGCGGCGCTGCTGCGCCTGGTTGAGGTCATGGACACGCTCCGGGTCTCCTGCCCGTGGGACGCGCGGCAGACGCACGAGTCGCTCGCGCCGCACCTGCTGGAGGAGTGCTACGAGGCGCTGGACGCGCTGGAGAGCGGCGTCCCGGCGGCGCTCAGGGACGAGCTCGGCGACGTCTTGCTCCAGGTGGTGTTCCACGCCCGGATCGCGGCCGAGGCCACCGACGGGAGCGCCTACACCATCGACGACGTGGCCGAGGGCATCGTGGCCAAGCTGATCCGGCGCCACCCGCACGTGTTCGCCGACGTCACCGTCTCCGGCCCGGAGGAAGTCAAGCGCAACTGGGACGCGATCAAGGCGGCGGAGCGCGCGGAGGCGGGCGGCCCGGCCGCTTCCGCGCTCGATACCGTCCCGTTCGGGCAGCCCGCGCTGGCGCTGGCCGCGCAGCTCCAGCGGCGCGCGGAGCGGGCGGGCGCCCCGGCCGAGCTGGCCAGCCTGCCCACCGGCCGCCCAGCCGGGACGGACACGCGGGACGGCGATTCCGTGAGCGACATCGGCGCCGAGCTGTTCACGCTGGTGGCGAAGGCCCGCGAGGCCGGGCTCGATCCCGAGCTCGAGCTGCGCGCCGCCGCCCGCGCCTACCGCGACCGGTTCCGCGCCTGGGAGCGCTCCGGCCGCGGCTAGCGCCCTCACCACCGCGCCCTCACCACCGCGCCCCCACCACCGCGCCCTCACCACCGGGCCGTCCCGGACGCTGACGGCGGGCGGAACGCGTCACGGGCGCCCGTCCCGCAAACCGGAACAAACCACCGAGATCTTGGCCTGGAGGTCGTGAAACTCCGCCCGCGGGCCGCCGCGGGGGGCCGCGTGAGCGGGCGTCGGCGTGGCCGGTGCGCCTGGGTGGGGCCGCTCTATTAGGCTCCGTAACTAAACCTCCACGCGCAACCATCAGGAGTCACCCGTGGCTTCCATCGAAGCGGTCTTCGCCCGGCAGATCCTGGACTCACGGGGCAACCCGACCCTGGAAGCCGAAGTGCTCCTCGACGATGGCTCGCATGGCCGGGCGGCCGCCCCCAGCGGGGCCTCCACCGGCGCGTTCGAGGCGGTCGAACGCCGCGACGGGGGCGGCGATTACGGCGGCAAGGGGGTCACCGAGGCGGTCGAGGGGGTCATCGACGAGATCCAGCCGGAGCTGCTGGGCTATGACGCCGACGATCAGCGGCTGATCGACCAGGCCATGATCGACCTGGACCGCACGCCCGACAAGTCCCGGCTCGGCGCCAACGCGATCGTCGCCGTCAGCATGGCCGTGGCGAAGGCGGCGGCCGACTCCGCGAGCCTGCCGCTGTTCCGCTATCTCGGCGGCCCCAATGCCCACGTGCTGCCGGTGCCGATGATGAACATCCTGAACGGGGGCGCGCACGCCGACAACAGCGTCGACATCCAGGAGTTCATGATCGCCCCGGTCGGGGCGGCCACCTTCGGGGAGGCGGTGCGCTGGGGCGCGGAGACCTACCACGCGCTGAAGTCGGTGATCAAGCAGCACGGGCTGTCCACCGGCGTGGGGGACGAGGGCGGGTTCGCCCCCGATCTCGCGCACAACCGGGCCGCGCTCGACCTGATCGTCGAGGCGATCGGCAAGGCCGGGTTCACCCCCGGGGCCGATATCGCGCTGGCCATTGACGCCGCGGCCACCGAGTTCTTCGCCGACGGGTCGTACACGTTCGAGGGCAAGACCCGCACCGCCGACGAGATGACCAGCATCTACGCGGAATGGCTGGACGCCTACCCGATCGTCTCCCTGGAGGACCCACTGGCCGAGGAGGACTGGGCGGGCTGGCGGGCACTGACCGCCGCGCTCGGCGGGCGGGTCCAGATCGTCGGCGACGACATCTTCGTCACCAACCCCGACCGGCTGCGCCGCGGCATCGCCGAGGACGTGGCCAACGCCCTGCTGGTCAAGCTGAACCAGATCGGCACGATCACCGAGACGCTCGACGCTGTCTCGCTCGCGCAGCGCAGCCGCTATGCATGCATGATCAGTCACCGGTCGGGCGAGACGGAGGACACCACCATCGCTGACTTCGCGGTGGCGGTCAATTGCGGGCAGATCAAGAGCGGGGCCCCGGCCAGGACGGAGCGGGTCGCGAAGTACAACCAGCTGCTGCGGATCGAGGAAGTGCTCGACGACGCCGCCGAGTACCCGGGCGCGGCCGCCTTCCCCCGGACGCCATCGGCGCCGTGATGCCGGAGCGCAGGCGGCCGCCGACAGCGGACCGGGCCCGGTTCACCAGCCGGGCCGCGGTGCTCGCGGTGGTCCTCTGCGCGATCGCGCTGAGCCTGGCCTACCCGGTGCGGGAGTACATCGCCCAGACCCGCCAGATCGACCAGCTGGTGGCGCAGCGGGAGATGACGCTCGCGCAGCTGCGGGCGCTGCAGCGCGAGCAGCAGCGGCTCGGCGACCCCGCCTACGTCGAGCAACTGGCCCGGGACAAGCTGCATTTCTGCATGACGGGCCAGACCTGTTACGTGATCATCGGTGACGGGCCGCGGCACGGCACCGCGCAGGCGCCGGACGCGTCCAGCGCGTGGTACGCGCGGCTGTGGCACTCGGTGCAGCAGGCAGACACCGGCAAGCCGGGCAGGTCACGGTGATGACCGACGAGGCGGCGGTCGAGCAGCAGCTGGGCCGTCCGCCGCGGGCCGCCCGCCGGGTCGCGCACCGCTGCCCGTGCGGGCTGCCGGACGTGATCGAGACCGCGCCGCGCCTGCCCGACGGGACGCCGTTCCCGACGCTGTACTACCTGACCTGCCCGCGCGCGGTGGCCGCGGTCAGCCGGCTGGAGGCGGGCGGCGCGATGCGGCTGATGCAGGAGCGGCTCGCGGACGACCCGGCGCTGCGCCGGGCCTACCAGGCCGCGCACCGCGACTACCTCACCCGGCGGAAGGCGGCCGCCCGCGCCGCGGGCGTCGATCCGCTCCCTCCCGGCACGCAGAGCGCGGGCGGGATGCCCGACCGGGTCAAGTGCCTGCACGCGCTGGTCGCGCACGAGCTGGCCGTGCCGGGGGCCAACCCGCTGGGACGGCAGGGGGCCGAGGCGGCCGGCGCCTGGTGGCAGGCGGGCCCGTGCGTGGGCCCGGGGGAACGGTGAGCGCCGCCGCCGCCATCCGGGTGGCGGCGATCGACTGCGGCACGAACTCGCTGCGGCTGCTGGTCGCCGACGTGGACCCGGCCGCCGGCACGCTGGCCGACGTGGACCGGCGGATGGAGATCGTCCGGCTCGGCCAGGGCGTGGACGCCACCGGCCGGCTCGCCCCGGATGCCCTGGCCAGGACCCTGCTGGCGCTGCGGTCCTACGCTGCGATCGTGGCGGCCGCGGGCGCGACGGCGGTGCGGATGGTGGCGACCAGCGCCACCCGGGACGCGGCGAACGCGGCCGATTTCGTGGCCGGGGTCCACGAGGTGCTGGGCGTCGGCCCGGAGGTGCTGAGCGGCGACGAGGAGGCCCGGCTGTCGTTCACGGGCGCGACCACCGAACTGGCCGGAGGCGAGGCGCCCCCGCCGTACCTGGTCGCGGACATCGGCGGCGGCTCCACCGAGTTCGTGCTCGGGACCCCGCCCGCCGTGACCGCGGCTGTCTCGGTGGACATCGGCTGCGTCCGGATGACCGAGCGGCGCCTGCACGGTGACCCGCCCGCGCGGGCCGAGATCGCGGCGGCCCGGGCCGACATCGGCGCCGCGCTCGACGTGGTGGCGGCCAAGGTCGCGGCCGGTGACGCCCGTACCCTGGTGGGCCTGGCCGGGTCGGTGACCACGGTGGCCGCGCTAGCGCTCGGGCTGGACGCCTACGACGCCGCCCGGATCCATCACGCCCGGATCGGGGCCGGCCAGGTACGTGAGCAGACCGCCCGGCTGCTGGCGCTGCCGCAGGCCGGGCGGGCACGGCTGGGCGTGATGCACCCGGGCCGGGTGGACGTGATCGGCGGCGGGGCGCTCGTGCTGGAGGAGATCATGACCCGGTTCGGGTTCACCGAGGTGCTGGCCAGCGAGCGCGACATCCTCGACGGCATCGCCTGGTCCCTGGTGCCCGGCGGCTGCGGTGGCGGCGTGAGCCGGTGACCGGGCCGGAGCCGGTCGGGCCGGTGCGGCCGGGAACCGGCTGGCCGGATGATCCGGCGACCGCGGCCACGCCGGTCGCCCACGACGCGGCCGGGGTGCGCGCTGGTGGCCCGGCAGTCCGTCTGCCGGGCCTGCCCGCGGCTGGTCGAATGGCGGGAGCGGGTGGCCGCCGTCAAACGCCCCTCGTCGCGCGGCGACCGGTACTGGGGCCGCCCTATCCCGGGCTGGGGCGACGAACGGCCGGGAGTGCTGATCGTCGGTCTCGCCCCGGCCGCGCACGGCGGCAACCGGACCGGCCGGGTCTTCACCGGGGACCGCAGCGGCGACGTCCTGTTCGCGTCGCTGTACCGGTGCGGGCTCGCCGCCCAGCCGACATCGGTCGCGGCCGGGGACGGCCAGCGGCTGATCGGGGCGAGGATGGTCGCCGTGGTGCGCTGCGCACCACCGGCGAACAAGCCGACCGTGACCGAACGCGACACGTGCGCCCCCTGGCTCTCGGCCGAATACGGGTGGCTGGCGGGATCGGTCCGGGTCATCGTCTGCCTGGGCGCCTTCGCCTGGCAGGCGATCTGGCCGGTGCTGCGCTCGGCCGGGTTCACGCTGCTCCGGCCGCGTCCCGCCTTCGGCCACGGCGTGGAGGCGCGGCTCACGGCGACCGGCGGCGGGCACGGCGAACGCCGGGTGCTGCTCATCGGCTGTTACCACCCCAGCCAGCAAAACACCTTTACCGGGCGGGTGACACCGCCAATGCTCGATGACGTTTTCCGGCGGGCGGCGGCGGAGGCGGGCCTGGCCTGACCCGCGCGCGGCCGGGCTGGGATCACCACCTCAGGCTCAGCAGTCCCGATACCGTCACCCTCTGTAGATGATCTTGGGCCTGTCAGGTAAAATCGTAACGCTGCGCGTTCAGCGGGATCGAAGAATTGAATATATGCACCTCAGGGGAACTTTCTCCACCCCATTGGCCGGCCTCGAATTATGAGGGCCGGCCGGGGTATTATTACCCAGCCCCCGTAGCCCAAAGGAAGAGGCCGGCCCCCTAAAAGGGTCCCCAGTGTCGGTTCGACCCCGACCGGGGGCACATACGTCTCCAGCCCTCTGACCTGCGAAGATCCTGGCGCATCCGACTCTTTGCCGATTCCAGCCCGGTGCCGTGCCCCGGCCTGAGTGACTACGGGCGGGGCCGGGAACGGATAAACCGGCATTCAGTGCAAGCGCTGATCACACTCACGTAACTAGCTTGTAAGTGAATGGATAATCCGCGTTTCCGATGCTGTGAGCAGTTCACTTGTGATCCCGGAACTTGCGATCTGGAAATTAGCTTTCGGGTGGCGCGCTCGCCAGGGGCAAGGCCCGGCCGCACGGGCGCAGGAGAGCCGCCCGGCCGGCCGCCGTCCGGAGTCATGGCCGCCAGCGCCGCCCCGGCCGGGCGGTGGGCACCGGGGTGCGGGCGGCCCGCGGGCGGTCAGTTACGGCCCGGGGACGGGTGGTCGGCCACCAGCCCGGGCGGGTGGGTCAGCCGCTGACGTTCGGGCCGGCCCGGGTCAGGCTGACCCGCGCGATGACCCGGCGTTCGCGCTCCATCGCCGCCCGGTAGTCGTCCCAGTCGGAGTGGTCACCGGCGATCCGCCGGTAGTAGTCGATGAGCAGTTCCATCGCGTCGGGCAGCGAGATGATCTCCGCCTCGCCCTCCACCTGGACCCACTCGCCGAAGAAGCCGTCGCTGAGGACGCAGAGCGAGGCGCGGGGATCGCGCCGCAGGTTCCTGGTCTTGACCGCGGTCTCGCGGGTGCTGACCAGCACCCGCCCCTTCTCGTCGACCGCGCACAGCACGGGGGAAAGCTGTGGCCGCCCATCTGACCTGAACGTGGCGAGAACCGCCCGGTGATGGGCAAGCAG
>Ga0335076_10008041_pt1 | contig 10639 bp, 13 predicted proteins | sample Lox_Sample_25_FD_206717 | JGI IMG/M metagenome (GOLD analysis project Ga0335076, IMG submission 206717) | Soil microbial communities from Loxahatchee National Wildlife Refuge, Florida, United States - Lox_Sample_2.5 | ecosystem: Environmental > Terrestrial > Soil > Wetlands | place: USA...
AACTACCATTTGAGAAGATCAAGAAGATGGTCCTAAACCGTTATGGCCTAGACAATTCTCGGTAGGCATAAGATTAAATTTTATAAAATATTATAATTTTATATGCCTTAAGTGATGATATATTGGACGCTGATGTTGTTCCTGAATACCTACCCGTGCAACAGTTTCACATTGGGCGGACAAAGAAGCACGACCTGTTTACGCGGATTGTTACAAAGAAGTATCAGCCAGTGTTTACCAAAGGCAGAATTATGGCTGAGTATGAAATTAGGCCATATGGTTGGCACCCATGACTTTACTTCATATAATAAAAAATATAGAATAACTAAATGTGTCCACTCGTATATCATTTTATTGTATTTAAATAATGTATTAATTAATGTGTACCTATATTAGACATAAATTGGTATAAAAATATTACTTTGAATATACAATGGCAATATTATATAGTTCACGTGAAAAAATTTCCGCATTTTCTTCAGATTGGAACCCTGTTACTACACATTTTCCATTGTTAAAAATCAAGCAAATTATTCCTTTTCGTTTCCCATTCATAGTGGTGTAATGTAATCGTAGCCCTGGAAATTTTTCTGGTGCGTATGTAATTCGTTTAAGTTTCATGTTCATTGGATGTTTCGTCTCTTTACTTTCCAAAAACATTTTTGAGCTTTTGTTCCATTCACTGTACCAGACGTCTAATTTTAGTTGGCATGTGATTCGGAAAGTTACCACAATATTTTGTATTGTAAAGCGATGCACATAAAATTCTGGGCGGAGTTTAAGGGCTTTTGATTCAGAATTACCGTAAACGGCATGATTGATACGGCGACAAATTCTAATAGCCGCTTTACGACATTCATTTTTTGCATGCGCTCCTGTCAATACAACTTTAGCACTGCGAAATATGAGCCCTGTTACTGTTCTAGCCTTAAATTATTACTACATATTTTTTAAATAAATTTTTATTATGCCATAATATAATGCGCGTACTTTATTATTATTATTATCTGAAATCGGTGAAACACGAACACGTTGTATGATGGCATGGAAGCGTCGACGATTATATTCGGTGTTAATACCATAAAGGCGAAGATAGGTGTACCAGTTACGTTGCCTAGTAATTCCTGCCTTTTCTTGAGCCACGTGAAGTTTCTTTGATATACGAGTTAAGTTGCCGAGATTAAAAGTACCAGTCATGTTTGTTATATGGTAATTAGAATTTAATAGCCAATCAGTTGTTTCATTCTCCATTTTATTTGTTATATTATATCAGTAAATTAAACAATTATTTTAAAATTAATTATATTGTTAAGTATTAAATGTAAATAATGATTGTTTAACCGTCATTGAAAAATGTATAATAATACTTTATTAACACATTCATTTTACAGTTTACAAAAAAAAACAAATAATAGTATTTATAATTATAATTATTGGTATTGTAATGTGTGATAGTAAAATTTTAGTTAAGTTTTATTGTTAGTACTTCAAAAGGGTAGAATGATTTATGACCTCTTCCTCCATGCTCAATTATACATGGCATATAATGGTGACGCAGGTCTTTAGAGTGTTTAGTGAAGAAGAATTGGCGGACCGTGATGCCGAGTTTTCCATTAAATGCTGGTAAGTGATTGGCATTTTGAACACTTATGTCTTGTGCATGGATGCGAAAGTTGCGATTCTTTGGACGTAGATGTGTTGTATAGATATGCTGGCTACGTAAATGGTATATAATGCGGCGGCGCATGCTCAAATTTGTCAGGTGTATCTGAAAATCTTTTAGAGAGCAGCGGTAGTAATGGAGCAAGTATTCCATCAGCGGTTGATAATGATGCTGCTTTGGAGTTTCGGTTTGCATTTGCTGTTGTTGTTGCTGTGAAAATAAACCAACTGACGGTATTGGGGTAGAAGTGCGCGGGCTGCACGGTTTCAATGTTTCTCCAGTAATGTTGAGACTAATCTCCATTGCACCTTCTTCTTCTATTTCTTCTACGTCTTAATAATACGAGAATAATAATAATAATAACAAATTTAATAGTTTTTAGAGCATATAATGATGATATATAAGAATTAACCTGTTTTATTAATGACCGCTTGTTCTAATGTCTCTTCTTTAGTAGGATTTGCGGTCGACTTTGTTTCATCATCATTGAGGATTGAATCAATCCAGTCAGGAATGTCAAAATCCAATATCCAAGGCATAGATTTTTCTTTTTTATTTTTTGCATTCTCGGCTACTGATTTATCTGGATCATTAATGATCTATAGTTAACACGATCATATTATACATAATTATTAAATTGGTAAAAACTGATAATTTTTTTAATTCTTACAGTAGTCACATCTTGATCCTCGTCGTTTAAATCTATAAAACCATTATTTACGTAGCCGGGATTTAAGCCTAAATCTTTATCAAATAATTAAAAATTATTTTTATTGTAACATAAATACTTACTTTTGACCATTTCAATAGATACATTGTCGGTCATTTTTTTTTGCCGCTTTGTTGTAATAGTTTAAAATAGTAGTACTAAGCAATAATTGCGAAAATTTTCTTAATTGTGTCTTATAGAAAATAAAAAGTATTTATGTATTTTTAAGATACATAAATAGGTTGAATTGATTTAATTTATCTATAATAAATACTAATTACGAAAAAAGTTAACGTTAAAAAATAGGATGTTGTTAGGAAGAGAAACTTTTTATCATCCCTTTACAATGGTGGTGTCAGGATCTACTGGCAGTGGTAAGACAATGTGGGTTATGCGTTTGTTAAAACATATTAATAAGTTAATTGTTACTGACAATAGTAATGTGGATAAAACTAAAATATGCAATATAATGTATTGTTATGGAGAATTAAACGATACAGTGTTATATTTAAAAAAAATAGAACTAAATAAAGAAACTGATAAAGATTTAAAGGAAATCAATATAAAAACAATTAATGGAATTCCAACAGAAGAAACAATCCAATTAGAAGCACAAAGATCGGATCGCCAGTTACTTCTTGTATTGGACGATTTAATGGTATCAGCTAAAAGCCAATTTCTTGATACAGTATTTGCATTAGGATCACATAATTGGGGGATGAGCGTAATACTTGTAACCCAACATCTATTTAGCAAAGAACTTCGGGTTGCACGCAATAACGCACATTACATTGTTTTGCTTAGGAATCCTGCTGGGGCCTTGCAGATTAGAAATCTTGCCGGACAACTCTTTCCCACCCAAACTTCTTACTTTATGGAATCGTATATGGATGCCACAAAAGAACGCTTTTCTTATCTTTTAATCGACATGCATCCTGCAACAAAAGACACTCTAAGGTTAAAAACACATATATACCCTGAAGAAGGATGGACAATTATCTATATCCCAAAAGACGTTCAAAATCTATTAACACATTAAACATTATATAAATGTCATATGCACAATTTCTCAAAAAAACCAACGTTTAATAACAGTGATAGATTAATAGCGAATAGTGACTTTATTATAGGACTTGGTAAAACTAGTTCGGCTAGAAAACGCATGCGATTAATTCATAACGCTACAACAGATCAGCTTTTGGCGTTAATTGAAAGTGCCTGGAATATTTTAAATAATCGTAAATTTTGCTTGAAGAAAAGACAGCTCCATCGCTTACGTGATTCGGCCAATAATATTAGAGCATTAAGTCGGGCACGTACAGCAAAAACCGCACGTAAAATTCTATTGGAAAGTGAATCGCTAAATAACAATCAGATCGGTAAAGGTTTGCCTGCAGCAGTAATACCAGTTGCAGGCCACTTAGCAAATATACTCTTACCACTACTAATTCGAAACTAAAACGATGAAACACACTGTCAAAATGCTTTTAATCCCTGAAAACGTCTATGCATCTATTATGAACAATACAGCATCTAAACAAGTGCAACAATTAGATTTTAAAAATACTAAACCTAGCCCAAGAGTCCCAGATCCAGTTAGTGGAGAATCGTTAGATGAACCGCGCTTAAAAATTAAAAAAATAATAAAAAACAGAGTAATGAATCCGGATGCGAAGTTGCTTCATTATACACAACAGTATAAACGCTATCGTAAGTTACTACAAGAACGAAATGAACATCCCATCAGCGTAAAAATGGAAAATCTAACTAGCGCATTACAACAAACACAAACCCCCATTCCAGTTTTTTCTGACCAAATTCCCAATACTAATACTACTACTATTACTAATAATAATAATAATAATTCAAATCAACATGAAACATCAAATCGAATTACATCTAAAAATATTAGTAGTAATACTGAAAAAGTTCAATCATTTTCTAATATAAAATCACCCGCCGGTATAAAAAGTTCATTGTTAGATTACGTGGCAAGCAATTACCGAATTCTGAAGATAAACAATCATTCTAAAATTGGAACATATGTAGACTACCTAATTGATCCTAACTCACAATCAAGAGCGCCTAATGGATACCCGAATTTTTATCAAGCGGCAAAATTAGATCCTAATATCAACATGGCTATTGATATGTTAGAGACGTTTAGAAATAATAAACGACAACATGAGAAAACACATAAAAACATTAAAGGATATGGTAGTAAAATGTATAAATCGCCAAATAAAAATAATCAATCACATCCACACTTCAAACCCAAACTATGGTCTTAAATTATAAATATAACAGTAAAGGTATGGGAAAGAAAATTAATAGGAAAAATAATAATGCAATTTGGAAAAAATTAGAAACTCTTTATACATCAACTAGCGGTAATAGTCCCGCTTTTTTTACCGGGATAGATGCCTTATATCGTGAAGCGCGAAAAAGAAATCTTGATATAACACGACGCCGGGTGAAAGAGTTTTTAGAAGAACAGCATTCATATACCCGACACAAACGTGCTATTCGTAATTTCAAAAGATTACCCATATTGGCGCCTGGATTACACACACATTGGCAATCAGATCTGGCCGATATGCAGATGATTTCAAAAGAGAATAATGACTATAATTATATTCTTGTATGTATAGATGTTTTAAGTAGGAAGCTTTATGCCGAACCCCTACGAAACAAAACGGGGGAATGCATGAAAAAAGCATTCGATGTGATATTTGAACGTTCAGAGTATATTCCATGGCGTATTTTGACTGATCAAGGAAAGGAATACACTTCCCAATTTATTCATACATATTTTCATAAAAAAGGTATTGAACAATATTCCATGCTCACAAGTCCACAATGTCACGCCCCAATGGCCGAGCGGGCAATACGGACAATTAAAGAACGTCTTTATCGTTATTTCACCCATCAGAATACAAAACGCTGGGTAGATGTTATACAACCACTTGTTAATGCAATCAATAATTCATTAAATAGCTCTATTGGAATGCGACCTGTAGATGTCAACTTTGATAATGCGATTTATTTAAAAAACAAGCTAAAAGCAAATGCCAAACAGAAATTCAATAAACGCAAATATAACTTACAACATTTTAAAGTAGGTGACATGGTACGAATAGAAAAATATAAACATGCATTTGAAAAGGGATACTCCCCTAATTTTACTTATGAAATATTTTCAGTATGTATGGTACGGACAAGCACCCGACCTATAACATATAAACTTATTGACACAAAAGGTAATATATTGGATGGCTGGTTTTACTCTCAAGAATTGAGTCTAGTACGAGTTCCCAAAAAATCGCAGACCGGTCGTATTAATAATATAAACAGACATGTTCAAAGGGATGACGAGCAAACTTGGACAATAGAAAAAATTATAAATCACAAAAAGAAACATGGGGTTGATTATTCATATGTTAAATGGAAAGGTTTTGAAGATAAATTTAATAGCTGGATCCCTACAGATTCTATATTTGATCAAATATAGAAGTATATAAATACGCAATATGCAATGGTATAATCATAGCAATTTAAAACAAAATTATGTTTCGTAATCAGTATACATCATCGTCTTTTTATGTTATATTACCCTCAAATACAGATGTTGAAGGCAATAAAACCAATTCATTTCGAGTTCGTTTGCCACGCAAACTTGAGTTTAATTCTGAATGGATGGTGGGCCTGGCCGTTCTTGTTTATCCTCATACATGGCCATCGTTAGGAACTATAGCCGAACAATATATAAAAGTGATTTGGCAAACTGGGGATCATCTACAGATTGAAATACCTTCAAATAGTTTTCGCAATCCTATGCACTTACTTAGCTCCTTAAATGAACAATTGAAAAATGGAAGAATTGATTTAGTAGATAAAATTATTGTATTATTACAAAAAATTGAAGAAAATAGAAGATTCTTACAATCAGACTTAAATGCACATTTATTTTACGAGGATGAAAATTATACAAAAGAACAGCTAATCGATATAGAAATAGTACAAATTATTAAAGAAAGTATAAAAAATGATACTGAACTATATAATCTTTATACCCAAATTAATGACCATGGAGGTCCGGAATTATGGAAAAATGCTTTTAAAGAAGCACGTAATTCGTGCAGATTTCAATACAATGAAGATAGCCAAAGATTTTCACTTTCATTTAACGCCCAGCTAATTAGACGTATTGAGTTGTCAGATCAATTATCATATATAATGGGTTTTCAAAAACCCCAATTAGAAGAAAGTAATACTGAGGCCCATTTCGTGCCAGATATGCGTGGTGGAGTTTCTTCATTTCATGTCTATGCTCCTGGATTAATTGAACCGGTAATAATTGGTGATGTTACTTCGCCTCTTTTGAGGGTAGTAAATATTCGCGGTATGCCTGATGAGTTTGTTGAAGAAAACTATGTGGCCATACAGTATCATCGTTTACTCGTCAAAGAAGTTTCAGAAATTTGTATAGAAATAAGGAGCGCATCTGGAATTTTAATGCCATTTCAGTACGGTACTTGTACTCTTACTCTACATTTTAAAAAAATTCCATATTTTTAATTACATAAATATAACTCGTAATATGTTTTCAATACAGATTGATAAGATATTAAAGCGTAACGATATTACCGGATCAAAATACATAGGCTGTTTTGCTTCTGATCAAATACCGATGCACGAAAACATAAATAATAATAAATATCCTCATTGTATGGTAGTAAACACCGATTCGTCAACTAAGGCAGGCAGTCATTGGATAGCAATGTATATGGAAACGCCTCATACAGTAGACTATTATGATTCATTAGGTGTTTGGCCTCCTTCCTCCCCACATATACGTCGTTATTTAGAAAATTTTCGATTTATTTGTTATAATGATAAACAGTTACAAACAGATCATTCTGCAACATGTGGGATGCATGCAATATATTTTCTTTGGAAACGATGTTCAGGGGAATTTCAGTCCATTGATGATATGATTAAACATTTTAACACATGTCAAAGTAAACCAGATAAGATTGTCTATTCTTTTGTCCATTCACTTATGAAAATAACATAAATAGTTTTCAAGTTAATTATGTTTATTTTAATTTAGATATACCGATATTAAAATATATAATAAAAACAATAATGCATATCGAATTTGACCCCCATAAAATTAATTGGAATTTATTCATTGCTAACCAGGCCTCTAATTTTTTAACTAGTGACGATGAAATAAATACTACTACGCAGTTTGGAGGATCCGTTACAGGTCCTAATGCCCATTATGGCGCCTTTTCGGGAATGCCTTATCAGAGAGGCGCAGGTATTGGCTCTGTGTTTCGTAGTCTCTGGCGTTTTCTTATTCCCTTAGGTCGGGAAGCTGGTAGGGAAATCGGAAAGCAGGGGTTAGTATCCGGTGTTCGGGCCCTGTCCAGCGTACTTGATGGTGAGAAAAATTTAAAGACCGCTTTGGCAGAAGAAGGAAAAGCAGGATTAAAAAACTTATTAGATAAAGCCTCATTGAACTTGGATAAAAGGCGTCATGATGACCAACATGGTTCAGGTTTTGATTTTAAACGTTATAAAAAGTCTACAGGTGGGGCTATATCGATAAATAACCACACAACGCCATCAACCGTAGGTCTATTTACTGCCAATGATTCATCATCATCAACTAGCCAAGCATCACCGTTACCTATTAAAAGCATCAGTAAAAAGAACAACAATACCCCTAAGAAACACATAAATAATGCGGGCAAAAAAGGAAATAAACACATCAAATATCAATCCTTAATTGGACCATCATCTATATCCAACTTTTATAAATCGATTAGTAAAACTAACAAAAAACGTTTACGAGTAGACGCTTTAGGACCATATTAAAAAGGCTAAAAATATATATATATAATATATTATATTCCGCAATGTCCTGTCTTAAAAAAATTAGCGAAAATTCAAATCTTGCATTTAATAGTGCATTAAATATATTTGCGGTACCGCCAACGAACGTTTCGGTAAATAGATCGTTTTTTCGCGAAATACTCCCACTGAGTACTGTAACACAAGATGGTCCATTTTTATTTCGACTTTTTTCCGATAACCTTTGGACCGATCTTTCCCGCATCTATTTACATTTAGAATTAAGCATTGAAAAACTTGACCCTTTAACGAATAAATGGGTAGCTATTGAAGAAGACACTGATACACATATTGCCCCAATTCAGATGATTGGCTCAACTTTTATTCAACAATTAATTGTATCCGTGGGAACTACCGAAGTATATAATAGCGGTATTCTCTACCCTTATCGTTCCTATATCACAAATGAACTATCGTATCCAGGTGCTGTTAAGCGGAATTTTCTTGCCAGTACTGGCTATTATAAAGAGCAAAAACACAATGACCGTAATGATGAAAGTTTTAAGAAACGTTGTGCTCTTTTCTCAAAGGGAAAAAAGGTACAATTTGTTACACGTCTTGATTTTGACATTAGTAATCAGGAACTATATTTGCTTAATCAAATTGATGTTCTGTTCACGTTATATAGAGCCCGAGACGAACTTTTATTACATAATCTTTCTGATCCTGCAGGTGATGCCGTACCGCGTTATCGTTTATATCTTCATGATACTATGAAACTCTATGCTAAAATGATAGAGGTTCAGCCTTCACTAAATGTCAGCATCTATAATGCCCTGGAGAAACAACCTGCAACATATGCTGTACGTAAAACAGAAATTAAATCACAGTATATTAGTGCAGGTCGGACTGAATTTGACTATAATGCATTTTCGTCTACCATACCAAGACGTTTGACCTTAGCTCTCGTCTCTCATGCTGCTTTTAATGGTAGTCCCACAAATAGCCCATTTAATTTTCAACCCTTTTCTCTTCGTTCAATCAGCGTCCATGCCGGAGGGTTTATTTACCCTCAAGTGCCCTATGCTTTAGATTTTAAATCAGGGCAGAGTGTTCGCGCTTTTGTTGATATGTATGAAGCACTTGGTTTGGCAAACACTGATCGATCATTTGATATTTCGCTTGATCAGTATAATAATGGTTGGACTTTTATCGTTATCCCTCTAACGTCCACGCTGGATGATTCGTGTGGCTTTGAATTACTTCGCTCAGGCACAACAACAATACGTTTGCAGTTTAGCGAACCTATCCCAGTTGGAGGAGTAGAACTCTTAGTTCTTGGCGAGTTTGATCAGATGGTCCTTATTGATTATAACCGTAGAGTTATCTCGGATTCTACTCTTGGTTAAGAAACTAATGTGTTTTTAACCTATTTAAATTATATAAATAAATAAATTTTAAACAAGCTTGAATGTGTATAAACAATATATTTTAGAAATGTATATTATGAATAATAAATCAATATATCCATTTAAGGATAATCAGTCTAACTCACAAATTTTTATTTTGCACTCTGAACGCGCCAAAAACATATATGAGCCGTATAAAAATATAGACATATTTTCTTTTGATCGTCTGTTTTTGTTTCTATTATATTATCTAATATTTTTACCTGTTACGCTTTTGTTATTTACACTTTTATTACACTTTCTCCGACGTTATGGCTTGATTACGCGTGGCACTGCTGAGGAACTCCTTTTACAATGCCATGCAGTACTTCGTGGTGTTAACGCTACTGTCTCAGCAACTTCTTCTATTAACAATGGTAGCGATAATGGATTAAGTCGCAAGAGTATTAGTTTTAATGGAAATGAACAAATCGATGTTTTGAATAAAGAGACAACAAATCCAATGAATGTGTAATTTACTTTAAATCCTAATTTAAAAATATATTATAATAAATATGACATTATTACCGTAGCTTTTTTTTGACTAATAAAATGCATTTTTGTCAGGATTATTAATTGTGTTTTAACACAATCAAAAAATTTTTATTTTTGCTTAGTTTTATCAAAGTTCTAGTATCAAGAGTCTACTTTATTATGTTTTTAAAATACACTTTATAGCTTAATTCAAAGTAGTTTTAAGTTTTACCCGACACATTATAAGTTAGTTCAAAATCTTCAATAAGTATTGGAGCTTGCTTCATTACTTTTAATATCTATGGGTTGGTTTGGTCGAGGTAAAGGGTAAATCAGGGTTTGTAAAAATGACGGTCCTGGGGGGGATAGGTCATGGTTTGCATAAGTAGTGGTCTTGGCGGGGATAAGGTAAGGCCCCAATTTTTGGCGGTCTCCCTCCTAACTTTTGGCGGGGATGGGGCGTGGCCCAAATTTTTAATGACG
>Ga0335076_10008042_pt1 | contig 10639 bp, 11 predicted proteins | sample Lox_Sample_25_FD_206717 | JGI IMG/M metagenome (GOLD analysis project Ga0335076, IMG submission 206717) | Soil microbial communities from Loxahatchee National Wildlife Refuge, Florida, United States - Lox_Sample_2.5 | ecosystem: Environmental > Terrestrial > Soil > Wetlands | place: USA...
GCCGTCGCTCGAGAAGGACTCCCTCTCGAGCGCGCGGCGCACGCGGTCCGCGACGGCGAGCGCCGCCCGGGCGTGCGTCTCGGGGAAGAGCACCGCGAATTCCTCGCCGCCGTACCGGCAGGCGAGGTCCGTGGTCCGGACCACCGCACGCAGGATCTCGCCGAAACGCCGGATGGCGGCGTCGCCGGCGGCGTGGCCGAGCGTGTCGTTGACCTGCTTGAAGTGGTCGAGGTCGAAGAGGGCGACCGCGACCGGCGAGTCGTAGCGGCGGTGCCGCGCCCATTCCTCCGCGAGCCGCGTCTCGAAGTAGCGCCGGGCGGACAGGCCCGAGAGCTCGTCGGTGACGGCGATCTCCCAGTTTCGGGACGCGTAGAGCGACGCGGTCAGCGGCGCGAGCAGGGCGCGCAGCTCCGCCTTGCGATGGGCGTCGATCGGTTCCGTGGAGACGATCGTGAGGTACGCGAGCAGGACGTCGCCCGAGTAGAGGGGCAGGTGCAGCCGGCTCGTCGGCTCGGAGCCGGGCAGCAGGTCCATCGGCGCGAACGAGCGGTCGGTCTCGGTCGCGGCGAACCGCAGCACCGCGCGCGAGTCCACGTGCTCGCCGATGAAGGGCGAGGTCGGGTCCCGGACCGGGCGGCGATCGTCGGAGGGTCCGCCGAGCGTCCAGTACTCGTAGATCTTGTGGGCGGCGTCGACGCGATAGAGGTCGAAGGTGTGGACCGGAAGGATCCCGGCGGCGGCCCGACAGGCGTGGCGCAGGATCAGGGCGGGATCGGGCGACTCGCCGAGCAGGTGGCTCTCGCGGTCCCGCGCCTCGAGGCGGGCCGCGAGCCTGCGGACGCTTCCGCCGAGGCGCCACGCGCGCACGCTCGCCGTGACCGCGGCGGCGGCGAGGAGGAGATCCACCCAGAGGGGAAGCAACGGATCCAGTCTAGCCGCCGCCGACGGCCGCGAGCGCCGAAAACGGCGAGGCCCCCTTTCGGGGGCCTCGCGGAGAATCGAAGAGAGAGGGGTTACTTCGCGGCCGGGGTGGTCGTGGCGGGCGCGGTCTCGGTCGACGTGGTCGTCGTGGTCGTGGTCGCCGTGCCCGTGGTGTCGGTGCCCGTCGTGCCCGCCGACGTCGTCGCCGTGCTCGCGGCGGTGGAGGTCTCCTCGACGACGGCCGGGGCCTGCGCGGCGGGAGCGCTCTCGGGCGCGGCTGCCTCCTTCTTCTGGCAACCGACCGCGACCGCAAGAACGGACGCCGCTGCGAAACCCAGGGTCAGGAACTTCTTCATATCCCTCATCTCCTTCTTTCTAAAAAAAACGCGTTTTCCCTGAGAGCGCGGTGCGTCGACGCCCCGACGGAAAATCGACGCGGAATCATATCCGAAGCCGACCCGCTGTCAAGCAAAGCCGGGATGAAGGGCGGCGCGCTCGACGGAGCCGACGCGCGCTATTCTTGGCGCGCACGCGTTGGTTCGTGCGAACCGACGGAACGGGGGTTACACCGTGTTCGAGAGCCTGGGAGATCGGATTCAGGGCGTCTTCAAGGAGTTGCGCGGCGAGGGCCACCTCACCGACTTCCACATCGAGACGGCCTTCCGCGAGATTCGCCTGTCGCTGCTCGAAGCCGACGTCGCCCTTCCGGTCGTCAAGCAGTTCACCGAGAAGGTCCGGGAGAAGGCGGTCGGCGCGAAGGTCGCCCAGCAGCTCTCTCCCGCGCAGGAGATCACGCGCATCGTCCGGGACGAGTTGCGCGCGCTCCTCGGGGGCGAGAACGCGACCCTCGACCTCCAGGGGAAACCCGCGGTCATCGCGCTCGTCGGCCTGCAGGGGTCCGGGAAGACGACGTCGGCCGCGAAGCTCGCGCGTCTCCTGAAGACGCGCGGCCGCTATCCGCTCATCGTCGCGGCCGACCTGGCCCGTCCGGCCGCCGTGCAGCAGCTCGTCACGCTCGGCCGGCAGATCGGCGTGCCGGTCTTCGAGCCGGGCCCGCGCACCGATCCGGTGGAGGTCGCGCGCGAGGGGCTGCGCGAGGCGCGGCAGACGGGACGCGACACCCTCATCGTGGACACGGCGGGCCGACTCCACATCGACGAGGAGCTGATGGCGCAGGTCCGCGCGATCACCGCGGCGGTCGAGCCGCAGGAGGTGCTCTTCGTCGCCGACGCGATGACCGGACAGGACGCGGTCAAGTCGGCGGCGGGCTTCGCGGCCGCGCTGCCGCTGACCGGCATCGTGCTGACGAAGACCGACGGCGACGCCCGCGGCGGCGCCGCTCTCAGCGTCGTGGCGACAACCGGCAAGCCGATCAAGTTCGTCGGCGTCGGCGAGAAGCCCGAGGACTTCGAGGCCTTCCATCCCGACCGCATGGCGTCGCGGATCCTGGGTCTCGGCGACGTGATGACCCTGATCGAGAAGGTCGAGGCGACCGTCGATGCGGACTCGGCCCGCAAGCTCGCGGCGAAGACGGCGGCGGGGGAGTTCACGCTCGAGGACCTCAAGGAGCAGCTCGCCTCGATGAAGAAGATGGGTCCCCTCGAGTCGCTGATCGACCTCCTGCCGAAGGGCGGCGCGATGAAGGCTCTCAAGGGGCCCGAGAGCGTCGACGAGCGCGCGCTGGTCCGGACGACGGCGATGATCGACTCGATGACGCCGGAGGAGCGCCGCCATCCCCAGATCCTGAACGGCAGCCGGAAGAAGCGGGTGGCCGCGGGCTCCGGGACCTCGGTGGCCGAGATCAACCGCCTGCTCAAGCAGTACCAGCAGATGCGCCGGCTGATGCGCACGGCGCGCAAGGGCGTCCGCGGCCTCGACCTGTCGCGGCTGGTGCTGCCGGGGGGGCGGGGAGGCTGAGGCGGGGACCGGCCGGCTTTCGTGTACAATGCCCCGCTTTTGCAGGAGTTCGCATGGTGAAGATCCGTCTGCGCCGCATGGGCGCCCGCAACCGTCCCTACTACCGGATCGTGGTCTCCGACTCGCGCCTGACGTCGCGCGCCGAGGTCCTCGAGGAGCTCGGCTCCTACGACCCGGTCGTCAACCCGCCGGTCCTCGCGCTGGATCGGGAGAGGGCGAAGCACTGGATCGCGCTCGGCGCGCTCGTGTCGCCGACGGTGAAGTCCCTCCTCGAGCGCCCGGAAGCCGCCCCGGCCGCCTGAGAGCCCGATGAAGCGCCTGGTCGAGACCATCGTCCGCCGCCTCTGCGACGAGCCCGCGTCGGCCAAGATCACCGAGGGCTTCGAGGGACGCACCGTCGTCTACGACATCGACGTTCCCGAGAACGACCGCGGCCGCCTGATCGGGCGCGAGGGTCGCACGATCCGCGCGCTGCGCGCGTTCGTCTCCGCCGCGGCGGCCGCGCAGGGCAAGCGCGTCCTGATTCGCGTCCGCGACTAGGACCGCTCGGGGTCAGGTCTCCCGGCCTGTGACCTTCCGACGAACGGCGGCTCGACCCGAAGCATCGGCGTCCGGAATCACGGACTCGGAGACCTGACCCCATGCCGCCGCTCCTCGTCGTCGGCGCCGTCCGGCGGCCCCACGGCCTCCGCGGGGAGGTCGCCGTCGAGGTCCGCACCGATTTTCCCGAGCGCTTCACCGAGGGCCTCCGCCTCGTGTGGCGCCGCGGCGCGCTCGAGAGGCCGCTCCTGATCCGCGGCGTGCGTCCGGGCGGCGGCGCGCTCCTCATGCGCTTCGAGGGAACGGACGACGTCGACGCGGCGCGGGCGCTTCAGGGCGGAGAGCTGTGCGTCCCGGAGAGCGAGGCGCACCCGGCGCCGCCGGGGTTCTTCTACGCCCACGAGGTGCGCGGCTTCTCCTGCGAGGACGCGGCGGGGCGCCCCCTGGGGACGGTCCTCGACCTCGAGAGCACGCCGGCGGGTCCGATGCTCACGGTCGACGCGGGCGCCGGGCGCGAGGCGCTCGTGCCGTGGACGCGGCCGATCGTGGTGCGGGTGGAGCGGGAATCGCGGCGGGTCGTCCTCGATCCGCCCGAGGGTCTGTTCGAGCTGTGAGAGTCTCGGGCGCATGCACGCAGCGGCGATGATGCGGATCGAGATCCTCACGCTCTTTCCCGGGTACTTCGCGTCGCCGCTCGGCCAGAGCCTCCTCGGCAAGGCGATCGCCGACGGCCTCGTCACGGTGACCGTCACCGACCTGCGCGCGTTCTCGACCGACCGCCACCGCAAGGCCGACGACGAGCCGTACGGCGGGGGTGCGGGCATGGTGCTGATGGCGCCCGTCGTCGCGGCGGCGGTCGAGGCGCGGCGCGACGCGGAGGCGGGAACGCGCGCGTGGACCGTCCTGATGACGCCGGACGGCGAGCGATTCGACCAGGCGCGCGCGGAGGCGCTCGCGGCGCGGCCTCGCCTCCTCCTGGTGTGCGGGCGCTACGAGGGCATCGACGAGCGCGTCCGCGATCTCGGTCTCTTCGACGAGGAGCTCTCGGTCGGCGATTTCGTGCTGCCGGGCGGCGAGTCCGCGGCCCTCGCGATGGTCGAGGCCGTCACGCGCCTCGTTCCGGGCGTGGTCGGAGCGGCCGAGTCGCTCGAGAACGAGTCCTTCCGCCGCGAGCGCCTGGACTACCCGCACTACACGCGGCCGCGCGAGTTCCGCGGCCTCGCCGTCCCCGAGGTCCTGCTCTCCGGCGACCACGCCCGGATCGAGCGCTGGCGCAGCGCGCGCTCGCTCGAGCGCACCCGCAGGCGCCGCCCCGATCTCCTCGTCCGCCGCCCCCCGGAGCCGGGGGAGGGCGAGGAATAGGGCGGGGTCAGGTCTCTCAAAGAGCGAAATCCGCCCTCTCTTGAACTTTCGGGAGGCGTTCCAGTAGAATGCCCCGCTTCCCCGGGTGCCCCGCGGGCTCGACGCCCGCCGAAATCGTGGAGAGGTTTGTCATGACCGACCTGCTGCTGGAAGTCGAAAAGACGACGCTCAAGACCGACGTACCGGCGTTCTCGCCGGGTGACTCGGTCCGCGTCCACGTCAAGGTGCGCGAAGGGGAGAAGGAGCGCATTCAGATGTTCGCCGGGGTCGTGATCGCCCGCCGGGGCGGTGGCGCCCGCGAGACGTTCACGGTCCGCAAGATCTCGGGCGGCATCGGCGTCGAGCGCGTCTTCCCGCTCCACTCGCCGATCATCGACCGCATCGAGGTCGAGCGGAAGGGCGCCGTGCGGCGCGCCAAGCTGTACTACCTCCGCGGCCGCAAGGGCAAGGCCGCGCGCATCGACGAGAAGCAGACCGACCAGTAGGCGGCGCTTCCGCCCGTGACCCCCGACCCGCTCGCCGCGCTGTTCGCCGAGCTGGGGCGCCTCCGAGATCTCTCTCGCCTCGAGCACGAGGTCGCGCTCCGCGGGTTCGCGCGCGTCGCGGGCGTCGACGAGGTCGGGCGCGGATCGCTGGCGGGACCGGTCGTGGCGGCGGCCGTCATCCTGCCGGCGCGCTGCATCCTCCCGGGGCTCGACGACTCGAAGAAGCTCGACGCCGAGACGCGCGAGCGGCTCGACCGGCACATCCGGCGGTGCGCGATCGCGTTCGGCGTCGGGGTCGTGGCCGCCCGGCAGATCGACGCGGACGACATCCTTCGCGCGAGCCTGGAGGCGATGCGCGTCGCGGTGCTCGGTCTCGTCCCCGCGGCGGAGGCCCTCCTCGTCGACGCGGTGAGCGTCCCCGGCGTCCGGGTGCCCCAGGTGCCGGTCGTGCACGGCGACGCGCTCTGCGTTTCGATCGCCGCCGCGTCGATCGTGGCCAAGGTCTATCGCGACCGGCTCCTCGACGAACTCGGCCGGCGGCATCCGGTCTACGGGTTCGAGCACCACAAGGGCTACGGCACCCCCGAGCACTGGGACGCGCTGCGGCGGTACGGACCGTGCCCGGAGCACCGGCTGACGTACCGCGGCGTCGTGCCGGAGCCGGGCGTCGAGGCCCCTCCGACCCCCTCTCCGGGCCGGCGCCGGAGTCGAACCGGTTAGAATCTTCGGCAGATGGCGGTTCACCGCGAACAAAGCCTCCAGTCCGCCGAGAAGCTTCTCTCCCGAGGAAAGCTCGACCAGGCGCTCAAGGAGTACCTGCGGGTCCTGGAGGACCACCCGAAGGACATTCCGACGCTGAACAAGGTGGGGGATCTCTACGTCCGGATGAACCGGTCCGGCGAGTCGATTCCCTATTTCGAGCGGATCGCGGACTTCTATTCGAAGGACGGGTTCTTCCTCAAGGCGATCGCGATCTACAAGAAGATCAACAAGATCGACCCCGCCCGCCTCGAGGTCTACGACCGCCTCGCCGACCTGTACCACAAGCAGGGCCTGGTGCAGGACGCGCGCAGCCAGTACCAGGTCCTCGCCGACCACTACCAGAAGAACAACCGGATCCCCGACGCCATCGGCGTGTACAAGAAGATGGCGGGGATCGACCCGTCCGATCTCCGGATCCAGGTCCGGCTGGCGGACCTGTATCGGGCCGCCAACCAGAAGGATCAGGCGGTCATGCAGTACGGACTCATCGGGTCCATGCTGCTGAAGCGCGGGGCGCACGACGAAGCGGCGCAGGTTTTCCAGAAGGCGCTCGAGCTCTCGCCGGACGACGTCGAGACCCAGCGCAACCTCGTGCGCTCGCTGCTCGCCCAGAAGAACGGGACGGCGGCGATGGCGGTGCTCCGCGCGGCCCCGCGCACCGGAGAGAGCCTCGGCCTGATGGCGGAGGCGCAGCTCGAGATGGGCGAGCGCGCCGAGGCGGTCCGCACCGCCGAACAGGCGCTCGCGCTCGATGCGGACGCCGAGACCCCGCGCCTCTTCCTCTCGCGGCTCCGCGTGCAGGAGCACGCCTTCGACAAGGCGCTCGACGCGGTGGCGCCGCTCGTTCTCACCGCCGTCACGCGCCGCGAGTTCACCCGCGCCGCGGAGTACATCGAGCCGATCCTCGCGGCCGATCCGACGCACGTCGGAAGCCTCCAGAAGATGGCGCACGTCCTCGAGGCGGAGGGCAACCGCGCCGCGCTCGCGAAGGTGCACGTCCAGATCGGGCAGGCGGTCGAGGCCCGCAGCCCGGGCGAGGCGCGCGACCATTACCTCCGCGCCCAGGAGGCGGACCCCTCCAATGTCGCGGCGGCACAGCGGCTCCAGGAGATCGGCGCCCCGCTGGCCGCTCCGCCTCCCGCCGCGGAGCCGAAGGCGTCCGAGGCGCCGGAGTACCAGGAGCTCGTCCTCGACCTCGAGGACTCGGCATCGATCCACGCGCCGCAGCCGAAGGTCCCGTCGATCGAGGTGGACGACGAGCCCGCGACGCCGCCGGTCCCCATGGCCACCCCGGCCACGCCGCCGCCCGCCGCGGCCGAGCCGAAGGAGGCCGCCGACGATCCGCAGGTGGAGACGCTGATCGTCGAGGCGGAGGTGTTCGCGCGTTACGGTCTCGCCGACAAGGCGATCGAGCGGCTGTTCGCGCTCGTGCGCCGCCGGCCCGACCTGCTGAAGGCCCGGGAGCGGCTGGTCGAGCTCCTCGCCGAGACGCGGAATCCCGCGCTGCCGCGCGAGGCCGAGGCGCTCGCGGCGGCGTTCGAGGAGGCGGGGCAGCCCGAGGAGGCGCACCGGACGCTGCAGCGCGCCGGTCTCGCCGGCACGGAGGCGAGGCCGCAGCCGCCGGCGGCGCCCCTGCCCCAGGCCGTCGAGGTCGAGTTCGAGGAGTTCGATCTCGGGCACGCCGTCCTGCCGCCGGGGGAGCGCGCGTTGTCCCCTCCGTTCGCCTCGGACGCGATCGACTTCACGGCCGCGGAGTCCGAGCCGCCGCCCGCCATGGAGCGGCTGGCGACACCCGAGCCGATGGCTCCGGTGGACACGGAATTCGTCTCCTACGAGCAGCTCGGGAACCTGCTCGAGGACGAGATGAGCCGGGCCAGCGACGCGCCCCCGCCGATGCCCTCTCCGGTTCCCGTCGTCGACGAGCAGAACCTCTTTGCCGACGAGCAGAAATTCTTCAACCTCGCGGAGGAGCTCGAGAAGGAGCTCGGCGAGGAGGCGGCGATCGAGGAGCCGGCGGAGATCTCCGCGCCGCAGGGAGAGGTGTCGCTCGAGGACATCTTCCGCGAGTTCAAGAAGGGCGTCGAGCAGCAGCTCTCGGCCGAGGACTACGAGACCCACTACAACCTCGGCATCGCGTACAAGGAGATGGGGCTCGTCGACGAGGCCGTCGGGGAATTCCAGCTCGCGAGCAAGGACCCGACCCGCGCGGTCGAGTGCTGCAGCATGCTCGGGCACTGCTTCCTCGAGAAGGGTATGCCCCAGCTCGCGATCAAGTGGTTCCGGAAGGGGCTCGAGACACCCGCGATCGGCGAGCAGGCGACGGCGGGGATGCTCTACGATCTCGCCCGCGTCTACCAGGACACGGGCGACACCGACTCGGCCTACAAGGCGTATCAGGAAGTCTTCGGCCTGAACGCGAATTACCGGGACGTGGTGCAGAGGGTCCGGGATCTCGACGCCGTTCGCCGAAACTCCTGAGGCGGGCGTGGGGACCCCGGACCGGATCGCGAAGCCGGACATGGCCGAGCCGCTTCTCGAGGTCGAAGACCTGACGGTCGCGCTGCCGACGGCGTGCGGTCCCCGCGCGGCCGTCGACGGCGTCTCGTTGGCGATCGGCCGCGGCGAAGGCGTGGCCCTCGTCGGCGAGAGCGGCTCGGGCAAGACGCAGCTCGCGCGCGCGCTCGTCGGGCTGTCGCCCGATGGCGCGCGGGTTTCCGGGCGCGTCCGGTTCATGGGTCGTGACCTGGCCGCGCTCTCGGACTCGTCCTGGGCCGCGGTCCGCGGCCCGGGAATCGCGATGGTGTTCCAGGAGCCCGCGGCCGCGCTCGACCCGGTCCGCACGATCGGGGAGCACCTCGCCGAGGCGATCCGCCTTCATCGACGCGCGACGGCGGGCGAGGTCCGCCGTGCCTCGATCGAGGCCCTCGCGGCGGCGTCGTTCCCCGACCCGGAGCCGGCGCTCGACGCCTATCCTCACCGCCTCTCGGGCGGTCTGCAGCAGCGCGCGTGTCTCGCGATCGCGCTCGCGCCGTCGCCGCGCCTCCTGCTCGCGGACGAGCCGACCGCGTCCCTCGACGCCACCGTCGCGCTCGAGATCCTGACGCTTCTCGATCGCCTGCGGGCCGAGCGCGGGCTCGCGGTGCTCCTGATCACCCACGACCTCGGGATCGCGGCGCGCCACGGCGACCGCGTCCTCGTGCTGTACGCGGGCCGCATCGTCGAGGAGGCGCCACGCGCCGTGCTGTTCGCGTCGCCGCGGCATCCGTATACGCGCGGGCTCTTCCGTTCCGCGCCGCTTCTTGCGGCCGCCCGGCGGCCGGGTGAGCGCTTCACGGTGATCCCGGGAGCCCCGCCGGACCTCTCGGCGCGGGGGGAACGGGGCTGCGCCTTCGCGCCCCGCTGCGCGGACCGTTTCGCGCCGTGCGTCGAGAGCGAGCCGGCCCTGGAGCGGGTGGACGGCGGCCGCGTGCGGTGCTTCCTCCACAGCCCCGCGCCGGCCGGCGGGGCGCGGCCTTGAGCGGCCCGGAGCCGCTCCTGCTCGCGGCCGGTCTCGTGAAGCGATACGCGGCGCCGCGGGGGCTGTTCGGCGGGGCGTCGCGCGCGCTGGCCGCGCTACGAGGCATCGGGTTCCGGATCGGCGACGGCGAGACGCTCGCGCTCGTCGGCGAATCCGGAAGCGGCAAGACGACGGCCGGCCGGATCGTGGCGCGCCTGGTCGAACCCGACGCGGGAACCGTGCGCCTCGACGGCGAGGACTGGCTCGCCCTCCGGGGCGGCGCACTCCGCCGCCGCCGCCGCGAGGTCCAGGTCGTGTTCCAGGACACCAGCGGCTCGCTCAATCCGCGGCTGACCGCCGGACAGCAGGTGGCCGAGCCGCTCCGCATCCACCGGCTCGTGCCGCGCCGCGCCCTCGCCGAGGAGACGCGGCGGCGGCTCTCCGACGTGGGGCTGCCGCCCGAGACCGCGGCGCGGTTTCCGTCCGAGCTCTCCGGAGGTCAGCGGCAGCGGGTCGCGATCGCGCGGGCGCTCGCCCCGTCGCCGCGTCTGGTCGTCTGCGACGAGCCCGTCTCGGCGCTCGACGTCTCGATCGCCGCGCAGATCGTCAATCTCCTCCTCGACCTGCAGGAGCGCACCGGGGTTTCGTACCTGTTCATCTCCCACGACCTCGCCGTCGTGGCGCGGGTCGCGAGGCGGGTCGCGGTGATGTATCTCGGCGCGATCGTCGAGGAGGGGCCCGCGGATGCCGTCGTCGCGCGGCCGCTGCATCCGTACACGGCGGCTCTCGTCGCGGCGGCCGGAGGACGGACGGGAGAGCGCGCGCCGGGAGGCCCGCCCGCCTCCGCGCTGGACCCGCCGTCGGGCTGTCCCTACCACCCCCGCTGTCCCGTGGCGAGGCCGCGCTGCCGGACGGATCTCCCGACGCTCGAGCCGGCTGAGGCGGGGCGATCGGTCGCGTGCTTCTTCCCCGGCGAAGCGAATGATATGAAGGGGTTTTCCGAAACTTTCCACCGCCCCAGTGCGTAGAGGAGTAGACAAAGGAGTCATGGAATGAAGAGTTTGCCCACGGTCCGGACGTTCCGCGCCATGCTGGCCGCGGCGGGCTCGCTGCTCGTCGCGGGAAGCCTCGCGGCGCAGAACGCGTCGAGCGTCTC
>Ga0335076_10008044_pt1 | contig 10638 bp, 9 predicted proteins | sample Lox_Sample_25_FD_206717 | JGI IMG/M metagenome (GOLD analysis project Ga0335076, IMG submission 206717) | Soil microbial communities from Loxahatchee National Wildlife Refuge, Florida, United States - Lox_Sample_2.5 | ecosystem: Environmental > Terrestrial > Soil > Wetlands | place: USA: Florida...
TAAGCAGATCCCCATCTCAAAGGAGCCCGCACATGCTTTTAGAGACAACCTCGTGGAGCAACCTCGTCTCCCTCTGCCTGTTGCACCGTCTCAGCCTGAAGAACATTGTATACATAAATGTCGGCCGGCGCCCGCCATCATTATTGGCACCGTTATCTCAGCCATTATCTATTCGCTTCGAAACATTTCCTGCACCGTCTGCGAGAAGAACCCCGACATTGGCGGCACATGGTTTCGAGAATCGTTGGCCCGGATGCTCTTGCGATCTCCGGGCGCACTCGGACCAACCGGCTTTCCCGACAAGACCTGAAGTTGGTTCTATGCTCCGGGGCCGGAGATTCTTCAATATTAGAGAGGGTTGGCGAGGGGATACGATTGTATAATCATGTCAAGTCAGAGCACAAGATTTGTCCACGCCAAATGGGATAACGATGCAAAGAAGTGGCGAGATGTTATTGAGAATATGAAGACCGGAGTGGCCCATAGATGAATCCGATTTCCTTATCGGCTGCACTTCTTTCCTCAATAATTGGAAGCGGCCAGACATCTAGGATCTCGAGAAGTTCAAAAGGTACGTGGCGTACACCACGGCATGCAAGAAAGGATACAACGGAAAGAGCAAGAGGGTGGCTTGGTTGGTAAGGGATGGAACGCAATTCAAGTCCTCCCGACTCCGTAACCCACTGTCGGACTTATCGACCCTTACATACGCTTCGGATAAGGATCTCACCCCGGTCGCCAGAGATTTCGCGGTCAAACGTAATCCATACGCCCACGCTTCCGAGTTCCGTGAGGAAATGATCAAGCAATTCAAGAACAAACCAGAGTTTCATTGGCGTTCTTGCAAGATTTCGGAGATCGCCTTGACTGCGGCCAATGTTGCTATTCAATTCAATGATCCCATGCAAAAGATGGTGCGAGAATTATTCGAGCAACCTATGCGAACCAAGCCAGCCAAGAAGCCGCACATCGCCGAACAAATAATTCCGAAATTCCACTTGGAGCGTAAACAATTGGCCGCCGCTCCCGGATATCTCGAAGCGCTCATCGAAGACAACGACCCTTTCATACACAGAGACATGTACTGAGACAGTCGATGGCAACATCCAGAGTACGACGCCATTATACGTGCCACTGGCTTCGATTCCCCGTTTAGACCTCATTTTCCTCTTTTTGGCCTCGATGGCGTCGACCCAAGTGATAAATATAGAAGTTGATCCTGGCAGCTAAATTTTCGTCAGTGTCGACGGATTGCCTAATTAATTTGTCCACGAACATCCCAATTCCGGCTTTCTAACTGGCATTTTTGAACGGGTTTGCGAATTTGTTTGCAAGCGCTGAAAAACCCTCAGATGAAACATATCAGGGCTCTGTGAAGCATGTCAATGCATATTTCCAGTGCACCTTGTTTTGGACAACGGTGCAAGAGTTGGTACAAGAATGGCAAGGAAGACGGTCGACTTCTGGGATTGTGGACGCGAGATTGCTTACGTGCCGTGATAACGTTGGAGCGACCGAGATGGATTACGATTATATTTACCTGGGGAGAACGACCGAATAAGTTTGGATATATGAGAGTTGCATGGAGGGAAGTCGAGAAACATGGTGTCAATACCGCACTCTGCATGGAAGGGCTTGATTGCCCACCTGTCCCTCGATAGGATGCCTCTCCTAGTGTTTTGGGTTATCAATCGTGAAATGTAGCTATACTTCATCGTGTGCGACAATACATGGATGATTTTCGCTTTGAGATCGTGGCTGAGTACGGTTAGTCGCGCTTCCATAATTATTGGCCACGTTATGTAACTTTACAAATTCTCTGGCCAAATTCCATTTGAGTGTTTCTCGATCAAAAGCTTTCAAAACTCAACGTTGAAGGTATCAATTGATAGTACTTACAGTCCACTTCACCTTCAATCTCATATTTTTGTTTTTTTTTTTTTTAGGTTTTTATTACTTTTAAGATAAAAAATCATTAAATAGAAGAGCTTCAGTATTTTAAAATATGTTTAGTTAAAATCAAAATCTCAGATTGTATGAATTAAAAATAATAAAAAAATGCCTGTTAAAGGTATCAAAATACCTTTTGTTTATAACTTAAATAGAAAATATGATATATAATTGTACAGTAATGTCCGCTGGTCGAGCCAAACCGGAGAGTCGACTGGGGACCGATCGGCTTTTTTGGGTTTCGGATCGGGTTTGAGTTACAATTCTTTACAAAGTGACCGGATCCCGGTTCACCACAGTTACATTGTCGATCAGTAATGTCCACCGGTCGAGCCAAACCGATGAGTCGACCGGAGACCGACCGGCTTTTTGGGATTTCGGATCGGGTTCGGGTTACAATTCTTTAAAGTGAACCGGATCCCGGATCACCAAAGTTACATTGTCATCGAGTTAATTTAAACATTGATCGGGCCCGGTTTTCATAATCCAGCTTACCGATCGAGTCCGGTTGGGCCATTGTGGCGATCCGAGGTCACATGATTCTATGTAACAGATAATTAATCACAAATCGTGTGGCGATCAATATTCCCGTTACATCCGATAATGTATAAATTATTATATTAACTGCAATTTGTAACATTTATGCATTACAATATCGAGTCAAATGTCAAATCGGTTGAGTCGGATTAAACCCAATCTCAAACCAGTCGGATCGAGCTGAGGTCGTAATTTGACCAATCTGAAAATCGGTCGAGTGACAAACGCGCTGTAACCCGATCGATTTGAAATCGGTCGGGTTACAACGCACTGGTACGATCTACCGGTTGAATCAGATACATCCCAGAACCGGGATCCGACTCGACTGGCGGACATTACCGCCGGAGATAATGCAGAGGGTTTTTTCCCTGCTGAACTACACTACAAAATGGCAAAGATAGTATGCACAATAGATATGCCTTCCTCCTGTATCATTATGGTTCTAATGGGAAGATTGCGGCCATGAAATTAGTAGATATGTAGCAGGAGGTGCCTTTTGCTCATACAATCAAAGCAGAATCTATCATCATCATATCCTAGACTTTAATATCTCTCTCTCTCTACTGGATTTCTTTTCTAGTTTTGGAAGTATTTATTTATCCTACAATGTCGTAGATGGAAATCTCTGCATTTGAAATGTAATCTATGTCTACAGCTAAAATAAAACCGCAGCTCAAGAGTTACTTAACGTTCAATCCAAGTTCTCTGGTGGTACACACACTATGCAATACCAAACCTCAATCCCCCCGCCCCTTTCTATGTCACTGAGCGAAATGCTCCAACACTCTCCTCACCTTATTAATCTTCAAAGCCAAATACGGAGATCCATACGGATCAGGATGATTCACCAACATCACTGTCTTATACCGTTCCGTCAACTTTTGTCGTGAAAAATTCCGTTCACTACAATCAATCCCACTTCCATTTAGCCAGAGTATTCTATGGTGACTATTAGCGCGGCTTCTCGTTTTGACATTTTTTGTTCAAAGCCACCCTTCAGGAGGGATCCGAGGCCTTTGGGGGCCTTTGGTAATGCTTGGAATCGTTAGAAGGCTCGGAGACCTATTCAGCCCTATAAAACGCAATAAGGGTTAATGACATTGAGAGAGGAGAGGCAGAGTACGACGAGGAATGCTCCTGCTACCGTTGCGCCGCCGACGAGGATGACTAGCGGCGTTGCCTGGAATAGCAATCGTCAGGAGGGAATCCATCCATCGCGATTAACGTTGGCCAGGCAACGACCGAACTTCGAGGTGGGGAGAATTTGAAAAGTAGGGTTCATACCCCGACCCTTCTCCTTATAAATTGGCCGTGCCGGGCAAATTTTTCCTCTCGCTCGGCCATCGAGCGCGACCCATCAAAATAAAACAAAATGGTACCATTCTTCTCCTTCCTGCGCATTTTATTTCGTTTGCGCGATGATGCAATTTATATTCCCATACATTCGCAGTTTCCACTATAGGACGGGCGCATGAACCCAATCAAGTCGTCCGTTGCAGTGATAGCCTTCGAATAGTCTGAGCACAACACATTTTCTTACCGCCCTGTTTCTTCCTTGCTTTTATTTCAAGATAACAAGACTGATTGGGGCGTTAGGAAAATACGATGGTTGCGGATTTGGTTTAGCTTTTGTGCCGACAAGACTGTCGTTGCATGGTGTGGCCGCAAAGGATTTTCATTTTTCAACATTCTGTCTTCTATATTAGACAATCCCGAATGATGTAGGTTAGAAATGTAAGCTAGCTTGATGTCGTTCATGATAGAAATCGATCGTGTATTTTCTATTGTCAGAAGCGATGGCTCTCATCAAATCATCTTGTCGCAAATGCAAAGTTTTCGCTCCAACTGTCCTAAAGGGAGTCATGGTCTATCAAACGAAAAGTCATGAGTACGGGGAAACTGTTTTTCAAGCCTACTTCAGTCCCAATCTTCGTCATCATAATCGGCAAGAATTCTCCTACGCGTGTGCTTCTTTTCAGTCTCAATATCGTCATCCTCCTCCCCATCCCGCGACACCCTTAAATCAGTTTTCGTCAACGCCCCAATTTTCTCCGCATATCTCTCCAAATCTAAACCAGGTCAGGAACTCCGATGCCCATGCTAGAACTGATTTATACCAGGCACACGAGTGCTATTCCCACCCAACTCAGCTAACCCGACAATCTGAGATCGAAATTCATTCGGTCCGTAAACAAGAATCGTCGGCATCAACCGATCGGGATATCCTTCTATACATTGATCTCCCGGTATCTTCAACACTTTGATCATGGGATATTTCTTGGCGAAATCATTCAATACAACGGCCAACAGCTTACAGTGCGGTAGACTCCTCGTCAGCCTCAACATTTTGTACGGGAACCTTACTAATCTTTAAAAAGATGGACGAAGACCCAAGCGGTTGCACTGGCTTCTGTGACTTCCTTCACAAAATCGGGTTTCGTAACGGGTTCAACAGTGCCAAAACGACTCTTCTTTTCAAACTCTCGGATTTCCGCAATGCGTTTCTGCCTGTCCTTGTCAAATGGGGAAGGACCTCAGTGGAGGAACCTGTATGATTCGAGGAATTCTTCATCCTCGTCGTCTTCTAGTTCTGCTAGTTGGTCTAGATTTAGATTTTCCAGGCGATTTTGTTCGGCTTCTTGGATTGCTTGGTGGAGAGCCTCTTCGAAGAGTTCTGTTTGATCGGGCGGCTTTTCGGGGAGGATTCCTTGCTTTCGAAGAGCATCGTTCCTGCATTACCGTTAATGGAAGATAGTCTGGGTTGATGTAATATACCATTCAGTGTCCTCGTTTGGATCCATCGTCTGCGTCCTAATGCCTACGTGCTGGAAATGTCAAAGTCTACCGCTTTACCGAAATTATTGGCCGGTTTGTTTCGCAAGCGTCACAATTTTATAAAATTGCAGAAATCACTACATTATCTCTCTTCTCAATAACCATAAGGTGATACACCTTATCCAGTGAAATACAATGAAAAAAAAATTCTGTGCTTTCATCTGACACCTTTCAGATCTCTTGAAACTATGCATTAGTTATCAAATAATGAGAAGAACTCATCACAAAGATGTTGCGAAATTTACATCCCCTAACCCTGAGAAATTGCGGAAACGGCTGGCTAAGGGCTGCAATGACTTTCCTTTCAGTATTCTTGAGGAAGAAGAACTTGGTTATGAAACAGGGACTTGAGAGAATTACTGAACACTATTATGCATTAACATTTCATACTTACTATTTGATTCAGATGGGATTGGTTCAGTTTTATTTGCTATTTATGATTTTATGAAAAATGCAAAGAAAATAATGCATTGCGAAACAAACCGGCCAATAATTTCGGAAGTGACAGTACGTAAATACGACATTACGTAAACGTCACATATAAAACGGAGTTCTCCAATCGTTCCCTGCGAACATCAGCGCCAGTCCCGTTTTTGCATCATGGGCAACGATGGAGGCTCTTTTGTCCAGCGCAGTGAAGCCGTCAAGCTCAAACAAGACATCCGCTCAAAAACCCTCCACCTCCCGAAAAGCACCCTCACCAAACCCCTCTGGCGAACGTGTTTCCTCACCAAAGAACCGCTGTCGGAACCGCTTGCCTGCGATGGGTACGGTCACCTCTACAACTTTTCCGAAATCGTCGAGTTTCTCCTCAATCAAAAGGATTTCGGGAATGCAGCCGATATCGTGCGGCATATTAAAGCTATGGGGGATGTGGTCAAGTTGAAGGTTAAGAAGAATCCGGATGACAAGGTCGGTGGGTGGGTTTGTCCTGTTACGGGAAGGGAGATGGATGAGGGGGGAAAGTTTGTTTATTTAGTGCCTTGTGGGCATGTTTTCAGCGAGTCTGCTTTGAAGAATGTTAAGGAAACCGTTTGCTTGGAGGTATATTGTCCCCTTATCGAATGTCGTGTGTTAAATTTTAGTGTGGTGAGGCGTATACGAAAGAGAACATTATACCAATCAATCCGCCCGAGTCCGCCATCCCAGCATTGCAGGAACGACTGGATCGACTAAAAGCACAAGGTCTACGACACTCCCTCGCCAAAATCAAAAAGGAAAAAAAACGGAAAGCAGGCGACGAGGCGGGCGACGCTGTAGACAAAGCGGAGAAGAAACGACGGAATTCCACGATGAGAGATAATAGTTTGGTGAGTGATGCCGTCAAACTTGTGGCAAAGATTACGAATCAGGGACATGGCACGGGGGAGAGATCTGCTGCCGTTGCGAGTCTTTTTCATACAGGCGACAAGACGCAAGTTCGATGGAATGATAGTTTTGGGGTTCGGAGCAAGTAAAAATGATGAAGATACAGTTGGTCTGTGAATACCCATAGGGATTTTTGTCTTTTCCTGTACATGCGCTATAGAAATGCTATTTGGATATCGCCGTGCGCCCCGTATCATGGATCTAATCCCACCAAGCCGGGACACCTAATCCATCCTCTAGACAACTTCCCTAGAAAGGTCAATCACATCACAAGTGGCTATACAATCAGAGAGTAGATAGGTTCTTTATGTTCTTCGATCCGTTCAATTTCCCCTGTGCTCTGAACGTTGGGCGGAGCTGGCGTGGCTTCCTTGAAAACCTCCTCTTCAACTTTGAATCGGATCAGGTCATCTTTATCGAGATAATTGAATTCCGTATTGGATACAGGAAGCTTCCACGTTTGAGTTGCATGGTCACTGCATAGCATAAGTCATCAAAGTCTAACTGGATGGACTTGGATGTACAAGACGGCCTGGTCAAAGAGTAAACTGTTAGGAATGAAAACGTCGTCGAAAAATTCAAGGGAGACGCGAAGACCCTTGTGAGTCGCAGCCATGATCCGTCCAACCAACACCTCTCCAACAAACGGTCGGAAGACAACCAGCCGAAACTCGGCTACACCAAAAGTCAGCATTTCCCACTTGCTAGTGCGAAGGATGGGGGGAAACTTTGGATGTATACGCAGCCGTCACCATATTTTATTGCGCCGTCTCCGACAGACAGGATATCATATACGGCGATACAGAGGCCAACTTTATGAAGGACTTTATTTGAGTACTTTGCGTTGAGCCATTGTGCCACGGCTGCGGGGGAGTATTCTGTGGAAGGGAGCAGCTTTACGATGTCCGTCAAACGCGAGAGAACAAACATGAAGAAATCGATCGGCGGTGTCGCGGTGGAACCCCTTCAGATGGGAAAATGCGACCTGACAACCATCACACATCTGATTCTCATCCTCTGTTCTGCCAGCGAAACAGGCGACAAGATTATTCCCGCGATACGCGCAGATTCAATCGTTGCATTCTTGAAATGTTGGTGCTCGCTAGCTTATTCCCTCAAAGTATGATTGTGCCAACGGAGAATTCTTTAACGCTGTCACAGCAACCGAATATTTGCATTCTAAGGACTCCAGATTGATCGAAAAGATTGCAGTCGGGCCTCTTCAATGAATTATTTTCAGCCTATGCGGAATACTGCCACTTTCTGAAGTTCTCTCTGGAAAGGCAGCCAATTCGTCGCCTCCAAGTCATCGATCCTAATCCGCTGTTTGTCATTCGCGAGTGTTCATCCGGGGAGTCCTCAATGATTGCCAAGGTTACGGATTCTAACCGACAACACAAGTTTGACTATTCGAGACACTCCAACGGATATTGGGATTATCCTTGGTCTGTTCCGGGACAAATTATCGTGATTTTCATATGGGGTTGCTGGGTCCACAACAAGAGAGACAAACTATACAGGAATATGTGAATGTGGGATTCATTTTACAAGACGCCTCTAGTTTGACGTAGTAACGGACTCTGGTCGGAGAATCCTCTTCAGAACTTTTCGGTGTCAATTAAATGTGTCACGCAACGTTATTCTGGCAAATGAAGGGGAGAGATGAATCACTCTAACGAGAAGGAAGCGGAAGCGGGATCCTTGTCGACGACTTCTCTAGACTTGGTAAGGAAATTTGGGACGGAGTAATTCCGGTCGATTCCTCAGCTTGTGGTCAGCACGAAGAGAAGAATCATCTCAAAAAAGATGAGTTAAATGAAATCTTTCTTCGTCGCCAAGGTACCACACAAACCGGGCCACGCTCGGTGAAGATTATGGGGGGTTTGATGATATAGACTCGACTCGAACCTTCGGGGCCCGAATGTCGCTGATCAAATTTTCCAGGGCTGGTATGGTATGATATGGTACACGAGGCACATATTGAAGTGCAATGCTATTGGGATCTCCGTTCTTTCTGTACGAACTTTTTGGAACATCCGCCTATTCTACCCGAATTCCAACTTCTGGTCACTTTACTACTGGATGGTTTTCATCCTCTAGTACACGGCAGCACCCGCATACGGATGGTTTCTCAGCTGCTGACGTTGTAGATACGGCATGGTCATTTGGGGCGTATTACGCCCCTGCGCATAAATCTGTGGGATAAAAACTGTTGTTCGTCCCGTCTGAGGCTGCAGACCGTCACGAGCGGCGTCTGCAAGCCGTTGTCCAGGTGCAGACTGAGCCGCACCATCCCCTCTTGCATTCAATATCCTTTCTGCTTCCATTCTTCGTTGTCTTTGGATATATGTCTCAAGTCTCTGCATTTGTTCGTGAGGCAGCTCTGCCATATTATCAAGCCGGAAATCAGGGTCCGCCATGTACGTGGGTGGACCGAACTTGTTTTGGTTCATTGCGAGACAGAGAAACCCTGAGATGGAGCAAAGAGCGCAAGCAATGGCTCCAATGATGAATTCGGGACCGCATGGCATTTCGGCGTGGTCTCAAGTTGATTGGAAAGGGATTGGCGTTCAATGAAATGGGGTTTCGTTTTTGTCTCTCAACTTTGCTGCAAATCTGACGTGAGATCGGCTCAACGGTTTATATGGCGATCTCACCGAGCTGCACAATGCAGACGATGTTAGATGGAACCAGATAGAACACTGAGGTCTCACAACTATCTGGGTATCAACAAGGTGCCATCCGTCCAGAAAGCCGTTCTCTCGGATCCGCCGAAGCCAAAGTTCCCGTAAGGTGTCCACCAATGCATTTCGGATAGAATATGATTCCAGCGGTATTCAACCCTCGAATGTACTGTCCTGTCTCACCATAACTCTGTACGTATCCTCCATGCCCGCAATAATACTAACGACTTCGAAAGCACAGCGAATCGGTCATGGCGGGGGATCGGTCAACCTTGATTGAAGTTGATTCGAGAAAGCAATAAGTTGCTTGCGTCAGATAGATAGAAGCGTAAGTGTGTCAATTCCTGATTTTGATTGTGACTGTGTGAACTGTGAAGCCGGAGTCAGCGATAGCTTAAGCATTGGTCACGCAAGACCTGCCGCTGTTCCCTCTACCATGGCGACCAAGGCAAGCAACAAAAGAGTACCATCCCGTCACCGTCTTCATATCCACGATCTATTCTCTGTAAATGCAGCTTGCTGATGAATCCGAGCAGCTAGCCAAGGAGTACCAGGCGATCCAAAAGTCCCCTCCGCCATACATCAAAGCTCACCCATCGGAAGAGAACATATTGCTATGGTACTATCTCATCGAGGGTCCTCCAGAGACCCCCTACCATGGTAATCCCAATCTCCTCGACATTTCCAGGACTAATTTGTAGGCGGACAATACATGGGTGTGTACCCGCGAAACATCCCGATTTGCTGATGCGCACCTAGGCACCCTCAAATTTCCATCGGAATACCCATTTAAACCACCAGCGGTTACTATGATCACTCCTTCCGGTACAAATTCCCATTGTTGTAGAGATCTCTGACCCCAGGTCGCTTTCAAACGAACACCCGTCTTTGCTTTTCCTTTTCCGATTTTCATCCAAAGGAATGGAATCCATCCTGGCAAGTCTCGACGATCCTCGTCGGCCTCCTCTCCTTCATGGTCCACCACCCCCAGCTACCCGCTCTCGCCCGCTGACATTGGGTAGACAAGTGATGCGAATACTGCAGGAAGCATGACCGCGACCTCTGCCGAACGCATTGTCTACGCTTCCAAATCCCGTAAATGGAACAGTACCCAAAACAACAAATTCCCTACAGAATTCCCCACGGAACACGCCGAGAATCTCGAATGGATTAAAAAAACTGAGGAAGAGGCTGCGCGGCGGCGCGTGGAGGAGCACGCTCGTCCGAAAAGTCTGTCGACCGCGAAGAGTCAGACGACCGTTGC
>Ga0335076_10008046_pt1 | contig 10637 bp, 15 predicted proteins | sample Lox_Sample_25_FD_206717 | JGI IMG/M metagenome (GOLD analysis project Ga0335076, IMG submission 206717) | Soil microbial communities from Loxahatchee National Wildlife Refuge, Florida, United States - Lox_Sample_2.5 | ecosystem: Environmental > Terrestrial > Soil > Wetlands | place: USA...
AGGTGAAGGACATCGAGGCGGCAAAGGATATGGAAATGCGAATCTGGCGGATGGTCATGAAAATACAGAAACAAATGATATACTCCCGCATGTAAGGCAATCTTTGGCGGTCTTGCATACTATCTCAAAGAAGCGCTAAATGGAAAGATTTGATGAGTCAGAAATGTGTGGATTAAAGACAACGGAGCCACACATCATATGCATTATGACAAATCCCTCTTTGCAAATTATCACTATCTCAAGCATCGGCTATACGTCGGCGGGATTAGAAGTGGATTGAAAGCAGTGGGAGTTGGAGACGTTGAAATTAGAGATTCAGATGGTAAGAGCCGCATCCTGAAAAGTGTTCTCCATGTTCCAGTATTCAAATGCGGGTTAATGTCACTCAACACGCTTACCCTTGTTGGATTAAATTCCACATTTACAAAGGATGGCAGTGTTGTGACAGATGGAGATTTCAGAATTCACGGTCCAATAAAGAACAGACTGTGCATCTGGAGTGAAGAAGGAATCTCAGGTGAAAACAGCAGCATCAATGGATTGTTTGCAAGCATTGCGCTGAAGAAAGTCTCTCTCATGGATTGGTATGAACGGCTTGGACATGTCAGCAAGAACACTGTGCTCAAATTTGGTGAAGCAATCGAAGATCTCGACATTGATCTTGAAGACCGTGAGAATGAACATCAAACACCTTACGAATCTTGCACATACGGCAAATACACATGCTCTCCCTTCAAACCACATACCGAACGGTGAAAGAATGCCCTTGAACTCGTACATTCAGATTTAACGGAAGCGAATGTCACCTCAATCGGCGGAGGGAAACATGTCCTCACCTTTAAAGATGATGCAACATCTCACGGAACGGTCTTTATCCTTGTGAACAAACAACGATCAATAGTGCTCAAGGCATTCAAAGCATATCAAGCCTAGGCAGAACGGCAAAGTGGACGGCAAATCAAGGAGCTACGAGTCAACCGTAGTAAGGAATACATGGGTGATATGCTTGAATACATCAAATCTCAAGGAATTAAATACAATCTAACTGCCGGCTACTCTCCGCAATCAAACGGCATTACAAAAAGAATAAATTGCACTTTATTCGAAGCGGCATGCACAATGCTCGATGCAGCTGGAGCCCCTCTTGAACTATGGGGGGAAGCTATCCTTGCCATCTGCCACATCCAAAATCGTCTCCCATCTCGCACGCTTGGGAAGACCCCCCATGAAGCTTGGACTGACAAGAAACCAACCGTCAGACATATTCAAAAGTGGGGTTGCAAAGCATACAGGCACATTAATAAGAAGACAGGCCGAAAGAAGTTGGATAAGAAGTCGATAGCAGGATTCCTGGTTAGGTATGAATCAGGAAATATCTACCGCATCTATCACCCAGATACGAAAGAATTTAAAGTATCACAGGATGTCATTTTCTCTGAAAACCAATTTTTCGACCACCGACGTATCGAAAGTGAAGAACAACAATTGGAATTAGATGGCAGAGATGCTAAAGAGAATGAGATGGATGGAGATGGTCAACTCAACGAAACGCAAGTCGGCGAACCATGCAAAACCCCTATCCTTCATGAACAAATCACTATACAACCTCTCCCGAGGCACAAATCGGTTCAGTCAAAGGCACCAAATCGGCGCATGCATCGCCGAATTGCCAGGGCATTGAAGGCGATGTTGAAAGGAAATTAGAGATGGCCGCGAAATTATCACGAAGCAATGGAAGCGGATGATGCCAAAAGTGGGAGTTGACCATGAAGAAGGAATTGGAATCGATCATAAAGAACAAAACTTGGAACCTCGTCCCTCAGCCGAAAGATGCGAAAGTTGTCAAATTCCGCTGGGTTCTACGTACCAAGGACAACGGCATAGATAAAGCACATTTCTGCACCAAAGGATTCATCTAGCGATCGGGGGAAGATTATGACCAAGCTTTCACACCGGTTGCCAAATATACATCAGTTCGAACCCTCTTAGCACTCCTTGCCGGTCGCAAGAAAGCAAAGATTCATCGGATGGATGTGAATATGGCATTCCTTTATAGCTCCTTGGACAAAACTATGTATGTCGAACAACCAGAAGGATTCACAGTATCAGGCAAGGAAGATTACATTTGCCTACTACAAAAGGCATTATATGGCTTGAAACAATCCCCACGTGCATGATCCATATTATTGCAGAGGTTCTCGTTGACTTTGACTTCAAGCAAAGCCAATTAGATCTCTGTATCTGGATTCATAAAAACATGAAGGGCGAACGAATTTACATCGCTCTATAGATTGACCATCTGATAATTGCCGGCGAGAACGAGAAAGACATCCTCACGATTAAGCATCATCTCAATGAACGATTTGAAATGAAGGACTTGGGCATTGCAAGGAAATTTCTTGGCATGGAGATCGAGTATGGAAATGATGGCTCGATTAAGATCCACCAGAATTAATATATTCAGCAACTCCTCGAGGGTCATGGAATGTTGGACTGCAATCTAGTTTCTACACCGCTGGACACATCAATCAATCTCTGTTTAATCATGGAAAATGAAGCCCCAGCGAATCCTCAAGAATATGCCAGCATAGTCGAAGGATTAACGTTCGGGGCATATGCCACCAGACCCGATATCGCATGTGCAGTCGGTCAATTATCACAATTCCTCAACAAGCCATCAACCACACACATGCATGCCGCAAAACACGTCCTTCGCTACCTTCAAAGAACCTCTACACTCAGAATTATGTACCGGCCTCCACCGCTCCAACTCCAAGGATAGTCCGATGCAAATTGGGCTGGAGACATGGATACGAGACGATCTACAATGGGAAATGTCGTTATGCTCAACAATAGCGTGATTGCATGGAAAAGTCATCACCAACCCACTGTCGCATTGTCAACAATGGAATCAGAATACATGGCACTCACTGATGCGATGAAAGCATTAAAGTGGGTCAGAACTCTTCTTTCAGAACTCGGTTGCTCACATGGCAAACCAGACAAATCAACCGAATTATTCTCTGATAACCAAGGTGCAATTGCGTTTGCAAAGAACCCTGTATCTCACTCTCGTGCGAAACACATCGATCTCTATTACCACTTCATCCATGAAGCAATTTAAGACAGGATCATCTGGGTTCAATACATTCCCACGATGGAAATGACAGCTGACAGTCTCACAAAGGCTCTTGGACGTGAAAAGCATGAGAAATGCACAGTCCGCTTGGGGATGGCATGTCTGGACCTCAGTGGGAACTTGCTCTCTTTCTTTCTCCTTTCTCTTTCCTTTCATTCAATTATTGTGTCCTGTTTCACTTATTCATTCACTTACCCCTTCATTTATCTTGCTTGGAGATCAGTGTCATTCACATAGTAGTATGAGATGTCTGTCAGACTGGATCTAGACATCAGATTGGAGATTATGAAACTCAACGCGGAGATCACCATATGCAAAGACACAAGTGGGAGTGTTGGAGAATATGCGTCCTCGCTAGGGTTGTTTGAATTAGGGCTTAGATAATAACCACCCTGGTGGTTGAATCAAATTTTCACCTTCTCGCTTAACGATTTCACCGCGCATTATTCAACACTGCTAATCACCAATTCCATAGACCCGGCGGTCCGGTCTGTGCATAAATGCTCCCAAAAGAGATAGAGCCGAAGCAGTATGGTGAGGAAGGAGTGAAATTTTTCACTTTTAGAAAGGGCAACGAAAGCGAGTAGCATAAAAGGAGCCTGAAATTCGTGGCCAAACGTTTTCTAGCATTATGTATCCCACCCTCCCATCCACAAGCTCCGTCATAGAACCCAAGTGCGCTTCATCATGTTTGTCTTCAAAGCTCTTTCGATCATCATCATCTCTCTCTTACCCAGTCTAGCACTTTCCTTGCCTCAGCACTCATATTCGGACTGCGTGAATAATCCCACAAACATGTACAACAATCGTTCGCTCCAGAATGGCTCCTCGTGCTGTCAGAACCAGGAGACATCTGGTGAAACTTCTTATCGGTTCAACTCAACATTGACTCGTTATTCAATGACCCTCAGTATCCATTGGAGACCCTACATTACTTGTGGTACTCCAACGGGCGCTATCAATACTGACTGAGCCTGACTCTGTCCGTCGATGCATGGATTGTCTTTCCGAGAAATTTCCTTCCTCGTCCAACGGTCCCTCAGCGTCCAAGACCTCATCGGGTTCTAAAACCTGGAAGACTCGAATGGTCTCATACATCGCCGGTTTCTATTTTCAATAACATGCAAACATGGGAGGGTAAATACATTGAATCCCATGACAGCCCGATAAAACCGATTATTTTCGTCCCTGGCCAAATGAAAAACATGGCTATTCCCACTGACAAGATAATATAGGAGGTTGGCGAAAAGCTGGAAAAACTGGCTCTGGTGTTCGGGAATTCGCATGCGGAACGGGCGGGACTGTTGGATTACGATGTGTTGCGGATCTCGAACCGCCTGGCGATAACGGGAACCGTATTTTGCGATGTCACGAAGGTACGTGTTCGGAAACTGAGCGTAGAAAAGGTAGAATGTTGCATGCCGTGCATGGAGAATAAAGGCCTGGCCAAAATCAACTCAAAGGAATCAGATCAGAGGGCTCAACCTCTTGGTACATTTGTGGATTTTGATATAACGTTTGGTGACAAACTTGGCCCAACATTTCGGCATAGATTTGGGCTGCATGCCTTTGATATGCGTCGTCATTGTTACGACTCTGATGTTTTTTCCGTTTTGTCTAGGAAAATTAGCACTGGCAGTTCAAGTGGTAGAAGTACTTCAATCGAAAAGACTGGGTACATACACCGAAGGGCTGGGTTTGGTTGAAGCGAGAATCCGCCATCGGTTTCGGCGGTTACTCTGACACCGCCTAACGATATGCGCATTTTCTGGTGGGCACAACAATTAGTGGGATGCGACATTATGTAAAATACATTTGCTGTAGTTGGTAGTCAGTTTCACGATACCATGTGTGTTGTTGAAGTGCGTCTTCGAGTACTTCGTACGAGTCCCTCACAAATTCATAGGCACACAAATCCGTGTAGTGCTCGTCCTTCGATTCAGCCCCCGATGATCCAGAATACTGCGGGTCGACGGGGTTCGCAGACGAGGGTGGCGGAGTGGTGGGAACAGACGTGGTAAATGGGGACACGATCTGAGTGGGTGGAGAGGGCGGATCCAATGGCCCGTGAACGAGGGGCCCATCACGTGAAATGATGAGGCTCAACTGCCGGTAGAACTGGCGAAAATTGACAAGTTGGGGATAAGAAGATCGATTAAAGATGAATTTCGGGGTTATCCGGTTCGAGTTGTTGACGCTTGTAAATGCCTGGGCCAGCGTGTTGATTTCTACTCGGTTAGTCGGGAAATGGGGACCGGGACATACGTTGTTCCAAGTCGCTTGGCATCGCCAGGCCATCAAAGGTAAACTCGTGGACGTGGTGGCGATCAAAGGAGGCGTTGAGGGCTTCGAGCGTGGTCTTCGTCCAGCTGCTGGCGGCACTGGGGATCAAAGGATCGGACATTGCGTTCAAGCTCCGACGACTGGATGATCTAGAGGAGGCGGACGGTGACTTATTCGTCAGGAGAGCGACGAGAAGAGGGGACGCGTTTCCTTGGTTGCTGACACTGTCCGACAATCAGAAGGGACAACTTCGTCTCTTACCAATCGACCCTGCGAGAGCGGGGTCGACGACTCTGCACCCTGCTAAACGTGGAGGGGTCGACAAATGTATCTTGACGTGTTGATTCGGACGACAACATCAAAAGTGGCCTGGATGTTCACGGACACGCAGGACAGAGTGGGGGGGAAGTCCGACAGAGAGGAAATGGACGAGCCCACGTGATGGATGCGTAATGATTGTTGGAATTACGAAGCTGTGGTGTACGTCGGAGCAGACAACATCGACGCGTGGGGGTCGGTGATGCCCCAGCAAGTCGGAGAGACGCCCCAGCGCCCGTGTCGTCCGTAGGGTAAACCCTAGAGATATGTAGCCCCCCGAAGTTTCACCGTCTCCACCATAACCTTCACCCCCGCGCCATTCCCCTTCTAGGCTCCATTCCCGATCCCGTCCACGGATTAGTCATCCGCCTCTATTCTCCGCGACGGGAAGGAGACGCCATGACCAAAATTGGTTCCGATTGAGCCGCTTGCACACGGAATTGAGACAGAGTGCACGCGATAACTTCCTGCTTGTGCCGTCCCCCTGACCAATGACGAGTGCATTCACTGTGAGGAGGTAGAAATATCTGCATAAACCGAAGCGAATTGGAAAAAATTCGTCTGCGCCAAGTTATTAATTGGCGCAGCCGACATGAAATTCAAGCGACTGCCTGCCGCTGCCGCCCAATCAGGACGTTGTGCGACCACACGGCCCAACCTTAAGAGGGCTTCCGCCGTTGTGACTTGTGCAGCCCCGATTTATTTAACGGGCCCCCTTTTGCGCGAACCGGCCGGGTCCCAAGCCCCTTAGCTGAATCATTTCGCTTTACCGTCCAACTCTCAACGCCGAGCTACCTTTTCACAATGAGTGAGCCGAGGCCGTTAAGAATTCTTGCTTTGGACGGTGGCGGCGTCCGGGGTGTATCGGAATTGTTAATTCTGACAAATCTGTTCAAGCGCATAAAATTTGAGGAGAACGACGGACAAATCTCGGGCCCTCTGCCCGAACCATGGAAGTATTTTGATCTTATCTGTGGCACGAGCACAGGAGGATTGCTAGCTCTGATGCTTGGACGTTTGAGGATGGTACGTCCCTCTCTCTTCCTTTCCTGACCGAGTAAATTAGTCTCTCAAGGACTGTGAAAGCGCCTATTTGAAGTTTGCGAAGGAGATATTCGGAAAACCAAAGTCCGGCCGATGGTGTTACGATGCAGACATATTCGAACAGAAGGTGAAGGAACTTCTCCAGAAGGTGTCCGAACCAGTAAATGTGCCGCTTTTTGATAATCGCGATGAAGCCTGTCGTACGTTCGTCGTCACCGTGCGCTATGAAGTGATGAATGCGCCTGCCGTTCTCTTGAAATCTTATTCCACCGATGGAACTGAAGTACAATGCTCGCTCGTTCAGGCCGCACGAGCTACCACCGCAGCCCCGACATTTTTTGAACCAGCGGCGATTGGGTTAAACAAATATGTCGACGGCGGCGTTAGGTTCAATAATCCCGCTGAACAAGCAATCCTGGAAGCGAGTCGTATCTGGGGGTCGAGACCTATTGGTTGTTTAGTCAGTCTAGGCACTGGCAAGGGTCTCCCAATATCTGGAGCGTCTCGCCGTGGCATCCTGGGAATCTTTGCCCCCTACCGGGCTGAGCAATTAACTGTGGCTAAGTATTGCACCGAACTGGCAACCAGTTGCGAACCGGTGCATCATCGCCTTGTTGAGGGCAATAGACTGCCCAAGGGACGATTTAAGGACAGATACTACCGGTTCAATGTCGAAAATGGAGCCACCGAGATCGGATTGAATGAGTGGGAAAAGTTATCTGTGCTAAGCGAACGAACAGAAGCGTACCTTGATGAGCCATCTGAAAAGCCTCGGCTAGAAAATTGTGCAAAACTGTTAATGTCAGAAGAGGACCTCATTAAAAACATAGGTTAGCGTTCCCATAAGAAATATTTAACGCATTTTATTACAGAATCTCCACGACAACATTTGGTACCCGAAGTTCCAGTAACCTTGATGGGTAGTCAATTGTTCCTTGGGGGTAATTGGCATAATTTATTCTTTTAATGTTTTAGATTTGATGAACGACACGCCATGTCCTGAACATGATGGATCGGAAGAGATCTATGAATTCTTGCGTGAGGAGACATTGGATAGCGCTTATGAATGGATCATCCAGTCCGGACTTTACAAGGACTTCATTGCAAGAGAATCAACTGTTACCAAGGCCCTCTGGCTTAGAGGACCTCCCCGTTGTGGCAAATCAAGTGCAGCGGCGTTTCTGACAAGCCGACTTCAGATGACAGCAGGAGAAAATGCAATTGTTGCATACTATTTCTTCAGCGCTTCCGCTGGGAGAACTGGCACACGCGAGGCTATTCGTGCCCTGAGCGACCAACTCCAGCGAGCATGTGGGGTGGGTTCTAGACCCTATGTTGTGCCACCGAACTGTTATCAGCCAAGCCATGCGACGAGACTAAGCATCAAACGATTAATCAAACAGTACCTTCAACGATATTTCAATCAAGATTACCACGTCTACATCATTATTGACGGCCTAGATGAAGCTGATTTCACACGAAAAGATCCTGTATCCCAGAGACCGGAAATTGAAGAACTTTTACGATACCTGGTGACGCTTGCTACAAAAGGGACTCGGGTGTTGCTGGCGAGCAGACCGTTAGCGACGTTGGCAGAATTCATCAGCGAGGCGATTCCACTGAACCTAACCTTCAAAGAAGCGTCGTGGGCTATTTCATGCTGTGTGGAGAATTTCATGTCAAAAACTCCGAAAACCCGAAACATGTTCTTGGAATTGGGGATAATCCCGCAAGACTACTTCCAGTCTAATTTCGGGGGTAACCTGACGTGGGCGCAGGGCGCGCTCCACACTCTTTCTCGAATCACGAATATAGAGAGGTTCCATAAATGTCTTGATGCACTGCCGCAAGATACTTCTGTATTTATGGAAACCTACCGGCTTATCGTCGCAGGTTTGGATGAGGCTGAGGAGGAGAGTCTAAAAGCGCTCATATATCACTTACAAGTGTCGGGAGGCTCAATGTGGCTGGGCGACCTGAAGTCCCTGGTCGAGAAGTCCTCCCAGTCCAGTTTTGGAGATCTAATTGCACATGGAAATTTTTATGACCCGTCTAAAGGCCCCTTCGTTGATTTCCTTCAAGTACAATGCGGGCCCATCGTCCATATCATCCGGACAGAGGGTATTTTCATAGTGGATATTGTCCGTTTTAACAATCGATGTTGTCAATCAATTATTTCGGAGAGCCTTTTTCTATCCGCACAGGGGGATTTTTACTTAAGCGAGGCGTTGCGTGTCCTGAGAGATCTCCTGCCGTACCCTCAGAAATCGAATCTATCTATTGGCTGGACGAATCCGTTACCGCATGCTGGAAAGACGGGAAAAGCTGCAACTCATCTCTTACTATATATACATCGACTTTTTAACTCAACCGATGTTCTGATCTATTGGCTCCGGGAAACTTTGAAAGCCGATCGACCGTTTAGTGAACTTCCCGTATCGTCACTATTGCGTCAAGACAATCCCTCAGTGAAAGTCGCAATTGACAATATTTCCGAATGGCTTCGAAAATTTCAGCTAGACCTAGGCATTGATGCAAATGATCTGAGGGTTCAAGAAATCGAACTAAAGAAAGCCATCGAATTCCCTAGTAAATATTCTACACCTTTCAAGATCAATATGTTCCTCTCCCGTCGGGCTGCAGCCTTCGTACTGTACGGGAAATTTCCTCAGGAACTTTCGGAGGTAGACATGAGGCTAATGTTTTCATTTGCTTGGAGAGGTTACAAAAAATCGAAGCAAAAACCAACTACATGTATTACAGACGTCGTCAGAACCAATGTCATCGGAATGATCGAGTGGGTTGGCATAAAAGAGGATCCTAATCCTGCATGTCTTGGTTACCTCTTTTACCTCCTCCAAGAGTGGGAACCATCCATAGCCTGTTGGACTACGGTAATAGAGACCAAGGAAAGAGACCGGAATTTAACGATATTATTGGCAAGAGCATACGCCAGCCAGGGCAAATATCTGGACGCAGTCAATCAATATAAGAAGGCGGTTGCTCTCGGATATGGCAAACACCATGCATGGGCAGATGCAGCATCGCTGTTCCGCCAGGCTGCGGATGCCGATGGCTTCTCAGCGTTCGCCAAAGAGATTGGCCTCAGTGAGACGGTTGGATTCCCCTCCGCGTATGACTACAGAATGATATCCGCAATGGATGTTTACATGGAAGGAGGTGATTATCGAAACGCTATTCGGGCATTCGATGACATTGAAGAGGGGCCCGTGTTGTTAGAGGCATACGATGCAATCAATTACGATGACGAGGAAATCATACCCAACCTGGAATTAAGGTTGGAGATTTGGCCAGAGGAATATAAGGACTCTCTTTTCCAAAGTTTATATAAGGCATACATCGCCAAAAAGGAATCTTCGAAGGCTTTGGACACCCTCCAAAGAGCAATCAAGTGCCGACCAAATCCTTACGACTTTATCATCCATCTCGCGGAAGAATACATAAAAAGTGGAAATGGAGATGAAGCAATTAACGTTCTTGGAAACGGCATCCAAAAATTTCCCACGTCTCCTTCTCTGTGGGTAAAATTATTCCAAGTCCTCGCTGGAGTTTGTGAATACGCTGAAGTAGAGATGTGGTACCATAAACTGCAAAAGAGCGATGCTCTTAAAACTTGTTCCACCTGGTTTTCGATCTTTTTACATGCTTGTCGTGCTATGGGCGAGGCGCATGAAATAAGGGGAAGTTTGGACCAGGCAGTTCAGTGTTACGAAGAAGCACTAAAAGGTAGCCCGGAATTTCGCAAACTGTGGAAACAACTAAGGAGGTTATGTGCTATACGGAAAAACGTCTCTAGGCAAGTCGAAATGATCAAACTTCTGTTGGAGAAAGT
>Ga0335076_10008049_pt1 | contig 10634 bp, 8 predicted proteins | sample Lox_Sample_25_FD_206717 | JGI IMG/M metagenome (GOLD analysis project Ga0335076, IMG submission 206717) | Soil microbial communities from Loxahatchee National Wildlife Refuge, Florida, United States - Lox_Sample_2.5 | ecosystem: Environmental > Terrestrial > Soil > Wetlands | place: USA: Florida...
TGATCTGCGCGAGGTCATACTCGTGTCGTTCCCCCTCGGGGATGTCAGCGGGCCAGCCACCGCGATCGCGGCGGGACCAGGCATGGTGGGCGAGAAATGCGACCTTGCTCGGACGATAACCGAAACGGCTGATGAAATAGAGATTGAAATCCTGAAGCTCGTAGGGGCCGACGGTGTCCTCGGCGGCCTGGGGGGCGCCACTGGCAGTCGGAACCAGCTCGGGACTGAACACCGTCCCGAGCACGTCAGCGAGTATGTCGGCAATAGCCGCGTCGACGTGTCCCCCGTGCGCGACCCACCGAATCAGGTGATGCAGTAGCGTCTTGGGAATGGAGGCGTTCACCGCGTAGTGCGACATGTGATCGCCGACCCCGTAGGTCGTGTAACCGAGGGCAAGCTCCGAGAGATCGTTGGTGCCGACTACCAAGCCCCCGTGGAAGTTGGCGAGTCGAAAGAGGTGTGAGGCGCGCTCTCCTGCCTGAACGTTCTCGAACGTGACGTCGTAGAGCGGTTCCCCGCGCGCGAAAGGGTGTGCCAGAGCTCGCAACATCTCAAGCGCCGGAGGGCGGATGTCGATCTCGGCCTGATTCACCCCCAGCGCCTGCGCCAGGCGTACTGCGTTCTCGTGCGTGCGACGGCTCGTGGCAAACCCCGGCATCGTGACGGCCAATACATTCCCCCGTGGCAGTCGCAGTATGTCGACGGCTTTGGTGGCGACGAGCAGCGCCTGGGTCGAGTCGAGCCCCCCAGAGGTGCCAATCACCAGCTTCTCGATGTGGCACGCCTCCATCCGTCGCACCAGACCCTGCACCTGAATCTGATAGGCCTCGTTGCAGCGCTCACCGAGCGTGGCTGGGTCAGCGGGTACGTAGGGATAGCGGACGATCTGCCGCGTGAGCGGTACACAGTCGCACGGCAGCGGCAGCTCGAAGGCAATGTGGCGGAGCGTCGAGACCTGCCCGCCGTGCACCCGCGCATTGTCGCCGAAGCTCGTGGTGCGCATGCGTTCCTGACGCAGGCGCTCAAGATCGACGTCGGCGGTGAGCAAGGCGTCTTCGTACCGAAAGCGCGCCGACTCAGCCAGGAGCTCGCCGTTTTCACAAATGAGGGCATGCCCGTCCCAGGCGAGATCCGTCGTGGATTCGCCGTAGCCGGCGGCAGAGTACACGTGGGCCGCGAGGCACTTGGCCGACTGCGACATGCACAGGAGCCTCCGATAGTCCGCTTTGCCGATCGTGGCATTGCTGGCGGAGAGATTCGCGAGGACCGTGGCCCCACCGAGTGCAGCGCAGCTGCTTGGGGGCGAGGGTACCCACAAATCCTCGCAGATCTCCACGTGCAGCACGAAATCGGGGCAGTTCTGTGCCTCGAACAGCAAATCGTTACCAAAAGGTACGCAACGGCCGGAGACGTGGATGGTATTGCTGCAGGCGTGCGCTGCGGACGAATACTGCCGCTTCTCATAAAACTCCCGGTAATTCGGCAGATAGGTCTTGGGAATCACGCCGAGCAACGCTCCCCGGCAAATCACGAGAGCACAGTTATACAGCCGTCCGCCGGAGCGCAGCGGCGCTCCGACAACGAGCAGGACGGGGAGCGTGCGACTTACCTCGAGCAGATCCGTCACGGCTGACTCAACTGCATCGAGCAGCGCATCCTGAAGAGCAAGGTCGTCCATCGAGTAGGCTGACAACCCGAGCTCAGGAAAGACGGCCAGCACGCTGTGAAGCTTCGCCGCCCGCTGCGCGAGCTCGATCGTGCGGTTCAGGTTCGTCGGTACTCCTGCCACCGCGACTCGCGGGGTGCCTGCCGCGATGCGAACAAATCCGTGGGTGTACAGCGAATCGAAGTGCATGCGCTTCACGACCGCGAGCACGCCCGCCGCCTTGCACTGGTCACGCCAGTAGTACAGGGGGCGCTGCGTGCCACCGCGAGGTAAGTTACGCAGCGCGACTCAGTGGGCAATAGGTACTCCTACGCACACCGCCAGAAGCGCGCGCCATGGGCATCAAGTACGCGAGAGCCCTCTGCGGGAAAACCGTGTAACACCTCTGTGTACTTTCGCGGATTCCCCGCGCGCCACCGGCGGTGCATACACCTTCCGTAATGAGAGCCATATCCCACTCCATCTGGCAGCGTCACGGTGCGCAGCGAGGTAGCGCTACCGTCCGGATACACGTGCGCAGTCTCGCACAGATGTTCAACTCACTCGATCCTTCCCCCTTTTGGGATCGCGATCTCGACCGTGGTGCAGCCGAGTTCATCGAGGAGGAATTCAGCGAGAAACTGTCTGCGCATGCGTGGCACCTGCACGTTCATACGCTGGAGGGCTCGGAACTGGTGGCCGATCTTCAGCCTGCTATTGAGCACTACTACGATCGACTTGCGGCATCGACTCGTCTGAAGCTGCGGGAACACTTACGGGCGAGTGAGCTCGGATTGCTCGCGGGTGTCAGTATCTTTCTATTGTGCATGATGGCGCGCCAAGTGCTCACCGGCTTGCTCCACGGCGTTCCTCGCATCCTCGACGAAGGCTTGATCATCCTCGCCTGGCTCGCCCTATGGCGTCCCACCGAAGCTCTGGCGTATGAGTGGGTACCGCTCTATCGCCGCCGGCGGCTCTACGAACGACTCGCCGGGATTCGAGTGACCGTGCACTCTGATGCGTCGCCATCGGGCGTTGTCGGGGCCGCCTCCGAAATGGGCCACGCCACCGCGGCGGCGCGTCACACTTGAGCCGCAGCGGCCAGCAAGGAGCCTCACGTGTCACACCGGCGACATCGCAGAGGCGATCGGACAAATGAGCGCTCGAGGGGTGAGGCACGCGCCGGTCGTGAGTGAGTCGGGTGATCTGGTCGGCGTCGTGTCATTCGATGACCGGCTGCCGGTGGTCTCAGAACGACTCACTGCTCTGGCCAAGCTGATCGGCGACCAGGCGCGGCGTGGAGGCGGCGGGTGACCGCCGCACGTGTCAGCCGGAGCGAATTTCCTCTGCCGCGCGAGCGGCGCCGAGGAGCGCGGCGTCCATATTGACGATGAGCCTTGTCGGGATCGATTTCACGAACGACGACAGCCGCCCTTTCGCCTCGAATCTCTCGCGGAAAGAGCCTTGCCTCAGATAGGTCTCGATCTTTCCTGCGATTCCGCCGGCAATGAGGACTCCGCCGGTCGCGCCATGCGCGAGCGCGATGTCACCCGCGGCCGCCCCGAAGATCGAGCAAAACCTCGAGAGGGTCGCCTCGCAATCCACATCTCCGCGCGAGGCTTGCTCGACGATCTCCGCTGCCGAGAGCGGTCGCACCGCCCGGCCTGCGATCTCATCCAGGGCCCGCGAAAGGTTTTCCAGCCCAGGACCCGACAGAATCCGTTCCACCGACACCCGGTCGAACCGTCGCGCGAGTGCTTCCAGGATCGCGATTTCCTCCGCTCCCTGGGGCGCGAATCCAATGTGACCACCCTCGGTTGCCAGAGGCACCGGATGGCCCCCGTAGCGCGCCAGACAGGAGACTCCGAACCCGGTTCCGGCGCCGAGAATCGTAATAGTCCCTGCGGGGGCGCTGGGAATATCCGGGCCGATGCAGCGCAGATCGCAGGCCGCGAGGCGGTCTGCAGCGTATGCGAGGGCGGCGAAGTCGTTGATGAGATGGGCCGCGAGAAAGCCAGTCGAGCGCAGGTCGCTTTCGCTGATCTGCCAGTTACGATTGGTGAGGCTCACTCTGCCGTCAACGACAGGTCCGGCAACCGCGAGCACGATGGTTTTTGGAACGCGACACCGATTGAGGCTATTGAGATAGTGCCTTAATGCTTCCGCAAAACTCGCGAAGTGATCCGGCAGGTCCACCACCCCCTCGCGCAGTCGCCAATGCGCCGAGTCGCCGCGATCGACGATGGCGAAACGAGCATGGGTGCCGCCGATATCGCCGGCCAGAATGCTGTCGTCGTTCGCCATGAATCGACAGCGTACTCAGCTCGAAAGACACCGAGCGATTGTGGTCTCTACGTATCCGCCTGCCGCAGGCGCTCGTGCGCCAGTCGCACCGAGCTCGTGCGCGACCGTCATTGAGGCGGCCGGCGGGTTCGTAAGGTGACCTCGCACCGCTTCGCACCGCGCTCAAGCGCCTCATAGTCGACCGGAAGGAAGTGCTTGATCACTGCCGCGTTCGTTTCCGTGTGACCCGAGGGTGTCAACGTACTGAAGCGGCCGCCCGCGGCGAGCGCGAGCGGCACGAGCACCTGATCCGCGAGGTGGCTGTCGAGCGCAACCTGCGCCGCGAGATAACGCTCGACCTCATCGGCCACGCGACCGGCGACCGTTTCGGCCGGTACGCCGCGGATTCCAAAGCCGCAAAATACGGTACTGACATTGAGACATTCGACGCGCACGTGCAGCGTGTTGCCCGCGCTTGGCGCGGTGACAGTGTCGATGCCGCATCCATCCTCGGGCAGACCGAGCCTGCTCCGAAGAACGTCGATCTCCCGTTGAGCGATGTGCGAAGGTAGGCGGCAGACAAGCACGCGCGCGGTGCGTGATTGGACCGGCCCCCGCTCCAGTAAGTCGAGAGGATCTGCCCGGCGGAGTGGCTCGATCGCTGCGCGGACAACTCCGCCGCCGCGGGGATAAAAGCCGTGACGCTCCAGGCTGACTCCTGCCTTGTAGCCGACCCGTGCGAGCAGCGGAAGGTACGCGTGCTGTATGAATTCGAAGGTTGGAGCGCGAGGATTGTGCGTGCCGCCTCGCAGCAGGATTTGCGAGGGAGCGCTGCAGAGCGACAACGCCGGGAGGATGGTTTGCAGGACGAGCATCGTGCTGCCCGCGGTGCCGACATCGATCTCATAATGGCCAGGGCGCAGCGCTCCCGGGACGAAAGTGAGCACCGTGGAGGCGATCGCAGCCCCCTCGATTCGAGCACCACAGATCGCGGCCGCCGCGTGGACGGCAGTCAGGTGCTGGGCCCGGAGCCCGGGGTTGCTGCGGCGCACCCGAATGTTGCGGATGATGATGGGCGAGGCCGTGGACATGGCAAGCGTCAGCGAGCTGCGCACGACCTGACCGCCTCCTTCGCCTGCAGAGCCGTCGATCTCGATCATCTCACTCTGCCGCCATGCTCCTCCGCGGCGGTCAGATCTCTCTGATTTGCACGAGCGAGCAGGCGGGTGACGTCCTCGTCCTCGAGCTGCTCGAAGTGCTGGTACCACTCGCCGATCGCGAACAATACTTCAGGCGTCTGCAGGATGACCACACGGTCCGCCTCGGCTCTGATGAGATCCAAAGCTTCTCGCGATGCGACGGGCGCCGCGACGACGATCGCGGCCGCATGAGCCTTGCGCGCGGCACGCACTGCCGCAAGCATCGTTGAGCCTGTGGCAAGACCATCATCGACGAGGATAACGGTCTTGCCCTTCACCTCTAGCGACGGTCGGCCACCTCGATAGGTCTGCTCTCGACGCTCGAGCTCACGACGTTGCTCCTCGACCAGCCGATCGAAGGTCTCGGCTGGGATCTCCTTCTCGAGCGGTGGCTTATGCACCAAGATGTTTCCCGAGGCGATAGCGCCAATCGCAAGCTCGGGCCATCCCGGCTTTCCGATCTTGCGCACCAGCATCACGTCCAAGGGCGCCTTCAGCATCTGCGCGACCTCGTAAGCGACTGGCACACCGCCTCGCGGGAGCCCAAGCACTAGCAGGGGTGGCCTCAGCAATCGCCCCTGCAATTCGCGCCCGAGCGCAATACCCGCGGTCGCGCGATCGGGGAAGATCTGCTCAGAGCTCATGGAACATAGCTAAAACGCTCGGCCGGTAGCCTGTCATCGCCATTTGTACTGAGAGTTGCGGCCGTGAGCCAATGGCCCGTGCAGCCCAGGGAAACTACGGATTTTCCGCGGACGCATCCAGCGCACACTGGCCCTGGGCCAGGAGGGTACATGAGCTGGCGTCATATCATGTTTTCCGTCGCCTCCCCGGGCGGCGTGGGACCCATGGAGATGGGCAAGGTTGCCCGGCTCACCTCGGGGCTTGGCGCAGAGCTCGAACTCTTCCACTGCATATTCGATCCGCATGTCACTCGACCGGGCCGGTTCGGAACACGTGGAGCGCAAGAGGACATCCATGAGTTCGTCGATCGTCGCCGCGCGCAGCTCGAACACAATGCTGAACGACTGAGGGCCAAGGGTGTGCCCGTCCACACGAGCGTACGGTGGGACTACCCCATTCACGAAGGTATCGTCCGGCAGGTGCTGCGCCGGAAGCCGAGTCTGCTCGTCGCGCAATCGTCCCGCAAAGGACGTGCCGCGCGTCTGATGCTCACGCAAACCGATTACAAGCTGATCGAGACCTGTCCGTGCCCGGTTCTCTTCATCAAGAACGGCCGTCCTTATTCCGATGCCGTCATCATCGCGGCGGTCGACCCCGGGCGATCGCATGGCAAGCCTGCCATGCTCGATGACGGGATACTGGATACGGCGGTGATGATGCGCAATGCGCTCGGGGGAACGCTGCGGGTGGTTCACGCGGGCGCTCCTTGGGAGTACGCCGTGCGCCTGAACCGGGAGCTGCGAGATCTACCGGAGGCTGTGAAGGAGGACGTCCGCGGAGCTTGCCGGAACAAGCTCGAGGAACAGGTGCTGGCACTCGCACGACGTCACAATATCCCGGAGAACTCCGTGCAGGTCATCGAAGGCGACGCCGCAGAGCTGCTTCCCTACGTGGCTTCGAGCCAGTCCGCGCAGATCGTGGTGCTGGGTGCGGTTTCCCGATCGCGCATCGGGCGCGCTCTGATCGGTCATACGGCCGAAAGGGTTCTCGATGCGCTGGAGTGCGATGTGCTGATCGTCAAGCCGCCAGGCTTTCGGACTCCGGTGAGGCGCGAGTCGACACACCACATCGCGAGAAGCGCAGCTCACCGTGCGCGGTATGTTCTCTGACACGGCGAGGCGGGGGGTTACGCGTCGCGCTCGATTCGATGATTTCAGTCCCTTGAACAGCCACGGGCTGTCAGCCGGCTCTCCCAGTTTGCTTTGTCATTGTCGCCGATGTTAGAAGCGCTTCGCGCGCAAATTTCACGCCTATGATCAGTCAGCCAGCTCGCACAGGCGAACACAGGCCGCACGGTGCCCCGGAACCTTTATAACCGACGTCGAGGAAGGCAAATACTCGTACGAAGATGTGCCGGCTGGTTTTACGACGGCATCGGAGATCCGCGTGCTGGCTCGGCAGCATGCACCATAATAGAACCTCTGAGACGCACCGAATCCTTGCATAGCGCCTGACACTGCACTCATGTCAACACCGCGCCTAGCATCTGAGTTCGACCTGATTGCGCGCTATTTCGCCCCCCTGGCGCGCGCATTTCCCGGAGCCTATGGGCTTCTTGACGACGCGGCCGTGATCTGCCCGGGGTCCGGCAACGAACTCGTCGTGAAGACAGACACCATTGTCGGCAGCGTCGATTTTCCGCCCGACATGGCACCGGATCTCATCGCACGCAAGGCCTTGCGAGTCAACCTCTCGGACCTCGCCGCTAAAGGCGCGCTCCCGCGTGCCTACCTCCTCGATCTCGTCTTGCCGGTTACCGCGGACGAGCGCTGGTTTGCCGCGTTTGCGGCTGGTCTTGAGCGTGATCAGGCCGAGTACGGGGTCCACCTGATTGGCGGTGACTTGAGCTCGACGCCGGGTCCCGTCACGGTCGCTGTATGCGCCTTGGGTGAGGCACCGAGCGGCAGAATAGTCCGGCGCGGTGGCGCACGAGCTGACGACACCATCTTCGTTACTGGCACCATCGGGGATGCGGCGCTCGGACTTGCTGCACTACAGGGTGCACTCGGGACGCTGGATGATGTCGCGCGCCGCTTTTTGCTCGATCGCTATCGATTGCCCCAGCCCCGTGTCACTCTGGGCCCAGGGCTCATCGGAGTTGCCACTGCAGCGATTGACATCTCCGATGGACTTGTCGCTGACCTGCGGCACCTCTGCGAGGTGTCGCGCGTCGATGCGATCGTGGAGGGGAGGTCAATACCGCTTTCACCCGCAGCGCGCGGGGTGATCGCCAGCGACCCGCAGCGGCTCGCGACCGCGCTCACCGGTGGTGATGATTACGAGGTACTCTTTACGGCACCGCCTGGCGCCGCCGGGCGCATCTGCGAGCTCGCGCGATCTACGTCCACCCCGATCACTCCGATCGGCCGCATAACGCGCTTATTGCAAGGCGACGCGATCCGTGTCGTAGTGCTCGACGATGCCGGCAGAGCGCTTTCCTTCAGGTCCGAGGGCTGGAGACATTTCGGCTAAAGGTATGGCATCAGTGCATCAGTGCGTCAGTGCGTCAGTGCGTCAGTGCGTCAGCGCTGCAAGCGTCTGCGCGAGCCCGGCCGTGACACTGGCCATCGAGTCGAAATCGAGCTTCTCCAGCGTGTCCGTGGGACGATGGTAATGTGGATTGCGGTAAAAGGCGGTGTCGGTCACCATCAAGGCTCGGTAACCCATTCGCCAGAAGGATCGCTGATCGCTCCATGAGACCCCGGGCACGATCGGCGGGCTGGCGAGTCGTTCGGAGGGGAAGGTGCACTGCGACCGGAAAACATCATGCACCTTCACGAGAGCGAATCGTGATCGCCAATTGGACACGAAGCCGATAAAGTCACCGCGATCAGGATAAAAGAACCGGAGCAATGGTGGGTAGCGCTGGCTTCGCGGAGCACGTGAGAAATAACCCAACATCTCGAGCGAGAGCATGAGTTGGATATTGTCACGTCGCGCGCGAGCAGCGCGTGCGTACACCGCGCTTCCCATTGCACGAGAGTGGAAGAATGGCGGCTCCTCGTTGACGAAAGCGACGCAACGGACCGTGCACCCCAGCTGCTGATCCCGCAACAACCGCGCAATCTCCAGCATCGCCGCCACGCCGCTGGCATTGTCGTCCGCACCCGGACTGCCCTCAACCGTATCGTAGTGGGCGCCGACCAAGATGATCTCGCCTGGCCGCTCTTGCCCGAGGCGCTCGACTTCCAGATTGGTGCACGCCACCCCCTCGAATTCATACCGTTGCCGGCGTACCTCATAACGGGTCCGTAAAAGCACTTCCTCGATGTAGTGAGACGCAGCTGCGAGTGCCTGCGGTCGCCACACGTGTCGTTCGCCGATCTCGGCCGCGAGCACCTCGACATGGTGTTGCAACCTCTCTCTCAGGCTGTCGCTCACTTTCGAGGTTCCTGCACACGATAGGTGGGTTCGTGAGGTGCGGCTTGAGTCAGCCCTCCGCCACGATGAGCGGTACATACATCTCTTGCGGGCACATGCCGCCGTGGACCCCAATCTGCACGTAGCGTGGCTCGCCCGGGAGCCAGTCTTTGATCACGGAACGGTCTTTCATGATCAGCGTGTAATCGCCGATGCGCTCCTGCAACCGTGCGTGCGCAGGACCCAGGCCGAAGTACCCTGCCTCGATCAGGTATTGGCTGTCCTTCAGGTGCGCGTACTCCTCGAGATGTGCCGCGACGTACTCGACGAACCGCTCGCGCTCGATGGCACGCACGTAGCAGTACGCCGCGCGCCTTTCGCCGCAAAGCGGCAGTGACAGCATGCTCGCCAACTGCGGATGCGTCTCGAGGTCGACCGCCTGATCCGCGCGCGCATCGATGAAACCGTGGTCGGCGGTAACGATCACTGTAGTGCTCGTTCCACGAATCTCGGCTAGAAGGCTAGCGAACGCCCGGTCGAGCTCTGCGAGGTGTGCCAGAGCTTCGCGGCTCGATATGCCGTGCTCGTGTGCGAGCCGATCGAGCTCCGGCCAGTATGCGTGGAGATAGTTGCGTTCACCCGGTGTGCGCACGATGCGTGCGATCGTCTCGACCATCCGACCGAGGCTCGCGAAGCCATGTGGCTCAGCTTTCCCATTGTGTGCGGCGTTGAACTCGGAATAGACAATCCGATTCGGTGCGACCACATGGGATCGCGCCTTGAGACGATCGAACACGGGCGTGTGGTCAAGGAGCATGCGCGCGGCGATCTTTGGTACCGGGCTGCCATGGCGAGGCTGATAGGGGAGTACCGCCAGCACCGCCGCAATCTCACGGAAATACGTGAACCAGCCGGTGACGCCATGCTGTTGCGGTGCCGTGCCGGTGAGAAAGGTTGTGACCGCAGTTGCGGTCGTGGCGGGGAAGACCGAGGTAATTCGATTCTTCAGATGCCGCACCAACGCGCCATCACGGCAGTGCGTGATCAGGTTGTCATGACCGAGACCGTCGATGACGAGCAGGACGATATTGCGATTTGTGAGAGCCTCCGGTGGCAGCGAACGCAATGGGGCATACAGTTGATCCCCTGCTTCGAACGCCTGGAGGATCGATGACATGAGGGTGACGATGCTACCTCCGCCGTAGTCCGGCATGATCATTGAAGTGCGCTCATGCATTGAGTTTGCTGGCTTACTTACGCAAATCGCACCACACGGGAACATGATCGGACGGCTTGTCCGCGCCACGCGGCTTCTTATCGATGCCGCAGTCGGCAAGCAGGGGTAGAGCCCTATGCGATAGCAGAAGGTGATCGATGCGCCACCCGTGGTTCTTGGGCCAGGCACGGTCCTGATAGTCCCAGAATGTGTAGTTGCCTGGCCCGGGGTGACGGGCTGCGATCGC
>Ga0335076_10008051_pt1 | contig 10632 bp, 6 predicted proteins | sample Lox_Sample_25_FD_206717 | JGI IMG/M metagenome (GOLD analysis project Ga0335076, IMG submission 206717) | Soil microbial communities from Loxahatchee National Wildlife Refuge, Florida, United States - Lox_Sample_2.5 | ecosystem: Environmental > Terrestrial > Soil > Wetlands | place: USA: Florida...
CGCGCAGGCCAGGAGGTTTCGTTATGCGTCGTTGGCTGATCATGATTTGTAGCTTGCTCGCCGTGGCAGCCTTGGCGGGATCCGCCGCCCGCGCTCAACTTTCTCCATCTGACCAGTTGCAGGTCGGTCCTCCGCCCACCGCCCGGGCCGAACCTCCCGCCAGCAACGCGACGGCGCAGGAGTTGGAGAGCCGTGGCGATGACCTGCGCTCCCAAAAGGCCTACCTCGACGCGTTGGACTACTACGAGGCCGCGCTGGCCCGGAAACCAGACAATGCCTCCGTGCTCTATAACAAGATGGGTATCACCGACCTGCTGATTCAGCGCTATAAAGAGGCCCACAAAAACTTTGAGCGGGCGGTGCGGAAGGATCGGCAATATGCCGATGCTTACAACAATCTGGGCGTGATTTACTACCTGGAAAAGAAATACGGGAAAGCCGTCTCCCAGTACCAGAGGGCGATCTCCATCCGGCAGGATTTTGGCTCCTACTTCAGCAACCTCGGAGCAGCTTACTTTGCCGAGAAGAATCTGGACAAGGCGACCGCGGCTTATGCTCGGGCGGTGCAGATCGATCCGGACATCTTCGAGAGATCTTCGCATACGGGCGTAGCCGCCCAGATGTCTTCGCCGGAAGACCGTGCGCATTTCGATTATGTCCTGGCTCGTCTGTTCGCCAAGATGGGAAACCCCGACCGGTCTCTGGAGTACCTCCGCAAGGCGCTGGAAGAGGGTTACAAGGGGATCGACGCCGTTTACAAGGATGCCGAGTTCAGCGACTTGCGGAAGGATCCGCGATTTAACGAATTGATGAACTCCCGACCTCCGGCCATCCCGGAATAAACCTCTTGCTGCTATAGGGTTAGCGGAATCCAGAAAAAATTTATGGGTCGGCGAAACTTTTTCTGCAAACCGGGTTTAACATGAGCACATAACTCCTGAAAACAACAGGGTGAGTAAGGAGAAACGGTAGCCCACCGATTGCCGACCCGAGCACGCCCCAAGCAGGCAGTCGGTGGGTTTTAAGAACAGCTCCTGGTTTCCAGGCTTTTGCCCTCGGCCTCCATCCCCTCAACAAGGCGAGAATGATTGGTAGCGACTCAGCCTGCTGCGCCGGAACCAAGCACTGCCTTGGCGATGGGCTGCGTTGCAACGTCGAATTCAGACGGAACCCGCGATCGCAAACGCCTCTCGCGGAACTACGCAGGCTGGATCCAGGCGGAAGATGTGGTGATGAGGAAGCCAGCTAGCCCCCGGTAGCTGATTCTTTTGGACTTCTCTCTCCGATGTACTCCTCAACTACCCGCTTCCATTTCCCCTGGGCCTTAAGGATGTATTCCGCGGCATCACGGAGGGCTCCGTCTCCGCCGGCATGGGGGGTGACGTAGTGGGCTTCGCGCTTAACCTCGGCCCTGGCATTGGCCACGGCGACGGCAAAACCACTGTGGCGCATGGCGGGAAGGTCGATTACGTCATCTCCAACGAAGGCAGCTTCTTCCCTTTTGAGACCCTCCAGCTTCAGGACCTCCTCCAGCACGGTGCGCTTATCCTGAATGCCCTGGTAAACATGCTCCAGCTTCAGGTCGCGAGCCCGGAGGGCGACCGTCTCCGAGATACGCTTGGTGATCAGGCCCGTTTTGATGCCACCCAGCCGCAGCAGAGAAATCGCAGTCCCGTCATGGGCGTGAAAGCCTTTGGCCTCAATCGAGGTCTGGCTCACTAACCCAAACCCGCCCTGGCTTCCGTGCTTGGCAGCATCTTCCTGGGCGCTCTGCTGGATTCCGGCAGGAGCCGGAAAAATGAATAGCTTGCCGTCAGTGAGGACTCCGTCTACGTCGAACAGGAGCAGCTTGATTTTCCTGGCGCGGGCGGCGGGGGAAGTCTTGGGCATCGTGAGAATTCTAGCATTGAAGAATCAGGACCCTGACATCGCAATGTAGGTCATATTTATGTTCGTCTTACTTTGGTTGGACGATCTTAATGCGACGGTCAAAGCCTCCCCCAGCCACCACCGGTCAGAATCGCCCGCTAAACCTAAAGGCGAAACTTTTGCGAAAGCCCGCATGTTAGAATACCCCCAATGCCGTCCCTTCCCTCCTCTCTCGCCTGGGCTCACCCTTTGGTCGGGGAGTGGTTTGTCCGGCGCTTCGGCACCCCGACTGAACCGCAGGAGCAGGGCTGGCCGCACATTCTGGCGGGACGAACCACGCTGATTTCCGCGCCCACCGGATCGGGCAAGACTTTGGCAGCATTTCTCGCCTGCATCGATCGTCTGGTCCGCAAGGCTCTGGCCGGGGACCTTCACGACCGCACGGAAGTCCTCTACGTTTCCCCGCTGAAGGCTCTCGGCAACGATATCCAGAAGAACCTCGAAGGGCCGCTCGGCGAAATTCTTCAGATGGCAGGGGAGCGTGGCCTGCTGATGCCGGAGATTCGCACCGCGGTGCGCACCGGCGACACCCTCATGCATGAGCGGCGAGCCATGCTGAAGCGGCCACCGCACATCCTGGTCACGACTCCAGAATCGCTTTACATTTTGCTGACCGCTGAGAGCAGCCGGAAGATCCTGCGCGATGTCGAGACCGTGATTGTGGATGAGATCCACGCCGTAGCGGACGATAAACGCGGAGCGCATCTGGTGTTGTCGCTGGAGCGATTGGAGGTTCTCGCATACCGGCCGCTCGTACGCATCGGACTCTCGGCGACCCAGAAGCCCATTGAAGTGGTGGCACATTTCCTGACCGGCGCAGGGCGGCCCGATCCGGTCATCGTCGACATCGGACATAAACGAACGCTCGATCTTGCCGTCGAGGTTCCGGCCAGTCAGCTGGGGCCGATCGCTAGCAACGAGATGTGGGACGAGATTTATGACCGGATCGCGGAACTGGTACGGCAGCATCGGTCGACTTTGGTGTTCGTAAATACGCGGCGGCTGGCGGAGCGGGTTTCGCATCATCTGGCGGAACGATTAGGCGACGAGGCGGTTGGGGCACATCACGGCAGCCTGGCCCGCAAGCTTCGGCTGGCGGCAGAGAAGAAGCTGAAGAACGGCGAACTGCAGGTGCTGGTGGCCACGGCCTCGCTCGAACTTGGAATCGACATCGGTACGGTGGACCTGGTTTGCCAGATCAGCTCTCCCCGGGCAATTGCGGTTACGCTACAGCGGGTTGGGAGATCGGGCCACTGGCGTGGAGCTGTGCCGAAGGGACGCTTATTCGCTACGACTCGGGATGAACTGGTGGAGTGTGCGGCGCTGGTGCGAGCGATTCGACATGGGGAACTGGACCGGTTGATGGTTCCGGATTCTCCTTTGGATGTTTTAGCTCAGCAGATCGTGGCGGCTTGCGCATCGGTTGCCAGCCCAACTTCCGAGTCCTCGGACGGGAAGGCAGGACGCCTTCCCGACAGCCGGCGGGACGCCGGCGCTACAACACGAGACGGGCAGCGAACAACCGGCAGCACTCGGGATGGGTGGGGTGAGGATGATCTTTTTGCCCTGCTGCGGCGCGCTTATCCGTATCGCAATCTTAGGCGGGAAACTTTTGATGGGATTGTCACGATGCTGTCCGAGGGCATCGCGGCTCGGCGGGGGCGGTACGGGACTTACCTTCACCGGGACCAGGTGAATGGCGTGCTTCGGGCTCGGCGGGGGAGCCGTTTGGCGGCCATTACCAGCGGCGGAACCATCCCGGAGACGGCGCTGTACAACGTCGTCGCGGAGCCAGAAGGCACCCTGGTCGGCACAGTGGACGAGGACTTCGCGGTAGAGAGCTTGGCGGGCGACGTGATTCTGCTGGGCAATGCTTCGTGGCGCATTCGCCGCATCGAGGGCAAATCAGGACGAGTGCTGGTAGAGGATGCGCATGGCGCCGCGCCCAATGTTCCTTTCTGGTTAGGCGAGGCGCCGGCACGGACCCAGGAGCTTTCCCATTACATCGGGCAACTGCGGCAGACGATCAGCGACATGCTGCCGAACGTTTCTCCGGTTGGATTCTCTCCGGCTCAGCCGGAAGTAGCGGAGACGATCGCCTGGATCAAGGAAGTATGTGGCTTGGATGATGCCGGCGCGGAGCAGGTCGTCGAATACATCCTGCAGGGCCGCGCAGTGCTGGGCGCGGTGCCGACTCAAACCACGATCATCGCGGAGAGATTTTTCGATGAGGGTGGCGGGATGCAGTTGGTCATCCACGCACCGTTCGGCGGCCGCATCAACAAGGCTTGGGGATTGGCCCTACGCAAGCGTTTCTGCCGCAGCTTCAATTTCGAATTGCAGGCGGCGGCAACTGATAATGGACTGAACATCGCTTTGGCCGAGCAACACAGCTTTCCACTAGGCGATGTTTTTCATTTCCTCAACGCTGAGACCGTGGAGCCAATTCTGGAGCAGGCGGCGCTGGCTTCGCCTATGTTCGGCACGCGCTGGCGATGGGACGCGACGCGGGCGCTGGCGTTGCTGCGCTTTCAGGCTGGGAAGAAAATCCCGCCCCAGATTCAACGCATGCGTTCGGATGATCTGATGGCCTCTGTGTTCCCCGATGTAGCTGCCTGCCAGGAGAACATCGTTGGCGACATCCAGATTCCGGATCATCCGCTGGTCAGTGAAGTGATGAAGGACGTCCTCACTGAGGCCATGGACCTCGAGGGTCTGAAAGACCTGCTGCGCGGCATGGACGAAGGCCGCATACGTTGCATCGCGGTCGACACTCCTGTGCCCTCTCAGTTCTCGCACGAAATCCTGAATGCCAATCCATACGCCTATCTGGACGACGCTCCCCTTGAGGAGCGCCGAGCCCGTGCGGTGGAGTTGCGGCGGGTCTTGCCGGAGTCGGTGCTGGAAGAGGTGGGCGGGCTGGATCCGGCGGCGATTGCGCAGGTACGGGACGAAGCTTGGCCCGACGTGCGCGACGCGGACGAACTGCATGATGTGCTGCTGACGTTGATTGCTCTGTCTGAAGATGGCGCTTCGGTCATCCCGGCGGATAACGACATGCGCCGCTACGTGAGCCGGCGTAATCCCCGGTGGGAGGAGTGGTTCGGCCGCTTGCTCGATGCCGGGCGGGTTGGCGTAGCCGCAGTTTCCGAGCGCGAGACAAACTTGGGACAATCGGGACGGCGGCGCTACTGGTTCGCGGCGGAGCGCGCTCGCAGCTTCGCGGCTCTCTTTCCCCAAGCTCGGTTTGAAAATCCGGTTGCGGACGTCGAAAACCCGGCCCCTTCCCGGGATGATGCTTTACTGGCGATGATCACCGGCTGGATGTCGCATGTGGGGCCGATTTCTGCGGGGCAACTCGGTGGACTGTTGGGGATTTCTGCTTCCGACATCGATAAAGCTCTGCTTCGCCTGGAAGCCAGCGGAGCCATTCTGCGGGGAAACTTCACCGGCACGGCTTCGCGGGGGACAGGAGCGGGAGCGCATGAAGTTGAGTGGTGCGAGCGGCGGCTTTTGGCGCGCATTCACCGTCTGACCCTGGGCAAGCTGCGGAAGCAGGTCGAGCCCGTGACGGCTGCGCAGTTTGTGCGTTGGCTCTTGCGCTGGCAGCATCTGGCTTCGGGCACACAGGTTCTCGGCGAGCGCGGGGTTATGGAGATTCTGCGCCAGTTGCAGGGCTTCGAGATTCCGGCGAATGCCTGGGAGCGGCAGATATTGGCCCGCCGCGTGGCCGATTATGATGCGAAGATTCTCGACCAGCTTTGCCTGACGGGCGCCGTCGGTTGGGGCCGATTGTCGCCGCATCCAGCGACTCTGGAAGACTCCGCGGAAGGCAAGCGGCGGGTTATTCCCACCAGTGTGGCGCCGATTACCTTCTTCGTACGCGAGGATGCGGACTGGATGACTCCGCACCATCCCCTGGCCGATCAGCCGGAGGCGCGTGGGTTAAGCCCGGGCGCGCGGCAGGTTTTGGACTTCTTGCGGCAGCGCGGGGCGTCGTTCTTCGCAGATATCGTGCGCGGCACGGAAAAGCTGAAAGCGGAGGTCGAAACCGGATTATGGGAACTGGTTGCCGCCGGGTTGGTGACTGCCGACGGATTCGACAATCTTCGTTCGCTGATCGATCCCAAACGGCGCGCCGGCCAGGGCAGCGGACGCACGGCTCGGCCCAGACACAGCACCGGGCGCTGGTCGTTACTGTATACGGGTGCAGACGTGGAGCGAGCGAAGATGATCGAGGCGACCTGCTGGATGCTGCTTAAGCGCTACGGCGTAGTCTTTCGCGATCTGCTCGTGCGCGAAACCATCCTGCCAAAATGGCGCGAATTGCAAATCGCCTTCCGGCGTTTGGAGGATCGGGGCGAGATTCGCGGCGGACGATTTGTGGACGGCTTTCTGGGCGAGCAGTTTGCGCTGCCGGTTGCGGTGGAGTCGTTGCGCGCGAATCGCAAGTTGGCGCCCACAGGAGAGACATTGACCCTTTCTGCTGCCGATCCGCTAAATATGGTCGGGATTCTGGTACCGGGTGAACGCGTGCCGGCCATCTCGGGCAGAACGGTTACGTTCCGGGATGGCGTGGCCGTAACCGATAGCGGACCGTCGGCTGTCCCGTCTCACGATGTGGCTGCAACTGGATAATGACCGTTACTGCGCCAGCATCGCGCTCCCAAGACAGAACAGCCAGGGCGAAGCAGGAGCTTACAAAGAACCGGGAACCCGTTGAGGGGGTCCCTTCGGGTTCCCGATGAGCGCTGCCTGGCAGAACTGTCGAAAGCGCTTCCCCCATCGCTTTTGCCAGGCCAGTCGTCGTCGTCACCAGTGCACGCGGTCGGCCATCATTGTGAGGCCTGAGCCGGTCGCCGAGCGTCCAATAAGCTACTGGTTTAAAGGCACTTAGTAAAACGACGCGGCGCCTTGCAGGGGTCCTCCAGTCTATCTAAACGGATAGCGTCTATCTGTTCGGATAGTGGAACAAAATGCCGAGGTGTGTGACGGACGTGGGGGAATTGTGATAAAGCTCTGACGGATGTGAGGCCCAGTGAACCCCAGACTTTTTGCCGTATCCGGCCCAGCTAAGGATTCCACATTTGCGCTTCCCGGCGGCGAGGTGCCACTCGGCCGGGACTTGGGAAATCGGCTCTCCATTGGTGATCCCGCACTCTCAAGGCGACACTGCCTGCTCACTTATGCAGACGGCCAGGTGAAGATTCGCGATTTGAAGAGCCGCAATGGGACTTTCGTCAACGGCACCGCGGTCCAAGAGAGTCCACTAAAGCATGGAGATCAGATCTCGGTGGGAGATTCCGTCTTTGTACTCTTGATCGAGGATGAGACCAGCGGATCCGCGCCGGATCGAGTTGAGTTCCACGACGAACAACCGACTCATACCACCTCGCACATCCTTCCCCAGGACGTGCTCTACCTGCAACCGGATCGTCTGCTTAACGAACTGCCAACCAGTCCGCAAGTGGCGAGAAACCTTAGCGCGCTATTGAAGATCAGCCGGGCGGTGCATGCGATTCGCGATCTGGACGAGTTGCAAGCGGCAATATTGAGCCACATGTTCGAAGTAGTTCCGGCGGAGCGTGGAGCCATCCTGCTGACGAGCGAAGGGAGCGAGCAATTTGCATCGGTGTTTACCCGGCATCGAGGCAGCGAAGCGTCTCACCCGGTACGCATCAGCCGTACCATCGCCCGGCAAGTGCTGGACGAAGGTATTGCCATGCTGGGCGTCGATATTCCGGGGACGGACAGCCTGAGCGGGGTCGAGAGCCTGGTGGTTTCTCAGGTGCACTCCCTGCTGTGCGTGCCGCTGACCGTGTTTGGCAAAACCATTGGGTGCATTTATCTGGACACTACGAATGCGGCGGCACGCTTTCAGGAAGACCATTTACAGCTGGCGGCAGCCATCGCGGGCATTTCGGCCATGGCGCTGGAAAATGCGCGCCGGGTGCAATGGTTGGAACAGGAGAATTTGCGCCTGACCACCGAGACCAACCTTGAGCACAATATGGTGGGCGAGAGTCCGAGGATGAAAGAGGTCTATCAATTTCTTGCGCGGGTGGCTCCCATCAACACCACGGTGCTGATTGAAGGAGAAAGCGGAACCGGCAAGGAATTAGTGGCGCGGGCGCTGCATCGCAACAGCCCGCGGGCGGATAAACCCTTCGTCGCCATCAACTGCGCCGCCATACCCGAGGGTCTGCTGGAAAGCGAGTTGTTTGGTCATGAAAAGGGCTCGTTTACCGGGGCGGCTGGAATGAAGAGGGGACGGCTCGAAGTGGCCAATGGCGGGGTGGTTTTTCTCGACGAGATCGGAGAAATGCCCGCTGCCCTGCAGGTGAAACTGCTGCGCGTACTGCAGGAACGGGAGTTTGAGCGGGTCGGAGGCACTCGATCCATCGCTGTCGATATCCGGCTCGTTGCTGCCACCAACCGCAATCTGGCGGCTGCGGTGAAGGCCAAAACGTTCCGCCAGGATTTGTTTTTCCGCCTGAACGTGGTGGCGCTGACCATGCCCTCTCTGCGGGAACGCCGCGAGGACATTCGGACCCTGGCGCACTATTTCATCACCAAGCACAGCGAGCGCTGCCGGGTGAAAACGAAGGCGATCTCACCCGAAGCCCTGGCCTGCCTGGAAAACTACGACTGGCCGGGCAATGTGCGCGAACTGGAAAACGCGATCGAGCGCGCTCTGGTGCTGGGCTCTTCGGAGCTGATCCGGCCGGAAGATCTGCCTGAGTCGCTGTTGGAAAAAGACCCTCCGCCAGGCATCACCGCCGCAAAATATCACGCCTCGGTAAAAGATCTGAAGAAGAAGCTCATTCTCGGGGCACTTGCGGATGCCAAGGGCAACTATACCGAGGCGGCGCGGATTCTCGGGGTTCATCCCAATTATCTGCATCGGCTGATCCGCAATCTCGATCTGAAAGAGGCCACCAGGGGCGCAACCACTATTCCTCCTGGGCAGGAAAAATCTCTGGGCAGCAGCCCCTAGCCACCTCAAGGCAGCGAGAGGCTGAGCAGCGTGGCCGGGTTGAGATACACCCCTTGCCAGCGCACCGCGACATGCAGATGGGGACCGGTAGCGCGGCCGGTTCCGCCGCTGAGGCCGATCGCCTGGCCACGGTCGACCTGCTCACCCTCCTTCACCTTGAACTCGGAGAGATGAAGGTACATTGTCATCAATCCTTGGCCGTGATCGAGCACCACGCAATTCCCCTCGAAGTAAAGCGGCCGTGCCAGGATCACCGTCCCACGATTTAGCGCCATCACCTGTGTTCCAGAAGAGACGGCATAGTCCAGGCCCTGATGCATGCTCTGGATGCGGCCGTTGAAGACGCGGCGGGTACCGAAGACGTCAGAGACGGACGCCTTCACCGGCGGCAGGAACGGGCCCGACCACTCCTGCTGCGGCGAGAGCCGGCTGAAGCGTTCCTGCTTTAGAGCCTGGTCCTGCTTGATCTGCTGCAGTTGTTGCTGGTTCGGTTCAGTGAACCTGGTTGGCACTCGTACGGAAATTGTCGGGTAGTGCGCGCGAGCGATCGCAATCTTCCGCGCAAAAAAGACCTTGGCGTCTTTGAGCGTGACTCCTTCCAGGGACAAGGCATAGCCTCCCGGTAAAGTCTCGAGACTCGCCCCCGCAATGCCGTACCAGCTCTGGCTCTTGGGGTCAAACTCGAAGAATATATCGTGGCCCATCCATCTTCCTGACAGGGCTTTCAGCCCGACCGGCGGCTTGGCCTCGATGACGATGGGCGAGCCGTTGACTGGCCTGGGAGGTTGAACTCTGACTGACCACAGAGGGACGGCACGCGCCGCCATCATTGACTGGGCGGATGGGGCGGCCCAAAGACAGAACGCTGCGGTGATAAGGGTGGAACTTAATCGAATGAGGTTTCCCCGACGGGTGGCTCTCTCATCCGCTGCTTGCGCCATGACATCAGAGTAACACCGGACATTCACAGGTTTTCCCAGGGGATGAATCCGACTCGGCACTAAAGCGGGAGTAGATCGCCGGCGCCCTGTGCGGTTGCCCGCGACCTGCTCCCGTTCGGCCAGGTTACAACCGAGCCCTCCGGTCTCAAACTCCGCCGCGCTTCCCCCAAGCGTGGCGAGGTTCGGGATACCGGAGGAAAGCGGTTCACCCCCAAAATCAATTGGTCTTGATCGGGCGGTTTGCCAGCAACCGCGGCTTGCCATTAGGTGCGGCGTATCCGCAGGAGCCTTTGGTGACGGTCCACGGCTGAGCCAGCTGGAAAGGAATAGCGCTGCCTCCGCCTTCGTCGGTGTCCCCTAAGGTTCCATACAGATCGAAGAGGTGGTCAACTTTGTTGAACACAAACATCGCCGAGTAGGCGAACGGGATGTCCGTGCCCGAACTACTATCCACCGGCCGCGTCCCCAGGGCAAACTTCTTCTGGGCCAGGGCCGGAGCCTTGTTGGTGCCGATGATATTGGTGTCGTTGGGATCGCCGGTACACTCCCAGTCCCAGTCGCCCCAATACACGATGCCAAACTCTCCGTTGACAGTCTGTTGCTCTATCTCAATGCTGTCGCAGAAATTGGTAAAGTGAATACACTGTTGAGCAGCGTGGGACTTCGGGACGGCAAAAGCCGCCAAACCAAGAACCAGAGCACAAATCGCGAGTTTCTTCATATTGTCCCTCCTCTTGAGCCCCTGGATTCGGGGGCGTCACTGGT
>Ga0335076_10008052_pt1 | contig 10629 bp, 8 predicted proteins | sample Lox_Sample_25_FD_206717 | JGI IMG/M metagenome (GOLD analysis project Ga0335076, IMG submission 206717) | Soil microbial communities from Loxahatchee National Wildlife Refuge, Florida, United States - Lox_Sample_2.5 | ecosystem: Environmental > Terrestrial > Soil > Wetlands | place: USA: Florida...
ACCGACGCCTCCCCCTCCGGCGCCTCGACCGGCCGTCTCTCCCAAGCCCGCTGCGGCGGCCCCGAAGGCAGCGCCGCCCCCAGCAGCCGAGTCAGAGACGCCCGCCGCCGAGGCCCCCGCCCCTGTCGCGGCGAAGCCGGCCGCGCCGGCACCGGAGGCCGGCGAGCCGAAGGCGCCGGCGGCCCGACCGCCCGCCGCGCGCCGTCCGGCGGGGCCAGCGGCCGGCGCGCCCGCACGACGTCCCACGGCCACGCGACCAGCGGCTGCCGCGCGCAAGGGAGGCGGCACGCCCGCGTGGGTGCGCCCTGCAGGCCTCGGCGTAGCCGGCCTGGTCGTCCTGGGCGCGCTCGGCTTCGTCGCGATGAAGCTCATGGGCGGATCGGTCCGCCTGGATTCGGTCGAGCCCACGCGCGTGCGGGTCGGCCAGCACGCGACGCTGTCGGGCTCGGGCTTCGCGTCCGATCCCGCCGGCCAGACGGTGGTCTTCGGCGACCGCGAGGCGAAGGTGCTGCAGGCCACGTCGAGCCGGCTCGAGGTCGAGGTTCCCGAGACGGTCGTGGCGGCCGGCTCCGAGAGCCGGGTGCCCGTGGTCGTTCGTGCGAAAGGCAAGAGCTCGGCCGTCGTCGAGGTCACGGTGTTCCAGGGGCCGCGGCTGCACGGCATCTCCCCCGGCGCGGCGATGCCGGGCGAGGAGGTGATGCTGGCGGGCGCAGGCTGGGGCGTCGGCGCGACGGTCCGCTTCGGCTCGACGCCCGCGCAGACGCTCGACGTGCAGCCGACGCTGATCCGCGCGCTCGTACCCGAGATCGCGGGCGGTCCGGGAACGGAAGCGGCCGTCGTGGTCACCGTCGCCGGTGTGGACTCGAACCCGGCGCCGTTCATGCTGGGCCACCTGCCCGTCGTCTCCGGGCTGAGCCCGGCGAGCGCGTCAGCGGGCGACCTGGTGACGGTGTCCGGGCGCGGCTTCGACGCGACGCCGGCGCGAAACGACATCCGCGTGGGCGGCGTGCCGGCGCTCGTGATCGCCGCTGCGGGCGACTCGCTGCAGATGGTGGTTCCCCGGCTCGGTCCGGGCGAGGCCACGCGCGCCGTCGAGCTGCGCGTGCCCGGCTCTCCCAACGTGGGCCAGGCGGCGCTGAGCATCAAGCCGCCGCCCGACAGCGTCGACTTCCGCTTCGTCGCCGAGCCGTTCACGCCGTCCGCTGGGCACGTCCATGCGCTGCTCGCGACCGGTCTCGGGCCCGCGTTCGTGCTCGCCGACTCCGGCGGCGTCACCGCCGCGGCGCGCGCGGCCGCCGCGGCCGACCGGCTCAACGCCGCCGCCCAGCCGCTGCGCACCACGCTCGGCCTCACGCTCGAGGCGCGCGGGCTCGACTCGAATCCCGTGATCGGCCTGGCCGGCCGCCCCGAGCCGCTGCTCGAGGTGACCCAGCAGGATGCCGCGGCGTACAACGAGGACTGGACGGGTCTTCGCGGAAAAGGCGGGCCCGTCACGCGCGCGCGGCTGGCGCGCTGGTGGGAGGCGATCGGCCGCGACCTCGTGTTGATGACGGTGCGCGGCCAGGCGCCGCAGAACGCCGCGGCGCTCGCGCCCGAGGGCAAGGTGCTCGGCCAGCTCTTCGAGCTCGCGCAGAAGTCCGGGGCCGCGGGCGTGCCGCGCCAGGTCGTGGACGACGCGCGGCCGCCGCTCAGGGACGGGCTGCGCCTCCTGGGCCTGCGCGTCCCGCCGACGGTGACGGAGCCGGCTGCCGCGGTCGCCTCGGCCGCCGCGTCGACGCCGACCTCAGCCGCGCCTCCGGTGCCCACGGCGGCCGCCACTCCCACCCCGCCGCCGCTCCAGCTCGAGGGGAATTGGAGCGGCAGCCAGGTCGAGCAGGGGCAGCGTCAGTACCTGAGCATCAGCTTCCACGGCAGCGGCGGCACCGTCGCGTTCGAGGGCGGCATCACGTTCACGGTCCCGATGCAAGAGGTCGAGAAGCCGCGCAAGGACCAGGTGCACTTCAGCGTCCAGATCCGCGGCGGGATGCGCCACTACTCCGGCCAGTGGAACGGCGAAGCGCTGAGCGGCAACGTCTCGACGGACGCCGCCGGCAAGAACGTGGTGGCCACGTTCGAGCTGCACCGGCGCTAGGCGATCGTGACTTCCTTGCAGAGGTAGACGTCCTGGATCGTCTGCAGGAGCCTGGCGCCCTCGGCCATCGGGCGCTGGAAGGCCTTGCGGCCCGAGATCAGCCCCATGCCGCCCGCGCGCTTGTTGATGACGGCCGTCTTCACCGCCTCGGCGAAGTCGTTGTCGCCCGACGCGCCGCCGCTGTTGATGAGGCCCGCGCGGCCCATGTAGCCGTTCGCGACCTGGTAGCGGCAGAGGTCGATCGGGTGATCGGTCGAGAGCTCGGTGTAGATGCGCTTGTCGGTCTTGCCGTACGGGTTTTCCTTGCTGCTGATCGCGTTGAAGCCGCCGTTGTTCTCGGGCAGCTTCTGCTTGACGATGTCGGCTTCGATCGTGACCCCGAGGTGGTTCGCCTGGCCCGTCAGGTCCGCGGAGACGTGGTAGTCCTTGTCCTTCTTGAAGGCGGGGTTCCGGAGGTAGCACCAGAGCACGGTCGCGAGGCCCATCTCGTGCGCGATCTGGAACGCCTGCGAGACCTCGACGATCTGCCGCCCGGACTCGGGCGAGCCGAAGTAGATCGTGGCACCGACGGCGACGGCGCCCATGTCGCGCGCCTGCTTCACCGAGGCGAAGAAGATCTGGTCGAACTTGTTCGGATACGTGAGGAACTCGTTGTGGTTGAACTTCATGAGGAACGGGATCTTGTGCGCGTACTTGCGCGCCACCGAGCCGAGCACGCCGAGCGTCGAGGCGACGGCATTGCAGCCGCCCTCGATCGCGAGCTTGACGATGTTCTCCGAGTCGAAATAGAGCGGGTTCTTCGCAAAGGAAGCGCCGGCCGAGTGCTCGATGCCCTGGTCGACGGGCAGGATCGAGAGGTAGCCGGTGCCGGCGAGCCGGCCGTTGTCGAGGAGCGCCTGCAGCGAGCGCAGCACCGGCGTGGGCCGGTCGGAGCCCAGCCAGACCTCGTCCACGAAGCTCGGGCCGGGCAGGTGCAGGCTCGCCTTCGGGATGCCCTTGCTGACGTGGTCGAGGAGCCCGCGCGCGTCCGCGCCCAGGTACTCCGTGATCTTGTCGATACCGCTCGCCGCCGCCGCCGTCGTCGTCATGACTGTCCTTCCTTCCGTCAGTTGAGCCGTGAGGCCTTGAACTTGAGCTGTGAGACGCGCGCCGCGAGCTCTTCGGCGTCCTTGGCCCGGGGCGCGAGCGCCAGGTAGGACTCGAGGTCGCGGGCCGCGGCCGCGTAGCAGTCGAGCGAGGCGTAGAGCACGCCGCGGTCGCGCAGGTCCTCGGCGCTCCCCGGCGCGAGCGCCAGCAGCAGGTCCACCGCGCGCAGCGCGCGCAGCTTGTCCTCGTCGCGCAGGTGGATCGCCTTCAGGTTCCGGAGCACGCGCTCGATCATCTCCTTGTGGCCGCAGCGCCGCAGCATCTTAGGCTCGAGCTTCACCTTGCCGCTGAAGATGCGGTCGAGACGCTCCTGGCAGTCTTTCTCGCTCAGGAGCGTGCCGCCGTGGAACGGGTCGACGAGCAGCCCTCGCGCCGGCGTCTGCACGCGCACGACGAAGTGTCCTGGCAGCCCGACGCCCTCGACATCGAGCCCCGCGCGACGCGCGACCTCCATGTACACGAGCGAGAGCGTGATCGGGATCCCGGTACGGCGGTCGAGGACCTCGTTGAGGTAGCTGTTGCGCGCGTCGTAGTACTGCTCGGTGTTTCCCTTGAAGCCGAGCTCCTGGAACAGGTAGTGGTTGAGCGCCATCACGGCGCGCTCGGGCCGCGGCTCGTCCTCGAGCCGCGCCCGCAGGGCGCGCCCCATCTCGTCGAGCCGCACCTGGTAGGCGCGCACGTCGAGGCCGTCGTACTCCTGCGCCGCCACGAGCAGGGCGGCCTCCGCGAGCCCGACCTCCGGGTCGGGCCGCCCGAGCAGCTCCTCGAGCTGGGTGCGGGGGTTCGCCGGAGCGGGGGAGCTTCGCATGCGGGGCACGTTTTCGCGCGGATTATATCAGGCCGCCGTGACGGCCCCGGGCCGGCCCGCGCCGGATCAGGCGCTCACGGGCGAGGGTAGCGGCGCGAGCCCGAGGGCTTCCCGCACACGCGGGGCCACGATCTCGCCGCCGCGCGTCAGCAGGCTCTCGCGCACGATCTCGTCGTCGCTCCCGAGCTGGAGCTCGCCTTTCTTCGTCATGTTCTGGACGAAGTTCGCGAGGTTCTTTGCGTAGAGCTGGCTCGCGTGGTGCGGGATCGTTGTCGCGAGGCTGAGCGGCGCCATGACACGCACGCCGAAAGCCTCGGCCTCGGCGCCCGGCCGGCTCGCCTCGCAGTTGCCGCCCTGCTCCGCGGCGAGGTCCACGATCACCGAACCCGGCCGCATCCCGCGCAGCATCTCCGTGGTGACGAGGACGGGCGCCTTCTTGCCCGGCACCGCCGCCGCGGCGATCACGACGTCGCTCTCGGCCACGACGCGCGCCAAGAGCTCGCGCTGTCGCCGGTAGAAGCCCTCGTCCTGCGCCTTCGCGTAGCCGCCCTTGTCTTCGGCGGCTGCCGTCTCGAGCGGCAGCTCGACGAACTTCGCGCCCAGGCTCTGGACCTGCTCGCGCACCGCCGGCCGCACGTCGTAGGCTTCGACCACCGCACCGAGCCTGCGGGCCGTGGCGATCGCCTGCAGCCCGGCGACGCCCGCCCCGATCACGAACACGCGGGCGGGGGCGATCGTGCCGGCCGCGGTCATCATCATCGGAATCATGCGCGGCAGCCGGTCGGCGGCCAGCAGCACCGCCTTGTAGCCGACCATCGTCGCCGTCGAGCTCAGCGCGTCCATGCTCTGCGCGCGCGAGATCCGCGGCACCAGCTCGAGCGCGAACGAGGTGAGGCCGCGCGCCGCGATCGCCTTCACGCCCTCGGGCTGCTGCAGCGGGTCGAGGAAGCCCACGAGCACGTGCTGGGGCCCGAGCCGGTCGATCGCCGCGCGGTCGTGGGCGCCTGCGAACGAGCGCACCGAAAGCACGAGCTGCGCTCCGGTGAGCACGTCTTCACGCGAGCCGAGGAGCGCGCCCTTCTCGGCGTAGAGGCCGTCCGGAAAGCCTGCGAGCGCGCCAGCGCCGCGCTCGACCACGAGCTCGACGCCGGACTTGACGAGCGCCCCGACGACGCCCGGCACGAGCGCGACGCGCGTCTCGCCGGGCCAGGTCTCCTTGAGCACGCCCGCTTTCATGGTGGCCTCAGCGGAGCACGATACACGATCTTCGGCGGGTCGCTCCATGGAGCATTCGGACGACGCGGGCGCCGTCGGGGTGCGCGCTACTGGACGTCGATCGTCCCGCAGCGGGAGCCGTTCGCGGCGACCGGCACGATGTCGGCCGCGCAGGCCGTGTAGGTCCCCTTCGCCTTGCCGATTGCGAGGTACTGGTTGTCGGGGTTCAGGACGCAGGTGGACTCGTCGGAGCCGCACGGCTTGTCGTTGTAATACCAGTTCGGGCCCCAACGTCCGTTGTCGGCCATTCCGGTCGCGAGGTAGTCGCAGGCGACGCGGTCGCTCGTCCCCTCCACGCGCGTGTCGCAGAACTTATAGGCTCCGAAACCGACCTTGTCGCAGTAGTTGTCCGTGTTGGGGACTTGCGGCTTCGAGTCGAGGCGCACCTTGTTGCCGTCCTGAGCCTGGATCGTGACCTTCATGCCGAGCATCGGCGGCGGCGTGGGGCTCGGGCAGACCATGCCCGACGGCAGCACGACGCCCACAGGGGTCGGGCTCGGTGTCGGGGCCGGGGTCGGCGTCGCGCTGACGGCAACGGGCGTTGTGGCGCCGCCCCCGCCGCAGGCGGCGAGCGCCAGCAACGAGATCCCACCGGCCAGGGTAACGAATCGCGTCATCTTCAATCTCCTCGACTCGTGAGAATCGATCTATGGCTATCTAGGTCTGAACGTCTGATGACAAACACTCGAACGGCGGGCGACACACGACGATCCCGGGGCCCTTCGACGATCCAGCCTGTGCCGAAGAGGGTGCCCTGAAGATCGTCGCCGTCACCGCTCCACGACTACGCTGCAGCAGCTGCCAGTGTTGGCGCAGACCGTGTACGTGCCGCTCTTGTAGACGAGGAGCTCGTAGGGGGCGGTGGGATGGTGCGCGCAACCGCTGTCCGGGCCGGTGCAGTAGTGCCCGTCCACGGTCCAGGTCGGGCCGGGCGTGCCGGTGTCCTTGGCGTTGCCGACGATCCACGTCTCGCACGGCACCCGCTCCGGGCTGTCCGGCGGCCGCACGGGGCAGAGCGCGCGCCCGTCGGTGAAGCCGGCGTCGGCGCAGTAAGAGCCGTCCGGCCCGACGATCGCCGTCGAGTCGAGCGTGTAGTAGTCGGGCCCCTTCAAGTTTATCTTGCAGTTCATCCGGCTGATCGGCGGCGGGTACGGCCAGCCGCAGCCGCTGCCCGGCGCGGGCAGGCCGCCGCGGTCCACGGGAAACGACGCCGGCTCGCAGGTCTCGAAGTAGTTGCCGCTGTGCCGAACGTAGCCCGTGCTCGTCATCACGTGGAAGTTGTCCGAGAAGCTGTTGTCGTTCTTGACCAGGATGCGCTCGTAGGCACCGTCGTCGGGGTCGCGCTCGGCGCAGTACCCGGCCGCGATCAGGTTCGCGACGATGCCGTTGAGGTACGCCTCCTTGTCGAGGATCAGGTAGTTCCCCGTGCCGGCGCCCGCCTCCTGGGTCTTGTCGAAGAGCTGGGGCTGCCTGGCGATCGTGGTGTCGATGGCTGCCAGGATCGCGTCCGTGAGCCGCGCCGAGGTCTTGGCACACTCGGCGTTGATGGCGCCCGGACCGAGCTTGCAGGACGAGGCCGAAGGCCCGCCGCCGCCGGTCGGGGGAGTGGGCGTGGGAGCCACCGTCGGCTTGGGCGAAGGAGTCGAGCCCGAGGGCGTGCTGCTGCCGCCTCCGCAGTTCCACGTCGAGAAAGCCACCGCCGACAACGCGAGCGCGGCCAGCCTATTCGACCACGTGCAACGTACCATCACACCTCCGGTTGCCGAACCCGCCACATCGACGGGTCGTCTCCCGTCCTCGACGATTTCCGGCCGAACAAGCCCCCATCATAAACGGGTCGGAAGGAGCGGTCAAGGTAAACAGTTGAAAAGGTTTAGGTCTACTGAACGTCGCCGTGCCGAGCGAATGTCGAATCGGAAGCGGCCGCCGTGTAGACCAGCAGATGCTCGAAGGACCTGCCGCGAGTCGCGGGCGCCAGCATAGAGAAGAGCGCCGCGAGCGCCAGCAGGTACGCGATGCAGGCGCGCACGAAGCGCTCGTCGCGTGAGAGCCCGAGCTCGATGAGCACGGCGAGCGGTGCCGCCAGGCCGGCCCGCGTGAACGCGAGCGCCAGGGTCTCGACGATCATGAACGTTCAGTGTGATTGGACAAACGCAGGTTCCGAGGCATGCTGTGGGAGGGCGCGTTCGGAGGACACGGATAGAATGGCGGCGAGGCATCCACCCATAGGACGCGCGGTCGACCCGCTCATCATCGGCGAGCACATTCGCGAGCTGCGTCTGAAGCGCCACGTGTCGGTACGCGCATTCGCGGCGCAGACCGGGTTCTCGCCGAGCTTCATCTCGCAGCTCGAGAACGGCCAGGTCTCGCCCTCGCTCGGATCGCTGCAGAAGATCGCGGAGACGCTCGGCGTGACGCTCGGCGAGTTCTTTGCCGCGTCCACGAGCGAAGCCGACGAGGACATGATCGTGCGCCCGGCCGAGCGGCGCCGGCTCGACAGCACGTGGACCGACGCTCAGATCGAGGCGCTCGGCTCGATGACGCGCAGCCGCCGCCTGGAGCCGGTGATCGCGATCTTCGGCCCCGGCGGCAAGAGCGGCAAGCACCTGCACTCGCACTCCCGCGAAGAGTTCGCCTACGTGCTGCGCGGCCGCGTCACGCTCACGCTCGGCGAGGAAGAGAGCGAGCTCGGGCCCGGCGACGCCGTCACGCTGCCGGCCCACGCCCCGCACCGGTGGGAGAACCGCGGCTCCGAGGCGGTCGAGATCCTGATGGTCGCTGCCCGCGCGCGCGGCTGAGCGGGGGGCCTAGCTCAGGGATCCGGTGCGTTCGCGCCGGCGCTCTGGCCCGGATCGCTGCGGAGGAGCGCCTCCCAGCTCGGGCACGCGACGTCCCTGCCGGGCTTGCGGCGCAGGGCGACCGAGTCGCCCTCGCAGAAGGCGACGTAGTAGTGGCCGCGCCGGTCGATGTCCCACAGCAGCCGCTTCCAGGCAGGCCGGCCCCGGGGGTAGGTCCCGCCGTCGAGCTGCAGCGCGATCACTTCGGCCTCCTCGGCCCGCTCCAGCGGCACGACGAACGGCCGCTCGGCGAGGTGCGGGAGCAGGTGGTACTGGGCGGCCACCTTCAGGCCCGGGTCGCGGCCGACGAACTCCACGAGCCGCTGCTCCGTCCGCTGGTCGGAAGGCGTGCTGGCATACGGCTGTCGCAGGTAGTAGAGGTCGCTGCGGCGGTTTCCGGCCGGCGTCAGGTAGGGGGGCAGGATCCCCGCGAGCAGGACGCAGCCGAGCACGTAAGCCGGCAGCCGCTCGGTGAACCGACCTGATTCCCTGAGGCGCCGCCATCCCGCGAGCAGGCCGAGGCAGGCCATCGCGACCGCCGGCATCCCGTAGTAATAGCCCCACCAGCGCGTCCGGTGCGTGGAGAGGAAGCGCTCGCCCCAGTTCGGGAGCACGAGCAGCAGCGAGGGCGGCGCCGCAGCGGCGAGGTAGCCCGTGCCGAGCAGCGGAAGCAGCAGGCCGCGCCGCTTGTCCGGCTGGTCGACCAAGAGCTCGGCGGTTCGCAGCGGGTGGCTCACGATCGCGGCTGCGATCTCGCCCGGGCGCTCGCCGAGCTCCTCGAACTCCCAGTGGCGGAATCCGCCTTCGCGGAAGGCGGGGAAGAGCACGACCATCTCGAGCCCGAAGATCAGGAGCGCGAGGCCAGCGAGCCCGGCGGCTCGGCGCCAGCTCGCGAGCCGCAGCAGAGGCAGCGTGAGCGCGAGCGTCGCGGCGTAGAGCGTGAAGTTCTCCTTGGAGGCGCACGCGAGGAGCACGAAGGCAGTGGCGGCGAGCGGTCCGCACATCACCATCGCGTAGGCCGCCCACAGCAGCAGCGCCGAGCCGAGGACGCTCGGGTTGTAGTCGAACATCACGCCCATGTGCACGTCGGGGGCCAACACGAACGCGGCGGCGGCCGTGAGGCCCGCGGCCGGTCCCGCGAGGCGCTCGCCCAGCCAGACGAGCGGGAAGACCGCCGACGCGACGACGAGCGCCTGCACCAGCAGCAGGATCTCGGCCGCGGGTCCGAGACGCACCAGGGGAGCGACCACGTAGTCGATCAGGTCCATGTGATCGGCCAGCATGTGCATCTCCATCACGGTGTTGAACGGCACGCGGCCGTGGGCGATCAGCCAATGCTGCTGGACGAAGATGCCGAGGTCCATCGAGCCGCTCGCGAACTGCCAGTGGCGCTCGGCCGACTGGATGAACAAGACGGCCGCGGCGACCGCGAAGAGCGCCGAAGCGGCCCAGGCCGGTCGACGCAGGGAGCCCGCGGCTCGGGTGAGCGGATCCGCAAAGGCCCCGGCCAGCAGCGGAACCAGCACGAAGAACGCCAGCTCGATCGACAGCAGCGACGCGAATCCGGCCGCGGCCGCGAGGGCCGCGGCCGCTGGGCGCGCGAGCGCCGGCCAGGACGGGAAACGCAGCGCGGCACCGGCACCGAGGAGTGCGAGGGCGACCGCGAGCGCTGCCAGCCTGGAGGGCTCGATGCGCGTCGCCAGCAGGCACGCCGCGCTGAAACCGTAGAGCGCCCCCACGAGCGCGTCACGGAGTGCCCGTGAGCGCGTCCTCTCGGTCGCCGGTTGTGTTGATCGCGAGGAGCTCACGGGTGCGCGCGAGCGTAGGCGGCTCCCGTGCGCCGAGTCAATTCACGCCGTTCGAGCGCAGCTGTCGAGGGGGCCTGGTCTGCGTTCAGTCCCGCTAAACGCCGCGCGCGCGCGCGTCGACAGCGTCCTTCCAGGCTTCGTCGAAGCGGCGCACGATCTCGCTCGCGGGCTCGATGCGCTCGATGCCAGCGACGCTCTTGCCGGCCTGCCAGAAGTCGCGCTCGGGCGAGTCGCGCAGCAGGCCGCGCTTCAGCGACCAGAGCGAGCGCAGCGCGTAGAGCGTGCGCATCCAGTGCTTGGTGCGCCGGCCGCGCAGCAGCGCGCGGGCGAGCGGTCCCGCCCTGAGGCCGAGCCGCCGCACCGACGGCGTGTCGAGCACGGAGACCGGCACGCCGGTGAGGCGCTCGGTGAGCACGACGTCCTGCTCGTCGGCCGCGACGATCGCGCACTTGTAGGCCTCGCTGGCGCGGCACTCGGCCGTCGCGATGAAGCGCGTGCCGAGCTGGGCGCCGGCGTAGCCGAGAGCCAGCGCGCGGACGAAGTCCCGCTCGCTGCCGATCCCGCCTGCGCAGAGGAGCGGCAGCCCGAGGTCGCCGAGCTCGTCCAGGAGCTGCTCGGCCGAGC
>Ga0335076_10008053_pt1 | contig 10629 bp, 11 predicted proteins | sample Lox_Sample_25_FD_206717 | JGI IMG/M metagenome (GOLD analysis project Ga0335076, IMG submission 206717) | Soil microbial communities from Loxahatchee National Wildlife Refuge, Florida, United States - Lox_Sample_2.5 | ecosystem: Environmental > Terrestrial > Soil > Wetlands | place: USA...
GGTCACGACGGCCAAGTTTGATATTGCCGCCGCGCATGAAGCGCTGGTGCGCCGCCAGGCGGTCCCGGAGCGGATCCACGCCGACGGGCTTGTGGTCGACGTGCCGGCCGGGGTCTATCATCCGCTTCCGGACTCGAGTTCGGAGTTTTTCATTCGCAATATCAAAGCGATGAACCCCAATCTGATCGCCAAGACGCTCGAGATCGGAGCGGGTTGCGGGATCATTTCGCTGTTCATGGCCGCCAACTGGTCGTCGCGCACTGTCGCCACCGACATTTCCCCGATCGCGGTCGAGGCGACAATCGCCAACGCCAAGCTCAACAACGTCACGCTGACCGCGTTTCAATCCGATCTCTTCGAGAAGATCGCCGAAACGGACTTCGACCTCATCGTCTTCAACACCCCGATGGTCGACAAGAATCCGGAGAACGACATCGAGCGCTACAGTCTGTGCGATCCGCACGGCCGCACCACCGAAGCCTATCTGCGCCAGGCGCGTCGGCATGTGTCGAAGGACGGGCTGATCATCTTTCCGATCTGCAACAACTCGGCCTACGAGGTGATGGACGGGATCGATCTCGACTATCAGATCGTCGGCTTCGAGCTGGCCTATAGCGGCTTCTGGCGGGCGATCGTCGGCGCTCGGATCTAGGCGGCCAGCGCCGATCCTTTTCGCGGCCTCGGGCGGCTTGCCTTGCGCGCAGGCCGTGGCCGGGCGCCTGGGCGCGTGATAGGAAACGCCCTAGGCGCCGTCGCGCGCACAAGGCCGTCGATCGGAATCGAATAATGGCGAACGCGGATTCGACGCCTTCCGGCGGCGTCGCCAAGCCTCGGCGGGGCAGGCGCTGGACCAGCCTGCTGGCCGAGGCGCCCTATTTCGCAATCGTCATCGGCGGCGTCGTCGGCGTCTGCTGGACCAGCTTTTTTCGCCGGCCGTCGGCCGAATATTGGGTCATCATGAGTCCGATCACGGCGCTGCTTTGCGTCGCGGTGGGTTTTAGCCGGACGCCGCGCGGTCGCGGCCGGCTGGAGACCGTTGCGATCCAGCTCGCCCAATGGGCGGCGGTGCTGGTGGCCATGTATCTGATCGACATCAGCAGCGTCGGCGGTCTCACCACCAGCGACGCGCTGGGCGGCATGTTGCTGACGCTGCTCGCTCTCGGCGTCTTCATCTCCGGATTGGACCTGAGGGACTGGAGGCTCCTCGTCGCCGGCGCATTCCTCGCCCTTGCGGTGCCGCTGATCGCCTGGGTCGAACAGGCGGCGCTGTTTCTGATTTTCATCGGCGCCGCTCTCATCGCGCTTTTCCTGTTCCTGTGGTGGGCGCGCGCCAGACTGTCGCCCGCCCGCGCCTGATCTCTCCGGACTGACTCCATCCCCGGCGCCCGCGTGGCCTTCGAGGGGCGCCGAAACGTGTTCGCAACTCATTCCGACGGGGCTTGCGCCCGGGGAGCCGATGGCGCCTAAAGACGGTGAGAAAGGGCTGGCGCCCGGGGGGTTGGGCCGGGACGGGGGGCTTCGCTATCGCTTCGTGCGTTCGGGACATAGCCCTGGCGGCGGCGGAACGGGGAGGGCGCCGCCAGGGCGCGCGCCCGGCGTCGACGCCCGGGCGCGGGGCCGCGTCCTTGGCGCCCATCATCGCCGCGCTCGCGCTCTCGGGCTGCGCGCCGGTCGGCCCGAACTTCGAGCGCCCGGCGGCGATCGTCTCGCCGCAGTTCAAGGAGATCAAAGGCTGGAAGATCGCGACCCCGCGCGAAAGCGAGCCGAAGGGCGCATGGTGGTCGGTCTTTCACGATCCCGAGCTCGACCGGCTCGAACAGAATGTCGCGGTGTCGAACCAGTCGGTCAAGGCGGACGAAGCCAACTACCGGCAGGCGCTGGCGCTGATCAACGAAGCCCGCGCCGGGCTCTTTCCCTCCGTCAACGGAACCGGCTCGGCCACCCGCTCCTCGGAAGGCGGCACCAATCTCACGGCGGAGGCGTCCGGATTGTGGACGCTCGACGTCTGGGGACAGATCCGCCGCGAGGTCGAGGCGCAGCAGGCGGGCGCCGAGATCAGCGCCGCCAATCTCGCCAACGCGACGCTGCTCGCTCAGTCGGCGCTGGCGCTGGCCTATGTGACGCTGCGAGCGGCTGACTCGCTCGAGGCAATCCTCGAAGAGACGGTGACCGAATACAAACATTCGCTGACCATCACCCAGAACCAGTACAACGCCGGCACCGCCGCAAAGTCCGACGTCATCACCGCGGAGACGCAATTGCTCAACGCCCAGGCGCAGCTGATCGCGGCCGGCGTCGCGCGCGCCCAGAGCGAGCACGCCATCGCGGTGCTGATGGGCCGCCCGCCTGCTGACCTTTCGATCTCGCGCGGCGCGCTCGCGACCAGGGTTCCCGCAATTCCCATCGGCCTGCCCTCGTCGCTGCTCGAGCGCCGGCCGGACGTCGCCGCGGCCGAAGAGACGATGCGCCAAGCCAACGCCGAGATCGGGGTCGCCTTCGCCGGCTATTTTCCGGCCGTTTCGCTTTCCGGCCTCATCGGCTACTCCGGCAATCCGTTCAGCGCCGCCTTCGGCCCGAGCAATCCGGTCTGGTCGTTCGGCGCCTCGCTGGCCCAGCCGCTGTTCAACGGCGGCCTTACGACCGCTCAGGTCGAGGCGGCGCGGCAGACCTACGATCAAGAGGTCGCGACCTATCGCCAGACCGTGCTGACCGCGATGCAGCAGGTCGAGGACGCGCTGTCCGGGATTCGAATTCTCGCCCAGGAGGCCAAGGTGCAGGCCGAAAACGTGCGCCTCTCGCGCCAGGCGACCCAGATCACGCTCAACGAATATCAGGCCGGCACCCAGGCCTTCACGGCGGTCGTGGTCGCGGAAGCCCAGCAGCTCTCGGCCGAGGAAGCCCTCCTTTCGACCCAGCAGCAGCTTCAATCCGACGTGGTCAGTCTGATCGTGGCGCTCGGCGGCGGCTGGACCCAGGCGAAACTGCCCGACGTCACGGCGCAGACGTCGAACATTCCGCCGCACTAGCGAAGGAGCCCGTGGCCTTTTCGTCCTACATCGTCGCCGCGACGCCTCGCTCCGGAAGCACCTTGCTCTGCGATCTCCTTTTGGGGACCGGCGTCGCCGGACGGCCACAATCGTATTACCGCCGTGAGGACATCCCAGACTACGCGCGCGAATGGGGGGTGTGCTCACCCGATGTGATCGGCCACGAGGCCTTCGAGCGCGCCTATCTCGAAGCGGTCCGGCGGGCGGGCTCCGCGCAGACTGGTATCTTCGGTCTCAGGCTCATGTGGTCGAGCGTGTCGGAATTGTCGGCGAGTCTGAGCGCCATTCGCCCGGACCCGCTTGACGATCCGGCGCGATTTGCGGTCGCTTTCGGCAATCCGCTCTACATTCATCTCTCAAGACGCGACAAGGTCGCGCAAGCCGTCTCTTTGCTAAAGGCTGGACAGAGCGGCCTCTGGCACCGCGCCACCGACGGGACCGAGCGTGAACGTTTAGCCCCGCCGGCTCCACTCGTCTACGATGCGGATCGTCTCGCTGGCCTGGTCGAGGAACTCAAGACCGATGATGCGGCCTGGGACCGCTGGTTCTCGCGGTTTCGGATCAAGCCGCTACGGCTGACCTATGAGCGGCTGGCGGCCGAGCCGCAAGCGGTGCTGGCGCAGGTCCTGTCTGCATTGGGTCTCGATCCGGCGATTGCCGCTTCGGTCGATGTCAGAACGGCGAAACTGGCCGACGAGACGAGCCTGGAATGGACTCGTCGGTTCCGCGAAGCCTTCAAGCGGGGTAAGAATCCGCGCGATTGACAGCCGGGTAGGGGGGAGGCAAAAGTCGCGCCCTTCGGGGCGGGGGCGCGACTTCTTTCCAAGCGCTTGCTTCTTCGCGTGATTTGCGCCGGTTGACGGCGAGGGAGGAGCTTATGGTGATCAAGACCTTTGGGGTGGCGTTGGCGGCGCTCGCCGTCTCGGCGGTTCTGGCCGGATGCAACTCGCTCGGCGCCTCCGACAGGGAAAGCCAGCTCATCGCCGCCGGATTCATCCAGAAGCCGGCCGATACGCCGCTGAAAATGACCAAACTGCAGGCGCTGCCGCAGAACACGATCGTCCAGGCGCAGCGCAAGGGCCACAATGTCTTCATCTACGCCGACGCGGCCGGCTGCGGCTGCGCCTTCATCGGCAGCGACGCCGCCTACCAGCAATACGAGCAGATCCGCACCGCCAACAACATCGCGCAAATGCAGGAGACGACGGCGATGCTGAACCAGGAAGCCATGATGGATTGGGGCGGCGCCTGGGGCCCCTACGCTCCCGGCTGGTACTGACCGGCCGCGGCCGGCTGGTCGCTCGGGACGCATTGCGCTGAGGAACCGCGCGTGGCGAGCATCTCTTCGGCGGACCTTGGTGCGGCGCTCGGCCATGCTTGAGGACGCGGGCGCCTGGTCCAACAACTGGGCCTGGAGCCTGCCGCTGATCGTGCTCACGGTGCTGGCGCACACCTTCGGGCTGGCTCTGATCCGCGAGCAGCTGGTCCTGCCGCTGTCGGTCCGTCTGGGCCGCCATCGGACGTCATTCGTGCTCGCGGGGCTGATGGTCCCGACCGTGCTCCTGGTGACGTTTCTACACGCGATCGAAGCGGGCGCGTGGGCTGTCGCCTATGTTGCGCTCGGCGCGCGCGGCGATTTCCCCTCCGCCATGCTCTATTCGCTGAGCGCGATGACGACTTTCGGCCACGCCGAGATTTTCCTGGCCACGCACTGGCGATTGATGGGTTCGCTCGAGGCGTTGAACGGCCTGATGCTGTTCGGCCTGACCACGGCTTTCCTGTTCGCGGTCATTCAGCGCCACTGGCCGGCGGCGGGGCGTTGAGATCGGCAAGCGGCGGGGTGGGGGCCACGCGTGAGCGCCGCTTCCGCCGGGCTCCGAGGAGCGCGAGCGAAACAATCTGTTGCGAAAAGCAGAAATCCGGGCTATGGTCTTCGGTCTGGTCGGGGTCGGCCCCCGACCCTTCAGGCGCGGCGCTCGGGAAACGGAGGTTGATGGCGAGAATCTGCCGCCTTTTGGGCTAACCCTTTGAAAACGCACGGAACCAAATTTGCTTTTTGTTTCGCTGGATTTGCTTTTTGTTGCGTTGGGCTTGCTTTTTGTTGCGGCGGATTTGGCTTTTGTTGCGCTCAATTTGGCTTTTGTTGCGCCCGGCCTGGGGCGCTGGCCCGGGCTCGCACCCGCCCTCGATCCGCCCGCCAAGAGCAGGGGTGGAGGGCCTCAGACCCCGAGCCCGTCGAACGCGATCACCCGGCAGGCGTCGCCAGCCTTGGCCTCGGCGGCGTGCGGCGCCCGGACGATGAGGCCGTCGGCGCGCGCCATCGTCTTCACCAGCGACGAATCCTGGTTGGCTGCGGGCGTCGCGACCAGGATCCCGTCTTCGCCGCGGCGGAGCGAAGCGCGCATGTAGTCCTGGCGCAGCCCGTTCTTGGCGAGGTCGACGGCGAGGCGCGCGGCCTGGCTCGGATCGCTCCCCGGGTTGGCTTCGCCATGCAGGGCGCGCAGCAGGGGCCTCAGGAACAGGATCGCGCAGACGGTCGAGGAGGTGGGGTTTCCGGGCAGGCCGGTGACGCGCATCGCGCCGAGCCGGCCGTGCATCAACGGCTTGCCGGGCCGCATCGCGATCCGCCAGAAACCGAGCTCCATCCCTTCGGCGACGAGCGCCTGCTGCACCAGGTCATAATCGCCGACCGAGGCGCCGCCGAGCGTCACCAGGACGTCGGCGCCGGCCCATCCCTCAGCGCGCCGAGTTCGTCGACCGCGATGCCGAGGTCGACGGAGATCGCGCCGGCCGCCTCTGCGACTCCGGCCACGGCGAAATTGTTCGAGGCGACGATCTGCGCCGGCCCGAGCGCGACGCCGGGCGGGACCAGTTCGTCGCCGGTGGCCAGGATCGCCACCCGGGCGCGTCGACGGACCGCGAGATGGGCGTGGTTTGCTGCGGCAGCCAGCGCCACGTCGCGGGGCGTGAGCCGGCGCCCGGCGGCGATCAGGGCGTCGCCGGCGCGGAAGTCGAGACCCGCCTCGCGCAGGTTTTCGCCCGCGGCGACCGGGGCGGCGAGCGCGATGCGGTCGCCTTCGCGCCGCACGTCCTCCTGCATGACAATGGTGTCGGCGTCTTCGGGCATAGGCGCCCCGGTGAAGATGCGCACCGCCTCGCCCGGACCGAGCGCGCCCGCGAATGCATGGCCGGCAGCCGATTCGCCGACCACGGTCAGGGTCGTGGGCGCGCGTGCAGTGTCGGCGGCGCGCAGCGCGTAGCCGTCCATCGCCGAATTGGGGAACGGCGGCTGGGTCCTCGCGGCCCTGATGTCGCGCGCGAGCACGCGCCCATAGGCCGCTTCCAGCGCGACCCTCTCCTCGTCGAGCGGCGTTCCGGCCGAGGCGAGAACCCGCGCCAGCGCCTCTTCGACCGAGATCATCGCGCTCATCGGCGCTTCTCTCCTTGACGCTTCTTTTGCGCCGCGCGCCATTCGCCCGATTTGCCGCCGCGTTTCTCGATCAGCCGCAGCCCTTCGATGCTCATGCCGCGGTCGATCGTCTTGGCCATGTCGTAGATCGTGAGGCAGGCGACCGAGACGGCGGTCAAGGCCTCCATCTCGACGCCGGTCGGCCCCAGGCATCGCGCCTCCGCCTGGACGACGAGGCCGGGCAGGGCGGCGTCCGGGACGATGTCGACCTTGACCTTGGTCAGGCTCAACGGGTGGCAGAGGGGGATGAGGTCGGCGGTCTTTTTGGCGGCCATGATGCCGGCGATCCGCGCCGCGCCGATCACGTCGCCCTTCTTGGCGTCGCCGGCGAGGATCGCGGCCAGGGTTGAAGCGGCCATGCGCACCCTTCCCTCGGCGACCGCCAGCCGGCTCGTGGCCTCCTTGTCCGAAACGTCGACCATCCGCGCTTCACCCTGGGCGCCGATATGGGTCAGGGCGTTCCGTTTGCGGGCGGGGGGGACCATCGGTTCATGCGCCTTTCGCTGAAGCGTGGGACCGGGCGCATCTCTTGATTGCGGACGGCTGGCCGACGGCCCGTTCAAGCAAAATTCTCCTAAAGCCGCAATCGAGTCCGCCGTTTGTCGCGCCGGCCCCTCGCATGTAAGGACGCGCCCGAGGCGCCCCGCTGCGGGCCCGGAGACTTGGCCTGTGACAATGGCGCGTGACCCGAAGATCGCCTACGTCATGCTGCGCAATGCGCATTTCGGGCCGCGGCTCGCCTCGTCGGTCGAGCTTTGCGTCCGCGACCTCGTCCGGCATAGCCGCTACGCCCGCTCGACCCTCGTCGTCTGTCCGCCGGTCGATCAGCCGTTCGAGGGGATTGAGATCGCGACCGTCCCCGAGGTTTCGCTCGGCGGAAATCTCGGCAAGGCGCTCGGCGTCGCGCGGCTCCTGCGCCGGCGGCGAACCGACGTCGTCTTGGTCGAAAACCATCTTCCCGCCGCCGCCCTGATTGCCGTGGCCTCGGGAGCGCGGGTGATCCTCCACAGTCACGCCTATGAGAGCGCGCCGCACGGCTTCGCCAGCGCGGCATCGGCGCGGCTCAAGGTTGCGCCGCTTGCCGGCTTTGTGTTCGTGAGTGAGGACGCGCTCGCGCGCTTCAGGGCGAATTTTCCTTTCACCCGCGCGCCGATGCGCGCGATCCCCAACGGCCTCGACATGGCGACCTGGTCGGCGACGGCGCCCAAGGAACCGACGATTCTCAGCGTCGGCCGGGCGCTCGCCGACAAAGGCCATATCGAGGCCGTGGCGGCGATCCTGCGCGCGCTCGAGGCGCGCCCCGGCTGGAGCGCGCGCTTCATCCTCTCGGCGATCGACCGGGAGCCCGAGATAGTTCGCGCGCTGCGCGACGCCGCCGACAAGTCCGGCGGACGGGTGCGGATCGACGCCAACCTGCCGCACGCCGACGTCAAGGCGGCGTGGGAAGAGGCGGCGATCGGCCTCGCGCTGACGAAGACCCCCGAGCCGTTCGGCCGCACCGCGCTCGAGGCGCTGGCGAGCGGGACGGCGCTGATTGCTTCCGGGCTCGGCGGGCTTGCCGAAGTGTGCGGCCCCGACGCGGTCATGGCCGACCCGAACGACGCGCCGGGCCTCGCAGCGGCGCTCGGCGCCCTCATGGACGCGCCGGCCCGGCGCGCCGAACTTGCCCGCGCCGCGCGGGAGCGGGCCGAGGCGCTGTTCGACATCCGGACGGTGGCGCGCGGCATGGACGATTTCATCGACATCTGCGTGGGCGGGGAGCGGGCTTAGGATCCGCGGCTCTCTTTTGCCTCCGGATCGCCGAGCGCATTCGGGACTTCCCCTGTCCCCTCGAGCGGGTGCTGGCGGTGATGGGCAAAGAGTCGTAATGGGCGCGAGGCGCGGGCGACAGGACCATGGGCATGAGGCGATCACAATGCGACGGGACTTTGCTCCCTTCATTGGGGGGCTTCGCGACGCGCTCATGGGTCTTGGCTGCCGCGTTGGCGCTGGCGTCGCCGGCTCTAGCGGGAGGGCTGCCAGTGCGAATCGGTCAGTGCTCCACAACGACGGTGAAAAAGGTCGAGACGCGACTGGCGGACGGCGCGACCGACCGGCCGATGCCAGGCTCGGGCAGCGCAATCGAATTCGAGAACGGCGGCTATCAGGTCTCTTACGAACAAGAGGCGGCCGTTGACCGATCACGTCCGGGGGACCCGGTCAGAATGTGCCTCGTTTCGATCCCGCGCCACTGTCCGCCGGGGGATGATCGCGGGCGGATGTACAAGACGATCAACCTGCGGACGCATGGTTCATGGACCTTGCCGGATTCCGAGCACCAGTGCGGAGGCGCCTGATCGGGCCGGGGTCGCCGCCTTCGTCGGCGCCCTCTCCGCGCTTGCGCTCGCGGTGGCGATGAAGCTCGCGCGGGTCGCCCCGCCGGCGCGTCTTCGGGCTGGATAGGAGAGCGCCAAGGCATGGAGTGGCGGGACGAAGGGCTCATCATCGGCGTCCGCCGGCACGGCGAGCAATCGGCGATCGTCGAGGCGATGACCAGGGCGCACGGCCGTCATCTCGGCCTTGTTCGCGGCGGCCGTTCGCCGCGGTTCGGGGCGACCCTGCAGGCAGGCAACACCATCGGGCTCGTCTGGCGGGCGCGGCTCGACGAGCATCTCGGCGCCTACGCCGTCGAGCCCGTCTCGCTGCGGGCCGGGCGGCTGATGACAAGCGGGCTCGCGCTCGCCGGGCTCAACTATCTCGCCGAGCTCGTCCGGGTCCTGCCGGAGCGCGATCCGCACGAGGGGGTCTACGAGGCGCTCACCCTCATCGCCGAGGCGCTTGACGACGAGTCGCTCGCCCCGGCGCTCGTGGCCAGATTCGAGGCGCAGATCTTGGCCGAATGCGGATTCCGGCTGGACCTCAGCCGGTGCGCGGCGACCGGCGCGACCGAGGACCTCATCTATGTCTCGCCGAAGTCGGGGCGGGCGGTCAGCGCCGAAGCCGGGGCGCCATGGCGCGACCGGCTGCTGCGGCTGCCCCATTTCCTGCGCGAGGGCGCGCGCCTTGAGGCGCGGCCGACGGGTGGCGATCTCGCCGACGGATTCCGGCTGACCGGCTTCTTTCTCGCCCGCGAGCTGTTCGCGCCGAGCGGCGCGCCGCTGCCAGATTCGCGCGCCGCATTCCTCGCGGCGGCGGCGAAAATCCAGGAGCTATGAGAACAAGAGCCATGAGAAAAGTTGAACTTTCGTGATCGAGATCGCGGAACCGCGCTTTTTGCCGCGCGTTCTCCCACGACGTTCATGAAAGGAACCAAGCCATGAAACGCTTTATCGCTTTGGCGGCGTGCGCGGGCGCGCTCTTCGTAGCGGCTCCCGCTTTTGCGCAGGATACCGCGGTGCAGCCCGGCTACATCCAGAGCTCGCCATTCGCCGGCGGCCCCTTGGGCATTCTGGCGATGCCGTTCCAGGTGGCCGCGGCGCCGTTCGAGATGTTCGTTCCGGCAAACGGCGCGGTCGGCCCGACCGGCGGCGCTCTCGTCCCGGCAAACCCGGATTGCGGGGTGTGGCACGACTGGAACGGCAGATACACCTCGATCTGCGGGCTGTAAGTCCAGTGAAGGCCGACGGCGTCCGCGCCGCCGGTCTTTTCTCGCCGGCGGCCCGCGGCGCGGGGGTTCGCGTCGCGGGTGCTCGGCCATCGTCTTACTTCACCTCAAATACTGAAAGTTCGACCCGATCGGGGCGTCGAACTCCTGAGGCCAGGAAGAGTGGCCGGGTCAGCCATTGATGCGCCGGAGCCGCGGTTTCGAATCGCGGCGCGCTACGGAAATAGACCTCGGCCGGATCGACCGGCTCGCCGCGGGTGATGCGCGCCATCACCGCCGGGGGCCCGAAGCGGACGCCGGAATTCTCGATATAGAGCATGCTCCCGTCGTCGAGCTCGGCGACGTAGCGGGCTTCGAGTCGGGTGAAGCCGTCGGCGCCGATGACCTGATAGTCCGCGCCCGCACTCAGAATGACGCCGTTCAGCCTGGCGCCGCGAATGAGGCCCCCGGTAATCGGCACGACCCGCCGCAATCCATCCGCAGTCTCGCCGATAGCGATCGGCGCGCCGACCTCGACGAGAAAATCGGCC
>Ga0335076_10008055_pt1 | contig 10626 bp, 11 predicted proteins | sample Lox_Sample_25_FD_206717 | JGI IMG/M metagenome (GOLD analysis project Ga0335076, IMG submission 206717) | Soil microbial communities from Loxahatchee National Wildlife Refuge, Florida, United States - Lox_Sample_2.5 | ecosystem: Environmental > Terrestrial > Soil > Wetlands | place: USA...
CGACTTCATATCCCTGGGCCCGCGCCGCGTCGAGCACAAGGAAGGGAAACTTGCCATTGCCGGCGATGAGCCCTAGCTTTTCTTCGTGAGAAGGCATGAAAGCGTCGCAATAAAAGGGATGCCGACAGTCTAGCACTGAGAGTTTTAACGGATGGCGTAGTCCTAAGTGATCTCCGACACAGCTTTCATAAGCCGTCCAGGAATATCTTGCCGCTATGCGTGAGATTTCCAGCGCATTCCCGGGAGAGATTACTTTCGCTCACCTGCATGTCTTCTGCTTTCCCAACGGAGAAGAGGTTTGCCGTTCGATTCGAGGAGTGAGAACTACCCAGACGGGTGAGTTGCGAATGTCTCCTGAGGCGCGTTGGATTCCGTTCACAGCGAGCGAATTTATCGACGCCACGAGCAGTTGCTTCCGGTGGGAAGCACGACTTGACCCGGGAAAGATTGGATCGCCAACCGTGATCGATTCCTACGAGAATCGGCACGGTTGCGTTGCGGTACGACTTGGTGGCGTGATTCCTCTGAAGAAGATCACCGGGCCGGATGTAGACAAGGCCGAGATTCAGCGCTACCTGGCGTCGATTCTTTTCTGTCCAACCATCTTGCTCAAACACCCCACGCTGGAGTGGGTTGCGGTCGGACCTTACACGCTGAGAGTCGGCGACCGGCAGGATCCGACCGGGGCGAAAGTCGACATCGAGATGGCCAACGAAGAATGTCCCTTTCTGGTAAGGACAATGCGGCCACGACTTGTTGGTAAGAAGTCAATCGTAACCCCGTGGGTGGGAATGGGCTCGGCATTCCGCGAGAAGGACGGGATGCGAATCCCAACTCGCCTCGAAGTCGCATGGGAACTCGCGGAAGGAACCTTTGACTATTTTCGCTGCGAACTGACGTCGTTCACGGTAGTGAAATGAGCCTATTGCTGACTTTTCGCTCGCGCTGACTCGAACTCGTCCCCGTGCTGCCATCCCACCAACTTAGGTAAGCTTGCAGCGTCCCATCCCAGGGCAAATCCGAAACGAGCCATTGCCGAGTCCCCGACGAAATCCATGTCAGGGTGGTACTCGTCACTTGGTTGGTGATAGCGCTTCTCCACATAGTCGCGCTCTTGATCCGCACCCCAACCTTCGGCATGTCCCTTGAACTTGAGGCCTTCGTTGATTGAGAAGGACGGGATTCCGACGCGGGCGAGGCTGAAGTGATCGGAGCGATAAAAGTGTCCAGCCTCCGGTCGGGAGTCAGGGCGGATCGCAAGCCGAAATTCCTTTGCCGTGGCCTGCACTTCCGAATAGAAAGTCGTGCGCTCGGCGCCTGAAACCTGAACTTCTTCGGGAGCCCCGAGAGGCTTCACATCGTCATAGTTGAGGTCGAGGCTGATTTTCCCGGCCGAAATCGGAGGATGCTTTCCTAGATATTCCGAGCCCAGCAGACCTTGCTCCTCCGCGGTAACGGCGGCGAACAGGATGGAGCGACGTGGCCTTTGAGTGGCCGACCCAAAGGCGCGTGCTAGCTCGAGGAGGATTCCGCAGCCGGTGGCGTTGTCGGCTGCGCCGTTGAAGATGTTATCGCCGGGCAGGTCCGGGCGAATGCCGAGGTGATCATAGTGGGCGGTGTACATCACCGCTTCATCGCTCACACTTCGATCAGAGCCGGGCAAAATGGCAAGAACATTGTTGGATTCAAAGTTGCGCACCTTGCTGACCATATGCGCACGAAGCTTGGCGCCGAGATTGACAGGATGGAATTCCCGAGACTGAGCATCCTTGATCAGTTTGTCCAGAGTCGTTCCAGACGAGAGGGCCAGGCGCTTAGCGACGTCAAATTGGATCCAGGAGGCCACTTTCAGAGTGGCTCCTTCAGCCTTCAACGACGATTTCTCACCCGAATTCGAGTTGCGGACGACCTCCCAGGGATAACTCGCCATCTGGGTCTGATGAATGAGAATCACGCCAGCGGCGCCTTTGCGAGCCGCTTCCTCGTATTTGTAAGTCCAGCGGCCGTAATAGGTGAGGGCTGAGCCCTTGAAGAACTTCGGATCGTCAGAGGAAGGTTCGTTGACGAGCATCAGCAGAACTTTTCCGCGGACATCTGTTCCTTTGTAATCGTCCCAGTTGTACTCAGGCGCTTCGATACCGTAGCCAACGAAAATGACGTCGGCATCCAGGTCAGATTGCGGCTGCTGGGTAAGATCGTAGGCCACATATTCGTCGAGTTGCTTGAGGGTCATCGTCTCTCCCTGCTTAGGGATGAGAGAGAACTGGGTTTCCGGAAGGGTCGTGATGCCAACGAACGGAACTTGCTGCATGTAGGTTCCGTGATCGCCGGCGGGCTTGAGACCGTATTCCGCGAATTGGGTAGCAATGTACTCAGCGGCGAGATCGCCTCCGCGCTGGCCGGTACCACGGCCCTCAAGAAGATCATGGGAAAGATAGCGAACGTGCCAGCGGATATGGTCGGGCGAAATGGTTTCAAGGGCGTTGAAAGCCGCGCCGGGCAGCCTGACGCTGGGCGTCTTTTGAGCTTTTGAGCCGCCACCGGCTCCCTCGGCCCAAACAGGCAAGGCAAGACACACGGTTAGAAATGCGGAAAGGACCTTTCCGGTTCCCTGCATAGATTCGGATCTCCCCCAAACAAAAAACGGCGCTCGCCGGAAGAATCTTGTAATTGTTCTTACTAAAGATTGTAAAGGAAGCGCTGTCCAGCGCCGGTTCTAAAACGCGACGGAAACGTGCACGGGAGTGCAGTCACCAGTGGGACGAACGGAAGGGCGGCGAGTGTCCTGAAGGTCGATTTTGGCGAACTGCGATACAGCTTGAGCACCGACCGGCGCTCAGTTCTTGGAACCTCAACCAGCGCGGAAGTCGCGGACATCCTCACCCGGCCTGAAAACGACTGCCGGTGCGGACTTCCCCGCTTCGGCCATTTTTCGATTGATCGCTTCAAAGTCCGCCTTGACCCATCCGACGCTTGAGACTTCGATCTCGCCGTCCTGAGCGATCCAGAACACAGTAGGAACGTTGGTGAGGCCGTATGCGTTGGAAACAGGATAAGAACTGGTGTCGTCCAGCAACATCGGGAAGGTGATGCCGAACTCCTTGGCAAAAGCTGCGGTGTCTTTTGCGCTGTTCTGAGAAACGCTGACGAGGGTGATGCCTTTCGTGCCATACGCCTGGTAGAGCCGCTCAAGGAAAGGAAACGCGTATTGACAGGTTGGGCAGGAAACTTTAAAGAAGGCCAGAATAACGGGAGCGGCCGAGAGCGCGCTGGAAAGGGAAAATTGTTTCCCGTCAAGGGTTTTCAATGTGAAGTCTGGGGCTTGAGTACCAACGGCCAATGCTGACATCAGGTCACCTCGTCATCCAAATCCAAGTTATATCGTACGCGGACTGTCTTGTTAGACGACAGACGGTTAGATGAAAGAAGATCGATGCCGATGCAACTTCAGGGCTCATTGGCAGGGGACAGAACGGCTTTCCGTAAAACCTTTCGGGCCAGGCCCGTCAGCGGGATGCGATCCAATTTGCTCAGTTTGATCCACTCACCTGGTCCGGACATCGCCTGATGCCATATATGGACCGTATAGTCGGTAACGGTGATTGAGTGCCGCACTGTAAGCGCAGGTTTGGCGTGATCCCCGGGTGGTGGAATCTCTGGCAGTTCCCACATGCCAGGCATCAGAGAGACATTGGGTGGGCGCTGCACGAGAAAGACGTAGCCTTGGCGGCGATCGAGGCCGTAGTGAATTTCCCGTTTATTCTGGCGTGCTGACCTGGATGATTGAGGCAGTTCACCGTGCGTCCTACAGAGATTGCGCACCGGGCACACCAGGCAAGCCGGGGCACGAGGTGTGCAGAGGGTGGCTCCCAGTTCCATCATGGCCTGATTGAAATCGCCGGGGCGGCTGAGATCGAGTATCTGCTCAGCGGTTTGCCATAGATGCTCTCCAGCAAGCTGCTTGCCCGAATAGCGCTGCAGCACGCGTTCGACGTTTCCATCGACTACGGCGACCGGCTGGTTGAAAGCAATGCTGGCGATGGCGGCCGCCGTGTAGCGTCCGATGCCGGGAAGGACGCGCAAGGCCTCAGCGGTCGACGGAAATTCTCCGCCGAGTTCCCGGGAGACGACTCTGGCGGCTGCATGTAACATGCGGGCGCGACGGTAATATCCGAGACCACTCCACGCAGCGAGCACGGAGGACTCCCGCGCTGCGGCGAGCTTGTGGACCGTCGGAAAACGGCGAAGGAATTCGTGGTAGTGGGCAACGACCGCCGCCACCCGAGTTTGCTGCAACATGATTTCGGAGACCCAGACGTGGTAGGGATCCTGCGTTTTTCGCCATGGGAGTTCGCGGGCGTGGCCGTCGTACCAGAGTAGAAGCAGGTGCCGGAAGCTCTCTGGTTGCAAACGCAAACGCCGTTTCGTGAAGGCTGCCATTACGCTGGAAGTAAACTCCGGAGCAGGATTTCGTGTTTGCACTCTACCATGGGTTGGCAATTGGATTGGCGGTCAGAGATCTGGCGCAGGACAACGGAGATAGCCCAGGCAGAGGTCCCACACCAAACTCCATTGACCGAGTGGTTCAGGCAGGGAATAATGGTGCAGCTTTGGCATCCGCTACATACGCGTGAGACGATTGACGTCCGGCGAGGAGCAATATGAACGACTTCAACCGAAAGGCGGAAGACGCTTCGGCACGTATCAGTCAGAAAATCAACGAAGCGGTCGATCAACTGGAGAAAGAAATTCCCGAAATCATCAAATACCTAAACGACGAAGTGGTACCAGTAGCGCGGGCGCACTCCAGCAAGGCGTTACGTTCGGCCTCGCAAAAGCTGGCCGAGTTCGCGGAATACATGGAGCAAAATCCCCCGAAGAAGTGACCAGAAGAACAGAGTTGTGCAGTTGTAGCAGTTCCTTTCGTCCCATTGCCGGCAAAGTAATGGTCCTGATCCTGCTGCTCACGCTGCTGTTGCTCGCCTCCTGTGGACATCCCAAGCAGGCGCACGTGAGTGTGCCTCCTCCACCTGCAGTGTCCGGTCCGTCGGCGACACAGCCGTCAGCGACCACCCGTCCAGCACGTGAGAATCCGAGGAGTGCCCCCGCAGAAGAAAGCGGGGAGCCAGCGGAGCCGACGATTCCCGCCGATGCCAAGCCGATTGTGACTGAATCTGGCCTCGCGAGTTGGTACGGTCCGCCTTATCACAATCGGAAAGGCTCGAATGGGGAGGTCTACAACATGCACGCCATGACAGCGGCGCATCGGACATTTCCTCTGGAATCGATCGTGCGAGTCACGAATGAGAAGACCGGATCGACGGCGCTGGTACGAATCACCGATCGTGGGCCGTTTATTCGAGGCCGCGTGCTCGATCTGTCCCTGGCTGCTGCCCGGAAGTTGGATGTGTGGCAAGCGGGGGTGGCTAAGGTAAAGATCGAGCTAATGCAAACACCCGCACCGCTGGAGTCGGGGGGCAAGTGGGCCGTCCAGATTGGCGGGTTCAAAGACGAGGACGAGGCAACGAAGCTGGCCGATCATTTGACGCGGCGGTACCGCACGGCTCAGGTTTTGCGGTTTGCGAGCCCGGCTGGGGATTGGTGGATTCGAGTGCGGGTGCAGGATGACGACCACGAGCGCGCGGAGAAACTGATCGAGGAAACAGAAACGCCGGAAGGGGCGGTATTCCTGGTGCGGTTAGACTGACGCTGGTAAGCTGGCTTCACGAGGTCACTGGATCCCAGGGCAGGCTTTTCGATGAATGATTCCAACTGCATTTTCTGTCGCATTCTGCGCGGCGAAATTCCGGCAAAAAAGGTTTTTGAAGACGAACATGTGTTTGCGTTTGAAGATGTAAACCCGCAGGCGCCGACTCATGTGCTCATCATTCCCAAGCGACACTTCGCGGGACTGAAAGAAGCGGGCACTGTAGACGCGGAGATCATTGGGCGTTGCCATTTAGCGGCAGCGGAGATTGCGCGGCAACGGAAGATCGAGCAAGGATACAGGACTGTGCTGAATGTTGGCCCGGGTGCGGGTCAATCGGTCTTCCATCTACACGTGCACCTGCTGGGTGGTCGCCCGTTAACGTGGCCTCCGGGCTAGCCCTGGTTCACGCGGAATTTACCCCACCGTCTTCTCGCGAGGATAGGACCACACCTACTGAACGGTGGGCGGCTCTTCCTCTTCAGGAGCACCGTGACGACGCAACAACTGCGGCAGATTCTGCGAGAAGGCTGACCGAGGAAGGACCATGTCGCAGCCCACTTCGTGCGCTTTCTGCTTCAGATCTCCCTGAACATGAGAAAGGAATCCGATGATAGAGGTTCCCTTTTTCAATTTGCTCTTGAGTTTGGGAATCAACGTCAGCGGTTTCACGCTGTTATTGTTCAGGTCGAAGATGATGAGCGAAGGCTTTTCTTCGCCGTTCTGATGCATCTTCTCGATCAGATCCTTGTCGGTCTTGACGAACTCAACCTTGACGTTGAGCTTGCGCGCCGTCTCCTGAATCTTCGCCAGGAAGAACAGGTCTTCGATAAAGGCGAAGATGCGGGAATTGGCATCGTTGTCAGCGGGTAAGGGTTCCGGCTCGGGCTGAGGGAATCTGGTCGCAAACCCGGGTCTCTGGCGCCCGCCCTTGTGGCCGTTGTTATTGCCACCGGACAGCGCAGCACGGTAACTGTGGTCCATGGGAGCGGTGTAGATGCCGTCTTTGTTCTCGCGGCTCTGGGCCTGTCCTGGTCGTTGTCCGCGTTGATTTTGAGGACGGCGACCGCGCCGTCGTCTTCTTCCTCCGCCACCGGAGGGTTTTCCTGGTCCTGCGTTCATAATCCTCTCAAGCGATTGTGCGATGCAAAGTTTTACAGATTCTCAAAAACCGCGACAGGCGAGCGATTGGGGCGGACGGCGAACGAAACAGCGCCGGGCACACGCCATCAGGTCAACACAGTTGCGGGTTGCGACTGGGCACACTCTGGAACGAACCCCAACTCTTTCAACGAACAACTCAGCGAACGAAGTCTCGACTTTCAGTATCGGGTTTCCGTTATCGGATCCGTGGCGCCGCCTCGGATCGGCTGGCGCGGAAGGCCCTCGCGGGAACGAGGCCTAAATGAGAACAGGTCTATGGTACTCGCCCTTGCGCACGGGCGCAAGGCCCCTCGGAACCCAGCTTTTGCACAGGAGGACATGACTTACAGGAATCCACCGATGCTCACCCGGAAAAGACTAGACTGCCGCGGAAACATCGCGCGCCCACTGCTGCGCCTGCCAATACAGTGCCGCGCTCTTGTCCGGATCAAGATGGAGGCTCTCTGATATTCGGCTGGCAGCTTCCCACTCCCCGCTTTCATGCGCGAGCATCAGCTGAAAGATGGGCCGCAAGGGACTTGCTTGCCCGAGCAGCACCGATTTGGTTTCCTGATCGAGTGGGACCTTGTCGAGAACTTCGGACATTGGCATTTCAAGCATCGCGTCAATGAGAGAGAGCAAACCGAGAAGGAACAAGTCGGAATCGCGGTGCGGTACAAGTGGGGCGAGCAACTCGCCGAAACGGCCGCGGACCAGGGCCGAGAGAACCAGGTCGCTGGTTTTGTCGGAACCGGCACCGACGGCTGCTACGAGACGAACCCACCGGCGAAGTTCCCGCTCGCCAATAATCGACAACGCGTGGCGTACTGAATGAATTTCACTCTTGAAGCCGAACATTGCAGAATTCAGGTAGCGAAGCAGGCGATAACAGACCGAGGCTTCTGACTTAATCAATTTCTCAATGCTCTTTACGTCGAGTTCTGGACGGGAAACCTCCTGCAACATCCGCAGGTAGTTGAGGCGGTTGGCCGGCATGTCGTGCGTGTTCATCATCTCAGGGCGGCGAAAGAAATATCCCTGGAAGTAAACAAAACCCTGTTTTTTAGCCTGCAAGAAGTCGTTCTGCGTTTCGACCTTCTCAGCGAGCATGCGGCAGCGCCAAGGACCGAACTGCTTGATCAAAGCGGCACGCTGCTCTTCGGTCGTGAGTTGCATTTCCACTTTGATGATGTCCGCCATCTCGGCGAGACCGACCCGTGGATCGTCGGCAATGTAGTCGTCAAGGGCGATCATGTATCCGGCCTCTTTGAGCGTCCGGCAGGCGGCCATGACATCAGGATCGGCTGGAACACTCTCGAGAATTTCAACCACCGTAGAAGCGGATGGGAGCAGCGTCACCAGCCCTTTGATGAGGGTGTCACGGGTGCAGTTCACAAACGCACGGCGTCCATCACATAGCACATCGAGGCCGATTAATAGAGAGCGGTCCAGCGTGGCGCGGGAAGCTTCGTCGCAATCGCCGTTAAAGGCATTTTCGAGCCCGTCGCGAAAAAGCAACTCGTATCCGAAAACCTTTTCTTCGCGATCGAAAATGGGCTGGCGAGCCACGTAACGTAAGGACCGGCCCCCCTTAGCTGGGGCAGATGCCGCTGCTTGTTGAGATGAAAGATTAGTCACGTTGGTAGTTATCGGCAGAACGGCACGAAAACATGAAAATGTCGACGGGTTCGTTGAATTCCGGCAGCAACTCCAGGTCCATTTCGCACGTGTCCATGTAAGATGGTGCGCCGAGGTAACCTATGCCTGATTCTCCCTATTCGGTGCCGCTTGCGGACACGGTCAGTATCGGGATGCAGCGGCAGTTTGAAATCTATCAACTCGGGTTAGCCGGAAAGAAACTGTCTGTACCGGCTGCGCTTGGCGATCTTGAGCAGAAAGCAGCAGAGGTCCTGTCTCGTCAAGCCTACGACTACGTTGCTGGGGGAGCCGCTGGCGAACGGACGATGCGGGCAAATGCGGCCGCATTCGATCGGTGGCGCATCGTGCCGCGCATGCTCCGCGATGTCTGCCACCGCGACCACAGCCTGGAACTCTTTGGCCGCAAGTTTCCGGCTCCGGTCCTTCTCGGACCGGTCGGTGTACAAGGCATCATCCACCCGGACGCTGAGATTGCTACGGCACGCGCTGCGGCGTCTATGAGAATTCCGTTTGTGCTAAGCACAGTCTCATCTCGATCGATGGAAGAAGTCGCCCAGGCATGCGGCGAGGCGACCCATTGGTTTCAGCTGTATTGGGGTAAGGACCACGAACTTACGAGCAGCATGTTGCAGAGAGCAGAAAAATCGGGCTATAGCGCACTGGTGGTGACGGTTGATACCGCAATGCTGGGATGGCGCGAGCGGGATTTGAGGCATCCATTCTTGCCATTCCTGCTAGGCCATGGCTTGGCAAATTACTTTACTGATCCGGTGTTCTGCTCTCGACTTTCGCAACCTCCGCAAGCGGATCCCGAGTCGGCGATTCGCTTGTGGGCGAGTTTATTTTCCAATACGGCGTTGAAGTGGCAGGATCTTGCATGGCTGCGAGGAAAAACGCGGCTGCCGATTTTGTTGAAAGGCATTCTTCACCCTGATGATGCACGCCTTGCCCTGGATCACGGCGTCGACGGGATCATCGTCTCGAATCACGGAGGACGTCAGGTGGATGGAGCGATCGCCTCTTTGGACGCGTTGCCACCGGTGGTGGAGGCAGTACGCGAGAAGATTCCGGTTCTGTTCGACAGCGGCATACGTTTCGGCTCCGATGCCATGAAAGCTCTGGCCCTGGGTGCCCGCGCGGTCCTGTTGGGAAGGCTATATGTGTGGGGCCTGGCAATTGCTGGTGAACAGGGGATACGCGACGTTCTGCAAAACTTTCTGGCTGACCTGGATCTCACCTTGGGCTTGAGCGGCGTCTGTTCAATTCGAGAACTGAATCCGTCGGCGTTGCGAGCCGTGGCTTAGAGAAGGTGATCAAAGGAGAGGAATACATATAGGCTGAGCACCGCGAGAGCCGGGCCACCCCAAATCATCAAGGTAGATTTCCACCCGAGCGAGCGCGCAATCTCGCGCTGGCTGCGCCATGAAATCAGGAAGGTTGTATCGTTTTTCCCCTTCATCAATACGACCGGCGGATGCGAATCGAAATCGTTGCCCTGACCGGAATCAGCGAGAGTCAAAGCTTCACTACGAGCAGAATCAGGATCCGAAATCACCTGTACCCCGGCTGAACTTTGCGACTGGGGCATAACTCCAGCCGCGTCCCAGGCTACTGGATTGGTAATCCCTGCCTTTGCCAGTGCGGCGGCGATTTTCTGCTGCTGCGACATCTCCGTCGTTCTAATTGGACCAGGATCTGATGCTAGCCGGATGATCTCCGGTTTTTCAGGGTCGCGGTGGACGGCAAGTTGTTCACTTGGCGAACCGGTTTGAAATGTCATCACAAAGCCATTCAAGGAAAATGGCTGCGACGAGTGAGAACTGATTGAGGCCGCGTCGGCAATCGGAGTCGGGCTGACCTGGATGCCGGGATTCTCAGTCAAGGTGCCGAGTATAAAGAGCGCGTTCTTCGGCTTGATACAGAATTCTTCGACTTTGATTTTGTTGTTGGTCACCACACCGTGGTGCGCCAGAAATCCGCGGACATTGGCAGGTACGGGATCTTTTGTGGTGAAGAAAGAGTCGGAGAATTGCTGTTCGAAATCGCGGTGGATATCGAGGTCAGCGCCACGAGGGTCGACGAGAATGCGCCCCGTATTGTCATCGACGAAGAACGGA
>Ga0335076_10008056_pt1 | contig 10625 bp, 7 predicted proteins | sample Lox_Sample_25_FD_206717 | JGI IMG/M metagenome (GOLD analysis project Ga0335076, IMG submission 206717) | Soil microbial communities from Loxahatchee National Wildlife Refuge, Florida, United States - Lox_Sample_2.5 | ecosystem: Environmental > Terrestrial > Soil > Wetlands | place: USA: Florida...
CAGGTGACCCGCCAAGGTCCGGGTAGGCCGCGCAGATGGATGGCTGCTCTCGACAGAATCCGGCTTACAGGCCTCCTAAGGAAAGACCCCGCCCCGGCGGGGTCTTTCTACGCTCGGGGGCGGGGCGGGTCGTGGAATAGCCCTCCGGCGCCAAGCTTGTCGATTGGCGGTGGGCAACGGCGGGCTCCTGACGGTGGGACCCGCGGTGGTCGGAGGCGCGGGCGTCTGGCTGGTCGTGGGGTGCGGGCGTCTGGCTCGTGGGGCGCGGGCGTCTGCGCTGGTCGTGGGGTGCGGGCGTCTGGCTGATCGGGGGGCGAGTGCGGCTGACGGCGCAAGGCGACCCGCCCGATGCACTGGAAATTAGGGCCACTAAGTGCTCACTCGGCACTCCGCCGGCGTCGAGTGCGCCGTAAAGGCGGGTATAGCGCCGCTTTCGTCACACTCGAGCCGCACGGATCGTCGAGTGCGCGGTTATGGGGGTTGAGGGGTGCGGTGGGGTCTCGCTGCCGGCGCGGGGCGTGGGCCACCAGGCGCCTGCACCGCCACGACGTTCGAGCGCGGGTTCCGCAGGTGCGCAATCAGGACCGTCCGTCGGCGAGCGCCGCCCGCGCCGCGGCATCGCCCGGCACCCCGTGAACTGCCCCACCGGGGAAGGCGGCGGCGCTCCCCAGGTACAGGCCGGGCAAAGGGGTCCGGTACGGGGAGAACCCGGGCACGGGTCGGAAGATCACCTGACGCAGGCGATAGCTGCCGCCACCAACGTCGCCATGGACGAGGTTGCGATCGCGACGCTCGAGCTCGCCCGGGCCCATCACGTGGCGCGCGAGGATCAGGTCGCGGAAGCCAGGCGCGAATCGTTCGACCTGGGCCTCCATCCGCTTGACGACTCCCTCCAGCTCGCCGCTCCAGTCGATCCCCCCTGCGGGTCCGTGCGTGTACGCCCAGGCGGTGTGCATGCCGGCCGGCGCGCGAGACGGGTCAGCGAGCGATTGCTGACCGAGCAGCATGAACGGCCGCGCCGGCAGCCGGGTCTGGCTGATCGCGATGGCCTGGACGAGCTCCTCCTCGCCGCCGCCGACATGAACGGTCCCGGCGGCTCGCGCCTCGTCCGCCTCCCACGGGATTGCCCCGGCGAGCGCCCAGTCGACCTTGACCGTCGCCGGCCCGTAACGGTAGCGGCGCAGGAGCGAGGCATATCGCGACGGCAGCGCGTCCCCGGCCAGAAGTACCAGCGCGTGGGGCATGACATCGGCGATGACCAAGTCGGTTGCGATCCGCTCCCGGCCGGTGATCCGCTCCCGGCCGGTGATCCGCTCCGGGCCGGTGATCCGCTCCGGGCCGGTGATCCGCTCCGGGCCGGTGATCCGCTCCCGGCCGGTGATCCGCTCCCGGCCGGTGATCCGCTCCCCGCCGGTCATCCGGTCCGCGCAGGTGATCCGCTCCCCGCAGGCGATCCGGACCCCGGCGACGCGGCCCCGCACTGCCTCGACCGTCTCGACGAGCGCGCCCGTCCGGATCTCGCCACCGCACTCGCGCAGGTAACCCACGAGCGCATCGGTCAGCCGCTCAGCGCCGCCGGCGGGGCTCGGCCAACCAACGGCATGACCGATCAGGTTCAGGTAGACGCCGGCAATCGCGCTCCCGGCCCGGGTCATCGGGACGTCGCCATGCCCCGCCGAGCCGTACAGCCACGCCCGCGACGTGCGACCGTCGAACAGGCGCCGCCCGAGTCGCTCGGCCGAGGCGGGCAGCAGTGCGGCAAATCGGGCCGTGCCGACCGGCCCGAGGCCACGGATCAGACCCACAGCGCCACCGATCGGCGGGAACGCCCCGAGCATCGTGTACCGGATCGTCTCGAACGCGTCGAGCATCGGCGCGACGAACGCCCGCCACCGGGCGCCGTCGCCCGCGTGCACCGCATCGAGGCTCGCCGCGGTGCTGTCGAGGTCGCGGTAGAGCGCCACCGCGCCGCCGCTCGGCGCCGGGTGCGCGTAGCAGATATCCGGGTGGATCCACCGGAGACCGTGGCGCTCGAGCGGCATCCGCGCGAACACCGGCGACGCCGCTCCGGCCGGGTACACGGCGGAGAACGTGTCGTGACGAAAGCCCGGCAGCGTCAGCTCCTCGGTCCGGACCGCCCCACCCGGGCGGTCGGCGGCTTCGAGCACGGTCACCGACATCCCGGCCTCCGCGAGGCGGATCGCGGCGGCGAGGCCGTTGGGGCCGGCGCCGATGACGACCGCGCGCAACGGGATCGCCGGCCTTCAGCGCGGCACGGGCGCCCCGGCGAGCGCCAGCACCAGGCCGACGATCGCCGCGCCGACGAGCGTCCAGACGATGCTGAGCCGCAGCAGCAGCAGCGCGACGGCCGCGAGGCCGAGCACGACGAACTCCCAGGTCTCGCGCAAGGCCGCGGTCAGCGGGATCGCGGCGCCGAAGATCGCGCCGATCGCCGCCGGGCCGGCGCCGGCCAGGAACGCCTGCGCCCGCGGGCTCGTCCGGACGCGCTCGAACTGACCCCCGCCGATCAGCACGAACAGGAACGAGGGCAGAAACGCGATCAGCGCCGCGAGCGCGGCGCCCCCGACGCCGTGCGCCGCGTAGCCGACCGCGGCCACGGTGGCGACGACCGGACCGGGCGTGATCTGGCCGAGCGCGACCGCGTCGAGGAACTGCGAGGACGTCATCCAGTGATAGGTGTGGACGGCGTCGCCCTGCATCAGCGGGATGATCACGAAGCCGCCGCCGTAGGACAGCGCCCCGACCTTGAACGCGACCCACGCGAGCGCCCCGAGCCCACCCGCCCCGGCGACCGCCGCGGCGCCCGGCGCGATGACCACGGGCGCCCACCCACTGACGCGCGACGAGTCGCCGAGCCCGACGACAAGACCGAGCTCGAGCAGGCCGCACCCGAGCAGCACGAGGACCAGGTACCGGCCGATCAGCGCCGCGGAAGCGAGGCCGAGCACCGCGTACGCGAACCAGCGGGCCCGATCAGAGGTGCGCTTGAGGCTCGGCCCGGCCAGGCTCACGCCGGCGCTGACCGCCACCGCCGCGACCGCGGCGCCCGCTCCCGCTCCGAGGCCGCGTATCCACACCGGCGGCGACTCGCCCAGGAACACGACCGACAGCAGGATGATCAGGACGACGGCCGGGACGATGAAGCCGAGCCCGCCGACGACGGCGCCCCTGGGGCCGGCGACGCGGCGGGCGAGGAAGATCGCCAGCTGGGTCGAGGCGGGGCCCGGCAGGAGGTTGCAGGCCGCAAGGGCATCCTCGAACTCGCGCTGGTCGACCCAGTGCTCGCGGTCGACCACCAGCCGGCGGAGCAGCGCGATGTGGGTCGGCGGGCCGCCGAAGCCGGTCACGCCGATCCGCGTCCATTGAATTGCGATCGTCCGCAGCGGAACCGTTTCCGCGGCGGCGCTCGCCATCAGTCGGCCGATCCCTGGCCGCACGCGACGCGCGCTAGCCGATCGCCATCGAGCCGGTGGAGGATCCAGTCGTCCAATCGGCGCGCGCCGATCTTGTCGTAGAAGCCCAGTGCGAGCTCATTCCAATCGAGCGCCGCCCACTCGAGCCGCGCGCACCCTCGCTCGACGGTGATCCGTGCGAGGTGGGCCAGGAGCGCGGCTCCGACGCCCGCACGCCGGTTGACGGGCGGAACGTACAGGTCCTCGAGCCAGATCCCGGGCCGCGCCTCCCAGGTCGAGAACGTCGAATGGAACAGGGCAAACCCGGCCGGCCGCCAGTCCGCAGGCTCCTCGCGCGTCTCGCCGATCACCGCCTCCGCCGACGGCGTCGATCCGAACAGCGCCTCCTCGAGCAGCGCGGGAGTGCCGGTCACCTGCTGCGGGGCGCGCTCGTACTCGGCCAGCTCGACGACCCAATCGAAGATCAGCGCGACGTCTTCGCGCCGTGCGTCCCGGATCTGGACCTCCACGCTCAAGGCGGGCTGACAATAGCCGGTGGGCGGGGTGGCGCTGGCGTCGCGCGCGCGGTTCCGACAACATGGGGCGCCGATGCCACGCGTGCCGAGGACGATCACCGCGCCCGTCAGCCGCGTTGGCGCGGCTGCACAGAACGCGCTCGAGGTCGCTCGCTTCGGCGGGCTCGAGACCGATGATGAGCCGGCGCCGTACCAGGTGGTCGCCGAGGAGCGCGTTTTCAGGCTCCGACGGTACTTCCCCGGCACCGATCAAGGCGCTCCGACGGTCCTGCTGGTCCCGCCGCTGATGTTGGCGGCCGACGTTTACGACGTGTCGCGGCGCAGCAGCGCGGTGACGATCCTTCACGAGCACGGGATCGACCCGTGGGTGATCGACTTCGGGGCGCCCGAACACGAGAAGGGCGGGCTAGAACGCACGCTGGGCGACCACGTGCTCGCGGTTTCCGAGGCGGTCGATCGTGTCCGCGCCGAGACCGGCCGCGACGTTCATCTCGGCGGTTACTCGCAGGGCGGCATGTTCGTCTACCAGGTGGCCGCCTACCGGCGGAACGACGGGCTGGCCTCGCTGATCACTTTCGGCAGCCCGGTTGATACGCGGCAGGGCGCGCCGTTCGGGATACCCGGCCGGTTCGCGGTCGAGGTCGCGGAACTGCTGTCGCTGCTCTTCCGGGGCGGGGGCGTTCCGGCCTGGTTCAGCCGCAACGGCTTTCTCCTGCTCGATCCGGTCAAGACCGCGCGCAACCGGATCGAGTTCCTGCTCCAGCTTCATGACCGCGAGGCTCTGTTGCCGCGCGAGCGCCAGCGCCGGTTCCTCGAGGCGGAGGGCTGGGTGGCCTGGCCCGGGCCGGCGCTCGCGGAGTTCGTGACCCAGTTCGTCGCGCACAACCGGATGCTCGAGGGCGGATTCGTGATCGAGGACCGGTTGCTGAGCCTGGCCGACATCGCGGTCCCGGTCCTGTCGGTGGTCGGGACCGTCGATGAGATCGCGCCCGCCGGCGGAGTGCGCGCGATCAGGCAGGCCGCGCCTCGCGCCGACGTGTACGAGCTCGACCTCCAGGCGGGTCACTTCGGTCTTGTCGTCGGGTCGATCTCGAGCGCGGTGACATGGCCGACGGTCGCGGCCTGGGCGCAGTGGCGATCGGGCACCGGGGAACTGCCGGACAATGTCAAACGCATCCCGGATGACGGCACCGTCGAGCTGGTGCCAGAGGTCGGCAACCGGGTTGGCTACGGAGTGGAGCTCGCGACGACGGTCGGGGTCGACGCGGCGCGGTCCGCGTTCGGCCTGGCCGAGCGCGCCGTGCGCGGCGCGCGCGGGCTCACGCGTGAGGCGGCGGCGCAGCTTCCGCGCCTGGCGCGGCTGCAGCAGATCCAACCGAACACCCGGGTGTCCCTGGGTCTACTGGTCGAGGAGCGTCGGCTCAAGGCGCCGCGCGACGTTTTCTTCCTGTTCGAGGACCGCGCCTACGATGCCCGCGAGGTGGGGGAGCGGGTTGACAACGTCGTGCGCGGGCTGCTCTCGATCGGCGTCCGCCAAGGCGAGCATGTCGGCGTGCTCATGAGCGCCCGGCCGAGCGCGCTGGCGGCGGTGGCGGCGATCAACCGGATCGGCGCGGTTGCGGTCCTGATGCGGCCCGACGGGGACCTCCGGCGTGAAGCGACGCTCGGGCAGATCGAGCGTATCGTCGCCGATCCGGAGCGCGCCGGTCTCGCCTCGGAGCTCGAGGGCATCGAGACCTTCGTGCTCGGTGGTGGCGGCGCCCCGCGGGACCTGGGTATCGCCCGCGCCACCGACATGGAGCAGATCGACCCGTCCGCGGTGACTCCGCCGGAGTGGTACCGGCCGGACCCCGGCCGCGCCGGCGATCTGGCGTTCATCGTGTTCAGCGGCGAGGGTGAGTACACGCGGGCGAGTCGAATCACGAATCGGCGGTGGGCCCAGTCGGCGTTCGGAACGGCCTCGGCGGCGGCGCTCAGCCCCGCGGACACGGTCTACAGCGTCACCCCGGTGTACCACCCGTCGGGCCTGATGATGAGCATCGGGGGAGCGATCGCAGGCGGCGCTCGTCTTGCGGTGGCGCGTCGCTTCGACGTCGCCACGTTCTGGGAGGAGGTCCGGCGCTACGGGGTGACGGTGGCGTCGTACACATGGACGATGCTCGACGCGGTCGTCGACGCGCCGCCGCAGCCGGCCGAACGACACCATCCGCTGCGCTTGTTCATCGGGTCGGGTATGCCGCGGTCGCTGTGGGCGCGGGTCGAGGAGCGGTTCAAGCCGGCCCGGGTCGTCGAGTTCTACGCTTCGACCGAGGCCGGCGCGATTCTCGTGAACGTCCGCGGCGCCAAGCTCGGATCGATGGGCCGGCCTCTGCCGGGCAGCGCCGACGTGCGAATCGCCGTGTACGACCTAGAGACCGAGGGTCTGGCGCTCGATCGGGCCGGGTTCGCCCAGCGCTGCGCAGTCGACGAGGTCGGAATGCTGCTCGCGCGGGTGAGCCCGGGTGAACTGCTCAGCATCACGCCGCTTCGCTCGCTGTTCGAGCGCGGCGATGCCTGGGTCGTCACCGGCGACCTGTTCAGGCGTGACGCCGACGGCGATTACTGGCGCGTCGACGGCGCCGGCGACGTGATCGACACCGACCAGGGCCCGGTGTTCACGACGCCGATCCGTGACGCCCTCGGCGCGATCCCCGCGGTCGACCTCGCGCTCGCCTACGGAATACCGCGCGAGGCCGACGAGCATGAGATCGCCGTGGCGGTCGTGACCCTGCGCGCAGACCGCGAGCTGACCGCGCGTCAAGTCAGCCGCGCGCTGGGCGTGATAGACCGCGAGCAGCGGCCGGCGCTCGTCCACGTCGTCGACCGGATCCCCGTCACGACATGGTTCCGGCCGATGTCGCAGGAGCTCCGCGCGGCCGGGATCCCCGAGCCCGGCGAAGGGAAGCAGGCCTGGTATCTCGACGCGTCCGGTCAGACCTACCGGAACCTGACGACGACGGCCCGGCAGCGCCTGATGCGCCCCGCGTCGGCTACGCGGACGCGGGGAGGGTCTCGCCCGAGTACAGCTTGACCACGCGCACGGTGCCGGCGGGCGCCGCGTTGATGCACAGCTCGCACAGCACGCACTCGTCGAGGTTCTCCTCGACGATCTCGACGCCGTTCGGGCCGGCGCGGAAGATGTCGACGGGGCAGACCTCCTCGAGCTTGGCGGCCATCCCGGGGTCGCTGGCGGCCGGCTCGTCGACCTCGACCGCGATGAACAACGCCTCGCTCATACCTTCGCCCCAATGCGGTCCTTGACGATCTGGGGAATCTCCGAGATCTCCTCGGCGACGACGATCCCCGCCTCGGCCAGGCGCGCGATCTTCTCGGTGGCGGTGTCCTCCTTGCCCTCGACGATCGTGCCCGCGTGACCGAAGCTCATGCCGGGCATCTCGTCCATGAAACGCCCGGCCATGAACGCGACGATCGGCAGCCGCGAGCCGTTGTCGGTTACCCAGCGGGCCAGCTCGGCCTCCATCCGGCCGCCCGGCTCGGTGTAGATCACGATTGCCTCGGTGTCGGGATCGGCTTCGAACAGCGGCATCAGCTCCGCGTAGGTCGAGCCGATGATCGCGTCGCCGCCGATCGATACGGCGGTCGACTGGCCGAGGCCGGCGGCGGTCAGGGTCGAGGACATCTCAGTGGTCATTCCGCCCGAGCGCGAGATCACCCCGACCGGTCCCGGCGAGTAGGACTTGGCGGCGTCGCGGGCGGGGCCGCCGATGCCGCCCATCTTGATCACGTCGGGGACGATGATCCCGAGGCAGTTCGGCCCGATGATTCGGGCGCCGCGCTCGTCGGCGAGCTCGACCATCTCCGCGACGTCGCCACGCGGGATCCGCTCGGTCACGATCACAACGAGCTTGACGCCGTTCTCGAGCGCCTCGAGCACCGCGTCCTTGGTGAACGCGGGCGGGACCGTGACGACCGATCCGTCGATCGGCGCGCCATGGTGCTCGACCGCCTGCGCGACCGTGTCGAACACCGGCACTCCGTGCACGTCGCGCCCGAGGCGCCCTGGGGTGACGCCGCCGACGATCTTCGCCCCGGAGCCGTAGTCCAGGCACTCGCGGGTGAGGTTCACCGCCTCGCGGCCGGTGATTCCCTGGACGATGAACGTGGTGTCGGCGTCGATCAGAATACTCACGCCGCAGCCCCCTGGATCTTCACGACCGCGCGCCGCGCGGCCTCGTGCAGCGACACCGACCGGTTGGCGTATTCGACGCCGTACTTCTCGAGGATCTTGAACCCCTCTTCCTCCCACGCGCCCGGGATCCGGAAGATCGCGATCTTCTCCGCGGGGTCGTAGCCGAGCTCGACGCACGCCTTGATCACGCCGCGGGCGACGATATCGACCCGGGTGTTCGAGACGATCGACATCATCACCGCGATCTTGTCGACGCCGGGTTTCTGCAGGACGAGCTTGGCGAGGCCGCAGGCCTTGCTCACCGACGGGTTGCCTCCGATCTCGCAGTAGTTCGCGGGGTCGCCGCCGTGGGCGCGGACAGCATCGAACAGCGTCAGCGACCCGCCGCCGGCGCCGATCACGAGGCCGAGGTTGCCGTCGAACTCGGTCACGTTCCCGGCCACGCCGCGGTGGTCCTGGGAGTCGACCTCCTCGCCCGCGAGTTCGAACGGCGTTGGCTCGCGCGCCAGCCGGGTCTCGTCGTCGCCGACCCCGAGCTCGGTCAGGATCGCCTTCTGGCGCGGCCGCGCCTCGTTCTCCATGTCCATATGGGCGTCGAGCGCGACGAACGATCCGTCCTCGAGCTCCCCGAGCGGGTTGATCTCGGCCAGCGTCATGTCGTACTCGAGGAACAGGCGGGCCAGCCGAGCCACGATCGGAGTCAGGCGATTCAAGGCGCTGCCGCTGATTCCTAGCGACGCGATCAGCTGCTTGGCCTCCCAGTCCGAGAACGGAGTGCGGGTCGAGAAATGGCGGCGCGCGACGTGGTCCGGGTGCTCCTCGGCGACCTGCTCGATGTCGATCCCGCCCATGTCCGAGAACAGCATCACCGGACGCTTCCGGATCCCGTCCCACACCACGCCCGCGTAGTACTCGTGCTTGACGGCGGCCCGGGAGTCCACCAGCACCCCGCGGGGCATGTGGCCGCCGATCTCGAGCTCGAGGATGTCGGCGGCGTGAGCGGCCGCCTCGTCGGGGGTGTCGGCGAACTTGACGCCGCCGGCCTTCATCCGGCCGCCGCTCAGCACCTGCGACTTGATCACCACGGGGCCACCGATCTGCTCGGCGATCCGGCGTGCCTCGTCGGTCGTCTTGGCGAATCCGTGCTTGGTCACGGGGATCCCGGCCTTGGCGACGATCGCCCGCGACTCGTATTCGAAGAAGCGCATCGGGGCGCCGGAGCGTAGCGAAGCCGGCGCCGGAAGGCGATGCGCCTACGGTGGCGTAGCTTCATATCCAAACACAGTAATCCGATCAATCTGGTAATGTCAATGAAGTAAGTGAGGTATCGTCTGGCTGCGCCGCGCCACTTGACGTGCGCGGTTGACGGGTGCACGGATCGCCGGCGACTGAATGACAACACGAGCAGGGAGCCTCGATGAGACTACGAACACTCCGACCCCGACCCACGTCACGAACAGGAGCGCTTGCGCTTCTCGCGATCGCCGGCCTGGCCGCCGGGCTCGCGGGGTGCGGTGGCTCCTCGGACTCGACGAGCAGCGCCGGGAGTGCGACCAACGCGGCCGCGACGAGCGGCACCGGCAGCACCCAGCTCCAGCTCGTCGCGTATTCGACGCCGAAGAAGGCCTACGACGCGCTGATCAGCGCGTTCACGCAGACGGGTGCTGGTAAGGGGGTGTCGTTCGGCCAGTCGTTCGGGGCTTCGGGGTCCCAGAGCCGCGCGGTCGACACCGGTCAGCCCGCCGATGTGGTCGCGTTCTCGACGACCCCCGACATGAACCGCCTGGTCAAGGACGGGATTGTGTCGGGGAACTGGAACGCGAATCCCGAGAAGGGCTTCTCGAGCGACTCGGTCGTGGCGTTCGTAGTGCGCAAGGGCAACCCGAAGCACGTCTCCGGGTGGGACGACCTCATCAAGTCGGGCCTCGACGTGATCACGCCGAACCCGTCGACGTCGGGGAGCGCGCGGTGGAACATCCTCGCCGGCTACGGCGCCGAGCTCAAGGAGGGCAAGACGCCTGAGGAGGCGCTCGCCTACATCAGCACCCTTTTGACCAAGAACGTCAGCGTCCAGGACTCGAGCGCAAGCGCCGCGCTCCAGACGTTCACCGGCGGCAAGGGCGACGTCCTGCTCGACTACGAGAGCGACGCGCTCGCCGCGGAGAAGGCCGGAGACCCGATCCAGATCGTGTATCCGAAGCAGACGATCCTGATCCAGACGCCGATCGCGGCCACGAGCAAGAGCTCCCACAGCACGCAGGCACAGGCGTTCGTCAACTGGCAGTGGTCGGACGCCGGGCAAACGATCTGGGCCCAGCAGGGGTACCGACCCGTGGTCGCGTCGGTCGCCCAGCAGTTCGCGAGCAAGTTCCCGACGCCGCCCGACCTGTTCACGATCGACTATCTCGGCGGATGGACGAAGGTCTCCAAGGAGTTCTTCGCGCCGTCGACCGGCTCGATCACGAAGATCGAGGAGGCCGCGGGGGT
>Ga0335076_10008057_pt1 | contig 10625 bp, 7 predicted proteins | sample Lox_Sample_25_FD_206717 | JGI IMG/M metagenome (GOLD analysis project Ga0335076, IMG submission 206717) | Soil microbial communities from Loxahatchee National Wildlife Refuge, Florida, United States - Lox_Sample_2.5 | ecosystem: Environmental > Terrestrial > Soil > Wetlands | place: USA: Florida...
CTCGTCCTTACCTCGCGCGCAAAGCGACGATGCGTTCCGGCTGGGTGGGGATTGCCGCGACCTCCCCGCGCGTCACGTACTCCGGGATCCACGCTTTCAGGCAGGCACGGACGTCAGCGTCTTCGGCCGCGCGGTCGCGGCCGAGCCATTCGATCGCTTCCTCGATCGTGCGGCCGGCGGTGGCGCGAGCCTGGGCGATGAAGAGCTTCGGGTGCGGCGTTCCGAGCGTGGCTTCGTCGGAAGCGAGCGGTTCCTCGTAGAGTTTTTCGCCCGGCCGCAAGCCGGTGAACACGACGCGAATGCGATCCGGATCCGCGCCGGAAAGACGGATCATGTCGCGCGCGAGATCGAGAATGCGCACCGGCTCGCCCATGTCGAGCACGAGCACTTCGCCGCCCTTCCCCATCAATCCCGCCTGCAGGAGCAGCTGGGTCGCTTCCGAGAGCGACATGAAGTAGCGGGTGATCTCAGGATGCGTGACCGTAACGGGGCCGCCGCGCGCGATCTGCTCGCGGAAGCGCGGGATCACGCTGCCGGCGCTGCCGAAGACATTGCCGAAACGCACGATCACGAACTCGGTGCCGCCATTCTGCAGGCTTTGGCAGATCGCTTCCGCGAGACGCTTCGAGGCGCCCATGACATTGGTCGGATTGACCGCCTTGTCGGTCGACACGAAGACGAACTTCTCGACCCGGGCCGTCAGCGCCGCGCGCGCCAATACCCAGGTCCCGTAGGCGTTGTTGCGCACCGCCTGCCAGGCGTTGGTCTCCTCCATGAGCGGCACGTGCTTGTAGGCCGCGGCGTGGAAGACCACCGACGGGCGCTCGCGCGCGAGCACTTCGTCGACCAGCGCCGCATGCTTCACGTCGCCGACGATCGTTGCCACGGGCAGCTGGGAGAACTCGTCCAGAAGCGATTGCTGAATCTGATACAGCGCGTATTCGGAGAGCTCGAACAGCACGAGTCGCGCGGGGCGGTAGCGGGCGATCTGCCGGCAAAGCTCGGCGCCGATCGACCCCCCCGCGCCCGTGACCATCACTACCCGCCCGCCCAGCCATTCGCGCAAGCCGGCGCTGTCGAGGACGACGGGATCGCGGCCGAGGAGGTCGTCGAGCTCGACGTGGCGGATGGTCGTGAGCTGCGAGCGGCCGCTGATCAGGTCTTCGTACGACGGCACCGTGAGCGCCTCGAGGCCTGCGGCGGCGCACAGCTCGGCGACGCGGCGCCGCACGCCGTGGGCCGCGGACGGCAAGGCGATGATTACGGTGCGCACCCCGTAGCGCCGGCTGAACGTAGGCAGTTCCGACAGCGGTCCGAGCACGCTCACATTGCGCAGCATCCGGCCCTGCTTGGCGGGATCGTCATCGAGCAGCCCCACGACGCGCCACTGGCGACTGTGCGCCAGCTCCTTGGTGAGCCTGGCTCCGGCCTCCCCGGCACCGAGGATCAGGACCGGCTCGCCGAGCGCCGCCAGCGGGCTGTAGAGGCGATGCTCCTTCCAGATCCGATAGGTGAACCGGCTCCCCGCCATCAGGAAAATGAGCGCGAGCGGGTAGAGGATCAGCACCGTTCGCGGCACCACCGCGGTGAGCCGCAACATGACCAGCACCACGGGGATCGCCACTGCGCCGAGGCCGGCGGCGAGAACGATGCGCTGCAGGTCGGGCAGGCTCGCGAAGCGCCACAGGCCACGATAGAGCCCGAACGCGAGAAAGATCCCGGCCTGCAGCGGAAGGATCCAGGCCAGCGTGCGCCACATGTCCGTGAACTGCGGCTCGTGCAAGTCCAGGTTCGAGCGCAGCCAGTACAGCCCGACCCAGGCAAGGGCCGCGGCGCAAACATCGTGTGCGAAGGCGAGCCAGGCTCGCCAGTTAGCCCTTACTTTCCTCAAGTGCCGCTCCTCGCCGCCGCCAATGATACTCGATTACGGCATAGACCGATGCCAGCACGGCGGCCCACAAGGCGAGCGCCGGGACGCCGAGCCGAGGCGACCAGGCGAGAACCGCGACCGCGCTCGCCGCACACGCCGCCATCAATGCGGCATACAGGCCCAGCGTCCGCGCGTGTCCCCATCCGAGTTGCACCAGATGCTGATAGCCATGGTCGCGATGCGCTTGCCAGACTCGGGCGCCGCGAATCAGCCGCAGCAGCAGGGTGATCGAAGCGTCGGAGACGAACGGCAGGAACACGAGCAGTGGAAACCAGGCGGGCCACCAGCGCTCGGTCCAGCCCACGAAGCCAAGGCTCGCCGCGAGAAAGCCCAGGGGCACGGAGCCGGCGTCGCCCAGGAAGATTCGCGCCGGCGGAGCGTTGTGGGTGAGTAACGCCGCATTCGCGGCAGCGAGGGCGGCGAGCACACCGGTCTTGGCGCTTCCCGCCATCCACGCTCCTGCGGTGTAGGCAGCGAAGCCTATCAGCGCCATCGCGCCTGCCAGCCCATCGCTGCCGTCCATGAAGTTGTACAGGTTGATCATCCACACAATGAGCAGCACAGACGACACTGCGTCGAGCGGAGTCGGCACGAGCCACACCCAGGCAGCGGCCGCCCCGAAGTGCACGGCCAGACGCAGCGCCGGGTGAATGCTGCGCCGGTCATCGAGGAGGGACACGACGACCAGAGCGCCGAGCGGCCCGAGCCAGGGCTTGGCGCCGGGCAGCCACACGGTGCCGGCGAGCCAACCGGCGAGCACCGCGAGCCCACCGGTGCGGGGCATCGCGTCGGCGTGCAGCGAGCGAGCGTTCGGCCGGTCCAGCGGAAGATGCGTGGCGTGTGCGAGCAACAGCCGAATCGCTAGCCAAGTCACTCCGAAAGCAATCAGGGCAGGCAGTAGGGCCATTGCAGGGGGCGAGACGTAGCCACAGCAGGTCTCGCCCCGCGGAATGTCGGCAAGGTGTTGTTTGTGCCCATTCTCGCCTACGTCTCGCGGCGGGTGCCGCAGGGCGATTTGTAGAGTGAATTATACGCGCCGGTCCAGGCCGCTGCTTCGAGTGCAAAATCGAGCCTCTTGTTGCAATTAAACAACAGCGTTCCGATGCGCTTTTGGGGGCGTCGGTGTTTTCGTTGCCATTGGATTCGGCGGTTTGGCACAATGAGACCAACTTCTCGCTACCTCCCTGAGAAGGTTCCGATGGCCAGTCGTAAAAACACCGAACTCGCCACTTTTTTCCGTTAGAGGAGAATTTTCATGAATAAGAAGCTCGTCGCTCTTGCCGTGGCCGGCGCATTTGCGCTACCGCTGGCCGCGCAAGCGCAAACTGCGAACGTCACGCTGTACGGGCGCCTGAACCTCGACTTCGAATTCGTCAAGGGACAGCAAGCGCTGGGGGCCTGCGGTGATCCCACCAGCGATTGCAACCCGACGGTCAATCGGCTGTCCAGCAACTCCTCGCGCCTCGGCGTGCGGGGCACGGAAAGCCTCGGCGGCGGCCTGAATGCGATCTTCCAGATTGAGTCGAACATCAGCGGCGACACCGGCAACGCCGCGTCTTCGGGGTTGGCCAGCCGTGAAACATTCGTCGGCTTGCAGGGAAGCTGGGGCAAGTTCACCGTAGGCAAATTCTTGGCGCCTCAGGACGACCTGCACCCGATCTTCGGTAACGCCCCGACGCTGACGACATCGATCCTGTCAACCGCAGACTTGTGGGCACAGGGCACGCTGTCGAAGGGTGCGGGCGGCTTCGATGCCCGCTTGGGCAACAGCCTGCGTTACGACACGCCCAACATGAGCGGGTTCACCGCGGCGCTCCAGTACTCGACGCGTGATTCGTCAGGCGACCAGCAGAACTTCGTGAGCTGCTCGCTGACGTCGGCCTCGCAGACGACTTGCCCGACGCCTGCCCCAGGCAATGGCGGCGACAACGGCGACCATCCCTCCGAGTTGCGGCACGCGTGGGTGATCGGCGCCAACGTGATCTACGCGAACGGCCCGCTGAACCTCGGCGCCGCATACGAAAAGAACCACGAGGTGCGCGCGACCGGTTTGGATGACACGGACTGGACGCTGACCGGCGCCTACGACTTCGGCACCATCATGGGTGGTTTCGGTCTGCGCCTCGGGCTGGTCTACGAAAAGACCAAGTACGAAACGCCAACCGGCGACCTGAAGCGCGACTTCTGGGGCGCATCGGCGACGGTGCCGGTCGGCGGCGGCAAGATCTATCTGTTCTATGGCCGCGCTGGCAACGGCAAGGGTGGCGCAGCCGATGGCACGACGGTCGGCGGCCTGGTCAAGGGTCCGGAGACCGCTTCGAAGCAGTGGGAGTTGAGCTACAGCTACAGCCTCTCGCCGCGCACGTTGCTGTACACGGGCTACGTCAAGCTGAACAACGACTGCAACGCCAAGTACACGTTCAACATCAATGCGTACACGATCAATACGGCGCACAACGTCACCAGCCCCGATTCGGTTCCGTGCAACGGCGAGCCGAGCGGCCTGGTGTTTGGCATCGTGCACTTCTTCTGATCGGTTGCAAACGAAAGTCCGAAGTTTTCGTTGGGTTTAGAGTGATCATCCGGGCGCCCGATCGGGCGCCCGTTTTTTTGGTTGTTCGTCGAGTGGCCGCGAGGGCGCTGCGACTCAGTCCGGGAGTGAGCGTCGATCCCGATCCTCGAATTCCATCCGCAAGCGCGATAATGAGCTCCGATGCTCGATGACCTCATCGTCAGTTTCGACCGTGCGCTGCGGACGCTGACCGGCGTGGCTGCGAGCGCGCGTCCGAATCCCGCGAGCGGCCTGCCTGAGCCGGATCTGCCGCCCGAGCAGAGGCGACACGCCGCCGGGCTGATGCGCGTCAACCACACAGGTGAAGTCTGCGCCCAGGCCCTATATCAGGCGCAGGCATTGACGGCGCGCGATCCGGAGGCACGCCGCCAGCTTTTGCGCGCCGCAATGGAAGAGGCAGAACATCTCGCCTGGACCAAAGACCGCCTCGCGGAGCTCGACGCTCGGCCAAGCCTCGTCAATCCGTTATGGTATGCCGGCTCGTTTGCGATCGGGCTCGCGGCCGGCATCACGGGCGATCGCACCAACCTGGGCTTCGTGGTCGAAACGGAAAGACAGGTCGAAGAGCACTTGACGGGACATATGGACCGCCTTCCGGCGGCAGACCACAAGAGTCGAGCGATCGTGGCTGCGATGCGCGACGACGAGGTCCGGCACGGCCGCGTCGCCCGCGATGCGGGAGCGAGCGAGTTGCCGTGGTACGTCCGCGTGCTCATGCGGGCTGCTGCCCGCGCAATGACAATCAGCGCCTACCGGTTTTGACAGTCATCGTTGCGCGGCTGATGCGACAATGAGCGGGCCACCGCGTAGCCCAGGCAAGGGATGAAGAAATCGCTCGTCGCCCTGTTCATTGCGTGCGCCAGCACGCTGCCGGCGACCGCTCTCGCGCAGTTCGCCAACGTCAAGCTCTATGGCAGCATCAACCTAGACCTGGAGTTTACAAGAGGGGCGACGTGCAATGATCCGCCGGGATGCGGCGCTCCAGGCAACGAATTAGTGAACCCGACCGCCATCCGCGTCAGCAGCAACTCGTCGCGTCTTGGCGTTCGGGGCAACGAGTACCTGGGCGGTGGACAGGTTGCAATCTTCCAGATCGAATCGTCGATCCAAGCCGATACGGGTGGCGGCACGATCGCCGGGCGCGAAACGTTCGTCGGCCTCCAGGGTGACTGGGGAACGATGAAGCTCGGCAAGTTCCTGACCCCGTACGATGACATCCTGCCGATCTTCGGAAATGCGCCCACACTGACGACGTCGATATTGTCTACGGCGGCGATCTGGGCGCAGGGGCCGCTATCGAAAGTGCAGGGTGGTTTCGACGCGAGGCTCGGCAACTCGATTCGGTACGAAACGCCGCTCATCGATGGGCTCATCGGGGAGTTCCAATACTCGACCCGCGACGCGGCCGACAGTTCCGACGTCGACACTACGAATAATGGCGACCATGTTTCCGAGCTGCGACACGCGCGAGTGATCGGTCTGGGCGGCTTCTACAGCAAGGGTCCGTTCGATTTCGGCGCGGCGTTCGAGCGCAATCACGCGGTTCGCTTCGCGAATACCACCGACGACGCGTTCTCGATCGCGGCCGGTTACGATCTCGGAACGCTCGCCGGCTCGAGCGGATTCCGGCTGGGCGGCGTCTACGAGCGCTTGCGCTACGACACGCCGACCGGCGATCTCAGGCGCGACTTCTGGGGAATCTCGGGAACGGTCCCGCTCGGCGGCGGCTCGATCTACGCCTTCTGGGGGCACGCAAGCAACGGCAAGGGCGAAGCAGTCGACGGCACTCAGATCGGCGGACTCACCAAAGGACCGGACTCGGCCGCCGACCAGTGGGAGATCTCGTACAGCTATTCGCTGTCGCTGCGCACGCTGCTCTACGCCGGATACGTGCGGATCAACAACAAGGCGAACGCGAGCTACGGATTCAACATCAACGACTACCCCACCGCTCCGCATGGCGCCAAGCCTGCCGGCTACGTGTTTGGCATAGCGCACTTCTTCTAGACGAGGTGCGCCCGCGACGCGCCTCGCGGCGCCGCGCTCTTCCACTCTCGCAGCGCCTTGAGTCGTGCCGCCCGCACGCGCCGCGCGATGTTCGCCCCGTCTCCGCCTGAAGCCAGTGCACCGGCATCGACGCTGCGCGCGGCGGCGAGCGCGGTGGCCAGCTCGGCCACAGGTCGATACGTCGGTGCGGACCGCGGCTTCTCCGCGCGATGCCAGATCGCGCACACGCGGACCAGGGCTTCGAGTCGCTCCGGGCGGCGCAGCGCATCGGCGGCGAGCAGGAGATCCAAGAGCGCCGGAGCGCTCAGCGCGGCCGCCCGCTCGACGCGATCGCCCAGCCGTGCGGCGAGCAGCGCAAGGTCGCGGCAATCGCCGGGTGCGCTGAGGCGCCGGCTCACACGCGTGGCCCGCGCGATGCGCGCTCGCGAGCCTGCGGCGAGCGCCCCCGCCAGAACGGCATAGCGGACCGGAAGCGTCTCGCCGGCCCGAGCAGCGTCATCCAAGGCGCGAAGCAATCGATCGCCCGCCGCGCTTCGCTTTCCGGCGATCGGCCGAAACAGGGCGTCGACTTCGGGCAAGAGCGCGGCGAGAGCGCCGCAGTCCCTGAGCGTCGTGACGAAGCGCGAAGGCGTGCGGCAGCCGAGCGCGCGAGCGAATTCCTGCCAGAGCCGCTCGGCCGACAGCGTGGCGAGCTCACCGCTGGCGACGATCGAGCGCATCAGCGCCTGCGTCTCCGGAGCCACGATGAATCCGAACCGGGCGGCGAACCGCGCCACGCGCAGCACGCGCAGCGGATCCTCGATGAAAGCGGGGCTCACATGCCGCAGCACGCCCGCCCGAAGGTCCCGCGCCCCGCCGAAGGGATCGATCAGCGTGCCGTCTTCGGCCCGCGCCATGGCGTTGATCGTCAGATCGCGTCGAGATAGATCCTCTTCGAGGGTGACGTCGGAAGAGGCGTGGAACTCGAAGCCGCGGTGGCCGCGTCCGCTCTTTCTCTCGGTGCGGGCGAGCGCGTATTCCTCGTGCGTTTCCGGATGCAGAAAGACCGGGAAATCGCGGCCGACCGCTCTGAACCCGCGCGCGCGCATCTCCTCCGGCGTTGCGCCGACGACGACGTAATCGCGATCGGCGACCGGATGGCCGAGGAGCTCGTCCCGCACCGAGCCGCCGACGCGATAAATCTTCATCGACGGCTTTCAGCGCCCGACGTGGTGAGCGCGCAGCTTCGCGTAACGGGTTCGCGCCGGAATGGGCGCCAGATAACTCGGGGCGACGGCTTCGAGCGCCGTCGGCGCACCGCCGAAGATCTTCGGGTACTCGCCGTCGCAGACGTTGTCGCGGCTCATCGACTTGAGGTTGTCGCGGGTCATGAGCTTGCCGGGTGCGATCTCCAGCACGCGCGCCTGCAAGAGCGAGAGGCGCGGTCCCAGCGGTATGATCGGCCGATGGTAGCCCGTCATCTCGCCGACGTAAGCGACGAGCTGGCGCAGCGTATACACGCGCGGCCCGCACAGGGCGTAGCGCCGGCTCCAAGTCCGTTCGTCGACGAGCGCGCGGTCGAAGGCGGCGGCGACGTCGGCCACGAAGACCGGCTGGAAGCGCGCTTCGGGACAGGCGAGCGCCATCACGGGCAGCGATGCTTCCAGACGCGCGAACAGGTTCAGGAACGAATCTTCGCGGCCGTAGATGATCGAGGGGCGAAAAATCGTCCATTGGAGGTCCGACTCGGCGACGATCGCCTCGGCCTGTCCCTTGGTTTGAAGATAGCGGCTCGGTCCCTGCGGGTCGGCGTTGAGCGCGCTCATGTGCACAAGCCGCCGCACGCCGCCCGCGCGGCACGCCGCGACGGTCTTGCGCGCGAGCTCGACATGCGTGCGGTCGAAGTCTCCACGCCGCATTTCATTGATGATGCCGATCAGATTCACGACCGCGGACGAACCCGCGGCAAGCCGTTCGAGCGTGACGGGATCGTGGACGTTCGCCTCGATTACTTCCACCGTCGGCAGGAGCAGCAGATGCTTGGCGCGCTCACGGCTGCGCGTGGGCACGATCACCCGCTCGCCACGCTCGGTGAGACGCGCGACGATGTGGCGCCCGACGAAGCCGCTCCCGCCCAGCACCACGGTCCGGGGAACGCTCATCGCTCGCTCGTGCGATCCGCCGCCGCGTCGGCAGGCGCGCTCTCGGGCCCTTCGGGCGCGGCGCCGCGGGGCCGGACGACGCCAAGCCGATCCTTGAGTGCGACATAGGTGAGGCCGAGACGCGCCTGATAGAACATCGCGTTGGTCAGCACCTTTTTCACGTAGTCCCGGGTTTCGGTGAACGGGATCGTCTCGGCGTAGATCGCGCCTTCGAGCGGAACGGCTCCCCTCCAGGCCTGCGCGCGTCCCGGGCCGGCATTGTACGCTGCAGCGGCGAGAACCGGCAGCCCGTCGAGCTTGTCGAGAACGTAACGCAGATACCAGGCGCCGAGTCGAGCGTTCGCGCCCGGGTCCGCGAGCTTGACCGCGCGTGGATCCGTCCCTACTTTTTGCGCTACCCAGCGCGCGGTGGATGGCATGAGCTGCATGAGGCCGACGGCTCCGGAAGAAGAGACGATGTCGGGCACGAACCGGCTCTCCTGGCGGGCCAATCCGTAGACGAATGCGGCATCGAGCCCGTTGTCGCGCGCCGATGCGGCGATCTCCGCTTCGAATGGCGTGGGATAGCGCAGAGCAAAGTCGTGGCGCCTTCGCGTTCGCTCGGCCGTGTTGATCGAGCGATCGTAGAGCCCGTTGCTCGCGGCGAACATCGCCGCGAGCAGGAGCTCATCGTCGCCCGAGCCGCGGACCACGGTGAGCCATTCGCGCTGCGCTTCCGCTCGAAGATCGAGCGCGGAGAGCTTGAGCACGCGCTGGACCGTGTCGTTCGCCGCGAACTCGGCAAACGATGCGGGCCCCGGCTCGAGCGGCTCGGAGAGCGGCATCACGCTGGCACCGAGGGCTTCTGCCGCGAGCAAGCCGTAGAAGCTGAACTCGGTCGCGAGACCGCCGTAGAGGCGGGTCGCTTCTTCGTTCTCGCCGGCGGCGACCAACGCCCGCGCCTTCCAGTAGCGCCACGCCGGGTCGAGCGCTTCCTCGGCGGGCAGCGCGTCGATCGCGCGCGCGACTTCGCTCCAGTTTCCGGCGCGCAGCGCGGCGCGCACGCGCCACGCCCGCTGGGCTTCGTTCTGTGGCGCGCCCTCCGCTTCGCGATACCACGCGCTCGCGGCGGGGACGAGCTGCCTCGCGCCCTGATAGGCGACGAGCAGATGGCCGTAGAGGCGATCCTCTTCGGCTGTCTTCGGCGCCCACTTCAGCCACGCGTCGTGGGCCGCCGGCGCGTCGACCTGTGCGACTCGGTCGAGCGCGTAGAGCGCGAGCTCCCGCCCGGTCGGCGAAGACCAGTGGAAATCACCCTTGGCGAGCGCGGCGCGGGCATTCTGATCGACGCGCTGGAGCTCGCGCGGCGCCGGGCGCTCCGGCGGCGGCAGCTCGGCGGCGATCCGCCCCGCCAGCCGGAAGTTGCCGGCCTCGTGGGCGAGCCGGAAGCGCGTCCACACGTCCCGCGCGCTGATCGTGCCTTGTGCCAGCAAAGCGGCGAAGACCGGCTGACACGCCTCCGGCTGCTCCTGACCGCTGAACCAGTAGCGCCGCGCGTCCGCAGCCGACGCCTCACCGCGGGAGAGCCTCAACTGCGCCGCGTAGCAGGCAAGCTCGACATCCTCCCCCGCGCCGGGAGAGTACTCGGCGCCAAAAGTGTCCCAGAGGCGGCGCTTGCCGAGCGACTTCAGCCACTCGTCGCGAAGACGCCCCGCGAGCGGGAGGTCGGCATAGCGCTGGAGGAACGAGCGCACGCTCTGCGCGTCGAGCTCGTCGAGCTTGAGCTTGAGGCGCCAATATTCGACGTACGGCTCGAGGATGTGACCCTTGAGCGTCGGCGCGATCCGCTCGAGGCGCGCGGAGTCACCCGCCCGGTACGCGTCGCGGGCAGCGGCGAAGTCGAGGTCCGTCGGCTGGGCTTCGATGCCGGTGGATAGCGATGTTGCCGCCACCAGCAGGACTGCACGCGATAGCAACGAGCGAATGAGCGATCCAC
>Ga0335076_10008059_pt1 | contig 10624 bp, 4 predicted proteins | sample Lox_Sample_25_FD_206717 | JGI IMG/M metagenome (GOLD analysis project Ga0335076, IMG submission 206717) | Soil microbial communities from Loxahatchee National Wildlife Refuge, Florida, United States - Lox_Sample_2.5 | ecosystem: Environmental > Terrestrial > Soil > Wetlands | place: USA: Florida...
CCCGGGCTCGCACATCTGGCGCGAGGCGCGTGCGACCTTCAACAACTTCCCGAAGACCGACCTGTTCTACGCGCGCGTCTCCGACCTCGAGCGGGTGATCCGCGGCATCGTCGAGGTGTCGGGCGACGAGGAGATCGTGGTCGAGAGCCGGCGCGGCGCCGGCTACGAGGCGCTCTACGTCGCCTTCTCGCGGCTGCGCTACTCGTACGAGACCGAGGCCGCGCTGCGCCGCGCCTTCTCGGACGCCTTCGGGCCCGTGGCGTTCGCGACCTCGGTCGACTCCGGCCCCGCGACGCTGCTGCTCTTCTACTTCAACTCGAGCGAGCTCGAGCACCCCGTCGACCCGGACCAGGCGCGCCGGCTCACGCTGCCGCTCGTCTCTTCCTGGGAGGACCACGTCGCGGCCGCGCTCGACGCCGAGTTCGGCGCGAGCGAGGGCCGCCGCCTGTTCCAGCGCTACGTCACGCCGGAGTCGAAGAGCGGGCTCTACCGCGAGGTGACGGCTCCCGAGCAGGTTCCGGGAGACATCCGGCAGTTCGAAGCGCTCGAGAGCCGGCTCGAGGTCTCCGTGTCGGTGAAGGGCGTCGAGCAGGCCTCGGTCCAGCTCTGCTCCGTGCGCTCGCTCGATCTCACCGACATCCTGAAGACGATGCAGAACCTCGGGCTCACGGTCACCGACGAGCTGCGGATCCCGCTCACGCTGCCGGGCGGGCGCCGCTGCCTGCTCTACCGCTTCGGGATCGAGGCCCCGGCCGAGCGCGTCGCCGCGCTGCGCGAGGGCGAGGGCCGCTTCGTCGACGCGCTGCGCGCGCTCGACGAGGAGCGCGCCACGGACGACCCGCTGAACGGCCTCATCCTCTCGGCGGGCCTCAGCTGGCGCGGGGTGGAGCTCTTGCGCACCCTGCGCAACCACCTGCTCCAGATCCGGAGCCACTGGAACGCCGAGACCGTGAACGGCGTGCTGGTGCGCAACAGCGGCGCCGCGGGGGCGCTCCACGCCACCTTCGCCGCGCGCTTCGACCCGGCGCGCTCGGGCGACCGCGGCGCCGCGATCGCGGAGGCCGACCAGGGCTTCACGCAGGCGCTCGACGGCGTCCGCAGCCTGGCCGAGGACGAGGTGCTGCGCGCGCTCGCGAACCTGGTGAAGGCGGCGCTGCGCACGAACGCGTACCAGCGGCCCGAGCGGCCGGTGTTCTCGGTGAAGGTGGACTGCACGCAGGTCGAGGCGATGCCGTCACCGCGCCCGCTGTTCGAGATCTACGTGCACTCGCGCAGGCTCGAGGGCATCCACCTGCGCGGCGGCAAGGTGGCGCGCGGCGGGATCCGCTGGTCCGACCGCCACGACGACTTCCGCACCGAGATCCTAGGCCTGATGAAGACGCAGATGGTGAAGAACGCGGTGATCGTGCCGGTCGGCTCGAAGGGCGGCTTCGTGCTGAAGGGTGAGGTGCCGGCGCGGCCCGCGCTCGACGAGTACTTGATCGACCGCTACCGCGAGTTCGTCTCGGGCCTGCTCGACGTCACGGACAACCGCGCCGACGGCAAGGTGCTGCACCCGCCCGAGGTCGTGCGGCTCGACGGCGACGACCCCTACCTGGTCGTGGCCGCGGACAAGGGCACGGCGCACCTCTCGGACACCGCCAACAGCGTCTCCGCGCAATACGGCTTCTGGCTCGGGGACGCGTTCGCGTCGGGCGGCAGCGTCGGCTACGACCACAAGAAGATGGGCATCACGGCCCGCGGCGCGTGGGAGTGCGTCAAGCACCACTTCCGCAGCATGGGGATCGACGTGCAGACGCAGCCCGTCACCGTCGCCGGGGTCGGCGACATGTCCGGCGACGTGTTCGGCAACGGAGTCCTGCTCTCGCGCGCGATCAAGCTGGTGGCCGCGTTCGACCACCGCAACATCTTCATCGACCCCGATCCCGACCCGGAATCGAGCTTCAGGGAGCGCGAGCGGATGTTCGCCCTCGCGCGCTCGAGCTGGCGCGACTACGACGCGCAGAAGCTGAGCGCGGGCGGCGGCGTCTACGACCGCTCGGCCAAGGCGATCCCGCTCTCTCCGCAGGCGCGCCGGCTGCTCGACGTCGAGGCGGAGGCGCCGTCGGGCGAGGATGTGATCCGCAAGATCCTGACCGCGCGCGTCGACCTGTTCTACAACGGCGGCATCGGCACGTACGTGAAGGCGGCCTCGGAGGACCACGCCCAGGTGGGCGACCGCTCGAACGACCGCGTGCGCGTGAACGGCGCCGAGCTCAGGGCGAAGGTGGTGGCCGAAGGCGGCAACCTCGGCTTCACCCAGAAGGGGCGGCTCGAGTACTGGGCGGCGGGCGGCCGGCTCAACACCGACGCCGTCGACAACTCGGCCGGCGTCGACACCTCGGACCACGAGGTGAACATCAAGATCCTGCTGGACCAGCTCGTGAAGCGCGGCCTGATCAAGGGCCGCGACGAGCGCAACCGGATCCTCGCCGAGATGACCGAGGACGTCGGGCGGCTGGTGCTCGCGGACAACGAGGGCCAGGCGCTCGCCCTGAGCCTCGACGGCCTGCGCAGCGCGCGCCGCTACGAGGCTTTCGTGGAGCTGGTGGACCAGATGGTGGGCGCCGGGCTGCTCGACCGCCGCGACGAACAGGTCCCCGCGCGCGAGGAGCTGCTGGCGAGCCCGCAGCGCGAGCGCGGGCTGCCGCGCCCGCTGCTGTGCGTGCTGCTCGGCTACTCGAAGATGTCGGCCTTCCAGCAGCTGCTCGAGAGCGACTTCCCGGACAGCCCCGCGGGCCAGCCCTTCCTCGACGGCTACTTCCCGCGGCTCCTGCACGAGCGCTTTCACGAGCACTTCCCGGAGCACGTGCTGCGCCGCGAGATCGTCGCGACCTGCGCCGTCAACTACCTGATCAACCGCGGCGGCGTGCTGCTGCTGCCCCGGCTCGTGCAGGGCGCTAGGCACGGGATCGGCGAGGCCGTCGCCGCCTGGACCGAGGCCGACCGCGAAGCGGGAGCGCAGCAGGCGCGCGACCACGTGCTCGCGGCCGGGCGTCCGGCCGAGGCGGAGCAGGCGGCGCTCGTCGAGATCGAGGACGCGCTCGAGGCCGCGGCGCTTCAGCGTCTCACGGGCGAGACGACGGCCGAGGCCAGGAAGGCGCTGCGCACGACGCTCGACCGGCTCGACGCGTGAGCGCGGATCGCTCGCGGCTCTTCTCGTGTTCGGCGCCGAGCGCGCCTGCTCGCTGAGGCTGGCGCTGGTGCTCGCGGTGATCGCGCTCGGCGGTCTGGTCGAGCCGGACGCGGCGGCGCCGTCCGAGCCGCGCCGCGGCCGGCCGTGACGGTCCGCGCGCTCTTCGTCTCCGATCTTCACGGTCGCGCCGGCCGCTACCTCAAGCTGATGGACGCGATCCGCGCCGAGCGGCCGGCGGCCGTCCTGCTCGGCGGCGACCTGCTGCCGGCCGGAACGCTCGCGTCCGACGGCTCGCCGTTCCTGTCGGGCTGGCTCGGGCCGAGGCTCGCTGCGCTGCGCCGCGAGCTGGGAGCCGACTACCCGCGCGCGCTGGTGATCTTCGGCAACGACGACCCGCGCTCGCAGGAGGCCGCGCTCGCCGAGCTCGCGGCTCTGGGCCTGGTGGAGCCCGTCCACGCGCGCTGCGTCCGGGTCCAGGGCATTCCGGTCTTCGGCTACGCCTGCGTGCCGCCGACGCCGTTCGCGCTCAAGGACTGGGAGCGCTACGACGTCTCGCGCTACACGGATCCCGGCAGCGTGTCCCCGGAGGAAGGCCAGCGGTCGGTTCCGGTGGACTCGGCCGAAGCGCGCTTCTCCACGATCGCGTCCGAGCTCGAGGCGCTCGCCGGGAACATGGACGTGAGCGGCGCCGTGTTCCTGTTCCACGCGCCGCCGCACCGGACCGCGCTCGACCGGGCCGCGCTCGACGGCGTCGAGGTCGACCACGCACCGCTCGACGTGCACATCGGCAGCATCGCGATCCGGCGCTTCATCGAGGCGCGCCAGCCACGGCTCACGCTCCACGGCCACGTCCACGAGTCGGCTCGGATCACGGGCGCGTGGCGCGAGCGCATCGGCCGCACGCAGTGTCTCTCCGCCGCCCACGACGGCCCCGAGCTCGCGCTCGTCCGCGTGGATCTCGAGCGTCCGGAGGGCGCGACGCGCGAGCTGCTCTAGTCTGCGGGGTGGCGCAGCCCAGCCCGTCGCCTGTCGTGGCTCAGGACCCGCTCGGGTGGGTCGGCCGGGTCGCGAGCGCCAGCGGCCGGGCGGCGTCGGTGACCGCGCCGATCTTCGCCGCGTAGCTCGTGCCGCGAGCGACGTCGTCGTCCGTGACGAAGTGGACGTCGAGCAGGCCGTCGGTGCGGCAGCCGGTGCGCAGCTCGTTCATCTCGGCGAGCGCTCGGCTCCAGCCGTCGAGCCAGAGTGCGAGCTCGGCCCGGCGTGCCGTCCCCGGTTCGACGTGGAGCAGGAGGTCGATGTCGCTCGCGGGGCCGGCGGTCGCGTTCTTGGTCGAGCCGAAGACGTAGGCCGCCTTCACCCCGAAGCGCGCGGGATCGAGCAGCGCCGCGATGCGCTCGGCCATGCGCAGCCGCCAGCGCCAGTGGTCGTCGGGGCGGGTCGCGGCCGGGGGCTCGCGCCCGGCCGGCGCCGGGGCGGCCTCGCTCGGCGGCACCAGCAGGCCGACGGCCTCGTCGAGGTCCCCGTTCATCAGCACGCGCAGCACGCGGCCCTCGCTCGCGCGCGGCACGTCGATCACGCGCAGGGCTCCGGCGAGCCCGGCGAACTCGGGCGCGAGGCTCGCGAGCGCGTTCGGCGAGCGTTCGAAGAACTCCCGGTTCCACACCACCTGCGGATCGTCGGGGTAGAGCGGCAGGTAGCGGATGCTCGACTCGACGAGGTCCTGGAAGAAGTGCGTGCCGAACGAGAGCTCGGGCACGTAGCCGCCCTTCTGGCGGGCGGTCTCGACCAGCAGCGCGGCGTTGCTGATGTCGGCGTAGCTCACCGGGACGCCGAGCCGGATGTCGCCGCGACTGCCCCAGCGGCCGGGGCCCACGAGCGCGAACTGGCGCTTGGGCAGCAGCCGGTTGAGGCGCCCGACCGCCCGCCCGAGCTCGCGGATGCGCTCGAGCTCGAGACGCGCGTAGGCCTCCGCGTCGACGTACACCACGTGGCTCAGGTCGGGGACGCGCCCGTTCGAGACGTGGCGGCGAGCGCTGAACAGCACGCGCTCGCGCGGCAGGTCGCGCGGGATCGTGGCCGGCGCGGCCTCCGCGGTCGCTCCCTGCGGGCGGCACTGCAGCAGGTACACGTGGCGCCCGTCGCAGGCGAACTCGATGTCCACCGGGGTCTTGAGCTTCTCCTTCAGCACCTGCAGCAGCGTGCGCATGCGGGTGAGGAACGGGGTGTCCGAGAGCAGCCCCTCGAACGTCACGACCAGCGCGTCCTTGCTGAAGTCCACGAGCGCCGCCGGCCGTCGCAGCTGGTCGTGGTCGACGAGCGAGATCAGCTGGCGTGCGAGCGGCAGCTCGTCCCCGTGGCGCTCGAGCAGCTCGCGCACGCCGATCGTCTCGAAGACGCCGGTCTCGAGGTTGATCACGTCCGCCTTCTTCGGCGAGTAGCGCACCGCCTCCGCGGGCGTCTGGTTGACGCGCAGCCCCGGCTTGCCGGGCGACGCCAGCACCGGATAGTCGTCGGCGAGGCGGTCGACCGCCCGCGTGCCGAGGCCGGGCACGATCCGCAGGAGCCCGTCCGCGCGCTCGATGCGCGAGGACCAGCGGAGCTCGTTGTTCGAGAAGCCGACGCCCGAGAAGGCGGGCAGCCAGTAGGGGCCGACCCGCGTCCCCACCACCTCCTGGATCAGGATCCCCATCTCCTCGTGCATGTCGAGCAGGCCCCGCAGCGCGCGGTACTCGATCGGGTCGGGGCTGAAGACCGAGGCGTAGACCTCCGCGATCGCGTCGGTCAGCGCGGCGAGCCGCTCGCGCTTGCCGCCGGTGTTCGCGAGGAACAGGCTCTTGTACTTGCCGGAGAAGGCGGCGCCCAGCCGGTCCTCGAGCAGGCTCGAGCTGCGCACGATGATCGGCCGCCCCTCGAGCTCGTCGAGCACGTCCGATAGCCCGCGCAGGATGTCGGGCGAGAAGGACGAGCGCTTGAAGAGCTGGACGATGTACGGGTAGTCGAGCCGCACGCGGTCGGGATCGACGTACTTGCGGCTGTAGACGTCCTCGAGGTCGTTGTGGTGGATGAAGTCGAGGATCCCGTCGGAGGGAATGTAGAAGCTGCTCGGCAGCCGGATCTCGCCGAGCGCGTCCTTGTACTCGGGCGAGCGCGCCAGCACGCGCGAAGCGAGAAACACGCCCGCCGCCTTGCCGCCGAGCCGGCCGTGGCTGCGCGGCGGGTTGACGATGCGCTGGCACAGCTCGTCGAAGTCGGCGACCGCCAGGTACTCCCGGGCGATGTTCACGAACTCGAGCTGGTCGGTCAGGAAGCGCCGCGCGAGCGCCGCGCGCAGGCCCATCTGCGTCGCGCTCGAGAGGTCCTGCTCGAGGACACCGCCGTGGCGGAAGCGCGCGAGCGCTTCGGCCAGCTCCGCGAGCGGCGTGTCCATGCGTTCGAGCGCGTTCTTCAGGAACGTGGACTTGTCCTCCTTGATCCAGCCGTGGATGCAGCTCAGGACCTCGGCTTCGGCCAGATGCGAGCCGGCGATGCGGAAGGCCGCCTCGGTCGTCTGCGGGTCGGCGGCGCCCTTTCCGCGCGGCTGCGGGCGGTTGTCGTCCTCGTCCTCGTCTCCGGGCGTGCGCGCGGGCACCGTCGAGCGCAGCAGCGCCTCGGCTTCGGCGATCCCGCTCCAGCACAGATGGTTGATCATCTTGCGGCCGAGCCGGCCGAGCAGCGCGCGGTCGGTCTGGCCGAGGAAGTCGAGCACGACCCACCACTCGGGCGCCGGCGCTCCCGGCGCGGCGTCCGCGGCGGGCGCGCGCCGCAGCCGCCGGCGCGAAAGGAAGTGGCCGATGCGCTCCGCGATCGCGTCGAGCAGCTTGCGCTCCTCGGCCAGGAACGGCCCCTCGTCGGAGGGCGGCATCGGCTCCGTGTAGTAGACCTCGATCTCGCCCGCGACCTCGCCCTGGGCCCGGACCAGCGAGCTCATGCGGTAGGGCGACGGCTGGAAGCCGGGCGGCTCGTAGACGTGCTGGCCGAGCACGACCCGCGCCACGCACACGTCGGGGAACTGCCAGCCGGGCGGCAGCGTCCGCGCCACCTCGCCGAGCACCTCGTCCACCGGTGCCGACTCGCGCCCGAGCAGCTCGTCGACGCGGTAGAGGCAGTTGAGCTCCTTCGCGCGCTCTTGCAGGTCGTGCAGGATGCGGTCGATCGGCTTGTCCGCGGGCGGACTCATGGAGCGCCGGACTCGCCGCGCGTCACCGAGCCGCGGCGCGTGCGGCCGTCCACTCGCAGCACGAGCGGCGCTCCCGTGCGCACGTGGCGAACGTGCTCCGTGGCCGCCACCGTCTGCTGGGCTGCGAGCCACGACCAGTCGACGGCGGGTCCGCCGGGCAGCGCCGTGAAGAAGAGGGCCGACACGCTCTGCAGGTTGTGGAAGAAGTGAGAGCCCTGGCTCGGCTCCGGGTTCATGCCCGGAAGCGCGGCTTCGACGATCCCGCGCGCGCCCGCGACCTGGTCGAAGCGGACAGGGATCCCGAGCCAAGGATCGCTCGAGCCCCAGCGGCCGAAGCCGATCAGCAGGTAGGGCCGGCCGGCCTCCACGAGGCCGCGGTTCAGGATCTCGATCTCGGCCGCGATCGCCGGAGTGAGCCGCGCTTCGAAGGTCGCCGGGTCGACGAAGACCACGTCGCGCACCTCCGCCCGCCCATTGCCGAGCGCCGCCGTCGAGGCGACGAGCGTTCGCGGTGCGCGAAGCTCGTCCTCGTCCACGCGGACTTCGTCCCCGGACACCAGGAGCGGCCGGACCTGCAGGAAGCCGAGCCGCGCCGGCTCGCCCTCGGGCAGCGACAGCGCGAACTCGATCTCGACCGGCGCCTGGAGCTCCTCCTCGCAGGCCGCGAGCAGGCGGCGCAGCGCCGGGACGAGCGGCAGCTCGCCCCAGACGAGCGTCGGCGCGAAGTCCAGCACGCGCGCGCCGGCCCGTCCCAGGCCCGGCGCCAGCCGGTCGGAGCGCACGTCGTACGTCGAGGCGGCGTAGCGCAGCGTCCCGTCGGCCTCCGCCGCGGCGAGCTCGGGCTGCACCAGGAACTCCGTCTCCGCCATCGGATCGTAGGGCGGCGGCGCTCCGAGGTTCACGGCCCAGAACCGGCGCTGCGTCACGTCGAGGAGCTCGCGCGCGGACCGGACGGGCGGCGGCAGCTGCGGGTGAGCGGGGGAGAAGGACCAGCAGGCGCCGCCGTCCACGATGGTCTTGCCGAGCCCGACGGCGAGGCTCACGACTCCCTCGCGCGGCTCGGCCGGGCCCGCCGGGTAGAAGTTCCACGAGCGGGCGACGCCGGAGATGTCGGGGTAGAAGCGATCCCCGTGGCGGCGGCCGACCAGCTCTTGGATGACGACCGCCATCTTCTCGGCCGCGGCCTGCTCGCCGACCGCGCGCCGGTAGGCGCGCGCCTCGTGGAGGAACGTCGAGGCGTAGACGAACTTCACTGCGTCCGCCAGCCCCTTGAAGCGCCCGGCCGCGTCCTTCTGACGGCCCGGGATCATCTTGGTTCCGTAGACGCCGGCGAAGGGGCGCGAGAGCGCGTCCTCCAGCAGGCTCGACGAGCGGCAGGCGAGCGGCGCGCGGGCCTCCTGCGCGACCGCGCGCAGGTCCCCGAGCCACTCGGTCGGGAGCACCGCCCGCTGGAAGGCGAGCGCGATCCGCTCGTCGCGCGGCTCCTCGGCCACGAGCGGCAGCAGGCGGTTGCGCTCGAGGAAGGCGTCGAAGACCGAGGTCGCGACCACGCAGAGCGCGGGCACGTCGAGCCGAAGGCCCGGCCGTTCGAGCTCGGCGCGGCGCGCGTCGAGGATGCGCGCGGCAGCCACCAGCCCCTGCGCCTTTCCGCCGAGGGCGCCCGTCCCGATCCGGCTCACGCGGCGTGCCGGGTCGGCGAGCCTGCGGTCGAAGCGCGGGACGTCTTCGGCCGTCTGGATCACACCCAGCCGCGGTCGCGGCAGGCCTGCGCCACGCGGTTGATCGCGATCACGTAGGCGGCGTCGCGCATGAAGAGCCCGCGCCTGTCGGCGAGCGCGCTCACCGCGTGGAAGGCCGCGGTCATCTTGCTGTCGAGCCGCGACAGCACCTCGTCCTTCTCCCAGAAGAAGTTCATGTTGCTCTGGACCTGCTCGAAGTAGCTGCAGGTGACGCCGCCCGCGTTCGCGAGGAAGTCGGGGATCACGAAGACGCCTCTCTCCCGCAGCACCTGGTCGGCCTCGGGCGTCGTCGGTCCGTTGGCGCCCTCCGCGACCAGACGAACGGCTGGGTTCACGCAGCGCGCGTTGTCGGCGCGGATCTGGTTCTCGATCGCCGCCGGGATCAGGATCTCGACGGGCTGCGCGAGCCAGGCGTCGCCCGGCAGCAGCTCGTAGCCCAGCTCCCGGGCCTTCGCCTTGTCGATGCCGCCGAAGCGGTCGGAGACCGAGGCGAGCTCGTCCACGTCGATGCCCGACTCGCGGCGGAAGGAGCACGCGGCCTGGTCGGCCTCGTCCCAGCAGGCGATGCACGTGACCGTGCCGCCGATCTGGGTGTAGAGGCGGATCGCGTGCTGCGCGACGTTGCCGAAGCCCTGGACGCTCGCGCGCGTGGCTTTCGGCTCGAGCCCCAGGAGCGCGAGCGCCTCGCGGATCGCGAACACCACGCCGTAGCCGGTCGCCTCCGTGCGCCCCTCGGAGCCGCCCATCCCGACGGGCTTGCCGGTGATGAAGCCGGGGTAGTGACCGCCGTGGATCGCCTCGAACTCGTCGAGCATCCAGAGCATGTGCTGTCCCGAGGTCATCACGTCCGGCGCCGGCACGTCGGCGACCGGCCCCACGTCGCGCGCGAGCTGGCGCACCCAGCCGCGGCAGATCTGCTCCTGCTCGCGCTGCGAGAGGTGGTGCGGGTCGCACACGACCCCGCCCTTGCCGCCGCCGAGCGGGATGTCGACGACTGCGCACTTCCAGGTCATCCACGTCGCGAGCGCGCGCACGGTGTCGAGCGTCTCCTGCGGGTGGAAGCGGATGCCGCCTTTCGACGGGCCGCGGGCGTCGTTGTGCTGGACGCGGAAGCCGCGGAAGACGCGCACCTGCCCGTCGTCCATGCGCACCGGGATCGCAAAGCTGTGCTCGCGCATCGGCCAGCGGAGCAGCTCGCGCGTCGCCGCGTCGAGGTCGAGAATCTCCGCCACCCGGTCGAACTGCGCCTGCGCCATCTCGAATGCGTTCACGCCCTTCGTGGCCATCGCCTTGGGCTCCCTAGGGCATGCTACGAACCGTCCCGCGCCCGCGGAAGGTCAGCACGTTCCGGATCTTCTGGCTCACTCGCCCGGATTCGGCGGGCTAGTTCCAAGGGCTCATGGCCTCCTGGGCGGCGCGCGCTCCTATCATGAGTTTCATGCGAGGCCGACGGCTCGCCGAGCCGAGTGTAGGGGCCGATGCGGCCGCGACGCA
>Ga0335076_10008060_pt1 | contig 10624 bp, 9 predicted proteins | sample Lox_Sample_25_FD_206717 | JGI IMG/M metagenome (GOLD analysis project Ga0335076, IMG submission 206717) | Soil microbial communities from Loxahatchee National Wildlife Refuge, Florida, United States - Lox_Sample_2.5 | ecosystem: Environmental > Terrestrial > Soil > Wetlands | place: USA: Florida...
GACAAGATCGCGCGCGAGGTCGACTGGGTGACCAAGTACCAGCTGATCGAGCGGTACCAGGCCAAGCACGACCTGCCGCTGTCGGCGCCGCGGATCGCCCAGCTGGACCTGGCCTATCACGACATCCACCGCGGCCGTGGCCTGTACTACCTGCTGCAGCGCAGAGGTGCCATCGACCGCGTGACCCGTGACCTGGATATCTTCGAGGCGAAGTCGGCTCCGCCGCAGACCACCCGGGCGAAGCTGCGTGGCGACTTCATCCGCCGGGCGCAGGAGAAGCGGCGTGACTACACCGTCGACTGGGTGCACCTCAAGCTCAACGACCAGGCCCAGCGGACCGTGCTGTGCAAGGACCCGTTCCGTTCGGTCGATGAGAGGGTCGAGAGGCTGATCGCGGGCATGTGAACTGTTCGGCCTGCGATACTGCCCGGGCGACGAACCGCCCGGACCCGGCCAGCCGGACCCGGCGTGCGGCCGTGCGCAGTTCGCTACGCTCCGGCGGCGGCGTAGCTGCGTGCGGCCCCGGATCGCCGGGCTCTCACCCGGGCGGTCTGGGGCCTCACCTCACGTCCTCCGGTTTCCTCGGCGGGCTTTCCTCCGGCTTCCCGTTTGCCCGCCGGGTTCTCCCCCTTCGTCCGCCATCCCCAGGTTCCCCTTCGTCCGGCGTTCTCCGGTTCGTTCCCTTCGGCCGTTGCCCGGTTCCGGTTCTCCTTCGGTTTCCCTCCGGGTTCCCTTTCCCTTGAGCAATATCCACGCTAGCGCCGCCGCGGAGCGGTTCCGCAGGCGTTGGCCCTTCGCGGCAGGGACCAAGGTCATCAGTCCTGCCGCGAGCTCTCGCTGGATCGCGCGATCCGCCTGCACTGCAGGAGTGCAGCGGCTGGGCACGATGGGATGCCGCCGCAGGATCACCTGATTGGCCCGCGCACGATGGACATCGGCCCACGATCGCTAGCACGCAGATCGGCTACGCGCCGATCCGGTCGCGGGCCTTTACCAGGGTGGAGGCCTGCGCTCGACATCGCGGCCGCTGACGTCACCGGGCCGCCGTGGCGAGCCACCGCTCGACGCTGCGCACATAGGCCGGGACCAGCACTGCCCCGGTACGGTAGCTCAGCACCAGCGCCGCCGCCCGGGTGCGGTCGTGCCCGCGCAGCCGCAGCACCGCGTAGGCGAGCATGACCGAGCGGCGCCTGCCCGCGGTGCAGTGGATGAGCACTCCCGCCTGCGGCTGATCATCCAGCACCCGGGCGGCGAAGCGTGCCGCCGCCGCCCACACCGCGGGCCGCTGCCGCAGGCCGTGATCTTGCATCGGCGCGTGCGCCACCCGCCCAGGGCCGAAGGCCGCCCGTTCGGCCGCCAGGTCCCCGGACCACCGCACCTGCGCCCGCGGCCGGCAGTTGACGACGTGCGTCACGCCCTGCTCAGCCAGCCTTTCCACCGTCCGGGCCGATGGCACGCCGCTGATCGCGATGCGCTCATCCCCGATCCAGCTCAGCAGCGGACCGGCGGCACCTGGCCCGGGCATCCTGCGCGGGCGCGGCCGGCCCGCGCGTACCCTCCGCAGCAGATCCACGCCAGCCCTCCGGAATCACCGTAATACAGCCCTGCTGACCCGTCCCCTGGCAACGGGCGCCAAGACCCGTGCCACCGGCCCGCGCGCCCTCACACAGCGTGAGGAGATACCCGGAACCCGCGTCCGCGATCACCGACTCGGCGCGCTGGGTCGGCGTGATAATCGCTGCCGTGAGCGTACGCGGATTCTCCGGTTCTGCCTGGGCGGCGCTGAGCGGCCCGGGTATTCATCGCGGCGGGGCAGCCGGGTGTCGAGGCGGGCCGTCGCGCTCCGACTGATTGGTGTCGGGCGGCCGCCGGGGCCGCCTCTCGCCATGAGGAGCTAAGGATGACCAAGGTCACCGCCCAGATGTCGATTTCGCTCGACGGCTATTACGCCGGGCCGCGAAGCCCGGCCGACCCGCATGACATGGCCGCCTTTCTGGAGGGCCCCGAAGGGCCCGGGTTCTTCCGGGTCACCCGCTGGGTCATCGACGCCATGGCCTGGCGGGAGCGGCAGGGCTACGCCGGCGGCGAGCGGTCGGTCAACTCCCAGATCATCGAGGAGACGTTCGCCGCCGCCGGAGCCTACGTCATGGACGGCGCATGTCCGACGGCAAGGACGTCGCCGTGGCCGGAGGAGGCACGCTGCTGCGCCAGGTGCTGGCGGCCGGGCTGTGCGATGAGCTCGAGCTGCACATCGTCCCGGTGCTGCTCGGCGACGGCATGCGGCTGTTCGGCGCAGGGCTCGGGCTGGACGTCCGCGAGGGCATCGAGCTCACCCCCGGCCGCGTGGTCCAGACGCCCGAGGTCACCCACATCCGCTACGCGATCGGCCCCCGGGCCAAGCTCGAACTCGACGATCGCGGGGCCGGCGGCTGACCGGGACGGCGCGGCAGGAGATCACCCGCCAGGAATCCGCGTGGCGTCACCGGGTTCCGGGAGGAAGATTTCTCGGTCCACCCCGACCACCAGCACCCCCGCCTGCGCCGTCAGGAACTCCAGGTATACCTCGTGCTCCACCTGTCTCATTCCGGTAGCCGCGGCGGACGCGCAGCGCGGGGCTGGCCAGCCAGGGCGCGGGAGCCTACCGGGTAACTGGGTGACCTGCCGGGTGGCCAGCGTGTGGCCCGCCGCTCTGAGCCGTACGGCGAGCGAGGGGCCCATCGCGGTAGCGGGAGTCAGGACCCCGGCACGATCAGGCAGCCGGTCCCGGTCCAGCGCGAGGCACAGTGCGGTTTCCCCGAGCATCACTGAGGTGGCGGCATATCCGGGGTCGCCCTGGGCCTCGATCGCGCTCAGGTACCGTGCGCCGGCCGAGGTCCGGGTATGGATCTGGATGCGGAAATAGCCCGTGCGGCGGATCCTCTCGCCGGGGCCTTGGCCTGGTGCGGGCAACAGCCGGCTCAGCATGGCACGCGATGGCCCGAACGCCAGCCCCGCCCCGGCGGCCAGCATGGCCGAGCTGACCGCGCCGGCCAGCAGAGGCGCGGCCGGGCCGGCGCCGAACCCGGTGACCTCCCGGTAGCGGAACCGGCGGCCGTAGGCCCAGCCCTGCAGCGCGTTGCTGCGGCGCACCACGCGGGTGTTGATCCCGGCCATGGCGAACGGGCCGGTCCAGATCCGCAGGCCGCTGTCGTACCGGGCCCAGCCCGGGTCACGCTCGTCGCCCAGGTCGGGTTCGGCGGCTCGGTCAGGGCTGAGCGCGTAGGGATCGCTGACCACCCGGCGGAGCTGCGCGCTGGCCTGCACCTCGGCCTGCTGGCCCATCAGCGACGCCAGTGTCCCGCCGCTGATCCCGCCTCGCAGCGCCGTCACCACGAGTGTTGTGTCCCGCAGGTCGCCGGCGTCATCGGCGCGGGCGGCCAGGTGCAGCAGCAGCACCCCCAGATCGGACGGAACCGAGTCAAACCCGCAAGAGTGCACGATCCGCGCGCCCGCGGCCGCGGCGACGTCGTGGCAGCGGTCGATGCTGTCCCGGATGAACAGCACCTCGCCCGTCAGGTCCGCATAATCGGTACCCGCCCCGGCGCAGGCCTGAACCAGCGCCAGCCCGTGCTCGCGGTAGGGCCCCACGGTACTCACCACCACCCGGGCCGCCCGGGCCAGCGCCGCCAGCGAGACTGGATCGGCCGAATCGGCGGTCAGCAGAGGCCAGACCGACGCGGCGGCGCCCAGCTCCGCCCGGACATCGGCCAGCCGCCGCTGCGACCGCCCGGCCAGGCCGACGCGGACGCCGCCGGGCGCCTGACCGGCCAGGTACCCAGCCACCAGCCGCCCGGCGAAACCGGTGGCGCCGAACACCACGACGTCCAGCTCACGGTCCCCGCTCACCAGCTCATCCTAGGCAAAGCGGCACCATACGGGCTGGGCCTACGGCACGACCTGAGGAACGCCCGGCACTGCCTGTCGAGCGAACGCTGCCCGGTACGGGACGTGCAGGTCGTTTCCCGCCGCGTACCGCGTCCCGGGAGCCCCATCACCTGGCCGCCGTCTACGCCGGGTAGCCGTGGCCGGCGCGGGCACCGGCTCAGGCATTGGTGCCGGAGGAGCCTCGGGGAACAGGCAACCCGGACCCGGTCGCTGCGGGGGTGGTTACCGGGATGCGCAGCCTGGCTAGCGTGCAGGACCCGGCAGGAGCCCGGTCGCCCTCGAGAGGGCCGGGTCAGCGTCAAGGGGCCAGGGTGATTCCTGCCTGGGTCGCGATCTCGGCCCGCCGTTTGGGCTCCGTATCCTCACCAGTCTCGTCGACGGTGTTGCCCGGGGATGTTGCGCCGGTGTCCAGGCCGCCGAGCAGGTCGCGCAATGCCTGGGTGTAGGCGCCGAGCGCGGCCCGGCCCTTCCCGGTCAGGGCCACCGTGGTTTTCCGCGCGGACCCGTTCCCGGTCTTGGTGCTGGCGATATAGCCGGCTTGTTCGAGCTTGCGCAACTGGATGATCAGGTTGCCGGGAGTGAGCGCGAGCATGTCCTGCAGCCGGGTGAAGGACAGCGCGTCCCCGCCGGGCAGCGCCGCCAGCGTCGCGACGATCTTCAGCCGGGTGGGCACATGGATCAGCGGGTCCAGCTCAGTGGTCACGGCCGCACCATGCCGCGGCGCTGCCGCCCGGCGGTGAACGCGGCGATGCCCAGGCACACCGCGCACAGGCCGATGCCCGTGATCAGCCACGAGCCGGCCGGGCCGCCGAACCCGGCCGCGGCGGCCGCCACGGCGATCCCCAGGGCGGTGCCGGCCAGCGGCCAGTACCGGAATGCCGCCGCCGCGGCCGCGCCGGCCAGGCCGATGATCAGCAGCGGCGCGCTGGCCGGGTACAGCCCCCAGACCGGATGGCTGACCCCGCCGTGGTACAGCGGCGCGGTGATCGCGTACCCGATGATCCAGGCCGCCGTCATCACGCCGAGCCAGGCGTGCCACTTGCGCTGGGCCGGACCGCTGACCCCGGTGCCCGCGCGCCCGATCGCCCAGGCTGTCCAGCCGATGTTGATAACCACGAGCACGCCCGCGACGGCGATGGCCCAGCCGCTGATGTGCCCGGTGTAGGGGTGCTGGCCGCGCACGGACAGCCACAAGCCGCCGAACACGACCAGCGCGGCGACCGCCCGGAAGGCGAACAGGGCCGGCGTGAGCGGCGTGAACTGGCGGCGCGCCTGACAGGTGGCCCGGTCCAGCAGGGCAGCGGCCTGGCCGGGATCGAAGCCGCCGCCCTCGGCAGTGCGGGGAACGGGGTCCATGAACCCTCCCTGATCAACTCCAGGCCATGAAGCACGGCTTGACTTTATGCCATAAAGCGAAGTCTACTTTATGGCATAAAGTCGTGTACAGGAGCTGACGCGCGCGGCCTGCCGGGGCCACGGCGCGGCCTGTGAAAGCCGGTGGACACGTGACCCAGTACGCCACATGGGCCAGCTACGGCGGGGACGCCAGGATCTGGCTCGCCCTCGGCCTGCTGGCCGCCGCGGGCGCCGCGGTGCTGGCCGGCATCCGGCTGCCGCTGCCCGTCCAGCTCACCCGGCCCGGGCCCGCCGGCCGGGCCGCCACGATGGTGGCCTGGGCCACTTCAGTAGCGGCGCTCCTGGTCTGCGGAACCATTTACTTCCGGCAGGTCACCCGCGACCTCCGGGCGTCCGGGATGAGCGCGCCCGCGCCCAGGCTGACCATCCTCCCGGTCACCTTGACGGCGGCCGCGGGCCTGTTCGTCCTCATCTGGCGCAGGTCCCCTGACCCCGGGACCAGGCTGGCCAGCGCGGCTATCGGCGCGATAGCCGCACCGATGATCTTCGAGCTGCCCTTCGACCCCCTCGTGATATTCAGGATCCACCTGGCCCTGCCCCACCCGCCCCCGGTGCTGGCCCTGATGTACCCGCCCATACTCCTCACCGAGATCACCACGCTGCTGCTGCTGCGGCTATCGCCGATGGTCCGGCTAACCCGGGCCGCGTTCTTCTCCTTCGCGCTGATGCTGGGCGTGTGGGCAGCCTGGGCCCTGGCCGGATTCGGCTACCCGTCCGCGCCGCTGCCGATCGCACTGAACATCGCGTCGAAGATCCTGGCATTCGTTGCCGCCACCACCCTGTTCCTGCCCCAGCAGCCCGCGCCAGGGCACGCACCCCGCGAGAACAACGAGCAGGCCAACCCGTCCGCCGGGCGCAGCCGCGCACACCTGCCAACTGCCAGCTGACATGACTCCGCCCCCGATAGCGGCCAGATCAACCCGTTCGGCATGCAGCCGCTGGTGGACGCCGACAGGCTCGGCACCGGCCAGATCGGCAGGGATGTCGCGCACTGCCCGCAGACCAGCCACAATCACTGAACGTAATACGACGCGGGCATGGTGTGTGATCTGCCGACCAGGCGCGCATGACCAGCTGCGACCGGTCAGGCGGGTGAGCATGCAGATCGTCCGATTCGCGGCCGCAACATCGCCGGGAATGCCGCGCCCAGGGCCGCCTCCGCGGCCGCGACCTCGCTGGCAGCGGCACTAGGGCGCAGCTGATAGCGGTCGATGACAGTGCCGGGTGCCGGGCTTGTGGCGGCACAGTCGTGGCGTCTGATCCCTGGGCGCGATCAGCTTGGCCCAGCCGGTGCGCGGGCTGGCGGTGGCATGCCCGAATGCCGAGGTGCGCATGCTGATGCGCCAGCCGGCGATCTGCCAGCCCGGTCTGCCCCGGGGCTCAGGCGCTCGCGGCCCGCCGCCGGAACAGGCCCGTGGCGAGGGTGAACGCGACCACGATGATCCCGGCCAGTTCGGCGAGAGCCAGCCACAGGTGGGCGCCCGGCGGCTGGCCCGCTAGCACGGCGCGGAGCGTGTCGATGGCCTGGGTGATGGGCTGGTTGGCGGTGAGCACGCGCAGCCAGGACGGCATCGTGGCGGTGGGGACCACCGCGCTTGACAGGAAGACGGGGATGACGACGATCGCGGCGAGTTGCTGGGCCACCTCCAGGCTGGTGCCAAGCAGGCCGATCAGCGCGGCGATCCAGGACAGGGCGAACGTCAGCAGCAGGATCACGGCGACCGCTACCACCCAGCCGGCGGGGCCAGCGGAGGGGCGGAACCCGACGGCGTAGCCGACGGCGACGGTGGCAGCCAGGCCGATCAGGCTGCGCGCCAGGTCGGCGAGCACATGGCCGGTGACGACGGATGACTTGGCGATCGGCAGCGTGCGGAGCCGGTCCATGACGCCCTGGTGCATGTCGGCCGCGACGCCGATGGTGGTCGTGACCGCGGCGAAGGCGGCGACCGCGGCGAAGATGCCAGGCATCACGAAGTTGATGTAGCTGCCGCGCGTGCCGGTCTTGATGGCGCCGCCGAACACGAAGGTCATCAGCAGCACGGTCAGGATCGGCGTCATCGTGACGTTTCCGAGCTGCTCGGGGTCGTTGCGGATGTGCCGTAGGCTGCGCTTGGCCATCTCCCAGTGGTCACTGACGGCCCAGGCAACGGCGGTCATGCCGCCTCCTCCTTCTGGCCGGGCCGGGCGTGGCCGGTGAGCTGGAAGTACACGTCGTCGAGGTCGGGCTCGCGCAACGAAAGCCGCTCGATACGCACGCCGGCCAGCGCGGCCGCCGCGGCGATGTCACGGACCTCGCGGACCGCCTGGGTGCCGGCGCCTCCGACAGCGATCCGCACGACCCGGCGCGGGCCGTCGGTAGCGACTTGGAACGCGCTGAGCGCGGCCGTCAGCTTGCCGAGATCGGCGCCAGCGGCGGCGACCAGGTCAAGCTGGAGCTGCCCGGCCCGCGCCTTGAGTTCGGCCGGCGTGCCGGTGGCCACGGCCCGGCCGGCGTCGATGAACACGACCGACCCGGCCAGGGCGTCTGCCTCGTCCAGGTACTGCGTGGTCAGCAGCACCGTCGTGCCCTGCCCGGCCAGGCCGCGGACGGTATCCCACAGAGCATGACGGCTCGCCGTGTCCAGGCCGGTGGTTGGCTCGTCGAGGAACAGCACGGGCGGCTCGCTGATCAGGCTGAGCGCCAGGTCGAGCTTGCGCCGCATCCCGCCCGAGTACGTCTGCACCGGCCACTTCCTCGCCTCGCCAAGGCCGAAGACCTCCAGCAGCCGCGCCGACCGCTGGCGTACCACCGGCCACGGCAGCCGGTGCAGCCGGCCGAACATCGCCAGGTTCTGCAGGCCAGACAGCCTGCTGTCGACTGACAGCGCCTGGCCCGTCAGGCCGATCAGGGCCTGCACCTGCCCCGGCTGCCGGACCACGTCATAGCCGCCGATCCGCGCCGTGCCGGAGTCGGGCCGCAGCAGCGTGCACAGGACCCGGATCAGCGTGCTCTTGCCCGCCCCGTTCGGGCCCAGGACCGCGGTCACCGTCCCGGCGCTGGCCCGCAGGCTCACGCCGCGCAGGGCGTCAGTCTTGCCGAAGCGCTTGGTAAGCCCGTCCGCCTCGATCACCGGGTCGCCGGGCGCTGTCTGGCCAGTTAGCCGCCCGACGACGGTGCGCGCTTGTTCGTACATCATACGAATAGCTTATTCGTATGATGTACAGATGGCAACCGGGAACGAGAACCTGCCCATCTGGGCGGTGCCCGAGCCCGCCGACCGCAGGCCGCGCTACTCCCGCGGCCAGATCGCACGCGCCGCCCTGGGCATCGCGGATCGAGAGGGCTTCGCCGCGGTCACGATGAAGCGAATCGCCGCCGAGCTCGGCGCGGCCACGATGACGCTCTACTACTATGTGCGCACCAAGGCCGACGTGATCGCGCTCATGCAGGACGCCATCCTGGCCGAGGTCCTCATCCCCGGCGACGAGTTCCCGGCCGGCTGGCGCGAGGCGACCGCCGCGATCGCCCGGCGGGCCAGGCAGGTCCTGATGGCCCACCCGTGGTCACTGATCTCGTTCAACGAGGCCCAATTCGGGCCGAATGCCGCGCGCCACTTCGAGCAGTCCCTGGCTGCCACCGCGGATACCGGGCTCGCCGCCCCGGCCCGGCTGGAGCTCATTGCCGCCGTCGACGACTACGTGGCCGGGAGCGCCCTGCACGGCGTCGAAGCCCTGACCCGCGCCCGGCTGGCCGAGTCCGACCCGGACATGGTCACTGCGACCATCACCTACTGGACCACCCAGCTACGTCCCGGCGAGTTCCCGCAGCTGACCGCCCTGTACCAGGCGGGTGCCGCTGCCGAGGCCACCGAACACGCCGCGCCACCGATCACCCAAGATGCCCTCACCCACCAATTCGAGCAAGGCCTAGCAGCCCTGCTAGACGGCCTAGCCGCCCGCATGCGCATCGGCGAGTAACGGACCGCCCGGCACACCGGGCAGACGCTGGCGGTCGTCCTGGCGCCAGGCAACCCACGCTGGCGCTGCCAGCAGAACTACGAGGAGCTATTTCTCGTCCTTGCGAGCCGGACCGACCAGGGTCAGCCCGAGGCGCGGCTGGTGAAGAACCGGGCCGCGTGCAGGCGTTGTGGTGCCCGACCGCAGCTGGCCGGCTTGCCTGGTGATGGCGCGAACGCGATCGCCCGGCGCGCCGGCCCGCTGCGTTCATTCAGAACAGCGCCGGCACGACCTTCCACCTCACTGCTCGCGCATAACGGCCCTTCCTGCGCGCCCCAGCAGGTGGACCTCGAAGCTCTGGCAAACGAGATTGGGCGGGTCCGCGCGCGCAGGCTCGACCAGCGGCTGTAGCGGAGCGTCACGGGTGCAGCGGATCGCAGGCGGCGTGACCGCCGGCTCTGGCTTTGCCAGCTGACGTGCCGGTGGGCTCTGGCCGTGCGAGAAGGAACCGTTCTTGATCTGCGCTGGCGCGGCTAGCCGCCGGGACCGTCCAGATTGCCTTATGGGGGTTCAACTCGGTTTTGTGGGGGTTTAGTACGGCTTAGAGTCGGCTTCGCCTACTTGACTGGCCCTACGCAGATCCGCCAATTCTGTACATGTGAGCGATGGCATGCCTTGCCCAGCCGGCGTTCCAATAGCCAAAGACACCGCCGGTGTACTCGATCCGGGCATCGCTTGTGGCCAGCAGTGGGGATCTTCGCCGCCACCGCCATGATCGGATCACTCATCCTGCCGCGCCAGGTCAGCACCCCTGACATCCGGCGAAAGTGCGCGGGGAAACAGCGAGAGTGATCAGCCCGCGCCCGGCGGTACGGACGGTCGCGGGCCCGCCCGCAACTACGCTGGGGGGCGATGACGCCTCCATGGGACGCGCTGCGGCGCCGGCTGGACGGCGGGCAGGTCCTCACCCCGGCCGATGCCGGGCCCGCCCCTGCCCGATCCGGGACGGAGGCGTCCGGTGCTGCCTTGTTCGATACGGCCCGGCTGGGTTGGAACAGCCGGTTCGACGCCGTGCTGCCGCAGGCCATCGTCCGCTGCGCCACCGCGAGGGATGTGGCCGAGACGATCGCCTTTGCCGGCCGCTACGGCATCGAGTTGGCCGTCCGCAGCGGCGGTCACTGTTTCGCCGGGCACTCTACCGGCCCAGGTGTGGTGGCGGACGTATCCCCGATGCGATCGGTCCGGGTGGACGGCGACGTGGCGGCCATCGGCGCCGGCGCGCGGCTGGGACATGTCTATGACCGCCTGGAGGAGCTGGGCCGCACGATTCCCGGCGGCACGTGCCCGT
>Ga0335076_10008061_pt1 | contig 10623 bp, 10 predicted proteins | sample Lox_Sample_25_FD_206717 | JGI IMG/M metagenome (GOLD analysis project Ga0335076, IMG submission 206717) | Soil microbial communities from Loxahatchee National Wildlife Refuge, Florida, United States - Lox_Sample_2.5 | ecosystem: Environmental > Terrestrial > Soil > Wetlands | place: USA...
TGTGAGGACAGCCGCCTCGTGATCATGCCTGTGTGACGAGTACAAGATCAGAGGCGGCTGCTGCCGCAAGGATAGGCGCCGCGCTGGCGCTGCGGAGCCTGTCAAACTGTTTGAGACATCAGGCGACTTGAATTATCTGTGTGTCCTCCTGGGTCTGGATGGTCGGCCGGGGCTGGTTGATCCATACCCTGCGGGGCAGGGCCGGGGCTAGCGGGCGGCGGGTGAACCTCTCGGGGTGCGCCATGTACGCGTCGTCGAGGACCTGCTGGCGGCGGGCCTGGATCGCCCAGGCGGTCCCGTCGTGCACCGAGGCAGGGGTGTGCAGCCCGATCCCGGAATGGCGGTGCTCGTTGTTGTAGTAGGTGAAGAAGACGTCGCAGAATCGGCGGGCTTCTTCGAGGTCGGCGAAGCTGCCGGGGAAGGCCGGGCAGTACTTGAGGGTCTTGAACTGCGCTTCGGAATAGGGGTTGTCGTTGGAGACGTGCGGCCTGGAATGGCTGCGGGTGATGTTCAGGTCGCTCAATAGCTGGCTGACGCTTTTCGAGGTCATCGAGGTGCCGTTGTCGGCGTGGATGTAATCCGGGCGGGCGCCGCCGTTGCCTTTGATCGCGTTCTCGATGAACTCTTTCGCGAGGTCGCCGGTCTCGGTCACGTGGACTTCCCAGCGGACGGCCTTGCGGGAGAAGATGTCGATCATCACGTACAGGTCGAAATAGGTGCCGCGCCAGGGGCCTTTCAGTTTCGTGATGTCCCAGGTCCAGACCTGGTCCGGCCCGGTGGCGACCAGTTCGGGGCGGACCCGGGGCGGGTGGGCGGCCTGGGCGCGCCGCTCCCGGACCTGCCCGGCGGCATCCAGGACCCGGTACATGGTGCGGATGCTGCACAGGTAGCAGCCCTCATCGAGGAGGACCGCCCAGGCCTGGGCCGGGGACTTGTCGGCGAACCGCTCGCTGTCCAGCACGGCCAGCACCTGCGCCCGCTCGGCCCCGGTGAGCGCGGCCGGGTGGGCCGCCCGCGGCGCGGGCTGCCCTTCCTTTTCCGGCGCCGGCTTCGGGTTCTGCTGCCGGTGCAGCGTGGCCCGCGATTTCCCCAGCAATTCACAGGCTCTTTTCACCGAGGTGAGCGGTTCCAGCTCGGTGAACGCGGTGTCGATTACCGCCGCCGCTTCGCGTCGGAGTCCGCGCTCTCGGAGAGCAGTTCCAAGAGCGCGTGTGCTTTTCCCACGACCTCCAAAGCGGCCTTCGTCCGCGCGAGCTCGGCGGCGAGTTTCTCGTTCTCCTTCCGCAGCCGCTCATTCTCCGCCTCCGCCGCATCGCGCCCGGGCCGCCCGGACGGCTTTTCCGCCAGCCCGCCGGCTGCTCCCTTATCGCGTGCCTGGCGCCATTGGGAGATATGCGAGGTATAAAGGCCTTCCCGGCGAAGCAGCGCACCCCGCGCCCCCGGATCATCCAGCTGGTCATATTCAGCGACGATCTGCATCTTGTACTCCGCGGCAAAGGCCCGCCGCTTCGGCCGGGCCGCGCGCGGTCCCTCGCCGGAGGCCACGACACCATCCTGCCCTGCCCGGGCAGACGCCATGTCCGCCATCGTCAACGTCACGTCAGGTAGTTCCCGTCTCGCCCTGCTCACTCAGAGGTTTACTGCTGCCTCATGTCTCACGAGAGTTTGACAGAGAGGGATGCGGCGGGGCGCAACCGAGCGGCGCGCCCAGATAAGGACAATCTGTGCACAGTGGCTCATTACGGTGACGCGGCTGTCATGCGCGCCGAGTCGGCAGGTCTCGTCGCTCATGTTCTGGAAGCAGGAGCACGCACCGTGACGGCCTGCTGCCGTTTCTACGCCGCGGCTGGCCGCCGCCCGTGCGACGCCTGGAACCGGATCAGGTAGCCGTCGGGGTCGGTGACCAGGAACTGCCGGACGCCGGCTTCTTCGTGACCGATCCGGTACCACTTGATCTCCGGTGCCATGAAAAGAGGGTGGCCGGCTGCGCGGAGCGAGGCGAGGATCGGTTCCAGGTCACTCACGGTGATCTGGAAGTTCATTCCGCGCCCGAACGGGCGCTCCAGCGGCGCGGTGAGCCAGTTGCGCCCGCCGCCCACCTGCTCGAGCATGACGTGAGCGGCCCCTCGCGAGAGGTAGGCGAAGCCTTCGTCCTCACGCCGGTACTCAATGCTGAACCCGCACAGGCCGCACCAGAACCCGATGCTCTCCCTGACATCTGTGACGAGCAGTTCAGGGACAAGACCGGGTTCAGGCGCCAAGTTCACCCGCCCATGCTGCCAGACCGGGGAACAGCCAATCCGGGACGAAGGAAACGTCGCTCATCCTGTAGCTGGCGCTACGGACGGCCACACCCCCTGTGCTGGTAACGCTCTGTCACGTGGCCAGCTTGCGCCACGCCGCCCACACTCCCGCGTCAGGCGCGACATCTGGTGCGTGAACAGAGTCGCCCATCGGCGACACAGAGCTGGCCGATCTGCGCGCGCACTGCGGACAGCGAACGCCCGGCCAAGTAGCCGATGTGAGTGTGTCTAAGTGGGAGGCCGGTGCTTAGATGACAGCGTCCAGGCACAGTAGCAGGAGACCCAGATGGCCGCCTACCCCGTTCTGATGCACACCGCTCTCGACGCCACCGACTGCCGCAGTCTCGCGGAGTTCTACCGGCAGTTCCTCGGTCTGCGGTACCGCCCAGGCGATGAGATCCCCGCCGACGGCAGCGACGATGACCCGGACTGGCTGGTCCTTCTCGACCCGGCGGGACATCGCGTGTTCGCTTTCCAGCAGGTCCCGACCCTCACGCGACCGACCTGGCCCGCGCACGATGTGCCGAAGCAGATGCATCACGACTTCCGCGTACCCAGCATCGAAGAACTGCAGCGTCAACGGCAGCGCGCCGAAGAACTCGGAGCCACCCTGCTGTACGACCGCACGGACGACAGTGAGCCGCTGTATGTGTTCGCTGACCCCGCCGGACATCCCTTCTGTCTACTCGTCGGTTCCGAGTAGTGAACCCAGGCATCCGGGCATGCCGCATTCAGCCCGTCCCGTCATCGGTTCCGCGACCGCGATATTGCCCGGGCCCACGCTCGTGCGCTGCGGGCTTTGAGAAGAGGCCACGGCAGGAACCCGCCGCGCCTGCCACCACGCGAATGACGGCTCAGACTCGAAATGGCCGACAAGAACGTCGAGGGCCAGTCGTGTCGGTCTTTGCGGCGTCAGCCACGTCCTGAGCGAGGTCGCCACGGCCAACCACACCGAGGCCGTCGCCCGCGCACGCGAACTCAGCCTGATCCCTTGACGAGCAGCGACGCTGCCGGGTGCTCTCAGCGGGACGGACGCACCTATCACTGCCGTGGGGGAAAACCCACGCGCGCCGGGCGGCCAGGCCCGACGCGCGGGCCCGGCTACTGGTGATGTCGGAGCAGGATCGCTAAGAGATCCGTGACTCCCGAACGGGCTGGGTGCTGCGGTCCCGCCCGAGGGCGTCAGGCGAGCGCGTGTCGCGCACGCCGGCACCTTGGTGCCGCCGCTGCCTGCGGAGATTCCACCGGGCGTGCCCACTTTCGGGTGACGACCGCCACGGGCGGCCCGCATACCGTCCTCTAATGACTTGCCGCCCGCGCCGGCGGCGCGACCACCTGGTTACGCCAGCCGCCCTCGGCAGTGCGCTTGACATGGAAGGAGCACAGAGTCATATGAAGAGAGCGAAACTCGACCGCTCGCTGGTCACGCTCATCGTCATCCTGCTTATCGGGATCGTCCCGTCCCTGCTCGATAGCACGATCGTGAACGTCGCGATCACTAGCATCGGACGGGACCTGCACACCACCGTGTCGGCGATCCAGTGGGTAATCACCGGCTACCTGCTGTCCTTCGGGATGGTCATCCCGGTGAGCGGGTGGGCGCTGGCCCGCTTCGGCGGACGGGCCACCTGGGTCTTCGCGCTGGCCGTGTTCCTGGGCGGGTCGGTGCTGTCGGGCGCGGCCTGGAACATCGGGGCCCTGATCAGCTTCCGGGTGCTGCAGGGCATCGGCGGCGGGCTGATGACGACGCTGATGACGACCCTGATCCTGCAGGCGGCCGGCGGCCGCCAGCTAGGCCGACTGATGGCCGCGATCAGCCTGCCGGTCGCCGTCGTGCCCATCCTCGGCCCGGTGCTCAGCGGCCTGATCATCAGCAACGTCAGCTGGCGGTGGATCTTCTTCGTCAACGTGCCGATGTGCGTGCTGGCGATCGTGCTGGCCTGGAGGGGCCTGGAGCACGGCCGGCGAGCCGTTGGCCCGGCCCGGCCACGGCTGGACGTCACCGGCCTGCTGCTGCTCTGCCCGGCACTGGTCGGCCTACTCTACGGCCTGGCCCGGGTGAGCACCGCCGGCGGCTTCGGCCACCTCAGCGTGCTCGTACCGGTTCTCGGCGGCGCGATCCTGCTGGCGGCGTTCGCTTGGCACGCGCTGCACACGCCCCGCGGGCCGCTGGTGGACGTGCGGCTGTTCCGGTGCCGGTCCTTCACCGCGGCCAGCGGGCTGATGTTCCTCGCCGGGCTGTCGATCTACGGCGCGATGCTGCTCATGCCGCTGTACCTGCAGCAGGCGCGCGGGTACAGCGCGCTGGCCGCCGGGCTGATGCTCGTCCCGCAGGGCGTCGGCAGCATCCTGCCGCGCACGATCGTCGGCAGGCTGACCGACCGGCTCGGGCCCCGCCCGGTGACACTCGCCGGGATCGCGCTGGCGGGCATCGGCACCGTCCCGTTCGCGCTGGCGGGCTCGCACCCCGCTGTCTGGTTCCTGTGCGCCGGGCTGGTCGTCCGCGGTGCAGGTCTCGGTGCCGCCACCATCGCCCTGATGGTCGGTGCCTTCCAGGGGTTGCCGGAGGCGGACGTGCCGCACGCAAGCAGCGCGACCAGGATCATGCAGCAGCTAGGCGGAGTGTTCGGCGCGGCTGTGCTGGTTGTGATCCTGGCCGGACAGGCTGGCGGGCACGGCGCCAGCCAGGCCGCGCTGGCCGCCGCTTTCGGGCGCACGTTCTGGTGGTGCATCGGCTTCACCGCCCTCGCCGTGATACTGGCCGCGCTGATGCCAGGCAGGCCGGGGCCGGCCACGGCCGAATCTGCGGGAGCCGCAGTCGCGCAGCCGACGCTTACCGGGTCCGTAGGTAGCCCGCCCCCAGGGTCCCCGCGTAACCCGGCCCATGCCCTGGCTCCAGGCAAATGAGTTGCCGGGAGCCGACATGCGCGGTGAAATTTCCCGTCGTGACGGAAACAACCGAGCACGCTCAGAGCGGCAGGCCAGTTGCGCTGGTCACCGGCGTCGGCCGGACGGTGGGCATCGGCGCGGGCGTCGCCAGCCAGCTGGCGGCGTCCGGCTGGGACATCGCCTTCACCTACTGGCACGCCTACGACGACCGGATGGACTGGGGCCCCGAGGCCGGTGCCACCGCCGCGATCACGCAGTCCCTGGAGGGAGATGGCGCCACGGCGGTCGCGATCGAGGCCGACCTGGCTGTAGTCGCGGAGCCGGCCCGGGTCTTCGACGCGGCGGAGCAGGCACTCGGCGACGTCACCGCGCTGGTGATGTGCCACTGCGAGGCCGTCGACTCCGAGCTGCTCGACACGACGGTAGAGAGCTTCGACCGGCACTTCGCCGTCAACGCCCGGGCGACCTGGCTGCTGATCCGCGAGTTCGGGCTCCGGTTCCGCGGCGTCTACGGCAGCGGCCGCATCATCAGCCTGACCAGCGACCACACGGCACACAATCTGCCCTACGGCGCGAGCAAGGGCGCGCTGGACCGGATCACGCTGGCGGCTGCGGAGGAGTTCGCGGACTTGGGTATCTGCGCGAACGCGATCAACCCAGGTCCGGTCGATACCGGCTGGATGTCAGCCGAGATCCGGGCACAGGGCATCGCCAAGACCCCGCTCGGCCGGCTCGGGACGCCGCAGGAAACCGCGCACCTGGTGGACTTCCTCTGCTCGCCGCAGGGCAGCTGGATCAACGGCCAGCTCCTCTACAGCAATGGCGGTTTCAGCTGACGCAGCGCGGAAGAAGCCAGCACGAACCGGAGCTTGCGGTAGCACCCATGAAGGCCGCCAGCAGGTGCATGCGCAGGTACGAGACCGCGTCGGCGATCAGTGCCAGCAGCCCGACAGACCCGATCGTGGCCCGTCGGATCCACCCATCCGCCCGCCCCGTCGCCGCACGCCGCCTGGCGCAACTCACCCGTCAGGACGCAGGGCTCATCGGTGCAGTTTCCCCAGCCGGGAGCGCCCAGGTCGCCCTGTTCGGTCGCCTCAGCCGGGCCGGTATCCGTGGCGTGGCCGAGTGCCGATTGTGGCTGGTGTTGGCGGGCAGTGATGCCGGTCTCTTAAATCGTGCAGCGTGGGCGCGGATCTGGTCCGGGACGGATGGTCACGATGGCCTGGGCAGGTCGTGGCCCATGCCGGGGTAGGTGACGAGCCTGGCGCCGCGGAGGGCGCGGGCTGTGGCCCGGCCGCCCTGGGCCGGATCACCGGGTCCACGTTTGCCGTATGACGAGCGCGGGGATTCGCAGGCAGGTCAGCGCTCGTCTCCTGTCTGCGGAGGCGATGACCGCCGGCACGAAGGCGCAGGTCGTCCTCTTCGGAGCCCGGGCAGGTGCGCTGGAAGGATCGGCGGGCGGTGTCGCGGACCGTGTCCTCATCGGGCGGATAGCTGGGAGAGCCGGTGACGCGTTTGAGCGCGACGGCCTGATCAGCGGCCTGGTCCGGGCTGATGACCGGGATGCCGACAGCATGATGGTGAGCCAGCCCCGTGCCAGGGTGCCCGCCAGGTGCCTAGACAGCCCGGTGTCGCGGTTGTCGACCCTAGCGATCCAGAAGCCGTGGCGGGCCGGGAGTTGGAGGCGCTGGCGGCCGTGCATCCGCTGCGGGATCGGCGGTGGGTCAGCTGATGCTGGCGTTGCACCGGTCCGGCGGCAGGGCGACGCGCCGTCGTCTGCCGGCGGGCGACGACGAGCTGGGCATCCACCCGCGCACCGAGCTGCAACATCTGGAAGCCGTGGTCCTGACGCAGGACACGGTCCTGGCCGCGGCCGCCGGCCAGGTCGCTGAGCCTGCCGGGCACGCTGCGGGGTAACTTCCGGCTGCTGCGCCCGCCGTGATCGGCCGGGATGCCGAGGTTTGACGCGGTGGCCGGGCTACTGCCGGGATCGAGCCGGCCGGTGACGATCACGGAACGGGCGGAGCCGGCAGAACCCGTCTGATGGTCGAGGCGGCGCGGGCCTGGCCCGCAACCACCAGGTCAGGGCGCCTCGAGCACGCAATGGTGGGGCGACGCCGGGGTAGTGGATAGCGGTCGCGCTGGTTGTCATACGAGGATCCGGCCGCGACGCTGACGCCGGCCAGCTCAGGCGGCTGGGCGGGTTCCCGTTGCGCCGCCAGCCGCTGCTGGTGCTGGACAAACTGCAACGACGTCATCGCCGGTGTCAATGTTCGAAGTCTGCACGGCGGCGATTCCTCTATCGGACGGACACCTGGTCCTCGTGGGGCATGAACAGGACGCCGGCTTGACAGCGAGGCGGAGCGTGACACCTGCGGCTGTAAGGCCGGGCAGGCAGGTAGTCCAGCCCGAGCTTGACCAGGACGGCGAGGGGATACTGACTATCCCCGGTGAGGGCGATCAGCGGCAGCGCGGCGACCTTATGGTCGCAGGCGAGCACGGCGATCAGGTGGGGATGAGCAGGATATTGCCGAGCTGGATGGTGCGGACCAGGCCGAGCCGGTCACCGATCCGGCCGCCGGCGATCGCGCCGAGGGCCCTCCGGCAAGTTCGCGGGTCAAGGCTGTGCGGCTAGGCCGCTGGATGCGCCGAGGTGGCGGATCCAGTACAGCGCGACGAACGTGTTGATCCCGGAGGATACCGACGAGCGGACCACCTCGACGGTCGTTAGCAGGGCGAACATCCCCGGCCGGCCGGCCGGTGGTGCGCCCGCAGCGGACGTGGCCGGCGAGGGCCGCCGCACGGTGCGCCGCTAGTGGCGAACGAGCAGGAATCCCATCAGCGCGGCGGGGGGAAGGAAGATGGCCGATGCTCGCACCCCCACGCATCCAGAGCTGGGATGGCCAGGGCAGGGGCGAGAAAGAAGCCGGCGCTGCCGACCGCAGCGAATAGCTCATCGCGGTCGCGCTGTTCCCGGCGGCCTGCTGGCGTCCCACCCGCCGGAGGGTGGAACATCGTCACGCCTCATCCGGAGGCGAGCAGCATCAGCCAGACCAGCCCGTTGGCCGGCACGACGCCGGCCAGCCCGGCTCCGGTGCCGGCCAGGCTGAGGCCCAGCGATGCCATCCACCGCAGCTGGCGTAGATCGGCCAGTACCCCGATGACAAGCTGCGGCATGGCGCTGCCGAGCGTCGCAGCCATCGCCAGGCCGGAAGCACCGAGATAGCTGGAATGGCGCTCCAGCACGAAGTGGGGCGCCACCGCACGAGCCCCGGTAGAAATCTTCGACGGCGTGCGCCGCAGCCCACACTCGCATCCGGCACCGGCGCCAGGCGCTGGCGTTCCGGCCCGGATGCGGGGCCATCTCAGTCGGCGAGCGCACGGCGCAGGACGGCGCCGAGTTCAGCGATCTGCCGCCGGGACACCTCCGCTGACAGGATCGCTTGCGATCCGTGGAAGGTTCCGGGCCACTGATGCAGCTCCACCGGCACGCCCGCTTGCAGCAGGCGCTGCGCGTAGCCGATGGCTTCGTCACGATTCGGATCGAACTCCGCGGTGGTGATGTAGGCGGCGGGCAGGCCGGACAGATCACGGGCCCGCGCCGGGGCGGCGTACGGCGACCCGGGCGCGGAGCCCAGGTAGTGCCGCCACGATGCGGCGACCTTGTCGCGCGTCATGAAGGGCGTGTCGGTGAAGTTCCGGGCCGACCACGTTTCCTGCCGGTCATCCAGCTCGGGCTGGCTGAGTAGCTGGAAGCGGATCGGCGGCCCCTGCTGGTCACGCGACCGCAACGCCGCCGCGGCCGCGAGCCCCGCGCCGGCGGCGTGGCCGCCGACAGCGATCCGCCCGGGGTCGATGCCGAGATCGGCCGCGTGCCCGGCCGCCCAGGCCAGCACGGCGCAGGTGTCGTCCAGAGCGGCCGGGAACCGCTGCTCGGGCGCCCGGCGGTAGCCTACCGAGACCACCACGGCCCCGGAGCTGTTCGCGATCCGGACGGCCCACGGGTGCTCGGTTTCCAGGTCACCCATGACAAATCCGCCGCCGTGCAGCCAGACGACGCCACCCTGCGCCTGGTGCGGCCGATAGATCCGCACCGCCACATTCGGATCGGCCGGAACCATGCGGTCCTCGATCTCCATTCCCGTGGTGTCCGGCGCAGGCGCCGCGGCGGCCATCTCGGCGAGGTTCTTGCGCGCGGTGACCGGGTCGGCCAGGTCCGCCGGCGGAAACAACCGGATGAATGCTTTCAATTCCGGATTGATTTGAGCTATTCGCATGTTGCTGATCATTTCCCACTCTCCTTGCGGACTTGATCGGAGTTTTTGATTGGTGTTGCCGGATGCATGAGCGCCTCCCGGGTTTCTGCGCGGAGGCCTGGCGGTCGGCCAGGCGCGATGGTCAATCTGGATCGAGGTGGCGTACCGAGATCAGGAACAGCCCGAAGGTCGCGTACCTTGGCCAGCAAACCGTGCAGGGCGGCCTGATCAGCGACCGCGCCGGAGATGACAGTTTCCTCCCCGTCGCTGGCGACTTGGAGGTCCTCGAACCAGCTGGCCCACCGTCCGTCGAGGATGCCTTTGACGCGGATCTCGTAGCGTGAGTCCAAGTCCCTGTACCGTCCTTCGGTCTAGCTCCGTGGATCTGCACGCTACGTATGTGAGGCGGAATCGGCGTCACCCGAAGGTGGTCCATGCGGGTGGAATCTTCCGCCGCGGCGACGGCACCATGGTGCCGTCGCGATCAGGGTCGCGAGTTCAGGCCGGGCGGCTGACAACTACGATGAGGTCAGGGCAGCGACGTAACAACGTTGGAGGCGCCGATCGTGCACGTTACCGATGGGTGAGCCGGCTCCATCCGGGGCTTTGCGGTCGGAGCGCGATGTCCTGCTGGCCACCAAGCTGAACGTGCCCGGGATGCGGCCAGATCTGGTGCCGCGCCCGCGACTGGCGCAGCGGCTGGACGAGGGCCGGGAACGAGGACTTGTCCTGGCCTGCGCGCCGGCCGGATACGGCAAGACGGTGCTGCTGGCCGAGTGGGTCCGGCGTGGCAGGCGTCCAGTGGCCTGGCTGTCGCTGGATGCTGGCGACAACGATCCGGCCAGGTTCTGGCGGCATATTGTGGCTGCGCTGGGCCGGGTGCGGCCGGGAATCAGCGAGCGGATGGGCCCGCTGCTCGGGTCTCCGCCGCCGCCGTCGTTCGAGCCGCTGGTAACTGCCCTGATCAACGAGGTGGCCGGTCAGGCCGATGCGGATGAGGCGCTGCTGCTGGTCCTGGATGACTATCACGTGATCAGCTCGCAGCTGGTGCACGAGTCACTTGGTTTCCTGCTTGATAACCGGCCGCCGGGGCTGCAGCTGGCGCTGACGAGCCGCAGCGACCCGCCGTTGGCCCTGGCGCGGCTGCGGGCCCGCGGGCAGCTGACTGAGCTGCG
>Ga0335076_10008062_pt1 | contig 10622 bp, 8 predicted proteins | sample Lox_Sample_25_FD_206717 | JGI IMG/M metagenome (GOLD analysis project Ga0335076, IMG submission 206717) | Soil microbial communities from Loxahatchee National Wildlife Refuge, Florida, United States - Lox_Sample_2.5 | ecosystem: Environmental > Terrestrial > Soil > Wetlands | place: USA: Florida...
CGCCGCCGCCACAGCTCGTCCACCGCGGTCATGACCGCGTCGCTGTCCAGGTCACTGGCCTCGACGAGCAACTCCAGGGTGAAGTCACGGCCGATCACGGCGGCTAGCTCGGCGGTCGCCCGGGCTGCGGGGGCGGCCTGCCGGATCCGCCCGGCCAGCACCGAGCGGACCTCCGGTGCGCCCCCGCCGGGGCCAGGCGCGGGTACCGCCGAGCCGGTGCGGTCCAGCAAGCCGGCCCGGACCGCTTCGATGACGAACAGCGGGTAGCCGCCGGTGGTGGCGTGCAGCAGCTCGGCCTCGGACGTGGCCAGCTTCCGGCCGAGCACCTGCCCGGCTAGCTGCCTGGACCGGGCCGGGTCCAGCGGCGCCACGTTGATCTCGGTCAGCTGGCCCGCGGAGCGGAGCACGCGCAGCATCTCGCTGAGTTCGGCATTCGCCGTCACCTCGTCGCGCCGGGTCGCGGCCAGCACCAGCAGCGGCTGGTCCTGGCCCAGGTGCAGCAGCAGCTGCAGCCAGGCCAGCGTGTCCTCGTCGCACCATTGCAGATCATCGAGACCGAGCAAGGTGGGCCGGGCGGCCGACAGCACTGCCCGGGCCAGCCCCTCGAAGAACCGGTGCCGCTGCCAGGCGTCGGCCATCGGCCGCGGCGGGGCGGCTGGCCTGGTGTCCCGCGGCGGGACCAGGCGGTCGACTTCCCGGGCCCAGACTGGCTCGAGGCGAGACCGGGCCGCGTGCAGCGGTGGGCTGCGCAGCCACTCGGACACCGGGGCAAGGGCCAGCCGGCCCCGGGCCGCGAAGCAGCGTGCCCGGGGGGCCGGGAAGCCCGCCCGCTGGACCGCGGCCGACAGCTCGTCGAGCAGCCTGGTCTTCCCGATGCCCGCCTCACCGGACAGCACGGCCAATCCTGCTGTCCCGGCCAGCGTTTCCCGCCAGCGCCGCTGCAGCAGCTGGAACTCCTGTTCGCGGCCGACCAGCCGCACCGGGCTGATGGCCGGCCGCTGAGCCTGTCCCGCGCCGGGCGCCGCCGCGTCAGGCCCATCCGCGTGGTGCGCCGCTGCCCCGCCCGGGCCCGGCCCGGCCAGCCGCTCGTATTCCGCGATCGTGGCCTGGTCAGGCGCCACCCCCAGCTCGCGTTCCAGCACGGACACGCAGCGGTAATACGTCTGCAGCGCGGCGGCGCGATCGCCGGCCAGGGCCTGCACCTGGAGCAGGGTGCGATAACCGACCTCTTCGAGCGGCTCAAGATCGATCCGCTGCCGGGCCCGCTCGATCGCGTCCTGGTACAGACCAGCCGCCCGGTCCAGCTCGATGAGCTGGTCGAGCAGCAGCAGGCACATCCGGTGCAGCCGGTCCCGTTCGGTGGCCACCCAGTCGTCGTAGAGCGCGGGCAGCAGCTCACCACGGTAGGCGCGGATCGCCCCCGCCGCGGCCTGGCGGAACCCGGTATCGTCGCCCGCGGTCCGGGCGGCGGCCGCAGTGCCGGCCGCGGCCTCGAAGTCGGCCACGTCCAGCTGGCAGCCAGAGCCGGACCGCCACAGCAGCGTGCCCCGGTCCGCGGTCAGCCACCCGGTCACCGCGGGCAGCCCGGTGCGCAGTGTGTGCAGTTCCCGGCGCAGGTTGGTGCGAGCCTGGCCGGTAGTGGAGTCGGGCCAGAACTGACCGGCTACGTACTCGCGCCGCTGCGGTACGTCGCGGTGCAGCAGCAGGAAGCCGAGCAGGGCTTTAGCGCGCGGCGACCCCAGGTCTACGACCGAGCCGTCCAGCGCGACACGCTGCTCCCCCAGCAGCGAGATCTCGAGCATGGCGTGACCCCCACACCGGCCTGCTCCCGGCGGCCAGCGTCACACGTCGCCGCGCGGCCATGCCGGGTCCCCCAGCCCACGGCTCTGGCAGGCTGACCATCCAATGTGGGCTACTTTACCGATACTTGACCTAGGCTGCCTCATCCCCGCGAGGCGGAAAATGGCCGGGCGGCGATCTGCCAGCCAGGGTCAGGACCGGCCAGCGCGGGTCAGGGCCGGGCCACCGCGCGCAGCGGCACCACCAGGTACCGGAAGTCCGGCGGCTGGCCCGGCGGGCCATCGTCCCCGCCCGGCGCGGGCACCCTGGTGATCAGGGCGGGCTTGGCCGGGCTGGTGAACTCGATGCTGACCAGCCCTGGGCCGGCCGGCTCGGTGTGGCCGTCCGCACCATCCCCGTGGTCGTCCCCGGCGCCCGCCGTGTCCGCGGCCGGGTCAGCCGGCGTCGGCACCAGCGCCGCGGTGAGCCCGTCCAGCAGGTAGTGCGGGTTGAACGCGATGACCGGCTCGGTCCCGGAGAACTCGGCGCGCACCGTCTCCACCGCGCGGGCCCGGCCTTCGGTCTGCGCTTCGATGAGCACCGAGCCCGGGCTGAACCGGAGCCGGACCGGGCTGGCCCGGTCGGCGACCAGCGACACCCGGCGGACCGCGTCGGTGAACAGCGCGCCCGGCACCTCGGCCCGGCCGCCGAACTCGGCCGGGAAGCGGGACCGGTACCGGATGAACTCCCCGCCGATCAGCCGGGTGGTCAGCCGCCGGCGGCCGATGGTGAAACTGATCATGCCTTCGGCCGGCCTGGGCTCGGCGTCGCCCCGCGGCCGGCTGGGCCCGGTCCCCGGGCCGGCGTCGAACGCGACCTCGACCGGGGTCCCAGGGGTCATGGCCCGGGCTGCGTCGGCCAGCGTGCGGGCCGGGACCAGGGCAGCCGCGCGCAGGCCGGGGCGGACCGGGTGCCAGGGCACGGCCCGCACCGCGAGCCGGTACCGGTCGGTGGCGGCCAGCATGAGCGAGTCACCGTCGATGTCCAGGCACACCCCGGTCAGCATGGGCAGCGTGTCGTCCCGGCTGGCCGCCGGGCCGACCTGGCTGCTGGCCGCGGCCAGCAGCCCGCCGTCCACCGTGCCGGCCAGCGGCGGCGCGGCCGGCAGCGCCGGGTACTCGTCCGCGGGCAGGGTGAACAGCGCGAACTCCGCGCTCCCGCAGATCACGTTGACCACGTCGTCGTCGGTGCTGAACTCCACGGCCAGCGCGGGCAGGCTGCGGGTGATCTCGGCCAGCAGCCGGCCCGGCACGATCACCGTGCCCGGGTCGGCCACCTCGGCGTCGATCTGCGCGGTAGCGGACACCTCGTAGTCGAAGCAGGACAGGGTCAGGCCGTCGGCCGCCTCCAGCCGCAGCCCGGACAGCACCGGGACCACCGGGCGGCTGGGCAGCGCCCGGGCCACCCAGGCCAGTGCGTCCGCCAGCGCATCCCGGTCAACCTGGAACTTCATGTCACTCGCCTCTCCCACGTCAGACACCCTGATCCTCGCACCCCCCACCGACAATCCGGCCGATCCAGACGGATCCGCCGGATTGTCGTGGCCGCTCAGACCAGGCCGGGCGGGGCGGAAGCCAGCGTTGATGTGATCGCCTCGGCCAGCGCCCGGGCCGACTCCGCGGTCAGCTCCACGGCCACCCGGCCCGACGGGCCCAGCGCCGGGTCACGGAAGTCGATGTTCAGCGTGTGCTCGGCGGCGGCGTGCACCGGGTGATCGAAGTAGACGGTAGCCTCGCGCAGCGCGAACCAGCCCGCGGCACCCTTGCCGCTGCCGGTGACGTCGACGTTCTCGGTGAGGTACGTGCACATAAGCAGGTCTCCGTTCAGCTCGAAGCCAGGTAGCGGCCGTAGAAGTCCCAGATCTTCTGCCACCCGTCGGTGGCCGCCTCGGGCCGGTAAGCCGGCCGGTTCACGGCGAAGAACGCGTGCCCCGCGCCGGGGTAGCTGTGGAACTCGTGCGGCTTGCCGGCCGCGTCGAGCGCCTTGTCCAGCTCGGCCACCTGTTCCGGGGACGGGTGCTGGTCGTCCTCGCCGAACAGGCCGAGCAGCGGGCAGGACAGGTTGGGGGCCAGGTCTACGATCGGGCCGACCTTGAGCGGCATGCCCTCCGGCGGCGTGCCCACGATGAACGCGCCGTAGCAGTCCACCGCCGCGTCCAGCGGCAGGCTGCACGCGGCCAGGAACGACTGCCGGCCGCCCGAGCAGTAGCCGATCACCCCGACCTTGCCGTTGGAGTTCGGCATCGCGCGCAGGTACGCGGCGGCCCCGCCGACGTCCCCGACCAGCCGCGCGTCCGGCACCCCGCCGGCCGCCCGCACGGTGGCCGCGGCGTCGTCCGGGCTGGCGCCGGGCGCCTCCCGGGTGTACAGGTTCGGGCACACGGCGGTGTAGCCGTTGGCCGCGAACGTCCGGGTGATCTCCTTGGTCTGCGGGTCGTACCCAGGCATGTGGTGGATGACCACAACACTGCCGAACGGGCCGGGCCCGAGCGGGCGGGCCAGGTACGCCTCGATCTGGTCGCCGCCGTGCCCGGCCAGGCTGATCGTCTCCGCCATGATCCCGTCATACATAGGAAGCCCTCTTTCTCCGCGTGCATTCGTTTGCTTCAGGCAACTACCACATCCTGCCAGCGGACCACCGGCTGCGGGCCTGCCGGGCAGGTAATGAGAGACTCCCGGGCATGACGTATCTCGCCGCTCCAGACCGTTACCAGCAGACCCCCTACCGCCGCTGCGGGCGGAGCGGTATCGAGCTTCCCGAGATCTCTCTCGGCTTGTGGCAGAACTTCGGGGACGACCGGCCCATCGACAGCCAGCGGGCCATCCTGCGGCGGGCGTTCGACCTCGGCGTCACGCACGTCGACCTCGCGAACAACTATGGACCGCCCTATGGAGCTGCTGAGATCAACTTCGGCCGGCTGATGCGCGAGGACTTCCGGCCGTACCGGGACGAGCTGATCATCTCGACCAAGGCCGGCTACGACATGTGGCCCGGCCCGTACGGCGACCACGGCTCGCGCAAGTACCTGCTGGCCAGCCTGGACCAGTCGCTGGCCCGGATGGGCCTGGACTACGTGGACATCTTCTACAGCCACCGGGCCGACCCGGACACGCCACTGGAGGAGACGATGGGCGCGCTGGCCACCGCGGTCACTTCCGGCCGCGCGCTGTACGCGGGCATCTCGTCCTACTCGGCGCAGCGCACCCGGGAGGCCGCGGCCATCCTGCGCGATCTGGGCACGCCGTGCCTCATCCACCAGCCGTCCTACTCCATGCTGAACCGGTGGATCGAGGAGGACCTGCTGAACGTGCTGGCGGACGAGGGCATCGGCTGCATCGCGTTCTCGCCGCTGGCCCAGGGCCTGCTGACGACCAAGTACCTGAACGGGGTGCCCGCCGACTCGCGGGCCGCGCGCAACGACTCGCTGACCCAGGATCAGATCACCGAGCGCAACCTCAACCACGTCCGGGCGCTCAACCAGATCGCCGCCGAGCGTGGCCAGTCGCTGGCCCAGATGGCCCTGAGCTGGGTGCTCCGGGACCGCCGGGTCACCTCGGCGCTGATCGGGGCGAGCAGCGTGGCACAACTGGAGGAGAACCTGGCCGCGGCGGGCCGGTCCGACTTCAGCACGGAAGAGCTCCAGGCCATCGACGACCACGCGGTCGAGGCCGGGATCAACATCTGGGCCGCCTCCAGCCAGAGCTGACTGGATCACGCTGAGCTGGTTAAGCCCGGGAAGAACAGTAAACCGGTGGAACAGCCCGCAACGATGCGAGATGCTCTGCCCGGGCGCTTACTCGCAGTGACCAGTCAAAAAGGGGGCGGTATGGCAGCGGGGTTAGGAATCGTCATCCTCTTCCTCGGGGCAGTGATCGGCTGGTTCGCGCGGCGCGCGTACGGCATGCACGGCGACATGAAGGTAAACAAGGCCCGGGTGCCCACCTTCCGCGGCAACCGGAATAAGGCCGGGCTCGTGGTGATCGGCCTGCTCATCGTGGCATTCGTGATCATCAAAGCGGCGGCCTGAGGCTTACCCCGGCGGAATGCTCTGCGGGAACTTGAACAGCTGGTGCGGGTCGTAGGCCGTCTTGACCGTGGTCAGCCGGGTGAAGTTGGTCCCGTAGTACGCGGTCTGCCAGTCGGTCAGGTCCGGGTCCTGGTAGTTCACGTAGGCCTGGCCGCTCGCGTACGGATGCAGCGACCCGTAGAACCCGGTCAGCCAGTCATGCTGCCGCCCTGACCCGGCGCCGCCCGCGCCCTCGTTCCAGCTGGTCGAGTACTGCGCCAGGTACAGCGAGTTGCGGTGCACGAACGCGGTCGCCGCGGCGGCCGGCTTGTTGAGCGCGCCGCCGAACGCGTCGAACGCGATTGCGCCTACCCCGCCGGCCGCACCGCGCACCCCGCGCATCCGCTCGATGCCGGCCACCATCTTGGCGATCCCGGCCGGCGGGATCTTCTTGGTGAAGAAGTCGGACTTGGCGTAGGACGGCACCCGGGCCAGCTTGCCGTCCGGGGTCTGCGACGGCAGATGGCACTGCGAGAACGAGAAGCTGCCGCAGCCCGCCTCGATCATCATCGCGTTCCGGTACGAGGTCAGGAACACGTTGCCCGGGTTCAGCGGAGCCGACCCGACCCGGCGCTGCAGCTTGGCCAGCAGCGCCTTGCAGCCCGCCACGCTGCCCAGGTAGGTGCCGCCCACCTGGATCACCGGGGTGCCCCCGCCGGGCGCGGCCGACATGTGCAGGTTGGACCACAGCGCGTCCGGCTGGTACGGCGCCCAGTTCTGCCAGCCGGTGAACACCCGGGCCGCGGCCGACCACGGCCACTGCAGGAAGAACAGCACCAACGAGCCGAGCCGCCGGGTACGGAACGTGAACGAGACGGCGATGCCGAAGTTGCCGCCGCCGCCGCCCCGGCTGGCCCAGTACAGGTTCGGGTTGGACGCGGGGCTAGCCGTGCGGATAGCCCCGTCGGCGGTAACGATCCGCAGCGACTCCAGGTTGTCGCTGGTCAGCCCGAACGCGCGGGACAGCACCCCGACCCCGCCGCCCAGCGTCAGGCCGGCGATGCCCACCGTGGCGCACGATCCGCCGGGCACGGCCAGGCCGCGCGCGGCCAGCCGGTTGTAGAAGTCGATCAGGTGGATGCCGGTGCCCACGGTGACCGACCCGGCGCCCACGTTGAAATAGCTGATCCCGGTGACGTCCACGATCAGGCCGCCGTTGTTGCTGGACCAGCCGCCGTAGCTGTGCCCGCCGGACCGGGCCGACACGGTCAGCCCGAACTTCCGCACGAAGTTCACGCACGCGCTCACGTCCCGGGCCGTCGCGCAGTACGCGATGCCGGCCGGCTTCCTGACGTCGAACCGCGGGTCGAAGAGCTCCTTGGCCGCCGGGTACATCTTCCCGCCCGGCCGGATCAGCTTGTGGCTGGACAGCGCCCGGCGCAGCGCCTCCCAGTCCCCAGCGCCCGGGCCGGCCTGCGGTTCCGCTTTCCCTATTGAACGCCTACTGGTGGCCGGTGCCACCAGGCCTGCCCCCAGCGTCCCGGCCAGCGGGACGGCGCCCGCGGCCAGCCCGGCCATAGCCAGGAACCGGCGCCGTTGCGGTGCGGCCGTCCTGCCCCCGTCCTGCTCACTGCCGTGCTGGCTGATGTCCCGGCCGTCGCCAGGCCGCACTGCCCCGTCCATCGTGTCTGCCTCCGGTTTCCCCGACCCCACCTGGTGCGCTCCCCACCGGCACCACGGGGAGCCCCGCTCGCTGCTGCCAGTTCAGACGGCGCAGGAGGCCCCCCGGTTGTGCACTTAATGTGATTCCCCGATGCCTATGCGTCAAAAGCCCCCCGAGCGGGGCGGGTACGCACAGATCCATCGGCAAAAAAGAATTTGACCTACTCAACCATCCCTGGTTATGTTTGAGCTACTCAACTATTGAGCGGCTCAGGGGTACGGCCGCCAGACGTACGGGGGAAGGAGGGGCCGTGGAACCGCGATCGAGTGAAGACCAGCTCGACATGGACCTGGTGGACGCAGTAGGCGGTCTCTTCGCCCGGCTGCTGGGCGAGGCCGAGCAGCTGGCCAAGGAGTTCGAGGTGCCGGCGTTCTTCCTGAAAGCGATGCACCTGATCGATGCACCGCTGCCCATGAAGGAGCTCGGCCTGCGGATGCACTGCGATCCCTCGTTCGTCACCGGCATCGCCGACATGCTGGAGAAGCGCGGGCTGGCCGTGCGGGAGCCCGACCCGGCCGACCGCCGGGTCAAGCGGCTCGTGCTGACCAGCGCCGGCCTGGACATGAAGCACCAGATGGAGCAGGCGATGCTGGCCCGGATGCCGTGGCGGCGCTCCCTCAGCCAGGACGAGCGGGTCATCTTGATCACCCTGCTGCACAAGATGACGCCGCCGATGAGCGACCTTGAGGCCGACTGCCCAGGCGGGGAGGTGACCAGTCTGCTGGCAACTGCCACTGCTCCCCAGGTCAGCTGACCGATGCGCTGAGACCGGTGAGTAACGGGGCTTCACCTCGTCATCCCAGATAAAGGCTTCCGCGTGTGGCACGACCGCCGCGGCTGAGTACACCTATGCCCTGACAAGGAGACGCATGAGTACCACACAGTCCGCCGCCAGGCGGGCCGCACCCGGCGGGGCGGCCGGGCGCCACCTCGGGCTCGCGCTGGTGGTCATCGCCACCGCGCAGCTCATGGTGGTGCTGGACGCATCGATCGTGAACGTGGCGCTGCCGCACATCCAGCACGCGCTCGGCTTCTCGGGCACCGGCCTGGAGTGGGTGGTCAACGCCTACACGCTGACGTTCGGCGGCCTGCTGCTGCTCGGCGGCCGGGCCGGCGACATCCTCGGCCGGCGCCGGGTCTTCATCGCCGGCATCATCGTGTTTTCGCTGGCCTCGCTGCTCGGCGGCTTCGCCACCTCCGAGGCCTGGCTGCTGGCCGCACGCGCGGTGCAGGGTGCTGGCGCCGCGATCGTCGCGCCCACTGCCCTGTCGCTGATCACCAGCAACTTCCCGGAGGGCCCGCCGCGCAACCGGGCGATGGGCGTGTACGCGGCGATGAGCATCAGCGGCCTGGCCATCGGCCTGATCTCCGGCGGCCTGCTCACCACGTATCTGTCCTGGCGCTGGGTGCTGTTCGTCAACGTGCCGATCGGCATCCTGACCGCGCTCATCGCGCCGCGGGCGCTCACCGAGACGGAGCGCCGCCCGGGCCGGTTCGACCTGCCCGGCGCGATCACCAGCACGGTGGGCGTGGCGGCCCTGGTCTACGGCCTGACCAGCGCGGCCACCACCTCGAACGGCGTCTCGCACTGGGGAGACACCAAGGTCATCGTGTCGCTGACCGCGTCCGTCGTGCTGCTGGCCACGTTCCTGGTCATCGAGGCACGCAGCCCGCACGCGCTGATGCCGCTGCGCATCTTCCGCAACCGGGACCGGTCCGCGGCCAACCTGATCATGCTGTGCATCGGCACCGCGATGTTCGGGCTGTTCTTCTTCCTGACCGTGTTCGTGCAGACGGTCTGGGGCTACAGCGCGCTGAAGACCGGCATCGCCTACCTGCCGATGGTCGCGGTCATCATGGCCATGGCCGGGGTCAGCGCCCAGCTGGTGGGCCGGATCGGCGCCCGGCCGCTGCTGCTGGCCGGGTCGACCATCGCCGCGGGCGGAATGTTCTGGCTGTCCCGGATCAGCGAGCACAGCACGTACGCCGGCGGGCTGCTCGGTCCGCTCCTGGTCACCGCGGCCGGGCTCGGCATGCTGTTCATGCCGCTGACCCTGGTGGCGCTGTCCCGGGTGCCGGACAAGGACGCGGGCCTGGCCGCCAGTCTGCCGAACGTCGGCCAGCAGGTCGGCGGGTCGATCGGGCTGGCCCTGCTGGGCACGGTGGCCTGGACCGTGGTGTCCAACACCATCCACCACTCGGTCGACGCGGCCAAGACGGCGGCGGCCCACGCGGCCGCGGCCGGCCATCCGGTGCACGCGACCGCGGCGCAGGCCAGGGCGGCCACGACCGCCATCTACGACCACGCGCTGGCGGTCGGCTTCTCCCGCGGCTTCGTGGTGTCCGCCGGGATCATGGTGCTCGCGCTGATCATCACGATCGCCGCGATCCGGGTCACCCGCAGTGACCTGGCCGGTGCGCAGGCCACCATGAACAGCCCGGCCGGCAGTGGCGCCGAGCTGGAAGTCATGGAGGAGGCCGTCCAGGCCGACTAATGCGCGGGCCCGCCGGGCCGGTGCACCTCGCAGGGGCGCGCCCGGCCACCCGGAACATGGGTGGCCGGGCGCAGTGCTGCCAGGGCGCAGTGCTGCCAGGGCGCAGTGCTGCCCGGGCACAGTGCTGCCAGGGCACAGTGCTGCCAGGGCACAGTGCTGCCAGGGCACAGTGCTGCCAGGGCACAGTGCTGCCCGGGCACAGTGCTGCCCGGGACGCAGTGCCGGGCCAGCGGACTACGGAGCTCCTGGGTCAGGGTTGGCCTGCGGCAGGCCGGAGCAGATGCTGGCCCCGGCGTTGCGGGTCTGCACCGAGGCCTGGTTGCCCTGGCTGGCCGCGCTCGAGGTGCTGCTGGCCGCCTTGCCCTTGCCCTTGCCCTTGCTCTTGCCCGTCTTGGCCGTGGCGGCGTGCTGCGCCGGGGCGAGCACCCCGGACCAGTCCGCGCCCAGGGTCAGCGTCACCGTGCCCGCGACACCGGTCTGCGGCGCGGGCTCGGCCAGCGTGTTCTGCGCGGCCGGGGACCCCTTGAGCTGGGTCAGCAGCGTGTACGCCGAGTCCGCC
>Ga0335076_10008064_pt1 | contig 10622 bp, 8 predicted proteins | sample Lox_Sample_25_FD_206717 | JGI IMG/M metagenome (GOLD analysis project Ga0335076, IMG submission 206717) | Soil microbial communities from Loxahatchee National Wildlife Refuge, Florida, United States - Lox_Sample_2.5 | ecosystem: Environmental > Terrestrial > Soil > Wetlands | place: USA: Florida...
CGCCTGCCCCGACAAGATTGTCATCGCCTACCAGGGCGATGGGGACCTGGCCGCCATCGGTACCGCGGAGATCGTCCACGCCGCCAATCGCGGCGAGAGAATCACCGTTTTCTTCGTCAACAACGCGATCTACGGCATGACCGGCGGCCAGATGGCTCCGACCACGCTTGTCGGGCAGCGTTCCACCACTTCGCCCTGGGGACGCCGGCCCGTGAACGAAGGCTTCCCGATGCACATGGCCGAGATGCTTTCGTCGCTCGAAGCTCCGGTCTACATTGAGCGCGTAGCCCTGTCCGACAACAAGAACATCATGAAAGCGCGCCGGGCAGTCCGCAAAGCGCTGGAATTACAGCGCGATGGTGCCGGTTTCTCGTTCGTCGAGATACTCTCCCCCTGCCCGACGATCTGGGGCAAAGATCCCATCGATGCCCGCAAGTGGGTCGCCGAGACCATGATTCCGAATTTTCCCGTGCAGGTCTTCCGCGACAAAAAAATCGAAATCCCGAACAACAACGTCCCCCCACATAAAACGGTTGAAGAGATCGTCACCGGCGAGCGCAAGGCCGCCGCCGAGAACCTCGTGTCCGGTCGCCGCCATCACTTCCGTGAACTCGGCATCAAGATCGCGGGCTTTGGTGGACAAGGCGTTCTGCTCCTCGGACAGCTTCTCGCGGAGATGGGCATGCGCGAAGGACTGGAAGTCAGCTGGCTGCCCTCGTACGGCCCCGAGATGCGCTCCGGCAGCGCGCACTGCCACGTCTGCCTGTCGAAAGACCGCATCGGGTCACCGCTGCTCTCGCGTCCCGACGTGCTGATCGCGATGAACGAAATTTCGCTGCGGAAGTTCGCGGCGCAGGTCGCGCCCGGCGGCACCATCATTTACGGCATGGAGAAGCCTCCCCAGGACCTCGAACTCTCTCAGGTGCAGGTGATCTGCATCCCTGCCGCGGAAATCGCAGACAAGCTTGGCTCTGCGAAAGTCGCAAACGTGGTCATGATGGGAGCCCTGCTGGAAGAAACCGAATGCCTCTCGCCCTCCACGGCGATGAAAGTCCTGGAGGTAAAGGTCAAGAACCCGACCTTGCTTGAGTTAGACCGCAAGGCCCTCGAGGCCGGCCGACTCTACATCGACCACACGGTAGCCCTCGGCGCCGTAACCCAAGCCGACGGCTTCGCGCAGTAATCCGCTTCATCCGACCTGACGCTCTTCTAAAGCCTTGTCATCCTGAGCGAAGCGAAGGACCGTGCAGTTCGCTGGGCTCGGCGAAAATGCATGGGTCCTTCGCGGCAAACAACGCCGCTCAGGATGACAAGTGGCGAGGTAACCCAGCCTCAATGCTCGCGCACACGACGCGAGAAGTGGGGCAACCCCGCCGGGGTTCGTTCAGCCCCACTTTTGTGATTTCAATCACACCCCGCGGTGATATCCGCCATACCCCGTTTCCCATATCGGCGTGATCCTTAGGCAGAGTTGGGGAGGTATCCTATGACATTAGTCGTAGAGAAGCCGGGGATTACACGCGAGCCGAAGACCGGTGGCGCTTTCTTGTTGAAGAACGTCCTGTTTGCCACGGATTTTTCTTCCACGTCCGAGGCCGCCTTGCCGTACGCCACGGCTATCTGCCGGCGCTTTGGCAGCACGCTGCACGTGGCGCACGTGCTGTCCGACGCCAGTCTTCTGTTGATGACCGGAGGCGTCGATTACGTCAGCATGGGCACCCTCTATGAGGACGCCCAAAACGAAGCCCTGGAGAAACTGGGGCAGATGGCGGCAGCTTACGGTGAAATTACTCACCGGAATTACGTCCGCCACGGACAAGTCTGGAAGAATCTCGCAGCCATCGTGCAAGAACATGAAGTTGACCTGATCGTGGTGGGCACGCACGGACGCACCGGACTGGGCAAACTGCTGCTGGGTTCGGTTGCCGAAGACATTTTGCGTCACGCGCCATGCCCGGTTTTGACGGTTGGTCCCAACATTCCCGGGTATGACCGTCTGCCGGCGTTCTCGGGCAAGGAGCATGACCTAGCTCCGATCGAACTCGAGTTGCGCCAGATTGTCTTCGCCACCAACTTTGCGCAGAACGCAGCCGTGGTGGCTCAAACCGCCGTTTCTCTGTCGGAAGAGTTTAGCGCGCGCTTGACCCTGTTGCACGTGATAGAGGACTATACGCGGCTGGGTTCGCATCCCGGGCCGATGGAAGATGGCATTCGCCGCCTGAGCGAACTGATTCCCGAGAAAGCAGCCCTGCAGTATTTGCCGGAGACGGTGTTGGAGTTTGGCTCCGCGCCGGAGCGCATTCTGAAGATCGCCGCCGATCGCGAATCTGATCTGATTGTTATTGGCACGCGCGCGAACCAGGATCCAGGGGCTACCCATTCGCCGTGGACGACCACGCATCACGTGATCGCCAAGGCACGGTGCCCGGTGCTGACGGTTCGAGGATAGCTGGGCCCATGTTCTGCGCGTTAAGCACGGGGCGGATACGCGTATGCTTGGGCTCGACACTCTGGGGAATTAAGCAAGAATCTAGAGGGCGCAGGTGTGTCGCTTTTTGAGCGAGACAAGGCTTAGCGCATGCTGCCAGTCGGATAACAGGAGAAAACCATGTGTCTCGCCGTTCCCGGCCGAATTGTTGAAATCACCGATCCCGGCGACATCGCCTTTCGTGTGGGGAAGGTCGACTTTGGCGGCATCCGCAAAGACATCAATCTCGCTTACACTCCGGAAGCGGAAGTCGGGAAATACGTGTTGGTGCACGTAGGATTTGCCATCAGCGTTATTGACGAAGCCGAAGCCATGCGCGTCTTCGAGTACCTGAAGCAGATGGGCGATCTCAAAGAGGAACTCGGTGAAATTCCTCAGTGAATATCGCGACCCGAAGCTGGCGGAGCAGCTTGCGCGCGCCATCCGCAAGAAGGTCACCCGTCCGTGGACCATCATGGAAATCTGTGGCGGTCAGACTCACACCATCGTGAAGAGCGGGCTGGAAGACCTGCTGCCCACAGAAATCACGTTGGTGCACGGACCGGGCTGCCCGGTGTGTGTCACACCGATTGATCTGATCGACAAGGCGGTTGCCATCGCGCGGCGCCCGGAAGTGATCTTCTGCTCGTTCGGCGACATGTTGCGCGTGCCCGGATCGTCCAAGAGCCTGTTCGATGTGAAGGCCGAAGGCGGCGACGTCCGTATCGTGTACTCGCCGCTCGACGCGCTCAAACTGGCAAAGTCCAATCCGACGCGCCAAGTCGTTTTCTTCGCCGTCGGATTTGAGACCACTGCTCCTGCCAACGCCATGGCCGCGTGGCAAGCCGATCGCGAGGGCATCGAGAATTTCTCGTTGCTGGTGTCGCACGTGCTCGTGCCTCCCGCCATGGCGGCGCTGTTGTCGTCAGAAAACTGCGTGGTGCAGGGATTTCTTGCGGCAGGACACGTCTGCACCGTGATGGGATTTGAAGAATACCTGCCGATCGCAGAGCGCTACAGAGTTCCCATCGTGGTGACTGGATTCGAGCCGCTGGACCTGCTCGAAGGTATCCTCATGACCGTGACCCAACTGGAAGAAGGCCGCCACGAAGTCGAGAATCAGTACGCGCGCGCCGTGCGCCGGGAAGGGAATCGCCCGGCGCAGAAGACGATCATGGAAGTGTTCGAGGTCAGCCCGCGGCAATGGCGCGGACTGGGAGAGATTCCCGCCAGCGGATTTCAGCTGCGCGGACGTTTCCAGAAGTTTGACGCCAACCGCCGCTACCCGTCATCGGCAGAGCCGGTACACGAATCTCCCGACTGTATCAGCGGATTGATTCTGCAAGGGCTCAAGAAGCCGCACGAGTGTCCGGCCTTTGCCGTGAAGTGCACGCCCGAAAATCCGCTGGGCGCGCCCATGGTATCGTCGGAGGGCGCGTGCGCCGCTTACTATCACTATGGCCGACGCCAAAACGAACTCGTTCAGCCTGAGCTGCCCGGTGCCGCGCGTCGCTGACGACCGCATCGTGCTGGCGCACGGTGGCGGCGGACGCCTCACCCATCAGCTCATCGAGAAGATCTTCATTCCTGCATTCGCCAATGATGCGCTGGAGCAGCGCCACGACGGTGCTGTGATCGCGCTGAATGGATCGCGCCTCGCCTTCACCACAGATTCGTTCGTGGTTCGCCCCTTGATCTTTCCGGGAGGGAACATCGGCGACCTCGCAATAAACGGGACGGTGAATGATCTAGCCATGTGTGGCGCGCGGCCAATGTACTTGAGCGCAGGATTCATCCTGGAAGAAGGGCTGGAAATGGACACGCTGCGCACCGTTGTCGCTTCGATGCAACAGGCCGCAGCCTCAGCAAACGTGAAGTTAGTGACTGGAGACACGAAAGTTGTCGATAAGGGCAAGGGCGACGGGATTTTCGTGAACACGTCTGGGATCGGCCTCGTGGAGGGAAATGTCAGCGGCACAATCGGTCCAGCCTCAGTTCAGCCCGGAGACGTGGTCCTGGTCAGCGGCGACATCGGGCGCCACGGCATCGCCATATTGTCCGTCCGCGAAGGGCTGGAATTCGAAGCGCCCATCCTCAGTGACTGCGCCAATGTGTGGCCGGCGGTGGAAGCGCTGCTGCATGCAGGGATCGAAGTACACTGCCTGCGCGATCTGACGCGCGGAGGCCTGGCGACCACGCTGAACGAGATTGCAGCAGACCGCGGCGTCTGCATCAAGTTGGACGAAGCGGCGATCGCGGTGGATGAAGTCGTGCAGGGCGCGTGCGAGATTCTCGGTCTCGACCCTCTTTACGTCGCGAATGAAGGCCGCTTCGCGGTATTCGTTCCAGCAGCGCAAGCCGACGCCGCGCTCGACGTTCTCAAGAAGGTTCCGGTGTCGCAAGGAGCGGTGCGCGTGGGCAAAGTCGACGAAGCGCCGCAGCGCATGGTCATCCTGCAAAGCAGGATAGGCGGCAGCAGGGTAGTAGATATGCTGAGCGGGGAACAACTACCCAGAATCTGCTGACGCTCTTCACTCTTCCAAAGCCACTTGTCATCCTGAGCGGCGTTGTTTGCCGCGAAGGACCCATGCATTTTCGCAGGGGCCGGCGAAATGCATAGGTCCTTCGCTGCGCTCAGGATGACAGGGCTTTTGGAGGAGCGACGCGCATTGCCCTTCCCCACGGGTCAGGCGCTTCACTCGTCGAATCGTTCGCGAAACCCTGGGCTGGTTCATCTCTCCCAAAAGCCACTTGTCATCCTGAGCGGTGTTGTTTGCCGCGAAGGACCTATGTATTTTCGCTGGGCCCGGCAAAAATGCATACGTCCTTCGCTTCGCTCAGGATGACAAATGGCTTTTGGAGGAGCAACGTGCGTTAGCACTCCCCGTGGTTCACCGGCTTCACTTCGAATTGCTCGCGATACCAGCTGGTTTACTCGCACTTGCCCTGTCTCGCTTCATGGGTCAAAATACCGGGGACAGGGAGGTGCCGATGCCGGCACTATCCATCCCGCCTCGCAAGTCATTCATTCCGCAGCATCTGCATTCGCCGTGATGCTAATCACTCCCCCCGGTGAGAATTATCACTGCCTCATTTCTCGTATGGGTCACAATGGGGAACGGAATTATGTCTACGTAGTACCGCTACGGAGGTAGCAAAACTATGACGTCCGTGATGACACCGCCGGGAATCAAGACGCCGGCGGACTACATTGAATCCGTGATGATCAGTGTGAAAGCGAAGAACCCCGCCGAGCCCGAGTTCCACCAGGCGGTTGCTGAAGTGTTCGACTCTCTCAGGTTGGTCCTTGCGAAACACCCCGAATACCAGTCCGCGCGGTTGCTCGAGAGAATTGTCGAGCCCGAGCGCGTCCTCATGTTCCGCGTTCCATGGTTTGACGATCAGGGAAACATTCAAGTCAACCGCGGCTTCCGCATCGAGATGAACTCGGCTATCGGTCCCTACAAGGGCGGACTCCGCTTCCATCCCAGCGTGAACCTCGGCATCTTGAAGTTCCTGGCGTTTGAACAGGTCTTCAAGAACTCGCTCACCACGCTGCCCATGGGCGGCGGCAAGGGCGGCTCGGACTTCGATCCCAAGGGCAAGAGCGATAACGAAGTGATGCGCTTCTGCCAGAGCTTTATGACCGAGTTACAGCGCCACATCGGCCCCGACACAGACGTTCCGGCCGGCGACATCGGCGTGGGCGGACGCGAGATCGGTTATCTCTTCGGCCAGTACAAGCGCCTGCGCAACGAATTCACGGGCGTCCTGACCGGCAAAGGCCTGGGCTGGGGCGGGTCGCTGATTCGTCCGGAAGCCACCGGCTACGGCTGCGTGTACTTCGCCAACGAAATGTTGAAGACGCGCAAAGAGACGCTGGAAGGGAAGATCTGCCTGGTCTCGGGCAGCGGCAACGTTTCGCAATACACCATCGAGAAACTGCTCGACTTCGGGGCGAGGCCGGTCACCGTGTCCGATTCCAACGGCGTGATCTACGATCCGGAGGGAATCGACCGCGAGAAGCTGGCCTGGGTCATGGAGCTGAAGAACGTAAAGCGTGGACGCATCCGCGACTACGCCGACAAGTTCAAGAAAGCCATCTTCATGCCGACCGACATCAAGCTGGAACACAATCCGCTGTGGAACGTGAAGGCCGATTGCGCCTTCCCGAGCGCCACGCAGAACGAAATCACCGCGAAGGATGCGGCGAACCTGCTGAAGAACGGATGCAAGCTGGTGGCCGAAGGCGCGAACATGCCGTCCACGCTCGAAGCGACCAAGCTGTTCCTCGATGCCAAGGTCCTGTACGGACCGGCCAAGGCTGCCAATGCGGGCGGAGTGGCCACGTCAGGCCTCGAGATGTCTCAGAACAGCGCCCGGCTGAGCTGGACCCGTGAAGAAGTCGACAAGCGCTTGCACCAGATCATGATCGCCATCCACCAGACCTGCTACGAGACGGCCGAGAAATACGGCACGCCCGGCAACCTGGTGAACGGCGCCAACATCGGCGGCTTCGTGAAAGTAGCGAACGCCATGCTGGACCAGGGCCTGGTGTAGTAGTTCGTTGTCTGTGCCAGTGCTTGTGTGGGGGCGGACCCTTTGGTCCGCCCCTTTTTTCGCGTCAGGACGGTTCTGAGTTTCGCTCAGGACAAACGAGAGTGAGACTTCCAAGACAACTAAAGAGCAAATTGAACTCATTTTGATCCGCGGTTTCGATGTCTCGCGAAATCGGCGAGACCCTTCGATAAGCTCAAGGCAGGCTATGGAGTATCCCTGTCCCGATGGTCGACGGTTTCAATTTGGAACTCACACGGGAGAATTGTGATTCGGACCCTTGCGCGACGAGGGATGCATCCCGGAAGCTCGACTCAGGGCCCGTGGTGTAACGGCAACACGACACTCTGTCCAAGTCGTAGATGTGGGTTCGAGTCCCACCGGGTCCATTCTCCCAATCTGTGGAGAAGAGCTCTAAGGGAGAGAACACAGAGATAATCTCCCCGTAAAGTAACTTGACTTCGCCTTCGGCTCGACCAATACTGAGCGTGGACAGAGTGCCTTACACCACGTTTGATGCGAATGGCTCCGGATAGCCGGAGCCATTTTGCTGTTCGGGAAGGGAATACCAGGCCTCAAGAACTGGATACGGCGCGCGGACACCTACCTTTGGGCGCCGCCGACGGTATATCCCTCATCCATGGCGCGCCGGAATTTCTCTCGTTCCTCGGGGCTCATGTTCCGGCAGCGCCCGCGCCAGTGCCGTCCGCCGTGGCCACCTGGCCCGCCGTGTCCCAGGCCGCCAAACAGAATCCGGCATAACAGCAATAGTCCCAGCGCTTGCCAGAAAGTGATCAGCCGCCAGCCGAACAGCGGCGGCAGCAGCCAGTTCCATAAGTGCATCACTACCTCGCCGCCCACAAAAATGAACAGCGGAATACCGATAATCGCGAATGGCACAATCCAATACCATCTTCGTCTCATGATCTTCTCCTACGTTCTAGAAGTGGTCACCGACAGAGCTGTTGCGAAGGAGATCCTTCGCTCCGCCGGAAAAGCGGCTGGGCTCAGGATGACCCCGCGTTTGTGAGCACTCTGCATCAACGCCTCATTTCATGAACTCGTCATACGTGCTCTGCAACCGCTCCCGCAGATGCAGCACCGCGTATCGTTTGCGTGCCAGCAGCGTATTCACGTTCACGCCGCTCGCTGCGGAAAGCTGCTGAAAACTTTTCCCCTCAAACTCATGCGCGACAAACACCTCGCGCTGCTCTTTCGGCAACTCACGCAACGCACGCGCAAACTCATCCAGCATCATCTTCCGCGCATACGCAGCTTCCGGTCCCGCATCTGGCGACGGAAGCAGATCCTCGAAACTCAAGCCCTCGTCTTCATCCTCGGCTTCGAGGTCGCTGAAGTTCTCCGGTTCCTGCTTTCGAAACAGATCCGTAATGCGATTACGCGCTACGCGGAACAGCCAGCCCGTGATGTGCTCAAGCGGCATCAACAGGCGGTTGGCCTCGACCAGGCGGTAGAACACATCTTGGAGAATGTCTTCGGCGTCGCCGGGATCGGGCACGCGCCGCCGGATGAAGTTGAGCAGCCGCGATCGTTCCTGCTTCACCACCTCGGAGATGCGACGGTCCTGTTCGATAGCCATGGGCTCGAGCGCCGTACTCGAACTCGCCGTGCCGTTCATCTGATAGTGAAGACGAACCAGGCGAAGGAATATTGTGCGCCCATGCGCCATCCTAAGTTCCTTGTTGCAACCACAGCGCTTTCCGGAAGATGAAGAAGTCAAGACCTCGATCGTGGACTGGGTGCATCGTCGCTGTGGCAGTATGTCGCAAGTGGTTCAGGAGAAAGCGGTTTCAGGGACAATTGCCTGTGCAGAAAATGTCGTGTAACTATCGTCGAATGAATAAGATAGAAACGACAATTAAATCGATTTATCTTGCCGCTGCAGCGCGGTTCATCGGGCAGGGGCAAGGACTCAGATCTTCACAAATCTCTGCCGCTATCCCCTCGTAAACTTGAATAACGGGTCTTTCTGAGAGGCACCGGCGCAGCCGCGCCAAACGAGATACGAAGCCTCTCACAACTCCTTTCCGGATCGTTTCTCAGGGAAAGTCGGAAGGCTTACGAGCATTTGTCAGCCAACCAGCTACTCGATTTTGATTCGAATCACACGCCTCAGTGATTGCTGTCACTTTCCGTGGCGGAATTGAATGCTAGCCTCCGCCGCATTAGCCCGGTTCAAAACCGGATCACTGAACGCGAAGGAGAGGACGTATGGGCCACTCCAATCCCACCATCTGGGAATCCATGCAGGCGAAGGGGTATGATCGCCGCGAATTTCTCCGCTTCTGCAGTTTTGCCGCCGCACTGGCCGGTCTTGAATCCACCGGCCTGAGCAAAGTGGTTCACGCATTGGAGACCCAACCCCGCCCTCCTGTGGTCTGGCTGCACTTCCAGGAATGCACCTGCTGCAGCGAGTCCTTCATTCGCTCGTCGCACCCGCTAGTAGCTGACGTATTGCTCGACAGCATCTCGCTCGATTACAGCGAGACTCTGCAGGCCGCGGCAGGTCATCAGGCGGAGAAGAGCCTGCAAGACACGATGAAGAACTTCGCCGGCAAGTACATCCTGCTGGTGGAAGGCTCCGTCCCGACGAACGATAACGGGGTGTACTGCGTGATTGGGGGACGTACGGCGGAGGACATCCTACGCGATGCCGCCAAGGATGCGGCCGCGGTCATTGCGTGGGGCAGTTGCGCCTCTCACGGATGCATCCAATCGGCGAAACCGAATCCGACCGGCGCCACTCCGGTGCACAAACTGATCAGCAAGCCGGTGATCAATGTTCCCGGCTGCCCGCCGATCGCCGACGTGATGACGGGTGTAGTCACGCATCTGCTGGTATTCGGTAGTGCTCCCGAACTCGACGGGTTGGGACGGCCGAAGGAGTTCTACTCGCGTCGCGTGCACGATACATGCTATCGCCGCCCGTATTACGATGCCGGCCTTTTCGTGGAATCGTTCGACGACGAAAAAGCGCGCAAGGGATACTGCCTATACAAGATGGGTTGCCGCGGACCGGTCACCTACAACGCCTGTTCGGTGACGAAGTGGAACGGCGCGATCAGCTATCCGATTCAGTCGGGACACGGCTGCCTCGGGTGCAGCGAAGCGGGATTCTGGGACAACGGCCCGTTCTATCAGCATCTGGCTTCGTTTCCCGGGTTTGGGATCGAAAGTACGGCCGACACGGTGGGAACGGTGGTGGGTATTGCCGCCATCGGAGGCATGGCCTTGCACGCCATCAGCACCAATGTGCGCAAACACGAGTTAATCAGCGAGGGCAAGCAGTCCACTTCAACCGAAAAGGCAAAGGAGTAAGCGATGGCCAGGATCGTGGTTGACCCAATTACTCGCATCGAGGGACATCTCCGGGTAGAGGCTGTCGTGGAGAACGGCGTCATCACCGAGGCGTACAGCTCGGGGACCATGGTGCGTGGTTTCGAGAAGATCTTGAAAGGCCGCGACCCGCGTGATGCCTGGGCTTTCACCGAGCGTGCCTGCGGCGTCTGTACCACGGTGCATGCCTTGGCCAGCGTGCGTTCTGTCGAGAATGCTCTGGACATCACCGTTCCGCAGA